>Ga0316205_10000292_pt1 | contig 105311 bp, 102 predicted proteins | sample 3monthpyrite_MG_FD_204941 | JGI IMG/M metagenome (GOLD analysis project Ga0316205, IMG submission 204941) | Microbial mat bacterial communities from mineral coupon in-situ incubated in ocean water Damariscotta River, Maine, United States -... | ecosystem: Environmental > Aquatic > Marine >... | reverse complement strand
CATAGAAAAGCGCGCCTTGCGCAATCTGCCTTGGACCCATCATCGCCATGTCCTCCACTCTCAAATCAAGTGAATCAGGACTGGATCATCAGATCAACGGACTTTTTCAACAATATCTCCGCAAAGCGGACGGACGAGTGCTTACCTGAACCAGCTTCGCCACACCGCGACCGACATCGAAACTGCACCAGATATTCCCGGTTCACGCCGATCTGGAACGGGTGCTTGTAACCTGCCCTTCACACATATTATAATAACCCCCAATATCAGATTGCCTGACCGGCCGGGGCTTGTGACCTCTGGCCGTTTTCATTTGAGGAATGACCATGTCCTGGACCGATGAACGCGTCGAAACACTGAAAAAAATGTGGGGCGAAGGCCAAAGTGCCAGTCAGATCGCCAAGGAACTTGGTGGCGTTACGCGCAATGCCGTTATCGGCAAAGTGCATCGTCTTGGCCTGTCCAACCGTTCCGGTGGTGGTGCCGCAAAACCGGCCGTTAAAGAAAAGGCCGTACCCAAAGCCGCCGCCAAGGTCAAAAAGACAACGCGCGCAGAACCTGCCTCCACGCCCGTCGTCACCAAAACCGTGCCCCATGTGCGCCGTCAGATCATCCCGGCAGGCCAACCGCTGCCACCACAACCGTCGGCCAATGAAATCAGTCCGGAAGCGTTGGCCAGCGTGCGTGAAGTCGAAAAGAAATCAAAAAAAATAAGCTTGATGGAACTGACCGAACGCACATGCAAATGGCCAGTTGGTGATCCGGCAACCGATGATTTTTGGTTCTGTGGTCTGAATGTCCAATCGGGCAAGCCGTACTGCGAGGCCCATGTTGGCGTCGCCTTTCAACCGATGAGCAGCCGTCGCGATCGCCGTCGCTAACCTCCAGTTTTGTGAATATTTGCACGTGAACGCCGTCACGATTGCGTTTTGTGCACAATTAATCGGCACAGGTGTTCTGGCGCCCGTTCAGACAGCAGGTTAGTGTCGGCTCCTCCCTTATCGATGCGAGTACCGCAGTGCCCCCAATTATATCCGTCAAAAACCTGACCAAGACCTATGGCGATGATGCAAAAGCCCTGGACGATGTGACCCTGGACATCCAGCAGGGCGAAATCCTGGCATTGCTTGGACCAAACGGCGCTGGCAAGACAACATTGATTTCAGCAATTTGCGGTCTGATTTCGCCGACCGCAGGCACGATCACAGTGGCCGGTCACGACATTCAGACCCAGTATCGTGCCGCACGGGCACTGATTGGCCTGGTTCCCCAGGAAATCACCATTGAACCGTTCGAACGGGTGATCGCCACAACCAGATTTTCGCGGGGGCTTTTTGGCAAGTCCCGTGACGAACCCCATCTTGAATCCGTACTGAAATCACTGTCGCTTTGGGATAAACGCAACAGCCGAAATCACGCTCTTTCCGGCGGAATGAAGCGCCGCGTCCTGATCGCCAAGGCGCTGGCACACGAACCGCGTATTCTGTTTCTGGACGAACCAACTGCCGGGGTGGATGTTTCACTGCGCAAGGACATGTGGGATCTGGTGCGCAAATTGCGCGACGACGGCGTGACGATCATTCTGACGACCCACTACATCGAAGAAGCCGAAGAAATGGCGGATCGCATCGGGGTCATCGACAAAGGCAAACTTTTGGTGGTCGAAAACAAGGATACGCTGATGAAACAGCTGGGCCACAAACAACTGACATTGGAATTGCAGGATTCCATCGCCAAGATCCCGGCCGCTCTTTCAGCTTATCATCTGTCGCTGACCAATGATGGGAATACGCTGGTTTTTCAGTATGACACCCAGGCCGATCGCACTGGCATCGCGCGACTGCTTGCAGATATTTCGGCAGCCGGTCTGTCCATTCGCGATCTGGCCACTGAACAAAGCTCTTTAGAGCAGGTGTTTTTAACATTGGTAGAGGAACAGGCATGAATTTCCACGCCATTCGCGCAATTTTCATTTTTGAGATGAGCCGGACATTCCGCACCATTGCCCAGTCAGTTTTATCACCGGTGCTGTCAACGGCGCTTTATTTTGTGGTGTTCGGATCTGCCATTGGCAGCCGCATTCAGGCCGTCGAGGGCATAGACTATGGCAGTTTTATTGTGCCGGGATTGATCATGCTGACGCTGTTGCAGCAATCGGTGGCGAACGCATCACTCGGGATCTATTTCCCAAAGTTCATCGGAACGATCTATGAACTGCTGTCGGCACCCTTGTCATTTGTCGAAATCACGATCGGGTATGTTGGGGCTGCGGCCACCAAGGCGATCATGATCGCTTTGATAATTTTGGCCACTTCGACGATATTCGTCGATATCACAATCGCGCATCCATTCTGGATGGCGGCATTTCTGGTTCTCACCGCGGTTTCATTTGCATTGCTCGGTTTTATTATCGGCATTTGGGCTGGCAACTTTGAACAATTGCAACTGATGCCTCTGTTGGTCATCACACCGTTGGTTTTTCTTGGCGGATCGTTCTATTCGATCACCATGTTGCCGCCCCTGTGGCAAACTGTGACACGTTTCAATCCGGTTTTTTATCTGATTTCGGGTTTTCGCTGGTCATTCTTCGGTGCGGCGGATGTCCCGATTGCCACATCCATGGCCGCAATTCTTGCGTTTCTGACGATATGCATTGTGGTGGTGTGGTATATTTTCCGAACCGGCTGGCGCATCCGGCAATGACCGGTTCCCCAACCCACTAATTCCCATGGTAGACCGCTCGAAATTGGGTTAAATCAACCCCGGTTAGCCCGCGTCAATTGCCGCCAAGCAGGTCCAGCAGTTTATCCTTGGCGCGCTGTTCCAGCTTGTCGCGCAACAAATCCTCTGTGCTTTGACCATCCTCCTTGGTGACGCCCAGTTGCTTTTCCAGCGCTTTGCTCACTGCGTCTTTGGCCCTGTCTTCCAGCTTTTCCGTTTCAATGTTCAGCTTCTGATCCGCCAGGGATTCCAGATCCAGCCGGAATTTGGGATTGGCCCATGACCCGGTTATGATCAGCGGGACCGTCAGGCCCTTGCCTTCGCCTGTCAGCAGCTTCGGTGCCAAACGATAGTTCAGGGTTTGCTGCCCCAGGCCAACCTGACCGGATCCCTGGGCTGAAACAAACTTGCTGGCAAACAGCAGGTTGTCATTGATAATGACACCGTCCTTTACCAGGAACGTGCCCTTGATTGAATCAAAAATCGTACTCAGGTCTTCGCCAACATAGGATGCATCGAAATTGCGCAGCATGCCGACCAAATCCAGACCAAATAATTCGCCCGCACTCATTTCAAAGGATCCGCCACCGTTCAATGAATTCATGATCGCATGCATATTGTTGCCAGACCCAAGCACATCAATTTCCATATTTCCGGCGGCGATCAGACGATCATAACCAGCAATTTGGGACAGCAGCGGTTTCAGCGCGATGGAACGCCCCTCCAGGTCAGCACGAACCGACATGCCGCCACGTCCATTGACCACAAACATGCCGCTGACGGCACCGTCATATGCATTCAGTTCCTGAATGTTGATTTCAATCCGGTTGTCTTGCAGCCTGCTGAAAATACGTGTCCTACCCAGGTTCGACGGTCCCAGGGCGACACTGTCTGCCTGGACAACAATTTCAGCGTCCAACAGATTTAGGGCAGAAATATCAATCGGTGTCTTTGACCATCCTGTTGCGGATTGATCGCCACCGCTTGCACTTGTGGCACCCGGACCGCTGCCCCCAAGACTGGAAAGATCCAGCGCGCCAGCACTGAATTTTCCGGTCAGATCCGGCTTTCCTGCCAGGTTCAGATCCGCTTCACCGACCAATCGGTTTTGGTCCAACTGAATAGTGCCCGCCCGCAACGAAAGCTGTTGATTTGTGTAGGTCACATCACCGCTAAGCCCGACGGATTGGCCCAGCCCGCGCGGAATATCGGGTGTCGCCATTCCCAATGCCCCAAAAACCGCCGCCATATCGCCCAGATCAGCATCCAGCCTGCCCGACCCGGCCAGCGGCACCAGGCCGGCGCGTCCATCCAGTGCAATTTTTGATGCTCCCACAACGGCAGCGACGGTAATCGGGACAGAGCCATCGCTCAGAAATGCGGAAAACGCCGATATTTCGGTCTCCAACGATACGGCCTGGCCGTTCACCACGCCGTTGGCGGACACATTGGCGACACCTTCAAAATCCGGCAGGGTGATCGATGCATTTAACGCGGCGACGCTGTGCCGGGCGGCCGTTCTGTTGTCCAGAAACGTGACCGACCCGTTGCTGATCGTCGCCCGGTCCAGGGAAAAGGCTGGTATTTCACCAGACTCTGTTGTGGCGTTGCCTGCCGTTGGCGCCGCCTGGTCAAATGTCCAGTTCGTTTGCCCGTCGGCGGCAATTTCCAGCAACACTTCTGGGTCAACGATCTCGATGTGCCTGATCTGGATATCGCCGGCAATCAGGGCCCGCAGATCAACCCCGACCGATACGCTTTCGGCTGTAAGCATTGGGCCTTGCTGTGACCAATCGGCATTGGCCACACTGACAGGGCCGGTTTTAACGCCGATCTGCGGCCAGATCGCCGGGCGCACGTCGCCCTGAACCGACAAGGTTCTGCCGGTGGCGGCCTCAAATCTGTCAGACGCAATTTGCGCGATTTTCTCCGTTGGCAAAAACAACAACACCATCAAAGCAATGCCAATCAGCACCAACACCGCCACGATCGACCTTGTCAAAAAGCGCAATACTGATAACTTTTTTCTGACACGTGCCATGCGTTCGCCTTGCGTTTGCCTACATGCAATAAACTACTGCTTTTTTAGCTTATGGCATAGCGCATTTTCAGGCTTGGCCACAGCATCCGGCCATCCAGGTCCGCTGGCCGTCACCAACATCGCTGACCATAAAAAAATGGGGCCTGAACAGGCCCCAAATTAAAATCATGGATATCGCTTCGATTACGCGGACTTGCGACGCCGTGCCACAAATCCCAGACTACCCAGACCAGCCATCAACAACGGCAAAGCCGCTGGCACTGGCACCGGGGCCGGGGCTTCAAAGGCCAGATTATCAATCGCGCCCGAACCACCAAATTCGAACCAAACCGAATTGACCCCAGTAAAGGCTGACAGATCGACAGTGTCGTATTTGTGATTGCCTGTCACCAGTCCGGTGATCACTTCCAACCCGTTGACCCAGATGTCGATTTCATTGCCGCCGGATTCCGCGTCGAAAATGTCCACACTTGTCAGATCGACCAGTGTGCCAAGAAAGGTAAACATCAAGACGCCGCCATTTCTGTCATCGTCCGGATCGCTTGAATCCCCATCTTCGGAAATGATCATGATATTGCCGGGATCATAGTCGAAGACACTGGTCCCGACCAAGGCGAAATCCGCCACAAGATCGGTATCACCACCGGTCAGCACACCAGTGTCATATATCATTGCAGGGTGCCCGGCATCGCCTGTGGACACTGTTGCGGTCACACCGCCAGCTGTCACAGACGCTGGCGTATCGCCACCTGAAAACCCTGTTTCAAAATCAAATACCGCTGCTTGCGCAGACCCGGCGATAAATACAGCTGCAACAGATGCAGCCAGATACTTGTACATTCCCTTACCCTCGTCTTATAAATTTCACACGCAATTGCTAACGAAATACAGTACATCAACCGATCTGCGGCGTCAAAACATTGCCGGATTTCAGCCCCATTTCCGACATATTGTATTCGATCTGCAAACGATTGCGCCCTTCCACCGATTATTATTCCGGATTCTTAACTAATTAAGGGGGAAATCATTTCAAATCACCCATGCGGACCCCAACTGGGTGATTGAGCGTCCCGCCACTTCCGGTTAACTGGTCCTCATGACAACAAATCCACCCAATCTGCGGCCCGATCTGGCGCCCAAACCGACCCTTGCATCCGATGCCCGTGACGGTCAGCCCACCATCGGCATGGTATCGCTTGGCTGTCCAAAGGCGCTGGTTGACAGCGAACGCATTCTCACCCGCCTGCGCGCCGAAGGTTACGCGATCTCGCCTGACTATGCAGGGGCCGAGGCGGTGATCGTCAACACCTGCGGTTTTCTGGACAGCGCCAAGGCGGAATCCCTTGATGCGATTGGCGAGGCGCTGCGCGAAAACGGCAAAGTCATTGTCACCGGTTGTCTGGGCGCCGAACCCGATTACATTCGCGAACATCACCCGCAAATTCTGGCCGTTACCGGCCCCCATCAGTACGAACAGGTGCTGGACGCCGTGCATGCCAACGTGCCCCCATCCCCTGACCCGTACATCGATCTGCTCCCGGCGCAAAACGTCACCCTGACCCCGCGCCATTACAGCTATCTGAAGATTTCCGAGGGCTGCAATCACAAGTGCAAATTCTGCATCATCCCCGATATGCGCGGCCGTCTGGCGTCCCGCCCGGCCCACGCTGTGCTGCGAGAGGCTGAAAAACTGGTGCAGGCAGGCGTGCGCGAACTGCTGGTGATCAGCCAGGACACCTCGGCCTATGGCACCGACTGGAAGGACCGCCCGACCAAGGCCCCGATCATCGATCTGGCGCGCGATCTGGGCACGCTTGGCGCCTGGGTGCGGCTGCACTACGTCTACCCCTACCCCCATGTGCGCGAGTTGATCCCACTGATGGCTGACCCCGCCAGCGGCGTGCTGCCCTATCTGGATATCCCGTTCCAACACGCCCACCCGGATGTGTTAAAACGCATGGCCCGCCCCGCCGCTGCCGCGCGCACGCTGGATGAAATCGCCGCATGGCGCGACACCTGCCCCGACATCACCCTGCGCTCGACCTTCATCGTCGGCTATCCCGGCGAAACAGAGGCAGAGTTTCAGACGCTGCTGGATTGGCTGGATGAGGCACAATTGGATCGCGTCGGCTGCTTCCAATACGAAAACGTCGCCGGGGCGCGATCCAACGCCCTGCCCGACCACGTGGCCGAAGACGTGAAACAAGACCGCTGGAACCGGTTCATGGAAAAAGCCCAAGCGATATCCGAGGCGAAACTGGCCGCCAAAATCGGCACCCGGATTGAGGTTATTGTGGATGAAGTAGATTCTGAGGCCGCCACCTGCCGCACGATGGCCGACGCGCCAGAGATCGACGGGAACCTGTTCATTGATGAAGGGTTTGAGGGGGTGAAGCCGGGGGATATCGTGACCGTTGAGGTGGATGAGGCTGGGGAGTATGATTTGTGGGGGAAAATCGACTGAAAGTCCGAAGATAAGTTTATGGTAACATTTCCCACAATAAATACTATATAGTGCAGGTAGACAGATGGCCAAACGGCCAATGAGAAAGACCAATTATGTTCGGATACAAAGAACGGAAAGCAGCTCAAGTTGCCGCATTTTTCACCTCCAAATCAGGCGGCGAAATCAACGTGCTGAAGCTTGCGAAGTTGCTCTATTTGACCGAACGTGAATCAATGCACAGGTTTGATGAACCAATGTTTTTTGATCGTTTGGTTTCGATGGATCATGGGCCGGTCACCTCAATTTCACTCAATCATGTCAATGGCTTGCAAGACAGCGATCACTGGGATGAGTTTATTTCTGATCGCTCTGGACATAACGTTGGATTGGTCGAAGGGCGCACCGAGGATGATTTTGACCAACTCAGTCGGGCTGACATACAAATTCTGAACGATCTGTGGGACCAATTTGGCGGAATGACACAATACCAAGTCAGAGATTGGACACACAAAAATTGCCCGGAGTGGGAAAACCCCCACGGATCCTCAAATCCAATTGGACACGATCGAATTTTCAAGTTCCTCAAAAAGGAAAACGCTGACGATCTAGCCAACGACGTGATTGGTTATCGTCATGTGGCCCACGCAATTCAAGGCTAGGCGTTTTGCCTGTGAAACCCGGAAATACGTTCTTGATTCCATCTGGTCCAAGCGACTTGATGCACCTTTTCATTGTGTGTAGTGGCCCGTCTGATCCGCCTGATTTTCGCCTAATCGTTTCGATTTCGTCAATCAAAAAAGGCAAGTTTCACGACCCAACCTGCATATTGGAAGCAGGTGAGCATGAATTCGTCACTGCCCCGAGTTTTGTTGCATATCGACATGCGGGTCAACGAACCTCCGGTCAAATTCAAAGGTGCATTGCGTCCGGGGAATTCGTCCCCCGCGCCGATTTGGGCATGAAGGTATTGCAGCGTGTGATGAGTGGATTTGATGATTCAGACTTCACCGAACCGTGGGTTTTTGATTTCCTTTGAACAACTTTAGTTGAGGCTAGAAAATATGCCCATGCCGCGCATGGGCAGCGCCCGAACCGCCCCCACGGGTCTCTCGTGCATTGCAACGCAATGCACTGCCGACAGGCGATTGCATGCAATCGCCGAGAGGCGGGCGCTTTGCTTCCTGCCCCTCGGTTCGGACGCGGGTGGCGTATTGGGACGAAACATCCAGCGGTGCCGGTACCGCCTGATCATTGAAGTCACCTGTCATTCCCGCGAAAGCGGGAACCTCAATCAACCACGCACATCATTGCAACAGGTCCCCGCTTGCGCGGGGATGACGGCGGGTCGGGGATGGCAGCGCGACACCGCAATCAAAAAACGCCCGGACAAAAGCCCGGACGTTGGTTTTCCTGAAGCTGCTAAATCGCCCTAGCCAGCCGGTTTGAACTTGGCAGCCATCGCGCCCGCCTTCTTTTGCGCATCCATGAACTCGGCACTGGTATAGGCGCGCACGGTTTTCAGATTTGCGACCGTGCCAGACGCACCAGCAACCATCAGCGCAGGAATAATATCTGCGCCATCAGCCGCCTCGCATATCATCAGAAAATCGGTTTCACCAGTTGTTGCGTAATAGGACACCATCTTGCCACCAGATGCTTCGACCAGTGGTTTAACGGCAGCAGCCCGATCTGATGGGTTCGCCATCATGCCCTGCACCGCCTGGCCCGTGTAATTTCCGGTAATGATAAAAGTCGCCATGTGTTCCTCCCACAAAATAAAAATCGCGGATAACGGCCCGCACAAAAAACCTTTGACGCTCAACCTTGGTCATAAAAGCATATCACACGATCCCGATTCCCAATGCCATAAAAGCAACCCCGCTGGCGCGCGGTGCAGATCGGCCCGGTAAAAGGCCCGCCACAAGTCGGGAATAGCTGACCTTACGGAAGGTTCCTGACCTGCTAAGATATTCGACATGTTTTTTGAAAGATTTGCCATGTTCACCAGTTTTGTTCCCGACGCGATCAGCCTGATGGAAGTCGCAGGTGTCGCCGGTTTCGGGGTCTATGTCTCAAATTATCTGATGCTGACATTCCGGGTTTTGACCGGCGATTGCATTATTTACTATACGCTGAATGTCGCGGCGGCGTCATTGGTTCTGACCGGGTTGATGAACAGCTTTGATCTGGCATCGGCGCTGATTCAGATATTCTGGATTTGCATCAGCACAGTCGGCATTTTCATGCGGCTGCGCCGCAAGTATCATGGGACAATCTAAGCGTTAACTGCCAGTTTGATCATCATATGGCGAACCGCTGATCACGGTTGGCGCAGACCGGTTCGGATGAACCCAATTCAAGAACATCAGTTGATCAGTGACGCGACGTTTTTGAAATGCTGCGAAAGCTTGGAACTCAGGGATCTTTCAGCTAGCCCAAAGAGACCGAAAACAGCGTGTATCCCTGCGCCTCGCCGACCTGAACCGCCCCGGTTTCGGTCACGAAAACGCCGATCCCTTCATAATCACCTGGGCAACCTACAAGATCGGCGCTGTCGTCCAGAAACTGGTTGGTAAAGTTGTTTTCGCCCACCCGCACACATTGATCAGCAGGGTCGCGATATCCGCCAAGCAGTGGCAACGGTTCGGGTGGTGGCGAACAGGCGGTGATGCCAAAAGAAATAGCTATGAAGGACATAAATTTCATGCCGGTCTCCCATGCTTTTGACCAGCCTAACACATTGAATTGCCCCCACAGCGGAAATCCGCGGGCCGCCTTTTTTAGCGCAATCCGGCCATCGTCCGGCGCACCGCATCTATGCGGTCCGCGTTGGGTGGATGGGTGCCAAGAAACCGATTGCCGGGATCCGGTATTCGCCCGAAATACGCGGCACCGCGTACCGGATCATATCCGGCCCGAAAGGCAATGATGGTTCCCAGGCGGTCCGCTTCCAGTTCAAAGTCCTTCGAAAACCGGCGCGCGCCAACTGTCGCACCAAGATCCTGCGCGGTCCCAATCGCAGACGGATCGATACCCGCAAGCGTCGCCAACAGCCCACCCAGGACTGCACCTGCGACAGCACTGTCACGGGTGCGCGAAAGATGCCCGGAAATATGATGTGCTGCCTCGTGCCCCAGGATAAACGCCAGTTCATCATCGTTGCGGGCTTCACGGATCAATGCGGTGGTGAAAACAAGGATCGGCCGCCCGTTACCGTCTACGGTCTGAAACGCATTTGCAGGCTGGTTCGCACGGGTATCGACAGATATCCGGAAATCGCACTTGCTGTTGCCGAGCCGTTCCGCACAAATGCGCTCGGCCACTGGTTCCATGCGGGCAACCATGCGGTTGAATGACTGCTCTGCGGCAGCGGCGCTGCGCAGGGGCGCTGTTGCAGTGGCAATTGGTTGTGTCGTTGATGCCGGCCCACTGGGAACGACCTCACATCCCGCCAGAATGAAACCCATTGCCAATATTGCCAGTCCACTGCGCATCACACACTCCGCTATTGCCGGACAATACTAGCAAAACTCAAACTTTTCGCCAGATCACAACGTTATCGCACTGGGCAATTCATGGCCGGACACTTAGGCTGACCACATGTTTACGATAGAGCACGAATTTGACGCCACCATTGTGACGCTGGTGGATGAGCCCAACAGCCACCTGAAAGAAGATGTTGTCATTCACGCGTTCGAGGATTGCGTGACATTGGAACAATATGATCCACGCACCGACAGCGTCGCCAAAGTGACACTATCGATGGCCCAGATCCAGGATCTTTCAGCAGCGCTGGATTTGCCCGAAGGTGTTTACAAATTACGCCGAACAGAAAATTAATTCCCGCCGTTTCACACTTCCACGGCGTGTTGTATTGCCCCGAGGCCATGCAGAAAATTGGCAGAAGAATTCATTTCTGCCTTGAACAGGCGATTGGCAACCACGACATATCCCCAAACACGATAGGACCGTTTTATGCCTGCCAAAAATAGCTCTGTTCTGGAATTTTTGCTGTCGCGCCGGTCGCGCCCGGCCAAAACCTTGACAGTACCGGTTCCTGATCGCGCCGAACTGGTCCCAATCCTGACTGCCGCCGCACGCACACCGGATCACGGCAAGCTGGAACCATGGCGGTTCATCGTCCTCGAAAAGCCGGCCCTGGATCGTTTGGCCGGCCTGGCGCAGAAACGAGGCGCAGCGCTGGGTCTGCCGGTGGACAAAACCGCCAAGAACGTGGCGCAGTTCGCCAACGCGAACCTGGCCGTCGCCGTCATAAGCGCGCCGGTAGCATCGCAAAAAGTGCCTGAAATTGAACAGGTGTTTTCGGCAGGGGCTGCCTGTCTTGCAATGCTGAATGCAGCCCTGGCGGCAGGATGGGGCGCAAACTGGTTGTCGGGCTGGGCCAGCCATGATCGCACATTTGTCGCCGAAGGGCTGAACCTGCAGACACATGAAACGGTTGCCGGCATTATTCACATCGGTACCGAAACCACTGCGCCGCCGGAACGTCCGCGCCCGGATATCGCAGCCATCACAACGTGGATGGGCGCATGATCATTTCGGATTTCTTGCGGGCCCTTGCGCAACTTGCCGACCCGCGGTTTCGGCGGATTTTGTTGCTGGGTCTGGGACTGACGCTCGGCCTCTTGTTTGGGGCCTATGCATTGGTTGTAGGCCTTGTTTCGGTTTTGGCCCCTGACGTTGTAACCCTGCCCCTGATCGGAGAAGTGACCTGGGTCAAAAACCTGATCTCGGGCGCATCAATCCTGCTGATGATGGTGTTATCGGTGTTTTTGATGGTGCCGGTCGCGTCGGCATTCACGTCGCTATTTCTCGAAGATGTCGCCCAGGCGGTTGAAGACAGGCATTATCCGTATCTGCCGCCTGTAAAACCAGTGCCATTTTCCCAAGCCTTGCGCGACACGCTTAGTTTTTTGGGGGTTATCGTGGTCGCGAATCTTCTGGCGCTTTTCCTCTATCTGTTGTTTGCCCCATTTGCGCTGTTCATATTCTGGGCCCTCAACGGATTTTTGCTGGGTAAAGAATATTTTCAGCTTGTCGCGGCACGGCGTATGGCGCGCGTAGACGCCCGGCATCTGGCGCGGGCCCATCTGCCCCAGATATGGATGGCGGGCGCTCTGATGGCGGTGCCGCTGTCAGTGCCGCTGGTCAATTTGCTGGTTCCAATACTGGGTGCAGCCACTTTTACACATTTATTCCACCGGATTTCAAAAACACAAACCCGTTCGGTCTAATCCTGTGGCGACATCCGCCCGGACCAATCGATGTCGCGGATCGAAATCCACCCGGAAAAAATCGTCCCGGCGATAATGATCCACACGACGAAGGCGACAATGGACACAATTGCCATCGTCCGCTTGACGTTGAAATTCGCCGGTGCGCCGGCTTGGGTTCCCGGAACGATGTTGCCCACGTCACCTTGCGTGCGCAGGCGTATTGGCAACACCACGAACAATACCATGAACCAAATCACGGCATATAACACGAGCGCGGATCCCGGCCCCATCAGATTTGCTCCAATTCAATCAGGCAGCCGTTAAAATCTTTTGGGTGCAGAAACAATACCGGTTTCCCATGGGCACCGATTTTTGGCTCGCCAGTGCCTAAGACCCGTGCACCGTCTGTTTGCAACCGATCCCGCGCCGCCAGAATATCGTCCACCTCGTAACAGATATGATGAATGCCACCGGCAGGGTTTTTGTCCAAGAACTTTTGAATCGGGCTGTCGTCACCCAATGGAAATAACAGTTCGATTTTGGTGTTGGGCAGTTCAATAAAGACAACCGTGACGCCGTGATCCGGTTCGTCTTGGGGCGGGCCGACTTTGGCACCCAGTGTGTCGCGATACTGCGCGACCGCGCTGCCCAGGTCAGGCACAGCGATAGCAACGTGATTCAGACGTCCGATCAAGTTATTTCTCCTTCGACAGCGGCGTGGCGACCTTATCTCTGGCAACGGCGGCCCATGCAAGAGTTGCAGTGACGCACATACGTTAACCAACGATTCACTTTGACAGGGCTTTAATCCGACTCAGCCATCAACGGAGACTGCCATGTCCGACGATCTTGAAAGCTACATGATCAATCAAATGCCGACACCGGATCGCCCGTTGTTGGGATTGACTGTTCTGATGGTCGAAGACAGCCGTTTCGCCAGCGAAGCCATTCGTCTGCTATGTTTGCGCAGCGGCGCACGCATTCGCCGCGCTGACAGTCTGAAATCCGCCCACAAACATTTGTCTGTCTACCGCCCCTCTGTTGTCATCGTTGACCTGGGGTTGCCCGATGGATCTGGCACTGAACTGATCCGCGAATTGGCTGCTGCCGGTTCCAGGGTGGGCGTGATATTTGGTATCAGCGGTTCCAGCGATGGGGCCGAACGGGCCGCGGCCGCCGGTGCCGATGGATACTTTGAAAAACCAATTGAAAGCTTGGCATTGTTTCAAAAGGCGATACTGGAACATTTGCCCGCAGAGGCCCAACCAAAAGGCGTCCGCATCATCGGCCAGGACACGATTTCCCCGGATCCGATTGCGTTGCATGACGACCTTTTGCACATTGCGGATGTGCTGACCGCGTCCCGCAATGACGACAAACTGATCGACTATGCGGCCCAGTTTCTGACCGGGGTCGCACGCATTGCACATGATGCACCGCTTGAATCCGCCGTGGCGGAACTGGCCAAGTATCGCGCCAGCGGTCGGCCCTGCGCCCCTGCAGTTGCGCAAATATCAAGCCTTGTTCAATCCCGGCTGGAACAACGAAAAGTGGTTTAGCTTACAATCAGTCAAAAACGGGATCACGCGCGGCCAATATTGGCGCAGTCAGATCACCAAGCCGTTTGATCTGGTTCCCACGCCCATCAAAATTTCTTTGATCCAGCCAGGATTCGAACGCCTCCTTCAATTGGGGCCATTCCTGGTCAATCGCCGCGAACCAGGCAGTGTCCCGGTTGCGCCCTTTGATCACCGCAGCCTGACGAAAAACACCCTCAAAGCTCAGCCCCAGACGTTCAGCCGCGCGCCGTGAACCCAAATTGGACGCATTGCATTTCCACTCATAGCGCCGATAGCCTGCTTCAAAAGCCCAGCGCATCATCAGATACATCGCCTCGGTCGCTGCCCTTGTCCGCTGCAATGCCGGGGCAAAATTGATGTGCCCGACTTCGATACTGCCGGCGGCGGGCGCGATCCGCAAATAGCTGGCAACACCGCACCATGCGCCGGTTGCCCGATCCGAAATGGCCAAAAAATATGGATCAGGTCGGTTTTCGATGTCACCCGCCCAAACAGAATATTCTGCCAGATTGGCAAATGGGCCATATGGCAAGAATTCCCAAATCCTGTCACTTGCACTGTTGTGTTCATGGATGTCGGGTCCATGTATTTCGGCCGAAAACGGTTCCAAACGGGCCCAATTACCTTCCAAAACAATCGCGTCCGGCATTTTCGGCGGCTGCCAGTTTTCTACCACAGCATTGATATCACGTGATTTTTTCATCAAAACTCCTGGATAATCTAGCCATGAAACCTGGTCACGCATGTCGTTGCGGCGGTATATTCTTCGTTATTTTGACCCACTGCCACCGTATTTTTGCCCAATTTCACGACAAGACTGGTTCGGCACACAGCTTAGTGAGTTGATCAAGCCAGATTCACTGAGAAACCACAGGAGAAAAGCATGAAAGATCTGCTTCAGCGCTTTTGGAACGATGAAAAGGGTAACGCCATCATAGATTGGTGTATTCTTGGAACCGGTGCCGCCTCTTTGGGTTTCGCAGTCGTAACGACATTGGCTTAGGATTTAGCTCCGACCTATCACACACACCCTTCTTTGGGATTCCATTGAAATAACCGGGACAACAGTCCTGGTTATTTCTTTGTCTGTATATCGCACCAAGCCAAAACACACGATTCGCGGGCATTTGTCTCTTTTGCATTGTAATTCAGTGGACAATCTTGGTCTGGCCAAAAGATTAATCCACAGACGAAGCCAATTATGTCCGAATTTGGGCGGAATTACGAAAACTTTAGGTCATCAACCCAAAAGCCTTTAAGCAATCTGCAAGAGATCGGCGCAAGGGGGCTGCGCGATTTTCATGTGTGTGTGTGTGACGAGGAGCCCTTTTTTATGAAAACTAATTTCAAAGAATTTATTCGTTGTCAGTCCGGTTCAGTAACAACTGATTGGCTGGTTCTGGCCGCTGCAATCATCTTGATGGGAATGATCGTGGTCACCAGCGTATTTACAGGCGCAGATGCGGTGGTCCTGGACATCAGCACAACATTAAGCGACAGCGAAACCGGCGTCTGAAACGCCCGACGCGGTCGCCTTGATGCGCAAATCTTGACCGATCAATTAATCGTCAGGTATCAGGCGTAAACGCAGCTCGCGCATTTGATCATTGGTGGGCGTGCTTGGGGCACCCATCATCAGGTCTTCGGCACGCTGGTTCATCGGGAACATGATCACCTCACGAATGTTGGCTTCGTCCGCCAGCAACATCACGATCCGGTCGATCCCAGCAGCACAGCCACCATGGGGTGGCGCACCAAATTTAAACGCGTTGACCATGCCGCCAAAGCGCTTTTCGACCTCATCCGCGCCATAGCCGGCAATTTCAAATGCTTTGAACATGATTTCAGGGCGGTGATTTCGGATCGCGCCCGACACCAACTCGTAGCCGTTGCAGGCCAGATCATACTGGAACCCCAATACGTCCAACGGATCGCCATTCAGCGCATCCATACCGCCCTGCGGCATTGAAAACGGGTTGTGTTCGAAATCGATGGCCCCGGTCTCATCATCTTTTTCATAGATCGGGAAATCAACGATCCAGGCAAAGGCAAACCGATCTTTGTCGGTCAGGCCCAGTTCGTCACCGATAACGGTGCGCGCACGCCCGGCCACTGTTTCAAAGACCTTCGGCTTTCCGCCCAGGAAAAACGCAGCGTCACCAACATCCAGACCCAATTGCTGACGAATGGCCTCGGTGCGTTCAGGCCCGATATTCTTGGCCAATGGACCGGCGGCTTCCATTCCTTGCCCCTGGTCACGCCAGAAAATATAACCCATTCCGGGCAGGCCTTCTTTCTGCGCGAAAGCATTCATGCGGTCACAGAATTTACGGCTTCCACCCCTGGGCGCAGGGATCGCCCGGATTTCTGTACCATCCTGTTCCAGCAACCTGGCAAAGATCGCAAATCCACTATCTCTGAAGTGGTCAGAGACCACTTGCATTTTTATAGGGTTGCGCAAATCGGGTTTGTCAGTGCCATACCACAACGCCGCATCGCGATAGGATATCTGTGCCCATTCTGTATCGACCCTGCGGCCCCCACCAAATTCTTCGAACACGCCCTGCAAAACCGGCTGAATCGTATCAAAAACGTCTTGTTGTTCAACAAAACTCATTTCCAGATCCAGTTGATAAAAATCGGTCGGTGACCGATCTGCCCGAGGATCTTCGTCGCGAAAACACGGCGCGATCTGGAAATACTTGTCATAGCCGGACACCATGATCAGCTGCTTGAACTGTTGGGGGGCCTGCGGCAGTGCATAAAATTTTCCAGGGTGCAGCCTTGACGGCACCAGAAAATCACGTGCGCCTTCAGGGCTGGATGCCGTGATAATAGGCGTTTGATATTCGCGAAAATCCTTGTCCCACATCCGCTTCCGCATCGAGGCCACGACGTCAGACCGCAACTTCATGTTGTTTTGCAACTTTTCACGGCGCAGATCCAGGTAACGATACTTGAGACGTGTTTCTTCGGGATATTCCTGATCTCCAAATACCATCAATGGCAGTTCGTCGGCAGCGCCCAAAACTTCCAGATCACGTATAAAAACCTCGATCTCGCCTGTTGAAATTTTTGAATTGATCAGGCTTGCGTCGCGCGCTTTGACTTCGCCGTCGATACGAATGCACCATTCGGACCGCACTTTTTCGACCTCGGCAAAAACCGGGCTGTCGGGGTCACACATCACCTGCGTCATACCATAATGGTCACGCAGGTCGATGAACAACAGACCGCCGTGATCACGCACGCGATGGACCCAACCCGACAGGCGAACTGTCTCGCCAACGTTCGATTTATTTAATTCGGCGCAAGTCTGGCTGCGATAGGCGTGCATAGGTGGCCCTCTGACGGCATTGGTTAGGTTCGCGCCGATACACATTGCCAACGCAAGGAAGTCAAGGCAGAACCCAACTATCAGTGCCTGCCTGTTTGTGCTACGGCTGACAAAAAAACACGAAACGACAGGCTGCGAAATATGCAAAAAAATCAAACTCTCGCCGGTGTGTTGATTCTGATAACCGCAGTTTTGCTGGCCAATGTGTTTTTCGGCGCGGCGCGATCATCCGATTTGCTGGCCACATGGATTGCCGGCCAGATGTTCGCGACGGGGCAGTTCGACGAAATCTATGTCGCCGCACAATCTGTATTTACAATGCAACCCAATGAAAGCTGGATCACCTTTATGGATCGGGAACATGGCTATAACGATGCCATTTTTCCGTTTTTGTATCCGCCAATATGGGCCTGGGCGGCGTCGTTTCTGGCAGATGTTCCATTTGACACAATCGAAAAAATCGCGACGCCCATCAATGCAGCACTGATATCGGGCTGCATTTTTCTGGCTCACAGGATCACGCGCTCAAGCATCAGCTTGCCGGTCTTTTCGCTGGTTGCGCTGGTTTTGGTCTATCTGACACTTATCGGCACCATAGCCCTGTTTGAAAATCAGCCACAAATTCTGGTTGGATTTCTGATCCTGCTGACGCTTGAACGACTGCGATCGGATGCGCCGGTCGCGGCTGGTATTGCACTGGCCTTCGCCGCAGCGATCAAAATTTATCCGGTAATATTCGTCGTCTTTCTGCTGGCCAGACGTCAGTACCGTGCCACCACCAGCTTTGCCATCGCAGGGGGAATTCTTGGTCTGACCTCGATCACAGTCGCAGGTTGGCCGCTGCACGCCGAATTTCTGGCATCGGCTGCGTCCGTGTCCAGAACCGCGATTGTTGTCCATGTGAATTACAACATTCATGGCGCCATCGCCCAGTTTTTCGATGCTGATCGACTTATCAAAATTCTGTCGACAGAGCCGCCGCTGGACAATGGGATCATACCTTTCTGGCATGTGGCCGCAAAAGGCCCGGTTTGGAATTTGGTCGGCCTGGTGTCCAGCCTGGGGATGATCGTTTTGTTCTTCTTTGGTTTTCGCCGTGCCGAAGAAAATCGGTGTTATACTGTTTACTGGCCTGCAGTGTTGATGTTCGTGCCCCTTATTACGCCATTTGGATGGTCGTACTATTACATATCACCGGTGGTCATGGCCCCTATTTTGCTTAGCAGTTATCGTTGGTACATTGGGGCCGGAATACTGTTGGGTTTTTTGTTTCTGTCTGGCCTGCCGATGCAAACCATTTTTGTTTCAATCAAGGCCTATCCGGCGCCGGGTCAGATCGCGGGAACGCTGGCAATACTATTGCTTGGGCTCGCCTATTTGGCGCAGCCAAAACCAGATCGTTCATGATAAGGCAGACTCTGCTCTTGCACCCGCGACTGCCTTCCCTATAACGCAGGACAATTTGGGTATTTGTGACACCTGAATCGCAACACGACCAAGGGGGCTGCCGCCATGCCAAAAAGAACCGACATTTCGTCGATCATGATCATCGGTGCCGGTCCTATCGTGATCGGTCAGGCCTGCGAATTCGACTATTCCGGCGCTCAGGCCTGCAAGGCCCTGCGAGAAGAAGGGTATCGCGTCATTCTGGTGAATTCCAATCCGGCCACCATCATGACGGATCCGGATATGGCTGACGCCACCTATATCGAACCCATCACACCGGAAATCGTCGCCAAGATCATCGAAAAGGAACGGCCCGATGCGATCCTGCCAACGATGGGCGGGCAAACTGGCCTGAACACATCATTGGCACTTGCCGACATGGGTATTCTTGAAAAATATGATGTGGAACTAATTGGTGCCAACCGCCGCGCGATTGAAATGGCCGAAGATCGCAAGCTGTTTCGCGAAGCCATGGATCGCATCGGCCTGGAAAACCCCAAGGCAACGATCGCCAACACGATCGAAGAATGCATGGCCGCCATCGAATATGTTGGCCTGCCGGCAATCATCCGGCCTGCGTTTACACTTGGCGGCACTGGCGGCGGCGTGGCGTTCAACCGCGATGACTACGAACACTTTTGCCGCACCGGGCTGGACGCCAGCCCGGTGAACCAGATCCTGATCGATGAAAGTCTTCTGGGTTGGAAAGAATTCGAGATGGAGGTCGTGCGCGACACCGCCGACAACGCCATCATCGTATGCGCGATCGAAAACGTCGATCCTATGGGCGTGCACACCGGCGATTCAATTACTGTCGCACCCGCACTGACGCTGACGGACAAAGAATATCAGATCATGCGCAACGGCTCGATTGCGACATTACGCGAAATTGGCGTCGAAACCGGCGGCTCGAATGTGCAGTGGGCAATCAATCCGGCGGATGGTCGTATGGTTGTCATCGAAATGAACCCTCGGGTTTCGCGATCTTCTGCACTTGCATCCAAAGCCACCGGGTTTCCAATTGCAAAAATTGCGGCAAAACTGGCAGTGGGTTATACGCTGGATGAACTGGACAACGACATTACCAAGGTCACGCCTGCGTCGTTCGAACCGACAATCGACTACGTCGTCACCAAAATCCCACGGTTCGCATTTGAAAAATTTCCCGGCTCTGAACCATTGCTGTCAACGGCCATGAAATCGGTCGGCGAGGCAATGTCGATCGGCCGCACGATCCACGAGTCGCTGCAAAAGGCACTGGCCTCGATGGAAACCGGCCTGACCGGATTCAACGAGGTCGAAATTATTGGTGCACCGGAAAAATCCGCCGTCATCAAAGCGATCAGCCGCCAAACGCCTGACCGTATGCGCACAATCGCGCAAGCCATGCGGCACGGACTGAGCGACGAGGAAATCCATGCGGCAACGATGTTCGACCCATGGTTCCTGGCACGCATCCGCGAAATAGTGGATGCCGAAAACGGCTTGCGTAAGGCTGGTCTGCCGCAAGATGAAACCGGACTGCGCGCCATCAAGATGATGGGTTTCAGCGATGCCCGCCTGGCAGAACTGACAGGTCGCGACGAGGCCAATGTCCGCCGTGCCCGCCAGAATCTTGGCGTAAACGCTGTGTTTAAACGGATCGATACATGCGCCGCAGAGTTCGAGGCGCAAACACCCTATATGTATTCCACATATGAAACGCCGGTGATGGGCGATGTAGAATGCGAAGCCCGCCCAAGCAACAAAAACAAAGTTGTCATTCTGGGTGGTGGCCCCAACCGGATTGGGCAAGGGATCGAGTTTGACTATTGCTGTTGTCACGCTTGTTTTGCGCTGACAAAGCAGGGTTTTGAAACGATCATGATCAACTGCAACCCGGAAACCGTATCCACCGACTATGATACATCGGACCGGTTGTATTTCGAACCACTGACATTTGAACATGTGATGGAAATTCTGCGTGTTGAACAGGAAAACGGCACCCTGCATGGGGTCATCGTACAATTTGGCGGTCAAACACCACTGAAACTGGCAAATGCGCTCGAAGCTGAAGGCATTCCCATTCTTGGAACGACACCGGATGCGATAGATTTGGCTGAGGACCGCGAACGTTTTCAGCAGCTTGTACAAAGACTTGGACTAAAACAGCCAAATAATGGCATCGCATCAACAGATGCCCAGGCCGTGAAAATTGCTGAAAAAATCGGCTTTCCGCTGGTGATCCGACCCTCTTATGTACTGGGCGGACGGGCTATGGAAATCGTGCGGGATATGGCCCAGCTAGAGCGCTATATAAACGAAGCCGTTGTCGTATCAGGCGACAGCCCTGTCCTGTTGGACAGTTACCTGTCGGGCGCGATCGAAATCGACGTGGATGCGATTTGTGACGGCAAGGACGTCCATGTCGCCGGCATCATGCAGCACATCGAGGAAGCAGGCGTTCATTCTGGCGACAGCGCCTGTTCGTTGCCGCCCTATTCTTTGACCCAGGACGTCATCGACCGATTGCACGTGCAAACCAAAGCACTGGCCCTGGCGCTGAACGTGGTTGGACTGATGAATGTACAGTTCGCCGTCAAGGATGACGAAATTTACCTGATCGAGGTCAATCCACGCGCGTCCCGGACAGTTCCGTTTGTGGCCAAGGCTGTCAATTCGCCGATTGCCAGCATCGCGGCCAGGGTGATGGCCGGCGATCCGCTAAGCTCTTTTGACCTGGCAGATCCAAACATCAAAACATTCGCGGTCAAAGAAGCCGTCTTGCCTTTCGCACGTTTCCCCGGCGTGGATACGTTATTGGGACCTGAAATGCGCTCGACCGGCGAGGTCATGGGATCCGACAAGAACTTTCACCGCGCGTTTCTGAAAGCACAGCTTGGTGCTGGAACAGTATTGCCGACCAGCGGGGCCGCCTTTCTGTCGATCAAGGAAAGCGACAAGCTTCCGCAATTGGTTGAGGCCGCGCAAACACTGATCGATTTGGGCTTTACCATCGTGGCGACACGCGGCACGGCCGCCTTTCTGGAGAACCACAATATCGCCTGCGAAATTGTAAACAAAGTTTATGAAGGTCGCCCCAATATCGTCGACACGATGAAAGATGGTGGCATTGCGCTGGTGATGAATACGACCGAGGGGACACAGGCGGTCGAAGACAGCCGTTCAATGCGCAACGTCGCGCTGGTCGACCGGATTCCGTATTTTACAACACTGGCTGCCAGCCATGCCGCGGCGCTCGCGATGAAATCCGCACAAGATGGCGATTTAGAGGTCACCGCGCTGCAAAGCACCTAACGATTGGCCAGCCGGAGGCCCGTCAACACGTATCAGCTTGCGCCGGGTACCAAAGGTCACAGTTTTGCGCGACTGTTCTTTGCGACGCTCCGCATGCTGTTTTGCACGTTGTGCGGCCGTTTGGCCGCGCCGGTGTCGCGCCACTGGACGGACTGAATTTGTCAGCTGGCACTCTGCCAGATAGGTATCCATCGCCTCTTCTAACTTGCGCGACACATCCGGGAATCCGGCTTCGTAACTTCTGTCAGAAAGTTCCCAAAGCAGATCGAACAGAATGTCCTTTGTATCCGGCATAGCGTCATCCCCACGAAAACTTGCCTGGCCAGCGCGCCGCAAACATTGATTGGCTGCTGGGTCGCTTTTTCTATCAGTGGATATCAGAGTTTTCTCAACCCGCCTGATTGGCGAACAATGCCGGAATCATGCCGATGGCAAACAACCGCCCATCGACAGGCCAGCACAGGCACTTTGCCGCCGGATAAACCTGTCCGACAGATTGACCTCTGGGCGGTGCCCGGACGAAAACTCAGTTCTCGCCAGGCGAATCCAAGCGAACGCCGCGTCGGGGTTTTAAAATTGATGCTGTTACCTGACGGCCGAATTTCAGGCACCCTGACCCGAGTCACACCGCGATATCGGCAGGAATGGGCATCTCTTTTGCGTTGAAAATCTGCCCGGTCTGACGGCTCTCGCCCATGAATTGAGCGCCCAGCAAAAGATAGTTTTCAAACCAAGCTCCAAGCCGGTGGCCACCGGCTGGCTTTATGCCTACTACCAAATATCTGAGTGCGCGAAAGGTAAAATTCATGGGTCTCGGCGCGCCGACAAACGGCACCAAAAAACGAGCAAGTCTCAACCTGTTGTCACGGCGGCTACAGTTCGCTTTCACGATGTTTGTGATGATTTTCGCAGTCCCGGCAATGGCACACCAAATACGCCCCGGAATTGCAAATATTCTTGTGAGTCCGGATACAGTGCAGATCGAATTGCTTGCCACGATCGAGGTTTTGGTTGCTGACATTGATATCGCAGGACTGCAGGACACCAACGATGCGGCAGCGGCAGAAAATTACGACATGCTGCGCGCACTGGACCCAGAATCTCTGGAACAGGCGCTTCGGCTTGATTGGCCCGCAATTTCGCAGAAATTCCAGCTTTTTGCCGGAAACACCCGGTTGTTGGCCGATGTTTCGGGTGTCGAGATTGACCCGGTCGGGGACGTCGAAACCACACGAGAAAGTGTGATAATGATAACGGCGCGATTGCCCGATGATGCGACCCCGGTGACATTTGGTTGGGATGAATCCCTGGGCCCATTGGTGGTGCGGCAGGTGCTGACCGACGGCGGCGGCTATTCTGCGTACCTGACCAACGGTGAACCAAGTATGCCTATACCAAGGGTCGGCAGCGCGCAACGTAGCTGGGTGTCGGCCCTTACGAACTATGTCGGGATTGGCTATGTGCACATAGTCCCGAAAGGTTTGGACCACATCCTGTTTGTGTTGGGCCTGTTTTTCTTTTCGTTGCATATGCGACCGCTACTGCTGCAAGTGACCGCCTTTACGGTTGCCCATACAGTTACATTGGCCTTGGGCATTCTGGATGTCGTGCAAATTCCATCCACGGTCGTCGAACCTCTGATCGCCGCGTCAATTGTTTATGTGGCGGTGGAAAATCTGTTTTTCCAGAAAATGACCCCATGGCGCACAGGTGTCGTATTTGCTTTCGGCCTGTTACATGGATTGGGGTTTGCATCGGTGCTTGGCGATATCGGACTAGAGCCTGCACGCTTTGTGACTGGATTGATTGGTTTCAACATCGGTGTGGAAATCGGTCAGCTGACAATAATACTGGCGGCGTTCCTGTTGGTCGGATGGCCCTTTGGGCGCACCAGTTGGTATCGCAAAATCATTGCAATGCCGACATCTGTGGCCATCGCTATTATCGGGGCTTACTGGTTTGTGGAAAGGGTATTCACGTAGCCCAAGCGGCTACCTTGCCTCATCCTCTAAATGCAGTTTGATGCTCAACAGCACTTCCTGCATCGCGGTGGTTTCCCTTAGCAAACGCTTGGCTTCATTTATGGTGATGATACCGTCTTCGATTGATTGCGTGTATTCCGCCATCAACATCCCAAAGCGCTGGCTTAGATTGACGACGTCAGAATTGACCCCGCCCCCGGGCGAGTTTTTCTTGGTGTTGTCATAAGACAGCGTTATGCCCTGCAACTCTGCCAATGCGCTGGTGACATGTGGATAGCCGGATGCTGCTTCCAGTGCACCCACCGCATCGATTGGCATAAACCGGTCGGTGTGTTCATCCGCGTCCGAATAGTAGCGGCCCAGAGTTGCCTTGGATTTACCGGTCAAAGAACATGCCGCTTCAAGCCCGACGTCCTTCACAAGTGCCTCTGTATGCTTCTTCAGATAATTCCCAATTCCGTCCATTAGTTACGCTTTCGATAGTTATCCCCACATAGGGGGAATTCCCCCCATCCTTTCCCATTAATGATCATTGGTCCAAATGTCATTTATAAAACGTCCCTGTTACGTAGGGACACTGTGAGTGGCCGGCGGCGTTTCTCGTCGGTTTTGGATGGGGACTTGTGATGGGATGCCATCGCAAATCGTTAAAGCGACAGGTTTACCTGGTGTGAGACGGCGATACCCGCAAGAGTAAATAGTACGAGGTCTGCTCCATCCCCAGGGCTTCGGCCCCTGACCTCGCTTCGTCAGCAATTGTGGTTATCGTCCCCCATCCTACCGTTCTTTGCGCGGCATGTTTGGCCTGAAATAACTTGAAACCGGGCGTCTTGCCGCGATAAGCGATGCTTTATGGCCAAACTTTATTTTCACTATTCGACGATGAACGCCGGAAAATCGACACTGCTTTTGCAAGCGTCCCATAACTACCGCGAACGCGGCATGAAGACGTACCTGATTACCGCACAGCTGGATAACCGCGCCGGAGCCGGCAAAATCGGCTCTCGGATCGGAATCAGTTCGCCTGCAGATACCTTTGCGCCCGGCGAAAATCTTTTCAAGAAAATCGCAGGGCAGTTGAATGATGGCAATGTGGATTGTGTATTTATCGACGAGGCGCAATTTCTGGAAAATGAACAGGTCTGGCAACTGGCCCGTGCTGTCGACGACCTGCACGTGCCGATCATGTGCTATGGTCTGCGTCTGGATTTCCAAGGCAAACTGTTTCCCGGTTCGGCCACATTGCTGGCCTTGGCCGACGATCTGAGAGAAGTGCGCACAATCTGCCACTGTGGGCGCAAGGCCACCATGGTCGTGCGCCAGGATGACCATGGAAATGTGCTGACCATGGGCGAACAAGTGCAGATCGGCGGAAATGAAACCTATATTTCGCTGTGTCGGCAACATTGGCGCCAGGCCACGGGTGACACGCCCGACGAAATGCACTAAAACAGACGGCCACCCACGGGCACCGTCAGCCCAGGTTGCAACAACACGACTTCGTTGGCGCTGTCCGGGACCCCAAGCACCAATACTTCGGACATAAATCTGCCAATCTGGCGCGGCGGAAAATTCACCACGGCAATGACCTGACGCCCAATCAATTCGTCCGGCTGATAATGTACGGCGATCTGCGCAGAGCTTTTCTTGACGCCAATGTCACCACCAAAATCAACCCAAAGCTTGATCGCTGGCTTGCGGGCTTCCGGATATGGCTCGGCCCTGACAATTTCGCCGACGCGGATATCGACCTTTTGAAAATCGTCGAAACTGATTTCGGTCATTTGCCAAGTTCCCGACTGCGATCGGCGGCGGCATTCATCGACCGCTGCATCAGGGCCGGTAATCCATTTTCAGGGTCCATCAACTGGGCCAGTGCGGCGGCCGTCGTACCGCCGGGGCTGGTGACATTGACGCGTAATGCGTCAGGCTCAAGATCCGACTGCTGGGCCAGTGCGCCAGCACCGGCCACAGTGGCCTTGGCCAGCGTCATCGCCATCTGTGGCGGCAGACCTTGCGCGCGGCCTGCGGCGGCCATTGTTTCGATCAGATGGAACACATATGCAGGACCTGATCCCGACAGGGCCGTGACCGCATCCATTTGTCGTTCTGTTTCCAGTCGAACAGTTTGACCAACCGCTGACATCAGTTGTTCCGCAATATCCATATGCGCATCATTCGCATTGGCATTCCCGACCAGCGCGGTGATCCCTTTTCCGATGGCCGCAGGTGTGTTTGGCATGGTGCGGATTATGGGTGTTCTGGGACCCAGCACCTTTTCATAGGCCGAAATCGGCGTGCCCGCCGCCACAGACAGGAACAAGGTAGAGCCGGCCCCGTGCACTGCCAGCAATGGCAGAGCTTCGCCCATCATCTGGGGTTTTACAGCAACCAGAATAATGGCAGGAGCGTCCGGTAAATCCACATTGATGTGAATGCCATCAAGTGATCTGAGCCAGTCAGAAGGCGCAGGATCAATAACCCAGACGGACGTCGCTGGCAGACCACTGGCCAACCAGCCTTCAAGCATTGCGGAGCCCATTTTTCCGCAACCCAAAAGCACAAGACCACGTCTGTAAACTTCGTTCATATCCATGGATATCCCCCTATTGGTCCGGGAAATCCTATATGCCTAAATGCCCAGTTGAAACCGACAATTTAGGCGATCCGCATGCCCGTCAAGCCCGACCGTATGCCTCGGCGATAGCGACTTGCATTGCATTGTCGATTGTACTGTCACCCCAGGCCACCAGTTGAAACGCAGGATAGAAACGTTCCGCCGATTTTACCGCTGAATTGATCAGCGTATCGATCTGCTCGGGGCCTGCGATCTGTCCGCCTGCCAATACCAAACCATAGCGGTAGACCATCAACCTTTGCTGCTTCCAGTATGTAAATGCACCGGCCCAACACAAATCATTCGTGCGGTTCAGGCATTCGTAAATTTCCGGCAGTTTGTCTTCTGGCGGTTCCATCTCGAATGTGCAGATCAGGCGCAATGTCTCATCATAGGCTGACCAGGCCAAAGTGATCGAATAAGTACGCCACTGGCCTTCGACGGCCATGGCAATCTGATCATCGGCAACACGGTCGAAATCCCATTCGTTGTGTTCCGCCAAATGTTCAACAATATCGATTGGATGTAGTTCTTCCGTCTGGAAGTCGTGCTCTAAAAGCGACATGCCCGGCCTCGTTTTGTTATTAGCTTTGCGAACACTTCGGCCCGCTAAAACTAGGTGCCTGCTCAAGGTGCAGCGGTAACAAGCGCCACCCTTACTAGATATGGTAAGGGTATTGAGGACTCTGTAAAGCAGAATTTTTGTGTCAACGACCACTAAGTTCGGTTGACGATGCGGTCCCGGTTGTTGCAGCGAACTGAGTCATCCACAGATTTTAACCTGTGTTAACGCACCCTGCCGCTTTTTTAGGCACGCCACCAGCAGATCACGATTTCTTGGCGCGACTCTTTGTGGTCTTGGTGGTGCCGCTTTCCAAGGCGTCCAGTCGGGCCGACAGACTGGCGTTTTCTTCACGTGCCTTTTGCGCCATCATCCGCACGGCATCGAATTCCTCGCGGGTCACAAAATCCCGATCCGCCAGCCACCGCTCGACAAAACCGCTCATCGCGGTCTCTGCCTCATCTTTTGCACCCTGTGCCACGCCCATGGCGTTGGTCATCAATTGCGAGATGTCATCAAATATTTTGTTGCGGGTTTGCATAATTGGCTCCGGTAACTTGTTCGTGTTTATATGGGCGCAATTGCGACAAATCTCAAGGTTGACTTCCCCGCAATCGCCGAGCATCCATTCGCCCATGATTGCATCAGCTTTGACATTTCCAAATATTGGACCCGAAATTTTTGAAATCGATTTAGGCGGTTTCAAGTTTGCATTGCGATGGTACGCCCTTGCTTACATCGCCGGTATCCTGATCGGCTGGCGGCTGATCCTGCGGGCAACAAAGGTCCCGAAATTGTGGCCTGATGACACGGCCCCGCTGTCGGCGGAACAGCTCGAGGCCTTAATGACCTGGATCATTATAGGCATAATCGTTGGCGGGCGCCTGGGATTTGTCCTGTTTTACCAACCGGCCTATTATTTCGCCCGGCCCATCGAAATTCCGATGATCTGGCAGGGCGGTATGTCGTTTCACGGTGGGTTTCTTGGTGTTGTTCTGGTCGTATGGCTGTTTTCGCGCCACCACGGTCTGCGGATCATGTCGATGGCCGATGCATTGGCATTCGCGACTCCACCGGCGCTTTTTCTGGGTCGCATTGCCAATTTCATCAACGCCGAACTTTGGGGGCGACCAAGTGACGTGCCCTGGGCCGTGATATTCCCCGGAGATCGCGCCCAGGATTGCCCGGATGTGGTCGGGCTTTGTGCGCGCCATCCGTCGCAATTGTACGAGGCCGGGCTGGAAGGTCTGCTATTGGGTGCAATTCTGTTGTTTCTGGTATGGTTTCGCAGCGCACTCAAGGCACCGGGCCGTATCACCGGACTATTTTTCCTTGGCTACGGATTGGCACGCTATTTTGTCGAATTCTTTCGCCAGGCCGATCCGCAGTTTATCACCGCAGAAAATCCAATGGGATATGTGATTCAACTCGGACCGATTGGCCTGTCCATGGGGCAATCGCTTTCGCTGCCGATGATCGCTTTGGGGATCATTCTGATCCTGCGTGCCCGCAAAGTCCCATGACACCCCTGCTGGACAAGTTGCTGCGCAGAATACAATCTACTGGGCCGCTTCCTGTTTCCGATTACATGTCGGAATGCCTGCTGCATCCCACATTTGGGTACTATGCCACCCGCGATCCCCTTGGAACCGCCGGCGATTTCATCACCGCCCCGGAGATCAGCCAGATGTTCGGCGAATTACTGGGCCTGGCAATGGCGCAATGCTGGATGGACCAGGGGCGCCCCGGCAAATTCGCGCTGGTCGAGCTTGGCCCAGGTCGTGGCACGCTGATGAAAGACATACTGCGGGCAACAAAAACCGTTCCGGGTTTTCGTGACGCTGCACAGATACACCTGGTCGAAGCATCACCAGTGTTGCGCGAAATTCAGGCCCGAACCATCGGACGGGATGATATTCAATGGCACACACAGTTTTCTGACATACCGGACGGACCGCTGTATGTGATTGCGAATGAATTTTTTGACGCGCTGCCGATCCGACAGTTCGTGCGCGATACCGATGGCTGGCGTGAACGCCAAATCGGGGCCAACAACGGGGCACTGATGTTCGGCCTTTCCGGCACCGCCCCGATCGTCGGCCTTGCTGGCCGCCTGGCTGACACCGCTGTGGGCGATCTGGTGGAAGTCAATCCGGCAGCGGCAACAATCACCGGACAGATCGCAGACCGGATCAGCAGGAACACCGGGGCCGCGATCATCGTCGACTACGGCGACTGGAATTCCCTGGGTGATACATTTCAGGCAGTTCGCGATCATGAACCCGACGACCCTCTGGCGGCTCCGGGGTTGGCAGACCTTACGGCCCATGTGGATTTCGCGGCGCTCTGCCGGGCCGCAACCAATTGCGCCACAAGCCAGATGACGCCACAGGGTGTGCTGCTGGAACGCCTGGGCATAACTGCGCGGGCACAGACTCTGGCCACGGGGCTCAGCGGCGACGCGCTGACCCGTCATGTCGCTGCACATAGGCGCTTGACCCATGCCGACGAAATGGGGACCCTGTTCAAGGCAATTGCCATTTACCCGAACGGGTCCGCACCGCCACCTGGATTTGCGTCATGACACTGGAAATCATAACAGCCGAAGGCCTTGCGCCGCTGCGGCATGGTTTTTTCACCCGAAAAGGCGGTGCGTCATCCGGGATATTTTCGGGGCTAAATTGTGGACAGGGATCGTCGGACCAATCTGATATTGTTTTTATCAATCGCGCCCGTGTGGCGGACGCGATGCAGGTTGCACCCCAGGATCTGGTTTCTGTGCATCAGGTGCATTCATCGGATGTTGTCGAAATCACCCCCGACAATGCCGGGCAATCGCACAATGCTGACGCCATGGTCACTGCGACCCCCGATCTGGCCCTGTCAATTCTGACGGCAGATTGTCAGCCGGTTCTTTTTGCTGATCATGATGCCGGTATAATCGGCGCCGCCCATGCTGGCTGGAAGGGCGCATTGAACGGTGTTCTGGAAGACACCGTTGACGCAATGGTGCGCCTTGGCGCTGATCGTGAACGGATCCATGCAACTATCGGCCCGTCCATCAGTCAGGCCGCCTACGAAGTCGGGCCAGAGTTTTTCGATATGTTTCAAGCCGAGGATCAGGACAGCCCCCGGTTTTTTGCAAATGGCACTGGCGACAGGTTGCATTTCGATTTACCTGGATTTGGTCTGTACCGGCTGCGCAAGGCTGGTATTCGTGCGGCTGAGTGGACCCGCCACTGCACGTATTCAGATCCCGACAGGTTTTATTCCTATCGGCGCAGCGTGCACACGAAAGAGGCAGACTATGGGCGTCTGATATCCGTTATTCGTTTATGAATTTCGATTGATTCGTATATTTCGGCCTGACCGTGTCCAGATTTGCGACAATGGGGCGGAAATGGGGCGGTAACTCGCCTGATTGCAGCCATAGTTTCGGAAACAATGGCCCAAATCGAATATCATTGTCGCCGCCTCTGGACCATAAGCCCCTAGAATATTAACATTTTTCCCGATGTCGCCGACAACCGGACTGCGGATCCAATTTCTTTGCCTCAATAGCAAATTATCCCCGTTTTTTGCCATGACGCGGCCCCATTCTTAAACGAATTTTAACCAAGTTCAGACCAACATCTGACCTAAGAGGCAGGGCGGCACAGATCGTCGAAATTAGAGGACTAATAAGATGAAAACTCAGCGCCGCTGGCTAAAATCCATTCTTTCAGAAGCCACAAAATCAGGCAGTCAAGTGCCCTGGGCAAGGGGCAACAACAGGACCGCCTGCAAAACGCGCGCTCTGGCGTGCACGCAGCAAAAAGCCGTATCAAACGGATAAATTCTCTCTCTCCAAAAAAACACTTTCGATCAGGCCGCTCAATCTGGGCGGTCTGATTGATTCCAACTTTCGCCACGCAATTGTGGCGTGTTTTCCATGATTTTGGAAACAATCAGGCGCGGGGCACCCGGATTGCTGCCATTCTGGTCATAGATACGCAATTATTTTGACAGAAACCGGCAAATTCTGGATTTTGGCGCAAACGGTCCTCTGCATTTGGGTGGGGGTCGTATTGCAGATGTGACCAGTGCGTAAGGACTGATCACATGAACTACCCTCGCAAACCACTTGATGGTGCAATTCCCCACAACGGTGCAGTTGACACTGTGGCAGGTTGGAAATCGCCGGGCCGGGACACCAGGCCTCGCTCGGGAACGCTGACCAGACGGTTTGAAATATCCTGGTTGACCCCAAACCACGAGATCGATCAACGCAATTCAATCGGGCCGGCCATTCCCATGTTCGAGCAGGCATTTAATGCCTACGCACGCGGCTCCCTTGTCGAAACACCGTCAGGTGCAACCGCAGTCGAAGATTTACGCCCCGGAATGTTAATTGATGTTATTGGTGCTGACCCGGCACCCTTGGTGTGGGTCGGGTCAATGACGATGTTGCCATCCGACGGTCACCAGGGTTTGCCCGCTTCCGATCTTTTCCGCATTACCGAGGGCGGCTTTGGGCTGTCGTCCAGTATGCCCGATCTGATGCTTGGCTCGGGCGCGCGGATGCTACCAAATGGCGTGACAGCCGACACGATGGCCCGGCTGCAAAACATTCAGGAATACTGTGACGGGCAGACCGTGATTCAGGTCACACCGCGTTCGCCGGTAAAAATGTACCATCTGGGACTGGCCAGCCACAGCCTGATCAGGGTCAATGACATCGTGATGGAAAGCTATCATCCCGGCCATAACCCGCACATGCGCCTCTCCGAGGAAATGTTCGAGATTTTCCTAAGCCTGTTTCCACATATACGCCGCATCGACGACTTTGGGCCATTGAACCATTTGCGCCACGATCGCACACCATACTGACGCTAGGCGTTACGCCGCAGCCGATCTTCCAGAACTTCAAATGGAACGCCCGGATCATCTTTGGCGCAGCGAATAACCAAAGATGTTTTGACGCTCGCGACATTGTCGGCTGACGTCAATTCTTCGGTCAGGAAACTTTGAAAAGTCGACAGGTCCGGCGCGACGCATTTCAAAATAAAGTCGACTTCACCATTCAACATGTGGCACTCGCGCACCAACGGCCATTCACGGCACAGCGACTCGAATGCAGATAAATCGACCTCGGCCTGGCTCTGCAAACCAACCATCGCAAATACCTGAACTTCAAAGCCCAGTTCGCGACTATCGACGTCTGCGTGATAACCGCGCACATAACCACTGTCTTCTAGTGTTCGCACCCGCCGCAGACAAGGCGGCGCCGATATCCCAACCCTTTTTGCCAGTTCAACGTTGGTCATGCGACCATCCGCCTGCAGCTCTGCCAGAATCTTGCGGTCAATCGGATCTAGCTTGCTTGATGGCATGACGACTCCTGTGGATAGATTTAATCATTGTACCCTGACGGGGATCATTGCGCAATTATATTTCACAATTGCGCAACATACTTAGGCAGGCCGCTGCCGGCGTGAAACGTCGTCTGTATTTCAGTCCGGGGCTTCCAACCCCGCGCAGTCACGCTTATATCGGTCTGAATGCAATCCAGGTGAATGGGGACACTATGGCTGACACGCGCCACGTTAGGGTTTTAATTATCGGTTCCGGACCAGCGGGATATACTGCTGGCGTCTATGCAAGCCGTGCGATGCTAAATCCCCTTCTTGTGCAGGGTATTCAGCCTGGCGGTCAGTTGACCATCACCACTGATGTGGAAAACTGGCCCGGCGACAGTTCCGTACTTGGCCCTGATTTGATGATCCGCATGGAAACACACGCCAGGGAAACAGGCACTGAAGTCATCAGCGACCATATCCAATCCGTGGATCTGTCAAAACGTCCTTTTACAGCCGTTGGCGACGGTGGAACGATCTACACAGCGGACGCTCTTATTCTGGCAACCGGGGCCCAGGCAAAATGGCTGGGGTTGCCGTCCGAAGAAAAGTTCAAGGGTTTCGGTGTGTCCGCCTGTGCCACCTGTGATGGTTTCTTTTACCGTGGGGCCGAGGTCGTGGTTGTTGGGGGTGGTAATACCGCTGTGGAAGAGGCACTATTTCTGACCAAATTCGCATCAAAGGTCACGCTGATCCATCGACGGGATGAATTGCGTGCAGAAAAAATACTCCAGCATCGGCTGCAAAATAACCCCAAAATCGAAATGCTTTGGAACCATTCGGTGGACGAAGTCATCGGCAGCGAAAAACCATTGGGTGTAGAGGCCGTGCGCGCGCGCCATGTCGAAACCGGCGACATCACGGAAATCCCCTGCAAGGGCTTTTTCGTCGCCATCGGCCACGCCCCTGCTTCTGAACTGGTCATCGATCAGCTGGAAACCCACATGGGCGGCTATGTTGTCACCAAACCGGATTCCACAGTGACATCCGTTCCCGGCGTATTTGCGGCCGGCGATCTGACTGATCATATTTACCGTCAGGCCGTCACATCTGCGGGTATGGGATGTATGGCAGCGCTTGAAGCGGAACGATTTCTTTCAGAAAACGAGCACAAGACCTGACAACAAGGACCCTGGTCCACCAAAACTGCGGTTATTGGAAAGACATTCCAATCCGTCCGGTTTTCGCGACACACACCGCCCAATTGTTGTCTGTGATGCATTGTCGTCTTGAACACAGCCCTGTTGACGGGCTAAAGCCCGCCCCAACGGGCGGAACAAAGGCAATCCGCACAAGATGAACGAGGCGACGAAATGCAACTGGTGAACCTGACCCCGATTCCGGAACTGTATGTATCCTATGACTCGGCACAAAAACTCAAATCCGAAGCCGCAGAACTGACCAGCTGGGATTTGACGCCCCGTCAGATTTGCGACCTGGAACTATTGATGAACGGTGGCTTCAATCCGCTCAAAGGTTTCTTGTCTGAGCAGGACTATAATGGTGTCCTCGACAAGATGCGTCTGGCGGATGGCGCGCTTTGGCCGATTCCGATTACATTGGATGTTTCTCGCGAATTTGGCGACACAATCGAAGTTGGACAGGACATCGCACTGCGCGACCAAGAGGGCGTGATTTTGGCGATCATCACCGTGACCGACCGCTGGACACCGGACAAATCACGCGAGGCTGAAAAAATATATGGGGCCGATGATGACATGCACCCGGCGGTCAATTACCTGCACAACACTGCCGGCGAGATCTATCTGGGCGGCCCGGTCACTGGCATTCAACAACCTGTTCACTATGATTTTCGCGGGCGCCGTGACACGCCGAACGAATTGCGCGCCTATTTCCGCAAACTGGGCTGGCGCCGTGTCGTCGCCTTTCAAACCCGCAACCCGTTGCACCGCGCGCATCAGGAACTCACCTTTCGGGCTGCCAAGGAAGCCCAGGCGAACCTGCTGATCCATCCTGTCGTCGGCATGACCAAACCGGGCGATGTGGATCATTTTACGCGCGTACGTTGCTATGAGGCCGTGCAAGATAAATACCCGGCATCTACAACGTCAATGAGCCTGCTGAACCTGGCCATGCGCATGGCCGGACCGCGCGAGGCCGTTTGGCACGGGCTGATCCGCAAGAACCATGGGTGTACGCATTTCATCGTGGGTCGCGATCATGCGGGCCCTGGCAAAAACGCCGCCGGTCAGGATTTTTACGGGCCCTACGACGCGCAGGAACTGTTTCGCGAGCACCAAGAAGAAATGGGCATCGAAATGGTCGATTTCAAACATATGGTCTATGTCCAGGAACGCGCCCAGTACGAACCTGCCGACGAAATCGAAGATGGCGTCACGGTGCTGAATATCTCGGGTACAGAACTGCGCCGCCGTCTGGCAGAGGGGCTTGAAATCCCTGATTGGTTTTCGTTTCCCGAAGTGGTCAAGGAATTGCGCCGCACCCGCCCGCCACGGTCCCAACAGGGATTCACCGTCTTTTTCACTGGGTTTTCCGGGTCGGGAAAATCGACCATCGCCAATGCGCTGATGGTCAAGCTTATGGAAATGGGTGGACGACCCGTGACACTTTTGGATGGCGATATCGTCCGAAAAAATCTCAGCTCTGAACTGGGGTTTTCCAAGGCACACCGCGATCTGAACATCCGGCGCATCGGCTATGTCGCATCCGAGATCACCAAAAACGGCGGCATCGCCATCTGTGCACCGATCGCGCCTTATGCAACGACACGCCGTGCTGTACGCGAAGATATCGAAGGCTTTGGTGCCTTTGTCGAAATCCATGTCGCCACCTCGATCGAGGAATGTGAACGCCGTGACCGCAAGGGATTGTACAAACTGGCGCGTGCCGGGAAGATCAAGGAATTTACCGGCATTTCAGACCCCTATGACATTCCTCAAAGCCCGGAACTGCGCATAGAAACCGAAAATGCAGACGTCGACAATTGCGCACACCAAGTCATTCTGAAGCTTGAAAGCATGGGACTTATTTCTGCTTAATGCGCCCCATTTCTGGTTGCACCACATTTCAGGTGCGGTGCAATCCGTCGCCGGTTGATCAGATTTTCCTATGCATCCCCATAGTGACCAAGCTATCCTGCCCCCAAAACAAGACATACGGGCAATGACGGGCAGCAAATGCTTGAACAACTGACGCAGTTCATCATCGATACTTTTGCGACCGTCAAAAGTGCGGCGATAATTATATTCTTTCCGGCGATGTTTTTCTTCTTGCTCGGGTTAGCGGTCAAGAAACGTGCGCTTTTTGGCGATATTCGTCGCGCGATCCCCGAAACCAGCCTGAATATTCAGATCATGGTTTTCAACTTGATCTTTGTCATTCCACTCATCGGGGTGGCTTCTCAGTTCATGTCTGATCTGGTTGATCGCTACAGTTTGTTGTTGATTTCGCCTGCGGTCTCGGAAAGTTTCACACTGCCAATTACGGTTTTGATCGCGGTGTTTATTGGCGATTTTGTCGGGTATTGGCGGCATCGCCTGGAACATACCAAAATTTTATGGCCATCCCACGCGGTGCACCACTCGGACACGGAAATGACCTGGCTGGCGCTGGAACGGTTTCATCCGATCAATCGCATGACGACGTTTATTATCGATGCCGGAATATTGCTTTTGCTCGGGTTTCCGCCAACGGCTGTGCTGGTAAACGGCTGGGTCCGCCATTTTTATGGGTATTTCATCCACGCCGATTTGCCATGGACCTATGGGCGGATGGCCAGCGTTTTTGTGTCCCCCGCCATGCATCGCTGGCACCACGCAGCCCAGGTCGAAGCTTTTAACACGAATTACGCGACCGTGTTTTCAGTATTTGACCATGTATTTGGTACATACCGTGTGCCCGGCCCCTGCGACGTCGCATTGGGCGTGACTGACGATATGGCACCGACACTTGGCGGGCAAATGATCTACCCGTTTCAAGCGCGTGCCTACAAACGATTATTTACCAAAAACTCCAAATAACGCAGCATTTTTCGATCGCTGAATAGCTGGCTGTCAGTGAACATTCACCGGTGCCAGATCATTCTGACGGGCCAAAAAGAATGCCAACTGACGATCTTTGACCAACGCCAGACGCTCGCCATCGGCACTATGCACTGCAAACAGTTGGAGCGCGCCCTCGGCCTGTTCCTGGATGTCTTTGGGCAAGTCGACCACATCAACCGGACGGACATAAACGATCCGGTCGTTTTCGTGCGGTAGGTTTTTGTATTCCACGTCCATGATTTCTGCCTCCATTTTTTGGGTTATCCCTGGTCGATTTTGATCCGCTGAATGACATTTTCAGGTTCTGATCGCTGCAAATCGATGTGCAACAGACCGTTTTCCATTTTTGCGGCACCCACGTCGACGCCATCCGCCAGCACGAAACTGCGCTGAAATTGTCGTGCGGCAATACCGCGGTGCAAAAACACCCTTTCGGATTTATCCTCGGTCTGGCGCCCACGAATGACCAGCTGGCGATCTTCGACGGTAATCGACAAATCCGCGTCGCTAAATCCGGCGACCGCCAATGTAATGCGATAGGACTGGTCGTTTGTTTGCTCGATGTTGAACGGTGGATACCCGTTCTGGTCGGATTTGGCGGTGCGTTCGACCAACTGTTCAAGCTGTTCGAATCCCAGCAAAAACGGGTGCGCACTAAGTGTCAGTTTTGTCATCGACGCGTCCTTGGTTAAGCGACGTTCATTTCTGTCGACCCCTGAATAGGCGGTCCCTACAAAATATGGGGTGATTGATGTGTTGTTCAAGAGCGGTTTCAATGTCAATTCCTTGGCCATTTGGGCAAATAACAGCTAAACTTGGCAAATCCAGCACACAACGACTCAACCTGCGGCAGGCAATGAACACTTCCAATGAAATGGACCAACATGAGGTCCTGCGAGTAAAGCTCGCAGTATTGCGTCGCGAACATCGCGATCTGGACGATGCAATTCACGCGCTCGAGGATGTACGGCGGACCGATCAGCTGCGTTTGCGACGCCTGAAAAAACAAAAGCTTTTGTTAAAAGACAAAATTGCACAGGTCGAGGATCAACTGACCCCGGATATCATTGCGTAGCGGTCTTATGAGGCTATAGTGCGCCTTCCTTTTTTGGGATCAGTGTTATGACAAACGCAAAAGTCGGCATTATCATGGGTAGCCAATCTGATTGGTCTACGATGCGCAACGCCGCAGAAATTCTAGACGAATTGGCGGTGCCATATGACGCGCAAATCGTGTCTGCACACAGAACACCGGATCGTTTGTGGGACTATGGCAAATCGGCCGTGGAACGTGGCCTGCAGGTGATCATCGCGGGTGCGGGTGGCGCGGCCCACCTGCCCGGCATGATGGCGTCCAAGACACGCGTACCGGTGATTGGTGTGCCGGTCCAGACCCAGGCTTTGTCCGGCGTCGACAGCCTGTATTCGATTGTGCAAATGCCGCGCGGATATCCGGTCGCCACTATGGCAATCGGCGCGCCGGGGGCCGCAAATGCGGGTCTGATGGCGGCAGGCATACTTGCCATTGGCGATACGGCCCTGGCGGTGCGCCTGGATGCGTGGCGCGCGGCTTTGTCAGCATCAATCCCTGAAACACCCAGCGATGACTAAGCACCCGGACACTGCAACAACCATTGGCATTTTGGGTGGTGGTCAGCTTGGGCGGATGTTGTGCATAGCAGCAGCCCGCCTTGGAATAGATTGCCATGTGTTCGAACCCGCGCCCGCACCGCCGGCCGCCGCAGTTGCCGCCCGTTTATGGACCGCCGGTTACGATGACATCGCGGCACTGACTGAATTTGCCGGATCCGTCGACGTGGTGACGTTTGAGTTTGAAAACATTCCGACCTCTGCGCTGGACCTGCTGGAACAGTATGTCGCGATCCATCCCAGCCGAACCGCGCTTGGCATCTCACAGGACCGGATCAGCGAAAAAGATTTCCTGACGTCGCTGGGGCTGCGGACAGCCCCCTACAGCGCCGTTGGTGATTCCGAAGATATGGCCATCGCGATTGACCGTATCGGCGTCCCCGCAATCCTGAAAACCAGACGGTTTGGCTATGATGGCAAAGGCCAAGTCAGGATTCAGACTGCGCATGACGGTGCGCAGGCACTAGCCGAATTGGCCGGCGCCCCGGCCGTTCTCGAAGGTTTTGTCGATTTCGACCGCGAAATTTCGGTAATAGCCGCGCGCAACGTTGCCGGGCAGGTATCCTGTTTTGATCCGGGTGAAAACGTGCACAAAGATGGCATATTGCGCACCACGACGGTGCCCGCCCAAATTTCAGCAAGCCAGCGCACCGATGCCATCCTGATTGCCGCCAAAATCCTGAACGCACTGGACTATGTCGGTGTCATCGGGGTCGAACTGTTCGTCACGCCCGCTGGTCTAATCGTCAATGAAATAGCCCCGCGGGTCCACAATTCTGGCCATTGGACACAGAACGGATGTGCGGTCGATCAGTTTGAACAGCATATTCGTGCGGTGGCAGGCTGGCCACTTGGCGATGGTCAACGGTTTGTAAATATCGAAATGGAAAATCTGATTGGAACGGAACTGCACACAGTTCCTGATCACGCCACTGCCGGGCAGGTCGCAATTCATCTTTATGGAAAAAAAGACGTGAAACCGGGGCGCAAAATGGGGCATATAAACCGTATCACCGGACCGACCATCAAAGCCTGACGGATTACGGCAGCAAGCGCCGCCGCACCAGTTCTGAGGTGGACAAGTCATGATCGAACTTGCCGTCCTTCAAGAACCGCAGGACCTGGGAAATCACCAACGGACTCATCGTCATAAACGTGTGCGTAACTGGCAGCACGATGTGATCATCCATCCCAGCAATGCGGGTGGAACTGACGGCGACTTTGCCGTCGTCTTCTCCCTCAATAACACTTGAATACAATGGGTTAAGAGAACGGTTCCCGGCAATGACACCCAGTTCGAATCTGGCAAATCCCAGCTGGTTTGGCACGCTGTTTTCATCGGTTCCCAATTGCAGGCCAGCCGGTCCGTTCAGCCACTGAAACGGCCCCAGATCACCGAACGCATCCACCAGTTGGGATCCATGATTTGGCGGCCCCAACATCACCACGCGGCCCATCTTGTCCGGGCGGTTGTTTTCCAGCCAGGCGCGCACCAGAATGCCCCCCATGGAATGGGTCACAAAATTCACTGTATCGCCTTCGCATTGATCAACGGCCGACCCGACAAGCCTGACCAGATCCTCAATCGGTTCTTTGGTCGACGGATAACCCTGATTGACGACCTTGTATCCATTGCGTTCCAGCGTTTCCTGCATCAACAGCATCGAAAACTCTGATCGCGCCAACCCGTGCAACAACACCACGCAATCAGCACGAGCCAGTCCCGGCAACCACAACAACAGGATCACAACCACATATCGCATACCTTTAGATTAAGCTTGAATCCCCGTTGATACGATAGCTGGCTTGTGTAACCCCGCGTCACAGGCCATGTTTCGCGTATGAAGCGCAAGACACCCAGACTGGCCGTCAGAGGCATAATAGTCCATGCCGGGCGTCTATTGCTGGTCAACGCCTATGCGGCCCACAGACACAGCGATTTGTGGTGTGCGCCCGGTGGTGGGGTTGAATCCGGGCAATCGCTTCAGCAAAATCTGATACGCGAAATGCACGAGGAAACCGGCCTGTCAGTGGCGGTCGGTCCGCTGGCGCTGGTGAATGAATTTCACGACCCACGCACCGGTTTTCATCAGGTCGATCTGATTTTTCGGTGTGATATCACTGCCGGTGACATTGACCCCGATTGGATTGACCCCGAATCCGTCGTGACCCAACGTCGGTTCTTTTCAGCACCGGAATTACAGTCAATCCGACTGAAACCCGACAGTTTGGGCGATGTTGCCTTTGGCACGCACGGCCCGACCGCATATGACTATCTGGAAGAAATTGTTCCCTGAGATCTGACGGCTTTACAATTTTGCAAAGGCAGCCCGCAGATGATCGGCAGCGGCCAGAACAGCATCGCTTGGACGCTCGACCATAAGCATGCCCAACGCATAGGCCGGCAGTTCCGGCAGCTTGAGTTCCGGACTGGCTTTGACAATCTGGCTGGTCAATGAACTTTGGGGGATCGGCGCCACTGCCAAGTCCGCCAGAATAGCCGCCCTTTGCGCGGAAATATGGGCCGATTGAAACGCGATGCGATATGGACGGCCCTGGTTTTCAAGTTTTTCGATCGCGCCCTTGCGCCAGATACAACCTTCTTCCCACACGGATATCGGTAATGGTGTTTGTTCCGCGCAAATTCCGCCCTTTGCAACCGCCCACACCAACTGTTCTTCCAGCAAAACTTCTGCCGGTTCGGAACGGTTGTGACCCGCACCGCATGTAACGATCGCAATATCCAGACGGCCTTCGTTCAATTTTTCATTCATCCGCTGGCTGCCATCAACGACCACATTCACGGCTATTCCGGGATGTGTGTCCGCGAACCTGCGCAACATCGCCGGCATGAACCGCTCTGCCAGATCATCAGGCGTGCCCAATCGCACCTCACCGCTTAGTCCCGGGTCCAGGAACCGGCTCATGACATCGCGATTCAACGCCAGCAAGCGACGACCATGTTCGAGCAGCATGTCGCCATCTTGGGTCAGACGTACCGACCGGCTGTCACGTACAAAAACCGGACGTTCCAACAATTCTTCCATCCGTTTGACCTGCATTGAAACGGCGGACGGCGTGCGGTTCACGGCCTCGGCCGCCAGCGAAAAGTTTCCATGTTCTGCGATGGCCACTAGCGTGCGCAGCAGATCCAGTTCCAACAGTGGAATTTTTGTACTCATCGGTCGATTCATGGACTTAGCTTTCAAAATTATTGATGAATGGTATGAAATCTATTCGTTTGATTGAAGCATTAAATATTGCGACTGTCCAGTCAGAGCCTTTTACAAAGGATCCTCACTTTGACCAGCAGGAGACAGAAGATGTGTGAAACAACCGCAAGATCATTGCCACAACAGGCTGGTTTTCTGGCCCGATCCCTTGGGTGGGCCAGCCATTACCTTGAAGAAATGCACACCCGACGGGTCGCGCGGTCTGGCCTGCAAGAAATGAGGCATCTGGACGACCATTTACTGCGCGACATCGGCCTAACGCAAGATGACGTTTATTGGGCCAGTCAAATCCCGAATGCCCAAGAAGCAGCGGACGAGCTTAACAAAATCGCAATGCGTGGAACCGCTTCAATACGCTAGCGGTTGCGCAGGCGCTTAATCGGAAACCCCATCCGCGCGGGCAGGCGCATCATTGATGTGTTACTGCCCGCACTCCTGACAAAACAGCCCTGGCGTCATGTCAGAACAACAGTTTCGCGCCTGCCATCCCGTTTGAACAGCGGATTTTGCCAAACACGGGAACGCTATCCAACAAGCTTTTTCTGTTTTGCAAACGGGCTAAGACCCAACCAAACCTGCATCGTTTCCGCGACCTTGCGTTCGCCCAGAATTTCCATCTTGTCGCGTTCGCTTTGAATTGTGCCCAAACCCATCCAAATGGCCGTCATCGTGCGTAAATCTGTGGTCACGTATAGATTGACCTCGAACCCTGGATCTGACCAACACAGATCAACGTCGCCCTCTGGTTCAATGACCAGCCACCAATGGCTTTTTGATACTGGTAAATCTGAATACAGAAACTGAACTACGGTGCGTACGGGCGGCAAGGGCAACGGGTTGAGATTGCGACGCATGTCCCACATCAACAAAGACGGATCGAGATTTTTCAGCGATAACGAGGATTCGACCCATTTCTGACCCCACATCCCAATCGCTTCGACAACGGGCCGCAGATCCTTCCCGGCATCCGTCAGGTGATACTCGTAAACGCCCTTTTCAGTTTTCAGTGGTCGGCGTTCGACGACACCTGCCAATTCCAGTTCCTTCAGACGCGTGGACAGCAACGCGGGAGACATCTTTGGCACGCCACGCCGCAAATCATTGAACCTGGTGGTACCCGCCACAAGTTCGCGCATCAAAACCATAGTCCATCGGGTGCACAGCACTTCGGCCGCCATCGCGACCGGGCAGAACTGTTTGTATCCGGCTTGTGTCAAATTGCGATCCTCCATTCAGGCTGGGCCGACCATAGGCACCCTGTTTCAATCACGCTAGTTCAGTATCTGAATCGGTCAGTACAGATGCGTAACTGGATCGCCCGGCGCAATAAGCGCTAGCTCTTGGGCACAAGCCTGCCCGCTCAGTTGGTCAGGCGTAAACTGAACAGGAGAAAGATCATGAGTGTTTATTTAATCGCAGATATCAAGATTACAGACGACGGCTGGGTCCCCGAATACGCGACCAATGTTCATAACCTGGTGCAAAAACATGGTGGAAAATACCTGTCACGCAGCGGCAATATCGAAACTCTGGAAGGCACAGAAAAAGACAGCACGCTGATTGCCATCCTGGAATTTCCGTCCAGACAGGCGCTGGACGCCTTTGCAACAGACCCCGCCTATGCGCCCTATGGTCAGGCCCGCCAGGCCGGCAGTGTCAGCAATTTTCATGTCATTGATGACACGGATATTGCGGGTGCGATTCCCTATTTGAAGGCAGGGTAAGGGCAACCCGCAAACTGAAAGACAAAACAAAAAAAGGGCCCGCAAATGCGAGCCCTTTTCGAATTTTTTGGCCGGTTGGCTTACATCATGCCGCCCATGCCGCCCATGCCGCCCATGTCTGGCATGCCGCCACCGGCAGCGCCTTCTTTGGATGGCTTGTCGGCAACCATTGCTTCTGTTGTGATCAACAGACCTGCGATGGACGCTGCGTCCTGCAACGCTGTACGCACAACTTTGGCCGGATCGATCACGCCGAACTTGAACAGATCGCCGTATTCTTCTGTTTGTGCGTTAAAGCCGAAAGTTGCATCGTCGCTTTCGCGAATTTTGCCCGCAACAACAGATCCGTCGACGCCAGAGTTTTCAGCAATCTGACGCAAAGGTGCTTCAAGCGCCTTGCGAACGATGTTGATGCCAATTGTCTGGTCGTTGTTTGCGCCTTCCAGTTTGGCCAACTTCTTGGCTGCCTGAACAAGTGCAACACCACCCCCGACAACGATACCTTCCTGAACAGCGGCACGTGTCGCGTTCAATGCATCATCAACGCGGTCTTTGCGTTCCTTGACTTCAACTTCGGTCATGCCACCAACGCGGATCACAGCAACACCACCTGCCAGTTTGGCAACGCGTTCCTGCAGTTTTTCACGATCATAGTCAGAAGTCGTTTCTTCGATTTGCTGACGGATCTGGGCCACGCGGGCTTCGATTTCAGCTTTTTCGCCCTGGCCATCAACAACAGTTGTTTCGTCTTTGGTGATGGTGACTTTCTTGGCTGTGCCAAGCATGTCCATAGTGACGTTTTCAAGCTTCATGCCCAGGTCCTCGGAAATCACCTGACCACCGGTCAGAATGCCGATATCCTGCAACATCGCCTTGCGACGATCGCCGAAACCAGGCGCCTTGACGGCCGCGATTTTCAGGCCGCCGCGCAGCTTGTTCACAACCAATGTTGCCAAGGCTTCGCCTTCGACATCTTCAGCAATGATCAAAAGTGGTTTGCCGGACTGAATAACAGTTTCCAACAGTGGAACCATTGGCTGCAAAGAAGACAGTTTCTTTTCGTGCAGCAGGATCATGCAGTCTTCAAGGTCTGCAATCATCTTGTCTGGGTTGGTGACGAAATACGGTGACAGGAAACCACGGTCAAACTGCATGCCTTCAACGACTTCAGTTTCTGTTTCCAGACCTTTGTTTTCTTCGACGGTGATAACACCTTCGTTGCCAACTTTTTGCATCGCATCAGCAATTTGCTGACCAATGTCTGCTTCGCCGTTGGCAGAGATTGTGCCAACCTGTGCAACTTCTGCAGAATCCGAAACCGGACGTGATGCCGCTTTGATCGCTTCGACGACAGATGTTGTCGCAAGGTCGATGCCGCGCTTCAGGTCCATTGGGTTCATGCCAGCTGCGACAGATTTCATGCCTTCGCGAACGATCGCCTGAGCCAGAACTGTTGCAGTGGTTGTGCCATCGCCAGCTTCGTCATTGGTGCGGCTGGCCACTTCTTTGACCATCTGCGCGCCCATGTTTTCGAACTTGTCTTCCAGTTCGATTTCTTTGGCGACCGTTACACCGTCCTTGGTGATGCGCGGCGCGCCGAAAGATTTGTCGATCACAACGTTACGACCCTTTGGGCCCAGTGTGACTTTGACCGCATCTGCGAGGATGTTAACACCCTTCAGCATACGATTGCGGGCATCGGTATCGAATTTGACGTCCTTAGCAGCCATTGTGCTTGCTCCTTATCGTCTGAAATAGAAAAATCGCGGGTAAAGTGACTTAGGCAATAATGCCCATGATGTCGCTTTCCTTCATGATCAACAGCTCTTCACCGTTCAAGGTGACTTCGGTGCCAGACCATTTACCGAACAGGATTTTGTCGCCAGCTTTGACGTCCATCGCAATGCGATCTCCGTCGTCGTCGCGAGCGCCTGCGCCAACAGCGATAATTTCGCCTTCAGCTGGCTTTTCTTTTGCGCTGTCGGGGATAATCAGGCCGCCAGCTGTTTTCTCGTCGCCTTCTGTACGACGAACCACAACACGATCGTGCAACGGTGTGAATGCCATCTTTGAACTCTCCTTAGTTCAAGGTTTCCTCAGTGTTAGCACTCAACATAGCCGAGTGCTAACGGTTGGGATTTAAGGTCGCAAATGCGTCAAGTCAACCGGCACGACGGCGAAAATTGCCCGTCGGCACAGAAACTATCCGCAGCGGCGGCGGATGATACTTGTTATTGAATATGGCGCGCGCGGAAAACGACGAAACGCACGGGCCAGAACCGATCAAAAATCCGGCCTCTTGCAGCCTGATCGTCAGTTCCCGGCACTTTCCATCTTGCGGGTTGCGATGACATTTTCCAGCCAACCAAGCTGCATCTCGGGAACCGAGGACAGCAACAAATCGGTGTAATCATCATATGGCGGCGTTAACACTTCGGTTTTCGTGCCATACCGCGCCAGTTTGCCCAGATGCATTACAGCAATTGAATCGGCGATCGCTTTGACCGTCGCCAGATCATGGGTGATAAAGAAATACGCCACATTTTCACGCGCCTGCAGATCAAGAAGCAATTTCAGAATACCGTCCGCGACCAGCGGATCAAGCGCGCTGGTGACTTCGTCGCATATGATCACTTTGGGATCGGCCGCCAGAGCGCGGGCAATACAGACACGCTGTTTTTGCCCACCTGACAACTCGGCCGGATAACGCTGCGCCATATCGATTGGCAGCTCGATTTTTTCCATCAGCTCGGCAATTTTATCTTTCAGTTTTTTGCCCTTGATCCCAAAATAAAATTCAATCGGGCGGCCGATAATCGTGCCAACCGTCTGGCGCGGGTTCATCGCGGTGTCGGCCATCTGATAGATCATCTGGATATCGCGCAGGTCATCCAATGGGCGATCCTTTTGCGCTACTGTCAAAGATCGGCCTTCGAATGTGATACTGCCTGATCTGGCAGGTAGCAGGCCGGTCAAAACCCGTGCCAGTGTCGATTTGCCGGACCCGCTTTCGCCCACAACGGCCAGCGTTTGCCCGGCGTAGATATCGACCGACACATCATCCAGAACCTTGACCGCATTCCCATAACCAGCAACGATATTTTTCATCCGAATGATCGGTTCGCCGCTAGGTGGCTGTTCGGGGTGTTGAATGGATCGCACAGACACCAGGGCCCGTGTATAGTCCTGTTGCGGGCTTTCGATGATCTGTTTGGTGGTTCCGTATTCCACCGTTTCACCATTCCGCAACACCATGATTTCATCTGCAACCTGCGCCACCACGGCCAGATCATGGGTAATATACAACGCCGCAACGCCCGTCACTTTGATGGCGTTCTTGATGGCGGCCAGCACATCAATTTGGGTTGTGACATCCAGGGCCGTCGTCGGTTCGTCAAAAACGATCAGATCAGGTTGCGGACACAGGGCCATCGCCGTCATAATCCGCTGCAACTGTCCGCCAGACACCTGATGGGGATATCGCGAACCGATGTTTTCCGGGTCTGGCAGGCTGAGCGCTGCGAACAGTTCCTGCGCACGCGCAATCGCCTCGGTGCGGGTGGCAAGCCCGTGTTCCAAAGTGGCTTCGATGACCTGATCGATCAATCGGTGTGCGGGGTTAAACCCTGCCGCGGCAGATTGCGAAACATAGCACACTTCGCGACCACGCAACTTGTTCAGCCCGGCACGTCCGACCGCCAGGATATCGCGCCCGTTGACGTAAACTTCGCCGCCGGTGATTTCGACGCCGCCACGGCCATAGCCCAGCGATGACAATCCGATCGTGGACTTGCCCGCACCGGATTCGCCGATCAGCCCCAAAACTTTGCCCTTGGCCAAGGTTGTGGAAACCCCATGAACAATTGTCACATCGCGAATGGGTTGCCCCGGTTCGCGGATCGTGACACCGATTTTCAGGTCACGAATGTCAAGAAATTCCTCAGTTTCCACCCCGGCCTCCTTTCATATCCGTCGTTCTGTTCAGGATCCAGTCTGCGATCAGATTGACCGATATTGCCAGCAGCGCGATGGCACCCGCCGGTATCAACGCCGCCGGAATGCCAAAGATGATGCCATCTTTGTTTTCCTTCACCATTCCGCCCCAGTCGGCTTCTGGTGGTTGAATTCCAAGCCCCAGAAATGAAAGTGCCGACAGGAACAAAACCATAAAGATGAATCGCAGTCCCAGCTCGGCCACCAGTGTGGACAGGGCATTGGGCAGTATTTCACGGGTGACGATCCATAACCGGCCTTCTCCCCGCAATTTCGCGGCCTCAACGAAATCCATCACATTCACGTCCACAGCAACCGCCCGTGACAGGCGGAATACCCGTGTTGCATCCAGAATGCCCATAACCAGTATCAATGTAACGATACTGGCCGGCAGCACCGACAATACGACCAGCGCAAAGATCAGCGTTGGAATCGACATCAAAAGATCGACCCCACGCGAAAGCAGTTGGTCTGACAAGCCACCGACAACCGCCGCCGTCATCCCAAGCATCGCACCCAGGGAAAATGACACAATCGTCGCCACTGCCGCTATTGCCAATGTTGTACGGGCGCCAAAAATCATGCGTGACAGCAGGTCACGACCCAGATTGTCTGTCCCCAACCAAAAATCCGATGACGTTGGTTCCCAGACATCGCCGACGATTTCGCTCATGCCGTAGGGTGCAATGAGCGGGGCAAATATTGCGGCAAATGCAAAGATGCTGGTTGCAAAAATACCAATCCATGCACTGATTGGAATTGTCTTAAAGTCCATTTGCAGCCCTCAATTATTTCGGATGCCGCAAGCGCGGATTTGAAAGTATCGACACCACGTCTGCCACCAAATTCAGGCCGATGAATATCGCTGCAAAGACCAGTCCACTGGCTTGCACCACAGGCACGTCCCGCTTGGACACATGGTCCACCAGATATTGCCCCATCCCCGGATAGACAAAGATCACCTCGACAACCACAACGCCCACGATCAGGTACGCCATATTCAGCATTACTACATTCACCACCGGTGAAATCGCGTTTGGCAGCGCGTGTTTTCGAATAATCTTGAAAGAACTCAGACCTTTAAGTTCTGCCGTCTCGATATATGCCGATTGCATGACATTCAAAATCGCCGCACGGGTCATCCGCATCATATGCGCAAGCACCACCAGCGTCAGCGTCAGCGCGGGCAACATGACCGCAATCAGGCGATCGCCAAATGCCATGCCTTCGTAGACGGTCGCAACTGTCGGAAGCCAACCCAGTTTGACCCCAAAAACAAGAATCAAAAGATATCCAATGAAAAATTCCGGTAGCGAAATCGATGCCAGTGTCGTGGCCGATATCAGTTTGTCAGGCCAGCGATCCTTATAACGCACCGCAACCAGACCCAGCATGATTGCCGTCGGGACTGAGATTAGTGCCGCTACCCCCGCCAAAAACAGTGTGTTCCCCAATCTCTGCCCAATGGCCGCCGAAATATCCGCGCCGCTGGTCAGGGCTGTTCCCAGATCACCTGTCAGCATTCCACCCAGCCAACTGAAATAACGCGCAACAGGGGGATCATTCAGGCCCAGGTCCTTGCGCAGATTGGCCAGGTTTTCCGGTGTGGCCGACTGGCCAAGAATTGTCTGGGCAACATCGCCCGGCAAAATCTGCGTGCCTGCAAAGATCAGAACCGACACCGCCAACAGAAGCAAAATGCCCAGCGCCAAGCGCTGGGCAATCAGTTTTAAGGCTAACCCCATATCAACCGGTGACCCACATTTTCATTGGGGCATAGTTGTTCATCAGACCAAATCCCTTACCGGCTTCCCATCCGGCCAGTTTGTCCGATGTGGCGTCGATGAAATTGTTGAACATCGGGCAGATCAGGCCGCCTTCATCGCGGATCATTGACCCCATGTCAGCATACATCGACGTCCGTTTCGCCACGTCCAGTTCGGCACGTGCCGCGAACAACAACTGATCGAACTGTTCGTTAAAGAACCGTGTGTCATTCCAGTCAGCCGTCGACAAATACGCGGTCGAGAACATCGCGTCCTGCGTCGGGCGTCCGCTCCAATAGCTGGTGCTGAACGGTTTCTTGTTCCACACTTCGGACCAATAGCCGTCGTTGGGTTCGCGTTTGATTTCAAGCGATATCCCGGCTGCGGCGGCACTTTGCTGAAACAATTGTGACGCATCAGGGGCCCCCGGAAAGGAATTGTCCGATGTCCGCAACAACACGCTGCCATCATGGCCCGATGCCTTATAGTGGAACGCGGCCTTGTCCGGGTCGTAATTGCGCTGTTCATGCGCAGAGAACAATGGATAACTGGCGTTGATCGGGCTGTCATTGCCGATGGAACCGTTACCAAACAGGATTTTGTCGACCATTTCCTGCCGGTTGATGCCGTATTTCAGCGCAAGCCGCAGGTGATTATTGTCAAACGGCGCTGTGTTGGCATGCATGATGAACACATAGTGGCCTGCACTTGGCACCGAATGAACCTCGACTCCGCGCATTCTGGCAACCAGGGCCGCCACTTTTGGCGGAATGCGATTGACCATATCGACCTGCCCGGACTGCAACGCAGCGACCCGCGCTGTGTCATCGTTAATCACAGACAATTCGATTGTTGATGCATGCCCCAGATCGGAGTTCCAGTAATTCGGGTTCTTTTCCGCGACAAAGCGAACGCCAAGCTCTGCGCTCTTGATAATATATGGCCCGGTACCGATCATGGCGGACGGATCATCCTTGCCACCATTCGGCTGGATCATCAGGTGATAATCAGTCAGCAGATATGGCAAATCGGCGTTCGGCCCATCCAATTCAATGATGAACGCACTGCCCTCTGCGCGCATGGATTTGATGCCGCTCAGAATGCCCAATGCACCCGATTTCGAACCTTCGCCGACGTGGCGTTCCAATGTCGCCAGAACGTCATCCGCGGTCAGTGTTTTACCGTTGGAAAATGTCACACCATCGCGGATTTGAAATGTCCACGTCACAGCATCAGAAGAAGCCTCGAATCCGCTGGCCAGTTTCAGTTCCAAACTGCCATCAGGGGCCACTTCGACCAAAGGTTCGCCCCATAGGCGGGTCACTTGTGTACCTGTCGAGTTGGTGGTCAATGCCGGGTCCAGGCTGTCAGTCGAAGACCCGCCGTCAATGCCGACTTTTATTGTTCCGCCCTTTATGGCGCCTTGTGCCATAACGGCACTGCTTAAAAGTGTCCCGGCACCTGCGGCAGTCAGCCCAAGCGCACCAGCGCGCCCAAGGAAACTGCGTCGGTCCAGGCGGCGTCTGGCAACTTGTTGGCTAAGGTATTTTAGTTCTTCGTTCATTTTTCTCTCCTGTCAGTTGGTTATGTCTATCACAAATCGGATCAGGGGCCACGACGAAAGCTTTCGTTGAACTTTCGTTCGAAAAAACATCGCCCGCCGTCGTTGGCCCGGATAGTAAATGAGACATGAAAATGATCGCCGTCGCTGCGCATTTTGGCCTCGACGCGCGTGCGTGCCTCAAAGTCTTCGCGCGACATTGATCGGTCCCAGTTGATCTGGGCGCTGGCCCGGCTCACATCATTATGATCGATGGACCAGACCTCGTGTCGCTTGCTTGCCAGACGCAAACCAGTGTCGGGCAGTTCGGTTTCGCCGTGATCACCACTGATCACCAGGATGTCCTGGCCATCTTTGCTTAACAGGTTTTTTTCTTCGGTCCCTGTTTTGATGACATGCATTAACGGTTCGATCTCCGACTGGTGTTCCGGGCAAACCCATTCAAGTCCTCCCGGATCCGGATGCTGTAGGGTTGGCAATACAATACTACCTTGCCAAATGGTAAGCGCAACGCGATCACGCTCGGGCCAGATGAACGGCCAATAAGAGGCTGAAACCGACACCCGGAGTGTATGCCCATGGGATACCACATAGGCGGCCTGATCCAAATCTACCGTCACATCAAATGTCTGGCCAGGTATCATTGGGACCGCCGTGTCGAACCCGTCGCGAAACTGCAGGTTCAGCAATCCATAGGTGATCAGGGTCGACGCCCCATCCGCCGCAACATCACACAGGCGAACAGCAATCTGACCAAACGGTTTGTCAGACGACAGCGAAACCTGCACCCTTGGCGCCCCCAAAATTGTCATCGCTTCATTCAACGGTGCTGTATCAAAACAAGCCGACAGGGCATCATCAGCGCGCTGGTCGTCAGGCAACTCACCCGGTCCAAAGCCAAACGGAAAGTATTCGCCAAAACCGCGCCCGCAAATTGCATGTGTTTCAACGCGCACTGGTTGGGACATCTCGGCACCGCCCAATCGCCCATCGCCAAAACAAAACCGCGTAGTTTCGGTTTCCGGTGCTGGCCATGCCGGCAACCCGATCCAGCGGCCAGGCCGCATGTCATAGGTGGTGCATGGTGCGATACCGTCCATAATGTACACCCGGTATGCGGGATCATCGCCCACATTGTTGGGGATGCCTTTCAGCCAGTGGTCCCACCATCGCAGGGCCTCGTGCACAAAATCCATACGCGGTTTTGGCGATGCCAGATGTGGGTATTTGTGGTTCCACGGCCCAACAATGGCCTTCACCACGCCGGATGTTCCCCCCTCAAGAAGTTTGGCTGGCGTGTTGCGATACCCGTCATGCCATCCACCAATGATCAGAACCGGCGCCTTGATGCGCGAAAAATCCTCGCAAGCTGACCCATGTTTCCAATAATCGTCCCGTGTCGGATGACTGAGCCATTCACCGATCAAAAACGGCGTGTTTTCCAGTCGTTCCAACCAGATATCGCGCCAGCTATCGCCAGCAAGCGCCGGATCAGGTGGCATTGAAAACCAGGACATCGCCGTGGCGGCCCAGCCAATGTTTTCAGTGAGCTGGCAGCCACCCTTGTAATGGATGTCATCAGCGAACCGATCGACGCTGGAACACAGGCTGATTACGGCCTTCAGGGCCGCGGGTTGTCTGGACGCAACCTGCAAGCCGTTAAACCCACCCCACGAGATGCCCATGATTCCGACTGCACCACTGCACCAGGGCTGCTTGGCGATCCATGCGATGGTATCTTCGACATCCCGCAGCTCTTGTTCTGAATATTCATCGTCGAACAATCCCTCGGATTCACCGCAACCCCGCAGGTCCACACGCAGACAGACATAGTCATGTTTCGCAAACTGCGCATGTGTCGTGGCATCGCGCACAGCGGTTCCATCACGTTTGCGATACGGCAAAATTTCCAGAATGGCCGGCAGCGGTGTCTTTTCAGATTCGGCTGGCAACCAGACGCGCGCAGACAACGTAATGCCGTCGCGCACAGGAATGCGCATGTCGTCGTGTACGGTGACGCTATTCTTGGGCGAAATCGATTGGCCCTCCGTTCTTCGCGTTTCCTGATTCTGATATTCCGGTCCGGTCACAGCATCGCCGATTGGATTGATGCGTGACCATTCAGTCTGTTCCAATGTCGCTATATTGCCGTAACCCGTCAGTGCCTTTCGGAGTCAGTTGATATATCCCGGTTTCCACCCGTTCGAACCAGCCATAGTGATCGGCGGCCATGATCCGTGTAGCGGTCGGAACCGCCGCTGCCTTGGCAACAATCGCGCCTTTGCTTGGCCCATGGTCTGCAAGAAATCGGGCGCAGTTGATTGCATCCTGACGATACGCCGTCACCAGACCGACCCGCGTTTGGCCCCCTGTGTTGGGGTCCCCGACCCGCCGGGCGAATTCCCGCAACAAACGCGATTTGCGCGGCTTGGATTTACGCGGCAGGTATGGCGCCGGATCACAGTGTGGCTCTACCAATCCATCCCGCAGACGCACCGTCAGCAATCCGACACCCAAACGCCGGCAAAGAGTCCTGTTGTCGCCCAGTGATGCCTGAAATCGCCGACCCGTCAGTTTGGGCACGCAAATGTAAACAAAATCCGTGACCGATTGCCGGGCGACGGCCTGATGAAATAATGACAATGAAAAGCCGGTTTTCAATTCGACTATTAACGGATCTTCATCACCGCGCATGGCCATGATGTCTGCTGCCCCGATTTCCGCTTTTACGTCGTAACCCTGCGCCTCTAGAAAAGTTTTGACAGGCGCATACAGGTCAGATTCTTTGGGCTTTGTCATACAGTCAATCGCGATTTCCGTGACAGAACGTCTGAGACCAGAGTAACGATCGTGCAAGTGGGTGACAACCTATGCGGCCAAGCCTATAAGGCACGAAATTTCAGCCCCCACATGGATAGTGACATGACGATCAAGATTTTTGGCCACAAAGGCCCCGACACAGATTCCACCGGTTCCCCCCTGATTTGGGAATGGTATCTGAATGAAGTTCGCAAAACCCCGGCAAGTGCCAAACTTTTGGGTGAACCAAATACAGAGGCGTTGTTCGTCCTGGATCGCTGGAACCTGTCCAAACCCGAAATTATACAGGACGTTGCAGCCGGTGATGACGTTGTGCTGGTTGACACCAACAACGTCGGCGAACTGCCGGAATCGATAAATGAGGCCAATGTGATCGAGGTGATCGACCACCACATGTTGCAGGGCGGCTTGAAAACCCGTGCACCGATTACCTTCACGATCCGCCCGCTGGCCTGCACGGCCACCATCATGCACGACCTGATGGGCGCAGATGCTGCAAAAATGCCCGAAAATATCAAGGGCGCCATGCTGTCATGCATTCTGTCGGATACGTTGGAGTTCCGGTCGCCAACCACAACTGATCATGACCGGCAACTGGCCGAACAACTGGCGGCCGAGCTGGGGATCGATATTGCCAGCTATGCGGCCGAAATGTTCGCGGCGAAATCTGACGTGTCGTCGTTTTCGGATGCAGAATTATTAAAAATGGATTCCAAGTTGTTCGACGTCGCTGACAAGACATTCCGCGTATCTGTGTTGGAAACCACGTCCCCCAAGATGGTCCTGGACCGCAAGGCCGGTCTGCTGGCTGCCATGCCCAAGGTCGCACTCGCCGATGGCGCTGATGAGGTTCTGCTTTTCGTCGTCGACATTTTGAACAAAGAAGCGACGTTGCTGATCCCCAATGACATTGTCAAATCAGTTGCAGAAAAATCATTTGGTGTACCTGTTGATGGTGACACTGTCATACTGCCCGGTGTGATGAGCCGAAAAAAGCAAATCGTTCCGAATCTCACGGTTTAAGGACCGCGAAATCAACGCCCGATTTTTGCAGTGACTTGCAGACATAACGCCAGAACCGCAACGGAATGAAATGTCATGACGCAACTTATTTCCAACCTCAGCGACATATCTGAACGATACGGCGCGGTTTTCTGTGACCTTTGGGGATGCCTTCACAATGGCGTTGCACCGTTTCCCGACGCTGTTGCTGCGTTGCAGAAGTATCGCCAAGGCGGCGGGGTCGTCATATTGTTGACCAACGCCCCCCGCCCCGGTTCCGCCGTGCGGGTACAACTGAACAAGATCGGCGTCCCGCTGGACGCGTATGATGATGTGGTATCGTCCGGCGACGCGTCACAGTCGGGGATGATTGCCGGGCTGGCCGGGAACAAGGTCTATCACTTGGGCCCGGAAAAGGACGAAACATTCTTTACCGACCTTGCCCCCGGTCTGGATGGCAGCACCATTGTGCGCGTACCGTTGGATCAGGCTCAGGGTATTATCTGTACCGGGCTGTTTGATGATAGATCCGAAACACCAGAAGATTATCGCGCGACCCTGCTGTATGCGAAGCAAAAGGGCATGAAATTGCTGTGCACAAATCCGGACATTGTTGTGGACTTGGGCGACACACGCATTTTTTGTGCCGGGGCGATCGCTGCTTTGTATACAGAAATGGGTGGGGAAAGCGTCTATTTCGGCAAGCCACACCCGCCTATTTATGATTTGGCGCGACGCCGGCTGGCGGACCTGAATCGCGTGCCGGACGACGCGATTTTGTGTATCGGCGACGGCATCCACACAGACATTCAAGGTGGACTCGGCGACGGGTTTGACACCCTGTTCATTTCTGGCGGACTGGCCGTCGATCAATTTGGCCCCGATCCCCTGAACCCCGAAGCCGAAAAACTGACCGCATTTTTCAATGCACAACAACTATCGCCAACCGCCGTGATACCCTATCTGCGGTAAATTCTTTGCGCAACAATGTTGCGTGAAATTCATTGTTTCTGAAAATAAATTACTTCGTCATTGCCGGACCCGCGATATTTAGCTATGCTGCACCGCAACATAAATCACATGGATTCGGAAAGATGCTCGACAATTTGCCCCGCGGCACCATCTGCATCGAGGATATCGAGATCGGGATGTGCAGAAGTCTGCGCAAACAGATTACTGATCGCGATATCGAACAGTTTGCCGACGTGTCGACCGACCGAAATCCTGTGCATCTGGACGAAGATTATGCCCAGGACACAATATTTGGCGGGCGGATTGCGCATGGGATGCTGACCGCTGGTCTGATATCTGCTGTCATCGGCGAGCAATTGCCAGGTCACGGCAGCGTTTACCTGGGCCAGACATTGAAATTCATGGCACCTGTGCGCCCCGGCGACGTCGTGTTTGCACAAGTGGCGGTGCGCGAAATCGATCACTCTCGGCGTCGGGTGACACTTGATTGTCATTGCGCTGTGGGCGATACGGTCGTTCTAAAGGGTGAAGCATTAGTTTTGGCCCCAAGCCGTAAATTCGATTAAGGCGGGCCAGTCCCCGCGAGGGACGATGCGCACATTAGATTTTTGGAGTGGTTTGAAAAATGATGATCGCGGCGCCAGCGTCGCGATTGGGAATTTTGACGGCATTCACCTGGGTCATCAGGCCGTCATAGACGTAGCACGCCAAGGCGCGGTTGCCAGACAGGCCCCGCTTGGTATCGTTACCTTTGAACCGCATCCGCGCGAATACTTTGCCCCGGATGCCCCGCCTTTTCGTTTGATGAATGCAGAAGCCAAGGCCAATCGTTTGGAAAAGCTGGGCATCGAACGACTGTACCAACTGCGCTTTGACGCGGTTCTTGCGACGCTTTCCCCCGGTGCTTTTGCAAAGGACGTGCTGGCAGACGGTTTGGGTCTGACCCATGTCGTGATTGGCGAAGATTTTCAGTTCGGCAAGGATCGCAGGGGGTCCGCAACGGATCTGGTGGAATTTGGCAAGGCGCTGGGATTTGATGTCACCATCGCGCCGCTGGTTTCAAACACCCAGGGTCAATTTTCGTCAACCAACATCCGCAATGCCCTGTCCGAGGGCCGACCGCGCGACGCGGCGGAAATGTTGGGCCACTGGCATCGCATTGATGGCGAAGTTTTCGGCGGCGACCAACGCGGCCGAGAGTTGGGTTATCCAACCGCGAATATGTCGATCGATGGACTGCATCCGCCAAAATTCGGAATTTACGCGGTCAAAGTTGATGTGCTGACTGGACCCCATATCGGCACCTACGATGGTGCCGCATCCGTAGGCGTGCGCCCGATGTTCGGAGAGAACAAGGCCAAATTGGAAACATATTTGTTCGACTTTGCTGGTGATCTGTACGGCGAACATCTGTCCATTGCATTTGTCTCGTACTTGCGGCCAGAGGCCAAATTTGAAGGTCTGGATGCATTGGTCAAGCAAATGGATCAGGATTGTTTAGATGCGCGGGCAATCCTTGCCGATGTCTGACCCTCATTATTATCTGATTTTCCGCGCGAGTGTGATCCGATGAATAACCGGACAAAACCCAAGGCTCTCAGGCATAAATTCTGGGAAAAGGTTCCACTTGCCAAGATGACCACTGAAGAATGGGAGGCGCTTTGCGATGGCTGTGGCAAATGTTGTCTGAACAAACTGGAAGACCCGGACACCGGCGACGTGGCTTTGACAAGGGTCGCCTGTAAATTGCTGGACGATGAAACCTGCCGCTGCACACAGTATGACATTCGCAAACAGATCGTGCCGATTTGTGTGGTTCTGACCCCGCAGAATATTTCCAAAAACGCCTATTGGATGCCGGAAACCTGTGCGTATCGCCTGCTGTGGAACAAGCAGGTTCTGCCCGAATGGCACCCGCTTATCTCGGGCAATGCGCATTCAGTGCACGACGCGGGCGTGTCGGTCCGTGGGTGGACCATCCCAGAGTTCGAAGTGTCAGAGGACGAATGGGAAGGCTTTGTAATAGAGGAGCCGACCTGATGTTTTTTTCTTCGGATAACGGGTCGCCCGCCCATCAAAATGTAATCGACGCACTGATCAGCGCCAATGAAGGCTATGCAACCTCTTACGGGGACGATCGTCTGACCACCGCGGTCCGCAACCAGGTTCGCGATATCTTTGAGGCGCCAAGGGCCGAGGTTCTTCTGGTGGGCACCGGATCCGCGGCGAATGTTTTGGGGTTGTCTGCACATGTGCAGCCCTGGCAAACGATTTACTGCCACGCCTCATCCCACATCTTTATGGATGAATGTAATGCGCCCGAGTTCTATACCGGTGGTGCCAAAATGACCCCTCTGGAAGGTACTGACGGCAAGATTTCCGCCGATATGCTAAGGTCTGCCATTTCGCAAACCGCGCAGGGCGATGTACATCGTGTGCAACGTGGCGCGGTGTCGATCACCAATCTGACAGAGTCCGGCACAAGCTATGATCCGGACGAAATTCAGGCACTGGCAGACATCGCCCATTCATTCGATCTGCCGCTGCATCTGGACGGTGCCAGATTTGCAAATGCCCTGGTGGCCACAAACTGCACGCCGGCCCAGGCCAGCTGGCAGGCAGGCGTTGATATCCTGTCTTTTGGCGGCACAAAAAATGGACTGATAGGTGTCGAGGCCATTGTTATGTTCGATCCGTCCAAAGCCTGGGAAACCGCGCTGCGTCGCAAGCGCGGCGGTCATCTTTATTCCAAACACCGGTATCTGGCCGCGCAGATGCAGGCCTATCTGGCGGATGGTCTGTGGCTGCAACTGGCGCGGCAGGCAAACACGCAGGCAACTGCATTGTCGGCCGGTCTTGCCACGACTTCCGAAGTAGATTTGATGTACCCGGTTCAGGGCAACATGATTTTTGTGCGTATGCCGCGGATATTGCACCGCCGTGTCAGAGCCGCAGGCGCAAGGTACTATTTCGCCGATGCCGCAGCATCTGTGGACGGGCCGGACGATGACCTTTTGGATGCCCGACTGGTATGCAGCTGGTGCACGACCCCAAAAGACGTCGATCAGTTCATTGCGAATTTATCGGCCTAGCGGTCAGATTTTGCCGGCCAGGTGCAGGCCGATATCCTCGATGCGATCCTGACCCCAAAACTTTTCCTTGTCATTCACAATGTAAAACGGTGATCCGAACACACCGCGGTTCACGGCTTCTTCCAGATTTGAGGCATATGTATCGGCACCGCTTAACAGCCCGGTGTCAGCCAGTGTTGGATCAAAACCTGCCTGGCCCAGACAGTCTTTGATGACATCATCCTGGGATATGTCACGTTCTTCGGCCCAGCACGCCCGCAGAACTGAATGAACCAGCTCGCCCATGTCACCGCCCCCGGCAGCCTGGGCCGCGATAATGGCATAGGCCGAAGGTGCTGCATTGGTGGGCCAGAAGGCGGGTTGCGGATTCATTTTCATTCCCAGCTTTGCGGACTGCCGGCGGATTTCCTGCAGACGCAGGTCTGCGCGTGAAAAATGACGCTCTTTTGGCGGCGTACCGCCCGTGCTGGCAAACAATGCCATGATGTCGATTGGCTTGTAAGTGACATTTGCGCCGTATGCGTCGGCCACCTCTTCCATCCGTTTGCCGGTAAGGTACGCAAACGGCGAAATTGTCGCAAAAAAGTAATCTATCTGGATCATTCTGGCCTTCTCCCTGATCGCAATGTTTGCAAGACCGTAACGGGGTGGTAAGCGGTGTCAACGTCACGATTCTGTCACATGACAGACCCCATGGAGCTGCCGCCATGCCGTCGATCACAGAACCGAAACTGATTTCGGGAAATGCCAACCGTACCCTTGCAAAAGCAGTCGCACGCCGCATGTCCATGCATCGCGGCGTGAATGTCGGTCTGGTCGACGCACGGGTCGAACGGTTTAATGATGCCGAGATTTTTGTCGAGGTCTATGAAAATGTCCGTGGCGAGGACATGTTCATCATCCAGCCGACGTCAAATCCGGCGAATGACAACTTGATGGAATTGCTGATTATTTCGGACGCATTGCGGCGTTCTTCGGCCGCCCGCATCACGGCCGTCATCCCTTATTTTGGTTACGCGCGACAAGATCGACGCAGCAAGGCCCGCACACCGATCACGGCCAAGCTTGTGGCCAACATGCTGGTAGAAGCAGGCATTGAACGCATTCTGACCCTGGATTTGCACGCAACGCAGATTCAGGGTTTTTTCGATATTCCTGTTGATAACCTTTATGGGTCTCCGTTGTTCGCGCTGGATGTGAAACACCATTTCAAAAATGAAATGGCTGACGTGATGGTTGTTTCGCCTGACGTGGGTGGCGTTGCGCGCGCACGCGATCTGGCGCAGCGTATCGGTTGTCCGCTGTCCATCGTCGACAAAAGGCGCGGAAAGCCCGGCGAAGTTGCAGAAATGACCGTGATCGGGGACGTCAAGGATCGCTGTTGCATTATCGTTGACGACATCGTGGATACCGCTGGTACGTTGTGCAAGGCAGCCGAGGTCCTGATGGAAAACGGTGCGAAAGAGGTCCACTCTTACATCACACACGGTGTGTTGTCCGGTCCCGCTGTCGAACGGGTTACAAGCTCGGCCATGAAAAGCCTGGTGGTGACCGATACAATTGAGCCCACAGAACCCGTGCGAAAAGCAAAAAACATTCGGGTGGTCCCGACCGCGCCAATGTTTGCACAGGCCATTCTGAACACCTGGTCCGGGACCAGCGTTTCATCATTGTTTGATCACGTTGCCCTGGAACCTATTTACGACGGTATGTATTCGCTCGAATAATGGTCTGGATTGTTTGGCGCTAGTAAAGCTGCCAGTCGTCTTCGTGCGGTAATTGTCCTATGGCCTGCCAGTCCGCACGCACCCGCGCAACCCGTGTGTCACCCCAGGTTCTAAAAACGATCATGAAACCAGACACGGTTACATCCTCGGCCGAAATGTCAGCACGTGCATTGGTTTTTTGGTCCATATCCCACATTGATAATGATACGCGCACGGACGGCGAAGATTCAAAAATTTCGCTGAATTTGACTTGTTTGCGCAATTCCCTTGCGCCGGAACCTGTCCACATCTGACCCCCATCCTCAAAATCTGAGAACAGAACAATCGACCCTTCGTCGATGCCAATGGTATGACTTTTTAAACGGCGCATAGGTTTACGCACACGTCAGTATCCTTGCTTTGTGGCCCAATAATGGAACGAAAAAGGCCTCGGAATTCCGAGGCCCTGTTCAAAATTCTTGCCATGACCCGGACCTAAGTGCGGACCGTTAGCCCAACCGCCTCGCTAACGGCCACCAGGTCTGCCACGAGCTTGGCCGCTGCATCATTGGCCTGGCCGACCGTGTTTTCCAGCGCGCCGGTGGCTTCGGCCATCAACACATCAATCAGGTCTTGCGTGACTTCGTCTTTTGGCAATGCGCGTTCCGCCAGAACAGACGTCCCCGTCGCACTGATTTCAGCGAAACCACCTGTGACCAGATAGTCCTGCGTACCCTCGGCGCTGACAACGGTCAGCACGCCGGGGCGCAAGGTGGTGATGGTCGGCGCATGGTCCGGCATCGCCGTCATGTCGCCTTCGGCACCAGGTATCTGTACTTGGCTTGCCTGAACAGAGGCAAGCTGCCGTTCAGGTGATACCAGATCAAATTGCATCGTGTCAGCCATGTTGGCTCCTTACGCTGCGTCCGCAGCCATACGTTCCGCTTTGGCAATCACTTCGTCAATGCCACCGACCATATAAAAGGCGCCTTCAGGAAGGTGATCGTATTCGCCAGCAACAACCGCCTTGAAAGAGCTAATCGTATCTTCCAAAGGGACCTGTTTGCCATCGGAACCGGTGAACACTTTGGCCACGTCAAACGGTTGCGACAAGAAGCGTTCGATTTTGCGCGCACGGGCCACCGCCAGTTTGTCGTCCTCGCTCAGTTCGTCCATGCCCAGAATGGCGATGATATCCTGCAGCGATTTGTAGCGCTGCAATACCTGCTGAACGTCCGTGGCAACGCCGTAGTGTTCTTCGCCGATGATCAAGGGATCCAAAAGACGCGATGTTGACCCCAACGGGTCCACGGCCGGGTAGATACCTTTTTCCGAAATCGCACGATCCAGAACCGTTGTCGCATCAAGGTGCGCAAACGATGTCGCAGGTGCAGGGTCTGTCAGGTCATCCGCAGGAACGTAGACGGCCTGAACCGACGTGATCGAACCCGATTTCGTAGACGAAATGCGTTCCTGCATCGCGCCCATGTCGGTCGCCAGTGTTGGCTGATAGCCCACAGCGGACGGAATGCGCCCCAGCAGCGCCGAAACCTCGGAACCCGCTTGGGTAAAGCGGAAAATGTTATCGACAAAGAACAGAACGTCGGACCCAGTGTCATCGCGGAACTGTTCGGCCAATGTCAGACCGGACAGGGCGATCCGCATACGCGCACCAGGAGGCTCGTTCATCTGGCCGTAAACCAGTGAAATTTTCGACTGCTCCAGGTCATCAGGAACGATAACGCCGGATTCGATCATCTCGTGATAAAGGTCGTTGCCTTCACGGGTCCGCTCGCCCACACCGGCGAACACAGACACACCAGAGTGCACTTTCGCAATGTTGTTGATCAATTCCATGATCAAAACTGTTTTGCCAACACCGGCACCACCAAACAGGCCGATTTTTCCGCCTTTGGTATATGGTGCCAGAAGGTCAATAACCTTGATGCCTGTGACCAGAATTTCGGTCGCTGTCGACTGTTCGGCGAATGCAGGTGCATCGCCGTGAATGGCGCGGCGTTCTTTTGACGCAACCGGGCCTTTTTCATCAACCGGATCGCCGGTCACGTTCATGATACGGCCCAATGTTGCGTTCCCGACCGGAACAGTGATCTGCCCGCCGGTGTTGATCACGTCCTGTCCACGAACCAGACCTTCGGTCGCGTCCATCGCAATGGCACGCACCGTGTTCTCGCCAAGGTGCTGCGCAACTTCAAGAACCAGTTTCTTGTCATTGTTTGTTGTTTCCAGAGCGTTCAGAATTTCGGGAAGATCCCCGTCAAACTGAACGTCCACAACAGCACCAATCACTTGGGTGATCTTGCCGGTTGCTTTCGCTTTTGCCATGTCGTTTCTCCGGTTTCTTAGAGCGCTTCGGCGCCCGAGATAATTTCGATAAGCTCGTTTGTGATGACCGCCTGACGCGACCGGTTATATTGGATCGTCAGTTTGTCGATCATTTCGCCAGCGTTGCGGGTCGCGTTGTCCATTGCAGACATCCGTGCGCCCTGTTCAGAGGCACCATTTTCCAACAGCGCCGCGAAAATTTGGGTTGCGACACCGCGTGGCAACAAATCGGCCAAAATGGCCTCTTCTGACGGTTCATAGTCATAAACTGTCCCGCTGTCATCGCTGGCTTCGAACGCTGCCGGGATAATCTGCTGTGCCGTTGGAATTTGGGTGACAACATTCTGAAATTTCGAATAAAAAATTGTCGCAACGTCAAATTCATCTTCGTCAAACCGCGCCAGGACACCGCGCGCAATCGATTGTGCGTCGCCGTAACCGACCCGTTTGATTTCGGTCAGGTCAACGTGATCAACGAAATGGCTTCCCAGTTCGCGACGCAATGCATCGCGCCCCTTCTTGCCCACAGTAACGATTTTGACGGTCTTGCCCTTGGCCAGCAAATCATTCGCCTGTTGTCTTGCCAGTTTGGAAATGTTTGCATTGAAACCGCCGCACAAACCCCGTTCCGCAGTCATCACGACCAACAGATGTGTTTGGTCCGATCCGGTGCCGCGCAGCAATTTTGGCGCGCCCTCAGACGTGCCCACCGATGCCGCCAGCCCACCCACCACCGCGTTAAAACGCTCGGTGTAAGGGCGCGACTGTTCCGCAGCTTCCTGAGCCCGGCGCAGCTTTGCCGCCGAAACCATTTGCATGGCCTTCGTGATCTTACGGGTGTTTTTGACACTCGCGATCCGATTTTTCAGGTCCTTGAGATTTGGCATTGCCTTATCCCCTTATGCAAAATCTGCGGCGAATTCGTCGAGTGCGGCTTTTATCTTTTCTTCCAGCTCGCCTTTAACTTTGCGGTCATTCGCTGTCATGTCTTCCAGCAGATCGGCATGTTTGCTGCGCAGATGCCCCATCAAACCGGCTTCGAAACGGCCAACATCCTTGACTTCAAGCTTGTCCAGATAGCCCTTGGTACCGGCATAGATCGCGCAAACGATTTCAGCGTTTGTCAGCGGTGAATACTGCTTTTGTTTCATCAGTTCGGTCAGACGTGCACCACGGTTCAGCAACTGCTGCGTGGCGGCATCAAGGTCAGACCCAAACTGCGCAAATGCAGCCATCTCACGATACTGCGCCAATTCCAGTTTGACCGGACCGGCAACTGATTTCATTGAATCGGTTTGCGCTGACGAACCAACCCGCGACACCGACAGACCAGTATTCACAGCTGGACGGATACCTTGGTAGAACAATTCGGTTTCAAGGAATATCTGACCGTCAGTGATCGAAATCACATTCGTTGGAATAAACGCGGAAACGTCACCGCCCTGTGTTTCAATGATCGGCAATGCCGTCAACGAACCGGAACCGTTGTCTTCGTTCAATTTGGAAGAGCGTTCCAGAAGGCGAGAGTGAAGATAGAAAACGTCACCTGGATACGCTTCACGTCCAGGTGGGCGACGCAGCAACAGGGACATCTGGCGATAGGAAACAGCCTGCTTGGAAAGGTCATCATAGATGATCAAGGCGTGGCGTCCGTTGTCGCGGAAATGCTCGGCCATTGCGGTCGCGGAATACGGCGCAAGGAACTGCAATGGTGCAGGCTCGGATGCGGTTGCGGCGACAACGATGGAATATTCCATCGCCCCGGTTTCTTCCAGTTTCTTGACCAGCTGTGCAACGGTTGAACGCTTTTGACCGATCGCGACATAAACGCAGTACAGCTTGTCATTCTCGGATTTTGCGGCGTCATTGTATGACTTCTGGTTCAGAATGGTATCCAGCGCCACGGCTGTTTTACCGGTCTGGCGGTCACCAATGATCAGCTCGCGCTGGCCACGACCGATCGGGATCATCGCATCGACGGATTTCAGTCCGGTCGCCATCGGCTCGTGTACAGATTTCCGGGGGATAATTCCCGGGGCCTTGGCGTCAGCAACCGCGCGCTTCTTGGCTTTGATCGGGCCTTTACCGTCAATTGGATTTCCCAAGCCATCGACAACGCGACCCAGCAGTTCGTCACCAACAGGAACGTCCACGATTGAGTTTGTGCGCTTGACAGTGTCGCCTTCTTTAATTTTGCTGTCCGATCCGAAGATAACAATACCGACGTTATCCGCTTCCAGGTTCAGCGCCATGCCCATGATGCCGCCTGGAAATTCCACCATTTCACCGGCCTGAACATTGTCCAGCCCATGAACCCGGGCGATCCCGTCGCCCACTGACAGAACACGACCGACTTCAGCGACTTCCGCTTCCTGGCCAAAATTCTTAATCTGCTCTTTTAGTATCGCAGATATTTCCGCTGCCTGGATTGCCATTATCCGACCTCTTTCATTGCATTCTGTAGGTTAGAGAGCTTGGAACGTATCGACGTATCGATCATTTTCGAGCCCACCTTGACGATAAGGCCACCGATGAGGCTTTCATCGACGGCCATGTTGATATTCACATCCTTGCCAACGGTTGCTTTCAGAGTCTTGGCAAGCTTGTCCTGCTGTGCTTTTGTCAGCGCCTTTGCGGCGGTAACATCGGCAGTCACTTCACCGTATTCCTGCGCAATCAGATCACGCAGTGCATCTAACAATTGCGGCAGCACAAACAAACGGCGTTTCGAGGCCATCAGCCCCAAAGCATTTGTCACGATCGGCGACAATTTCATTTGTTTGGCGATGGCACCAATCGCTGCGCCCTGCTCTTTTCTGGAATAAACCGGAGAATTGATCAGAGCCGAAAAACCGGCACTATCTGCAAGGGCTGAGCTCAAAGCAGCAATATCGCTTTGAATTGCTTTCAGCTTTTTATCTTCTTTTGCCATTTCAAAAATGGCTGTTGCATAGCGCGCGGCGATGCCAGTTGAAATCGAAGCTGGTTCAGACACGTCAACCCTTCCGATGTCTTCGGCCCTGGCTTTGTCCCCCGAAACCGGGGAACCAGAGCAGCATTGGCCGCAACCAACGGTTGGGCATCAAAATCGGCGTGGGTGTAACAGAGCAATTTGTACCCCGCAACATGTTTGATCCGTCAGTTTTGCAGCGCAAACCCTTAAAAACTTAGGATACAACAAAGGTGCGACGGAATGCGCCTTTGATAATTCCAACGAAATGGGCCGGAATCGAATGAACGCCCCGAATCTTTTGGGTATTCACACAAGTTTCGGTTCGGGTTTCTTGATACCTTCAAGCACGCTCAGCGGCCGCCGTACGGCTTCGGGCAGGCTGGGCCTGGTCGGGGCGTGGACCTGTTTGGTGGCCTCGACGATCAACACCCCACCAGCATAGTAAGACGATATTTTGCGACCGGCACTTTCCCAGAATGGACCGGTCCGCAGCCACAGGCGACGATGCGACGGCGGCTGAAACAGGGCGGCACGATGCCGTTCCGGCAAAAAGGCGTGTTCCTTTAGCTGGCTCTCCAACTGGCTCAGGCTGTACGGGCGCCCAAATCCGAACGGTGTCCGGTCGCGGCGCGCCCACAATCCCGCCCGGTTCGGCACGATAAACAATGCGGTGCCACCTGGTCCTAATACGCGCCAGCATTCTTCCAGCAACGCCGAAGGGTTCTCGCTGGTTTCCAGCCCATGCATCAGAACAAGCTTGTCCACACGACCGGTTTCCAACGGCCAGCGGGTTTCTTCGCAAAGAACACTGACATTCGCCTTGCCGGGCGGCCACGGCATAACGCCTTGCGGACCCGGCATCAGTCCCATGACCCGCCGTGCATCTTTCAGATAGGGACGCAACAAGGGTACCGAGAACCCGAATCCGGCCACTGTCTGACCGTTGGCTTCGGGCCAGAATTGAACGACCTGATCCCTGATGGCACGCTGCGCCGCGCGGCCAAGCCCGGTTCGGTAATAAAAGTTTCGCAGATCGACCACATCAAGATGCATTGTCGTCGGGCCTCATTTCGGTAATTCTGTGGAGAGCATACTCAAGCGGACTTGAAACACCATGATATTTGACGTCGCTACAATTCCATGTCTGTCAGACAACTACGCATTCTTGCTGCATTCAAATGAAACCGGCGAAACCGCGTTGATTGATGCCCCGGAATCCGGGCCCATCCTGCGCGCATTGGATCAGCGTGGCTGGCAATTGTCCGAAATCTGGCTGACACATCACCATTCGGACCACATAGACGCCACAGCTGAAATCGGTGCGGCAACGGGTGCCAAAATCGTCGGCGCACAGGCGGACGCGCATCGCTTGCCACCGCTTAACAAAGCACTGAGCGACAACGACACCTATCAGTTTGCGGGTCACGACGTCAGAATACTTGACGTTTCGGGGCACACCATCGGGCATATTGCGTTTCATGTGCCGCAGGCCGACGCTGTGTTCACAGCCGACAGCCTGATGGCCCTGGGCTGTGGCCGGCTTTTCGAAGGCTCGGCCGAGCAAATGTGGGCCAGCCTGTCGAAACTGGCGGCATTGCCGCCTGGGACCATCGTTTATTCCGGTCATGAATACACCGCCACCAACGGCCGCTTTGCAATGACAATTGAACCAAACAATGAAAGGCTGGTGCAAAGAGTGGCCCAAATCAAAAAGGCGCGCGCACTTGGCCAACCCACAGTGCCATCGACGCTAGAGGAGGAATTGGCAACAAATCCATTCCTGAGAGCATCGAATCCAACTGTAAAAGCCGCGCTTAACATGTCCTCGGTCACCGATTCCGAAGTGTTTCGCGAAATCCGGCGGCGCAAAGATGCATTCTAAAGGTCGGCACAGAAAAACTCAAATCCGGCCCAATTTTCGTTCACAATTGATCGCAAGATCGAAATGTGGGCGTTTTTTGACAAAAAACACTTGAAGGTTTGGAATTAAAACCGAACTTTAAGGATAACAGGCCAAGGTTGGTTCCGGGTGCCTCACCCCCCGACCCAAATCAAGGAGCACTGCAGCGTGCCATCATTCTCGAATACATTGGAACAGGCGATCCACTCTGCTTTGGCGTTAGCAAATGCCCGCCGCCACGAACTGGCGACGCTTGAACACTTGCTGCTGGCGCTGGTGGATGAACCCGACGCGGCACAGGTGATGAAGGCCTGCAGCGTCAACATCGAAGATCTTCGTAAATCGTTGAATGAATTTATTGACGACGATCTGGCCACTCTGGTGACCGACGTCGAAGGGTCAGAGGCCGTTCCAACCGCCGCATTCCAGCGGGTGATCCAACGTGCTGCCATCCATGTCCAGTCGTCTGGCCGCACAGAGGTGACAGGCGCAAACGTCCTGGTCGCGATTTTTGCGGAACGCGAATCAAACGCAGCGTTCTTTCTGCAAGAACAGGATATGACCCGGTATGACGCGGTAAATTACATCGCCCATGGCGTGGCCAAGGATCCGTCATTCGGCGAAAGCCGCCCGATTACCGGATCCGACGAAATCGAGGCAGAGTTTTCCGCCGAGGAGGCCACAGAGCAAAAAGAATCCGCCCTGGACAAATATTGCGTGGATTTGAATGCCAAAGCCCGCAAGGGCGAGGTCGATCCCCTGATCGGACGCGAACACGAAGTTGAACGTTGTATTCAGGTCTTGTGCCGCCGTCGCAAGAACAACCCCTTGCTGGTCGGCGATCCCGGTGTTGGCAAGACTGCCATCGCAGAGGGGTTGGCCAGAAAAATCGTTTCCGGTGAAACGCCGGAAGTGCTGTCCAATGCAACAATATTTTCGCTGGATATGGGTGCGCTGTTGGCCGGCACACGGTATCGCGGTGACTTTGAGGAACGCCTCAAGGCGGTCATGACTGAACTGGAAGACCACCCGGACGCAGTGCTGTTCATCGACGAAATCCATACTGTCATCGGCGCTGGCGCAACATCGGGCGGTGCAATGGATGCATCCAACCTGCTGAAACCAGCCTTGCAGGGCGGGAAACTACGCTGCATGGGCTCGACCACCTACAAGGAATTTCGCCAGCATTTTGAAAAGGACCGCGCGCTTAGCCGCCGGTTCCAGAAAATCGACGTGAACGAGCCGTCTGTTGATGATGCCGTAAAAATTCTGAAAGGTTTGAAGCCCTATTTCGAACAGCACCACGACATCAAATACACAACCGATGCCATTAAATCGGCGGTCGAACTGTCTGCACGCTATATCCACGATCGCAAGTTGCCAGACAAAGCGATCGACGTCATTGATGAAGCAGGGGCCGCACAGCACCTGGTGGCTGAATCCAAGCGGCGCAAAACCATTGGTGCCAAAGATATCGAAGCGGTCGTGGCAAAGATCGCACGCATCCCACCTAAGAATGTGTCCAAAGATGATGCAGAGGTTCTGAAAGATCTCGAAAAATCACTCAAACGGGTGGTGTTTGGACAAGACAAGGCCATTGACGCCCTGTCATCTGCGATCAAACTGGCGCGGGCAGGATTGCGTGAACCGGAAAAACCGATTGGCAACTATCTGTTCGCCGGTCCCACCGGTGTGGGCAAAACCGAAGTCGCCAAACAGCTGGCAGACACCCTGGGCGTCGAATTGCTGCGTTTCGATATGTCCGAATATATGGAAAAGCATGCGGTTTCACGCCTTATTGGCGCACCGCCCGGCTATGTCGGATTTGACCAGGGAGGCATGTTGACCGACGGTGTCGATCAGCACCCGCATTGTGTCTTGTTGCTGGATGAAATGGAAAAGGCCCACCCGGATGTCTACAACATCCTGCTGCAGGTTATGGACCATGGTAAACTGACAGATCACAACGGACGCACGGTCGATTTCCGGAATGTGATTTTGATCATGACCTCGAATGCCGGCGCCAGTGAAATGGCCAAATCCGCTATTGGCTTTGGCCGTGACCGTCGCGAGGGCGAAGATACCGCAGCGATCGAACGGACTTTCACGCCCGAATTCCGCAATCGACTGGATGCAGTCATTAGCTTTGCACCACTGCCCAAAGACGTGATCCTGCAAGTGGTCGAAAAATTCGTCCTGCAACTGGAGGCGCAACTGCTTGACCGCAATGTCCACATTGAACTGACCAAACCGGCGGCTGAATGGCTTGCAAACAAAGGCTATGATGACAAAATGGGTGCACGTCCGCTTGGGCGCGTCATTCAGGAACACATCAAAAAAGCGCTGGCCGAGGAACTGCTGTTTGGCAAACTTGCCAAGGGCGGTGTGGTCAAAGTCGGGGTCAAGAACGGTGAAATCGATTTGCGGATGGAAGAACCGCAAAAGGCGCGAATTACATCCAAAAAGAAGCCACCACTGCTGACCGCCGACTGAACCGGCGCCTGCGAATTCATTGTTGGGGCGGGCCTGCCGATGCAGGCCCGTCGCCCGTTTCTGGTATCAACGTTCGGTAAGCTTTAGCTCGATCCGACGATTTTGGGCCAATGATGCCGGATCGTCGCCCAGTGCGATGGGTTGAAATTCGCCAAATCCTGTTGCGGCAAGCCGCCTGGCCGGAAAGCCCAGTTCGTCAATCATGAAACGCACTACTGACAGTGCACGCGCCTGCGATAATTCCCAGTTGTCACGGTATCGCCCGCTTCCCGATAGCGGTGATTTGTCAGTGTGGCCGTCAACACGGACTATCCAATCAATCGACGGCGGTATTGCGCCCGAAACTTCGTCCAGAATCTGTGCAACGCGCGCGACGTGAAGTTTGCCCTCGTCGGCAAGCTCGGCGGAAGCTGGTCCAAACAAAACTTCTGACGAAAACACAAATCGGTCGCCGACGATTTTGACGCCCTCGCGATCGCCCAGAACTTCACGCAGCTGGCCGAAAAAATCAGACCGGTATTTTTCAAGCTGCTCGGCGTCCGCCTGCAATCTCAGCGTTTCTGCCTGCAAACGTTTTCGTTCAGCCTCTTCCAATTCCGCACGCTTTTTTTGTTCTGCTGCCGTGCGCGCCAGCGCCGCATTCAAATCTGATCCCAGCGTTTCAATGCGGACCTGTGCCAATGCATCACGATCAGCGGCCTCATCCAGCAGCGCCTGCAATGATCCCAATTGCGAACGCAATGCCGCGACCTGTTCGTTCAACAGCGCCACTTGGCGCTGACTGTCGGCCGATTTGGCTTCTGCGTTGTTCAACGCCGCATTCGCGGTGGCCAACAGTGCCGCGCGTTGATCTGCCGCGCTGATAAAGCGTTCAGCGGCCTGTTCGGCGGTCAATTTCGCTGCCAAGGCCGCAGCCAGTTGTTGGCGCAAATCACTTTCGCTGCTTTCCACATCGCGCAAAGAGTCGATTTCGGCCAAGGCAACAGCAAGCGCATCCTGTGCCTCTGCCAGTTGCTGCGCGGACGACGTCTGCGAAAGGGTGCTGCGCTGCAATTGCGTATCCAGCGCATCCCTGGCCAGAATCGCGATGGCCAGTTGTTCTTCCAGATCGCGCTGCGTTTGCTGGCTGATTGTCAAATTCTGTGCCAAATCCTGTTGCGCAATATCGCTGTCTGACAACTCTTGTGACAACGCCGCTTGCGCCAGTACAGATGCTGCAAGGCTTGATTCCAGCTCATCCCTGGCCGCATTCGCAGCGGCCAAAAGGGTCAGGGTTTCCTCGGCTTTTCTACGTTGCTCCTCCAATGCCAGTGTCATGGCCGTCAACTCTGTGTCCGCATCTTGCAGCCGTTTTCGCAGGGCCTCTGCGGCCGCGGCCTCTGCCAGACGGGCCTGCTCTTGCTCGCTCAATGCGCCTTGTGACTCAGCAAGCCGGGCGCGCAGCGCTTCGGCGGCGGCCAATTCTGCCAGGCGGGCAGCGGATTCATCACTCAGGTTCTGCGTGGTCTCTGACAGCCTTTGCTGCAATGCCTGCGCTGCTGCAACATTGGCCAATCGTGTCGCTTCCGCCTCGTCTAACGCCGCCGAGGCCTGATCCAGCCGTGACCGTAAATCCTGGCTTGTCGCCAGTATCGCCAAACGCGCTGCGGTTTCATCTGACAGGCTCGATTCTGTCGCGGCAAGATCCAGTTTCAGCGCCGCAGCTGCTGCCTGTGCTGCACGCAACGCGTCCTGTTCAGATGCAAGATCAGCCTCGATTTCTGCCAGCCGCGTTTGCAGGGACGCTTCCTGATCACGCGCATCATTCAGTTGCGCCAAGGTCGCCGACAGGTTGGTCTCGGTTTCTGACATGCGTGCCCGCATATCCGCAACCAACGCTGTAAGCGCATCACGTCGTGCGGCGGCCAGTCGCCCTGCCTCGGTCTGTTCGTCAATCTCGTCACGGGCTTGTGCCAACGCCAGTTGCAACGCTTCCTGGTCTGACAACAGCCGCGTCCTGTCGGCCTCAAGCGCATCTATGGTATCGTTCAGCGCCACACCCTGCGCCCGCGCAGCGTCACGTTCGCTTAGCAAACTGGCAACCTGCGCCTCAAACGACGTGATCGCCGCACGCTGCGCTGCCAATTCATCACTTTGCGCGGCGTTCTGTGTGGTCAGACTTGCAATCAAGGACGCCTGCGCCTGCGCCTGGGCTTCGGCCTGTTGCAATGTCAAACCAAGCGATGTCACCTGTTCATCCAGCTGAAATGCGCGCTGCTGTTCCAAGCCCAGGGCCTGCGCAAGCGAATTGACCTCTGCGCTAAGCGCGTCCAGTTCGGTTTCCTGGCCGGTGATTGTCTCGCGCAGCATAAACTGAACGATCATAAAGATCGTCAACACGAACATCAGCACCAAAAGCAGCGCCGTCATGGCGTCAACGAAACCCGGCCAAATACTGCCTGCCATACGGTTGACGGATCGGCGTGTCAGTGCCATCGCCTAGCCCCGTTGCTTTGTTGGTCTTGTTGTATCCTCGCCCAACTGGCGGACAGCCTTGGTCAAAATGCGCATATCATTTCGCATATCGGTCAGGCTTTCTTGTCGACCGGCGGACATTTCTTCCAGAATCCTTAACAGCTGCACATCAATCGATCGCAAACGCATGCGGCTTTCGGCGTCCACTTGTCCGACACCGTCTTCGCCGCGGTCTTCCATTAATGCGATCATGCGTTCCTGACCGTCGGCCAATCGGTCCAGTGCGCGGGTTGTACCATCACCTGAATCCAACTTTTGTGTCAATGCTTCTACGGAATCCGCAAGCTGGCCCAAACGTTCGTCAACCAGTGACCGGCTGACATCCGACTGCGTGAACAGATCCTGCATCGCTTCGAGCTGGCTGGAAAAATGCATCAGCACTTCGGACGAGCCGCCGGCGCTTGTCGTGCTTTCGGCATCACCGCTGGAAAAGCCCAGGCGCGTGATTGTGGATAACCATTCTTCCAGTTCGCGGTAAAACCGGTTCTGACCATGCCCGGCGAAGAGTTCAAGCAAACCAACAATCAAAGAGCCGGCCAAGCCCAACAGCGATGAACTGAACGCAACCCCCATGCCGCTAAGCTGCGCTTCAAGTCCGGTCATAAGTCGCGAGAATATTTCGACGCTGCCTTCACCTTCTTGCGGTGCCAGCGACCGGATTGTTTCGACCACTGCCGGGACCGTTGTCGCAAGGCCATAAAATGTACCAAGCAGACCCAGAAATATCAGTAAATTCACAATATAACGGGTGATATCGCGCGCTTCATCGATCCGTGTCGCAACCGAATCCAGGATCGATCGCGAAGAAGAAGCCCCAATTTGCATTTTGGCACCGCGCGACCGCAACAACGCAGCCAGTGGTGCCAAAAGACGGGGTGCCTGCACCATCGTGTGCCCGGCCCGGCCACCGGCAAAGCCTTCGATCCAATTGACCGAACTGACCAGTTGCAAAACCTGCCAGAAACAGGCGAACACGCCGATGACAAACACAAAAAGGATAAAGCCGTTTAATGCCGGATTGGCCAGAAACACGGCCGATACGCGAGGATAGGCAATATAGCCAACGAACCCGGCCAGCGCCAGGACAAGCAACATCACCGCGAACTGGCGCACGGGCTGGGTAAAGTACGGCTCGACCTCGCGATCCGGCTGGTCCATTTGGACATGTCCTGACGCTGTTTTTTCTTGCGCTAGAATAGGCATAGACGGCGCCACTGCCAACAGGCGATTATCACATAATATCTGCGCCGATTTTTTTCACCCGGTCACACAGCCATTCGATATCTGCATCGCGGATACCCAAAGCGGCCATGTGCGCGTATGTGTTGAACAAATATTCGGGATTGGGACCGCGCCCGCCGACTGCATGCGCAATAACCTGCGCCTGTTCTTCAAGCGGCAAATTCCCACAATACTGGACGTGATCAGCATCAACCACATAGGTGACCGCCTGGACATTGCGCCCGCCTTTCAGTTTCAGCGTCAGCTGTTTTTCCAGATATGCCGAAGAAATCAGTTCGCGCTCGCGCAAATACGACAGCGTACCGGCCTCTTGTCCTGCGGCCACCCGCAGGGCAAGACCATCACATATGGCGCCGTTTTTTTCGTCCAGCGCCAGAACCAGCCCCGGCTGTTCCACGGTGCCCCGATGATGGATCGACCGCATGCAAAACGTGCGGGCATATCCATCCAAACGGGCGGTGGTGCGTTCATCAACGGCAAAGCCGGGATCCCACATCAGCGATCCGTACCCAAAAATCCACAAAGCCGCATCGTCCATCACTCTGGTCCTTCTATTGCGAGGTCTATAAACACCAGGTGTTCGCTGTGTTAAAGGTTTCATTATGCGCAAATTAATCGGGCTGATCTTTCTGGTCGCTTTGCTTTGGGGTGGCTACTGGTTCGTCGGGTCCAGCGCCTTGGAAAAGGCTTTGGCAGGTTGGTTGCAAGACCGCCAAAACGACGGCTGGGTGGCTGAATACAGCAGCCTGAATACACGTGGCTTTCCGAACCGGTTCGACACGACAATTACAGATATCGAATTGGCTGATCCAAGAACTGGGGTTGCGTGGACGGCGCCGCAACTGGACATATTCGCGCTGTCATACCGTCCCAATCACATCATTGCCTTTTTCCCCGCAACGCAAACTATCGCCTCACCTTACGAAAAAATTTCCATCACCAGCGAACGGATGCGCGGCTCTGTTATTTTTGAGCCGGGCACAAATGTCGAGCTGCGCGAGTCCGTGTTCGAGCTGGATCAAATGGCATTTCAATCAGACAAAGGCTGGCGTTCTTCGATAAATACCGGGCGCTTTGCCACACGCAAGACCGCAGCAACGCCAAATGCCCATGACATCTATTTTGAAGCGTCAGGCGTGACGCCGTCAAAGGCCGTACAGGCGCAACTGAACCCGGCAGCAATTTTACCAGATATCATAGAAACGATGGTCATCGACAGTTCGCTGACCTTCGATGCACCTTGGGACCGTTTCGCCATCGAAAGGGCGCGACCGCAGATCACTGCGCTTGATCTGAAAGAATTGCGCGCGACCTGGGGCGACCTGGATCTGCGCGCCGCTGGCGATCTGACTGTGGACAATGCCGGTATCCCGGACGGCAGTATCACCATCAAGGCACAAAACTGGCGAGAAATGCTGCAGATCGCGGTATCCGCCGGCCTGGTTCCAACCAGTATTTCGATTACTGTCGAACGCGGTTTGGAATTCCTGGCAAATATGTCAGGCAACCCAAACACACTTGATGCACCGCTGACGTTTCGGGATGGGGCAATGTTCTTTGGTCCAATCCCACTGGGACCGGCACCGCGCCTGATCATTCGCTAGTGACCCCGCCCACCCGGATCAGCAACCAAACCGCACGCAAAATCTTTTTGCATCATCAGGGGTTGGGCGACGCGCCGACAGGTCCGTCAAAAGGCGCGCCACTTTTGAAACTGATTGAACGGCTTGGCTTTGTTCAGGTGGACAGCATCAAGACAGTGGAACGCGCCCATCACATGATCCTGCATGCCAGGCGCCAGTCGTACCGGCCCAGTCACCTGGTGCCTTTGCTGGAACGCGACCGGACATTGTTCGAACACTGGACCCATGATGCGGCCATCGTGCCTGTCTGCCTTTACCCCCACTGGCAGTTGCGATTCGAGCGGGACGAAAAACACCTTAGGTCGCGGTGGAAAAACTGGCGCCGTGACGGGTTTGAGGATCAGTTTCAAACAGTCCTCGGCCACATCAAGGAACACGGTCCATCAGATTGCAGCGATGTCGGACAGGATGAAAAGCGCGGCTCTGGTGGCTGGTGGGACTGGCATCCATCCAAGACAGCACTGGAATACCTGTGGCGGACCGGCCAATTGTCGGTCACGCGGCGGCAAGGATTTCGCAAAATCTATGATCTGGCGCAAAATGTCATTCCCCCGACAGTTCGAAATACGCGGCCAACCCAGGCGGATACCATTGACTGGGCCTGTGGGGCAGCGCTTGACCGGCTTGGCTTTGCAACATCCGGGGAAATCGCGGCCTTTTGGGATCTGGTGACACCGTCCGAAGCCCGCACATGGTGCCAGCAACAATGCGATCTGGGACTGCTGAGCGAAAGCGAAATCGAAAATGCAGACGGGACCATCCGGCGTGCGTGGTTACGCCCGACGCTAGACGTGGACCTGCCCGAATTGCCCGGCAGCGTCCGAATACTCAGCCCCTTCGACCCGGCACTGCGGGATCGCAAACGGGCCGAACGATTATTTGGCTTTCACTACCGGATTGAAATTTTTGTTCCGGCCGCCAAACGGCAGTTTGGGTACTACGTTTTTCCGGTGCTTGAAGGATCAAATATCATCGGCCGCATCGACATGAAATGCGACAGGCCGCGGGATTGCCTGTCTGTGACCGCTTTTTGGCCAGAGCCGAATTTCAGGTTGGGCAAGGGACGTTCAAATCGGTTGATTGCCGCAATTCATCGCACCGCCCGGTTTGCAGATGCACCGAACGTCGAATTCGCACCCGATTGGATTCGCGGCTAGCGGCAATAGCTTCTGCCGCGATTGGACGCTGTATCCAGATGAAAGTGATCCCGATGAAATCGATCGGAATCAGGACCCAGCACCGTACCAAACGGACCACACGCGGATTTATGCAACGATCGCAGCACTTTGCCCTGCGCCGGATCGCGCCAGCCTTTCAGAACGGTGACGCTGGCCCCGTTTCTCAGATTGATCGCCGAAATATCGATGGCGCGCCCCTTGCCGTGCTCTGATATTTTTGCGCCTGACTGATTGTTCCGTGTGCGGCAAGAGTAGTGGGCAACGACCTGCAAACTGTCGACGCCACCGCCCAACCGTCCAAATGCAGGTTTGACCCCTTTGGCAACCCAGGCATTCAGTGCCTTGGCAGTAGGACAGTTCATAATCGCGCCCTGGCTCAGGGTGACGCCGGACACCGATGTCACACGCACCGGATCTTTGACCCCACAACCGCGCAGACGTCCTGCAATCGGCGACAATTTTTCGCCCTTGATGGCGCGGACTCTGCAAACTGATCCACTGCGACCGGTCGATTTGATCGGCGACGGTTTCGAAGCGACCTGCGCTGACGAGACGCGCGTTGAGTTTGTGGGGGCAACGGATGGCAATTTCGGGCCCGCCGGTCGCACCACCACATTTGCGGCTTGGCGGGGCACATCGGCGTGAATTCGCGGCCCCGGTTTTCGCGGCGGTCGGATCGCTGATTTTAAGCCAGCGCTCGCGCGATCAAAAAATGCAAAATCCGGGCGTTCTTTTTCCATCGCACTCGGGCGGGGCGCAGGCACCAGCGAAGTCATGGGGGCAGCATATCCGGCACTGGCCAACAATTGGATCAGCAGCCACAAGGATATGCATTTTTGCCACGTCACTTCTTGACAGTACTCCTGCCAAAATCCGGTTCATCCGTATCCTGACCCGCCTCGATGATACCACGCCGGATAGCACGGGTGCGGGTGAAATATTTGTGCAAATGATCACCGTCGCCCGTGCGAATGGCCCGTTGCAGCGCAAATAATTCCTCGGTGAAGCGCCCAAGGATTTCCAGCGTTGCATCCTTGTTGGTCAGGAATACATCCCGCCACATGGTGGGGTCAGATGCTGCAATACGGGTGAAATCACGAAACCCAGCGGCCGAAAAATTGACCACTTCGCTGCCGGTCACCCGGCTTAGGTCGTCGGCGACACCGACCATTGTATAGGCAATCAGGTGCGGCGCGTGCGATGTTACGGCCAGAACCAAATCATGATGATCCGCTTCCATCGTATCGACATTCGATCCCAGGCCATGCCAAAAATCCTTTAGCTGCGCCAGCGCCTCTGGCTGGGTATCGGCCGGCGGAACCAATAGGCACCAGCGATTATCGAACAATTCCGCAAAACCCGATCTGGGACCAGAATGTTCGGTCCCCGCCAGCGGATGGCCCGGAATGAAATGCACATCGTCCGGGATATGCGGTTCGACCGCTTCGATGACTGCACGTTTGACGGATCCAACATCTGTCACTGTCGCACCGGCCTTCAGATGCGGCCCGATTTCGCGCGCAACCGCTGCCATCGCCCCGATCGGGATCGCCAGAACCACCAAATCAGCGTCCTGCACCGCTTTGGCGGCACTATCGACCACCACGTCGCACAAACCTATTTCGCGCGCTATGTCTCTTGTTTTCTGCGAACGCGCAGTGCCGACAATATGCTCGCTCAGACCGCCACGGCGCATCCCATGTGCCATCGACGACGCGATCAGACCCAATCCGATCAATGCGACACGCTTATAGATCACGCTCATTCCCGGGCTTCCTTAAATGCGGCAACTGCGTGGGCGACGCGGCGGCAACTTGATTCATCACCAATTGTAATGCGCAGGCAATTGGGCAGCTTGTACCCCGCGACCTGCCGCACGATCAGCCCTTCTTTTTTCAGGAATGCATCACATGCGTCAGCCTCGGCTGGATCTGCAAATCGGGCAAGAATGAAGTTCGCACATGACGTATCGGACGGAATCCCGAGTTCAGTCAAAGCCTCGGCCAGCCAACTGCGTAAACGTGCATTTTCGATCCGACATTTTTCGGCATATTCGCGGTCGCGCACAGCAGCTTCGGCAGTGGCCAACTGGGCAGCCGACAGGTTGAACGGCCCACGCACCCTGTTCAATACGTCAATGATGCCTTGTGGCCCATAACCCCATCCAATGCGCAATCCTCCCAGGCCATACAGCTTGGAAAACGTGCGGGTCATGACCACGTTATCGCGCTGTGTGACCAGACCGGCACCGCCATCAAATCCGCCAACATATTCTGCATAGGCCCCGTCCAGGACCAAAATGGCCTGCGGCGGTATGGATTCGGCAAGGCGCGCCAATTCGTTGCCACCAACCATTGTACCTGTTGGATTGGCCGGGTTCGCAATGAACACCAGGCGGGTACGGTCATTGCAAGCCCCAAGAATAGCGTCCACATCGACGACACGTTCGCGTTCACGCACCTCGACCGGCGACGCACCCGCGGCCAGCGCCGAAATGCGATACATCGAAAATCCGTGTTCAGTATGGATCACTTCGCTGCCGGGTCCGGCATAGGCCTGGCACAGAAACGAAATAACTTCATCAGAACCAGCACCGCAAATAATGCGATCCGCGTCCAGCCCGTGAATGTCGGCAATTGCAGCGCGCAAAGCCGCATGATCCGTCGACGGATAGCGGTGCAAATCGTGAACCGCCTTGCCATAGGCATTTTTGGCCGCATCACCAGGACCAAACGGGTTCTCGTTGGATGATAATTTGACCACATTTGCCACACCTGCGAGCTGCGACTGCCCGCCCTGATACAAAGCAATGTCCATTACACCCGGTTGTGGTTCAATCTGGCTTGTCATATTCGCACCGTCATCGTTCTGGCCCGTTCTAACGGCGTAAGCGGATCATTGCCAGCGCAACTGTCATCCACAATTCTGTCCGCTTCGCACGTGATTTTGGCAATCCACGGGTGCGTGGTCCAGAATTTCCGTCAAATATGGTGGCAACCCACATGAATGTTGCCGATGTCAGATTTTTCACTTGCCATTCGATATGACCAAGCCGCACCGAACTGGCCAGAAAACTGGACCGCCCGGGATATGGGTTTGGTGAAATTCAAATATGGCGATCACAATAAACCGCGTTTGCTGTCGGCTGCAGTTTCGTTTCGACATTCAGCATTTCATGGCTTCGTTGGCCAGGCGCCCGCCGGTCATCGCAACAGTTTGCGCCCATAGAAAAAGGGGCCGGTCCAAACGGACAGCCCCTTTTTGAATTATGTGGTATTACACTTAGTTTTTCGCGTAAAATTCGACCACCAGATTTGGTTCCATTATGACCGGATAAGGCACATCGCCCAATGTCGGTGTGCGAACAAATGTGGCGACCAATTTCGAGTGATCCGCGTCGATATAGTCTGGCACGTCGCGCTCTGGCAACTGTGACGCCTCTAGAATCAACGCCATCTGCTTGGACCGGTCGCGGACTTCAACTACGTCACCTTCGCGCACGCGATAGGACGGGATGTTAACCTTTTGACCGTTCACTCTGACATGACCGTGGTTCACGAACTGACGCGCTGCAAAAATCGTCGGTACGAATTTTGCACGATACACAACAGCATCCAGGCGGCGTTCCAGCAGACCGATCAGGTTTTCACCTGTGTCGCCTTTTACGCGTTCCGCTTCGCCATAGATGCGGCGAAACTGCTTTTCCGTCAGATCGCCGTAATAGCCCTTTAGTTTTTGCTTGGCGCGCAATTGCAGACCAAAGTCAGACAATTTGCCCTTGCGGCGCTGACCGTGTTGGCCGGGGCCATATTCACGACGATTAACTGGTGATTTCGGACGACCCCAGATGTTTTCGCCCATCCGGCGGTCAATTTTGTACTTGGCAGCGGTGCGTTTACTCACGGCTGATCTCCTTCTTAGAACGACGCCAATCTGGCGACTATGAAGGGCGTTGTCCTTTGGATTTCTCCTGACAGGCATCCTTTTGCAAGGGCCACCAACACCAATTGAATGCACTTATCCAATAAATGAACAAGAACAGAGCGCGCTTATACAGCCCGCGTGTTGCGTGTCAATGGAATTGCTGGCCTTGATACGCCAAAACTGCCGCCTCGGAGGCCGAAAGACAGCGCCGCGCGTATTCGCCGTACCCAAATGCATCCTGGGCTACATCCGGGAACCGATCCAGCAAAAGCCGGCATTGCTGTGGATCAATCTGATCCAGATCAGCACCGGCGGGATGGAAACTGTCACACTCGACGCCGTTGGCGAACAAAATCTCATGCTGATCAAGCATCAGATGTACATAATTCAAGGACCTTACAGAGCGATCAGGCGTAATCGACCTGTCGTTGACAAGATGGCGCGCTGCAACCAGCACCTCTTGGGTGTTAAACAAGGATTGGGCCATTGGACCTTTGATCAGAATACGGTGGTCCGGGGACACCAGCAAATCCTGGTCGGGTTCGCCCTGCCCCAAGATATGTGCGCGCAATCTGATCGGTCGCATTTGCGGTATTGCATATAACCTGGCGCCGGTCACACGACGCTGGCCGATCCAACGGATTGGCTGCAATCCATTGTCCTTGGTTTGCACCAGATCGCCGGACATCAATTCATCAACCCGTTTGTCACCACATGATGTGCGAATGCGGGTACCATCGACAAAACAGACGACACTGGTGTCACGGGGGCGCGCTGTTTGATCACCCAGAGTATCTGTATTGACGTTGACAACCCACAGATCCTGCCCGGCGGGCGGCATCGGTCCAACAAACATGATCATCGGTTTCTGGTCAGGTGAGGTATCGATCAGCGTGACCCGAAAACGTTGATACCCGTCGGTCAGGTCAAACCCTGACGAAAATATTGACCGGTCAGCATCAGCATTTTCAGTGTCGGGCAACAATTGCGCGCTGGCCCCCAGAAATTTTCGCGCGGATTTGGCGGCACGCAGCCGCAAAGCGGTTTCGTCAATCGGGTTTTCCAGTATCAGAACATCGCGGCCGGAATCCACCCGCGTCGGTTGACCGTCCCAGCGCCACGTGGACCCAACACGAACGGAACCGACAGGCGCATCATGCAGCCCGTCGATTTCTGTCTGTGACCAAGAAATGAGATACGTGCCGTGAAAGCCCGTCTTCATACCTGTATGCCTGCCGTTTTTTCTTTTTGTTAACGAATTATTAACAGGGCAGTTTCAGAGGCGTAAAGGCGTCTTTGATAATCCTGCGCATATGTGGCGAAACGGACTCACCCGCATTTAGAGTATCCGCAATTGGCGCAGGTCATGCAGCCCTCGATCATGCGCAATTCAAATGACCCGCAGGATGAACATGATTTGCCGCGCGGCTGGCCAAGCGAGACAACGTCGGCCTGTGGATCAGATTTCAAACCTGACCCTTCGGCCGCGATAAATCGGATTGCGATCAGGTGCTGTTCGATCACGCCGCCGATGGCTGCCAGAATTGACGGCACATATTTGCCCTGCATCCAGGCACCACCACGCGGATCAAATACAGCCTTCAGTTCTTCGACCACAAATGACACATCGCCGCCACGCCGGAAAACAGCCGAAATCATGCGGGTCAATGCCACGGTCCAGGCGAAATGTTCCATGTTTTTCGAATTGATGAACACCTCGAACGGACGACGATGACCACCGACAATAATGTCATTGACCGTTATATATATCGCATGCTCGCTGTCGGGCCATTTCAATTTATAGGTCGCGCCTTCCAGTCCTTGTGGGCGATCAAGCGGTTCCGAGATATAAACAACATCCGCGCCGGTATCGATGTCTGGCATTGTCTCGGATGTTTCTGAAACGCTCAGAACCGACCCGGTCACGTCATTCGGCCGGTAGGTTGTGCACCCCTTGCACCCGGTATCCCAGGCTTGCATGTAAACCTGCTTGAAATCATCAAAACTGATGTCTTCGGGACAATTTATGGTCTTGGAAATCGAGCTGTCGATCCATTTTTGCGCAGCGGCCTGCATGCGCACATGATCCAAGGGGGCCAATGTCTGTGCGTTTACAAAATGGTCTGGTAACTGTTTGTCGCCGAATTTGTCGCGCCACATCTGGACCGCGTAATCGACAACCTCTTCTTCTGTGCGTGAACCGTCTTTTTGCAAAACTTTGCGGGTATATGCATATGCAAACACCGGTTCGATGCCGGAACTGACATTCCCGGCATAAAGACTGATTGTACCTGTTGGTGCGATGGACGTCAGCAACGCGTTGCGAATGCCATGGGTGCGAACGGCGTCGCGCACATCTTCATCCATCTGCATCATATTGCCAGAAGCCAGATAACCATCCGCCTCGAACAACTCAAACGCCCCTTTTTCGCGGGCCAGATCAACCGATGCCAGATAACTGCTGCGCGAAATCGCTTTCATCCATGTTTCGGTTTGTGCGGCAGCCTCTGGCGATCCATAGCGCAAGCCCAACATCAAAAGCGCATCCGCAAGCCCGGTCACACCCAGACCGATGCGACGCTTGCTCTGGGCTTCCTGGGCCTGTGCATCCAACGGAAAACGCGACACATCGATCACATTGTCCATCATCCGGATTGCGGTTCTTACCAGTTCGTCCAGCGCCACCGCATCAAGGCCTGCGCCCTTTTCAAATGGATTGCTGACCAGACGGGCCAGATTGACCGATCCCAACAGGCAGGCGCCATAAGGTGGCAATGGTTGTTCACCACATGGGTTGGTCGCCGCAATCGTTTCACAATAGGCCAGATTGTTCATCTGGTTGATCCGGTCGATAAAAATCACGCCGGGTTCGGCAAAATCATAGGTCGACCGCATGATCTGGTCCCACAAATTGCGGGCCTTGACCGATTTAAACACCTGGTCATCAAATATCAGATCCCAGGTGCTGTCAGTTTTAACCGCATTCATGAATGCATCCGTGATCAGGACCGACACATTGAAATTGCGCAGCCGCGCCGGGTCAGACTTGGCAGTGATGAAATCTTCGATGTCGGGATGATCACAACGCATGGTCGCCATCATGGCCCCCCGTCTGGACCCCGCCGACATGATCGTGCGGCACATCGAGTCCCACACATCCATGAACGACAACGGACCCGAGGCATCCGCCGCGACACCTATGACATCTGCGCCCTTGGGTCGGATAGTCGAGAAATCATAACCAATTCCGCCGCCCTGCTGCATGGTCAGCGCGGCTTCTTTCAACATTTCGAATATGCCATCCAGGCTGTCGGGAATTGTTCCCATGACAAAACAGTTGAACAAAGTCACCGACCGCCCGGTCCCGGCGCCGGCTGCGATGCGCCCGGCGGGAAGGAACTTGAAATCTTCCAGGGCTGCATAAAACCGGTCTTCCCAAACACCCCGGTCTGACTCTGTTGCCGCCAAATCGCTGGCGATACGCCGCCAGGTATCTTCCACGGTTTTGTCGACAGCCGTCCCGTCCGCCTGTTTCAGACGATATTTCATATCCCAAATCTGTTCGGCGATCGGTGCTGAAAAACGGGTCATGGGGGTTAAATCCTTTGGGCGGGCGGAAGGCTTGGAAATGTAGGTGTAATCGGAAGGCCGGTCAACGAAGGCAGCGGCAAGGAACGGTTTTTACTCTTTGGTCTGTTGCCGCTATGCTATTTGGTCTGTTGCTGCTAAGCTATAACGTGGGTTTCTACTATATATTGGGGTGAAGATTGGCGCAATACATAAATATGGTAAAATTATGCGTCGGAATCGACTCTGTGGATCAGTTGATTCAACACCGGTCTGCCAGTCAGAGCACTGAAACAGTGCATGTCACCAGAATGTGGCCCAAGCGCGAAACAGAATTATTGAACGGCGGCTCTTTGTATTGGGTCATCCGGGGAATCATCAGTGCGCGCCAGCGGATCCTGCGACTGGACGAAAGCATCGGATCGGATGGGATTCGACGATGCGCCATCCATATGGATTCAACGCTGCACCGTACCGAGGCGGCAGTCCGGCGACCTTTTCAGGGCTGGCGGTATTTGACCCCCGCTGATGCCCCGCGCGATCTGGCGCGTGCACGCAAAAACGATGATGTGCTGCCACCGGGCCTTGTCGCCGAGCTGGCGGCCATCGGTGTGCGTTAACCGCGCGAACCGATCATCGTCTTCAACGTCGCCAGAACCTTTCCATTATCACCCGACCAATCTGCGGATTGCGACGCAAACAATGTGGCCTGAGATTTCAAAATCAGACCGTCGCTTAGCACTTTCAGGTGATTGGCCCGCAACGTTTCCCCGGTCGAAGTGATGTCCGCAATCGCCTCGGCAGTCAGGTTCTTGACTGTACCTTCTGTGGCACCCTGACTATCGACCAGCTGATAGTCCGCCACACCGTGTCCGGTCAGGAATTCCCGCACCAAACGGTGATATTTCGTGGCGATACGCATCCTGAACCCATGTTTCTTTCGAAATGCGGCCGCCACCGCATCCAGATCATCCATCACATCGACATCGACCCAACCGGCGGGCACCGCAAGCACCAGATCAGCATGGCCAAATCCAAGTTCGCCCAGCGGACTGACCAAAGTGTTCCACCCCGGTAATTTTTCGCGGATCAAATCCGTTCCGGTGACGCCCAGATGTATCCGCCCCGACGCCAGTTCGCGCGGGACTTCTGCTGCGGCCATCAAAACCAGTGTGATGCCGTCGATACCCTCTACCGCACCGGCATATTCACGTTCAGTCCCGGTGCGGCGCAGTGCGATACCGCGCTGGCCAAACCAGTCGAACGTTTTTTCCATCAGACGTCCCTTGGACGGCACCGCCAGTTTCAGGGTCATGATCCGCGCTCCTGCAAAGCCAGCACCAAGGCCGGGCGGATCACACCGCCGACCGCCGGAACCGATCGACCGTGCCCCAGAACCTGGGTCAAAGCATCATATCGCCCGCCCGTGGCAATCGGTGGCAATTCCGGAAGGCCGCCCGCGTAAAAACCAAAAACGAACCCATCATAGTATTCCATGGATGTGCGGCCATAACTGGCTTCGAATGTCAGGGCGTCAACATCCAGTCCGCGATTGCCAAACGCAGCCAAGCGCGCATCCAGAACGGCCACAGCAGGTGCGATCGCAACAAATTTGGCGGCCACAGATTTCAACTGATCCAAAGCCGCCGGCGCCTGGTCACGGATCGCCAGAATTTGCTCGAGTGATGCGACTTCGTCGGGCAGCAATGGCGGGGCCGACATATCCTTTGCCAAGGCATCAATGCGTTCCTGAATTTCGCCCTTGCTGCGCAGACCGACAAGTTTTTCATGACCTGAAAACGGGTCGTCGTTCGCCAGCAGCCGGACCCGCGACTCTGGCATTTGTTGGCGGCCTGAAAAGCGTTCGATCAATGCACGGAACCGGGCCGGTCGCCAGATGTGACGCATCAATGCAGCCTTGCGCCGCTGGGTTGTTGTCAGCCCGTTCACCGCCGCAATAAGAATGCCGATGTCGCCAATCGATGCACGCAACTGCAAGGGCGCCAGAGCCTGCCAAAACAGGGCAAAGACCTCGGCATCGATATTTTCCGGGCTGGACCGGTCAAAGACTTCGTATCCAACCTGAAAATATTCGGTTGCCCGCGCGGCCTCGGTTTCCTGCTTGCGAAAAACCTCACCGGCATAAGTATATCGTGCGGGTTCTGCACCCCCGGTCATGTGCATTTGCGCGACCGGAACGGTAAAATCCGGCCGCAGCATTTTTTCACCGCTCAGGGGATCCTGTGTCACAAAAGCGCGCGCGCGAATATCTTCGCCGTAAAGGTCCAGCAAGGTGTCCGCCGGCTGCAAAATGTCAGTTTCGACGGGCAACGCACCGGCCTGTTGAAAACGTGACAGCAGCCTGGCGGCTTCGGCGCGAATATCCGATTTGGTGGCCATTAAACCTGGGCCTCGATAACCCGCCTGATTTCAGCAACAAGATCACTGCGTTGAATTTCAAATTGCGCCGGTTGCGCCTTCCATTCGTCATGGGTTGCGCTTTCGGCAATTTTCGCACCAAGAACCAGATCCTTGATCTGCAAGACGCCCTGTTCGCGTTCATTTTCACCCTGGATGACAGCGACGGGTGAACCCCGTTTGTCCGCATATTTCAGCTGATTGCCAAAATTCTTGGGATTGCCCAGATACATTTCGGCGCGGATTCCAGCGTTACGCAGTTCGGCGACCATGGCCTGATAATCGCCGATGCGATCACGATCCATGACCGTTACCACGACCGGACCCACCGCTGTCGCGCTGACCTGACCTTTGGCCTGTAACGCAGCAAGCAATCTGTCGACCCCGATCGATATACCGGTGGCGGGCACCGACTGGCCGGTAAAGCGTTTCACCAGATCATCATAGCGTCCGCCGCCAGCAACCGACCCCAACTGACGCGGGCGCCCCGCATCATCGAAAATGTCAAAAGTCAGATCCGCTTCGAAAACCGGACCGGTGTAATAGCCCAGACCACGGACCACTGATGGATCAATTTCGACCGTGCCGGACCGATATCCCTGCACATCCATCAGTTCAGCAATGGTGCCCAGTTCGGCGACGCCTGCCGCGCCGATTGTGGACTTGCCAACCAGATCCTGCAAGACGGCGATCGTGGCACTGCCACTTTCCCGCTTGGCGCCCACAAAGGCCATGATGGTGTCTATCTGGCCGTCGGATAGCCCGGCACCTTTGGTAAAGTCGCCGCTGCTGTCCTTGCGCCCCTGACCCAAAAGCGCGCGAACCCCGTCACTGCCAAGGCGATCCAGCTTGTCGATGGCCCGCAAAACGATCCCCCGCGCGGCCGCAAATTGATCAGGGTCCGCCGGGTCCAGTAATCCGGCGACTTCCATAACACCGTTTAGAACTTTTCGGTTATTCACCCGCACCTGAAAATCAGACTGTTCAAAACCAAGCGCACCAAAGCAATCAACCAACATCGCGCAGATTTCCGCATCCGCAGCTATTGAGGATGCGCCAACTGTATCTGCATCACACTGATAAAATTGGCGGAAACGGCCAGGGCCGGGTTTTTCGTTCCGCCAGACGGTTCCCATTGCATAGCGGCGATATGGCGCCGGCAGATCGTTGCGAAATTGCGCATAAACACGTGCCAACGGCGCAGTCAGATCATACCGAAGCGCCAGCCAATCGCCGTCGTCATCCTCTTGCCAGGCAAAAACGCCTTCGTTGGGGCGATCCACGTCCGGCAGAAATTTCCCCAGTGCATCCACAGTTTCCACGGCAGACGTTTCAAGGGCCTCAAATCCGTACCGATGATACACTTCGCCAATTTGATCCAGCATAGCCTTGCGTTTTGTTACGTCAGGGCCGAAATAGTCCTGAAACCCTTTCGGAGTTTCTGCCTTTGGGCGTGGCTGTTTTTTTTGCTTGGCCATAGTCATGTCCTGCGGGTCTGAATGCCCGCGCGGTCTAGCCGAAGGGGAACGGCTGGGCAAGCGCCCTGACAGCGAACAAAACAGCGGAGCATCAAATGAACGACGATCAGATTGTACCACTTGAGGAAAAATTGGCCCACTTGGCCAATGCGCTGGATGATATGTCGGATATTGTTGCCGAACAGGCGAAAGAACTGGCTCTTTTGACCCGGCGCGTTGAACTGCTTATGCAGCGCGCTGCCGAAAAGGACTTTGACGCCGGTGGAACGGTGCCCTTGGCGGATCAGCGCCCGCCGCATTGGTGACCGATGCGCTCCGCAGCATTTTACAATCAGCCCGGGAATGCGGGATTGGGATATGCGATATTGCCCTTGGCGCAGGAAGCCGCCCCTGACCTTGCCCTAAATTTCTTCGACAGTGACCACGCCGCTTAGCGATTTAATGGCGCTTTTGATCTGAGGGTTCAGCGAAAAGTCTGACGCCGGTTGCAGATCGAACTCGCACCCAGTGTCGGGATCGCTAATACAAAACACAATCGGTCCCTTGCCGCGGACCGATGTGTCCGTGGCCATACGTTCCAACAACGATCTTATGCTGATCACAGCGTCGGGCTGATCGATAAACACTTTCAGCCCAAGACCACCTGCTTCGGCGGCGACACTATCGACCGGCACAATCGAGCGGGCCAGCAGTTTTAACTGATCGCTTTCAACGGTCGCCTCGACAGTCAAAACCACGTTGGCGCCTGTATCCAAATGCGCGCGTGCGGCGTCCAGCGTGTCAGAAAACACAGTGACCTCGTACAGCCCGGACGGGTCGGATAACTGTACAAACGCAAACCGATTTCCACGGGCGGATTTCCGTTCCTGGCGGCCGGAAACAGCCCCGGCCATCTTGGCAACCATCGACGCCCGTGCGGCGGCAGTTCTGACTTCTTGGACGCTCATCACATCTTTGCGGCGCAGCGCGACCATGTAATCGTCCAGCGGATGGCCCGACAAATAAAATCCGACGGCAATATGTTCTTCGGCCAATTGTTCGTTCGGCAACCAATCGTCAACCGGCGAAAGCCGCGGTTCTGGCAAGTCGTCCCCTGCCTCGCCAAACAAGGATACCTGTGACGAATTCCGTTGTTCATGGATCGCCGCTGAATAGTTCATCAACGCATCCACACTATTGAATATCCGCCGCCGGTTCGGGTCGAGCTGATCAAACGCGCCAGCGCGTGCCAGCATTTCCATTGGACGCTTGCCAACCCGCTTTAGATCAGCGCGGCGGGCAATATCAAAAATCGTCGCGAATGGTTTTTCGCCGCGTGCCTGGGTTATCAGCTTCATCGCTTCTACGCCGACATTTTTCAGCGCGCCCAGCCCATAGACCACACAGCCATCAGCCACACTGAACAATGCCTGTGACCGGTTCACACATGGCGGCACAATTTCAATGTCCAAACCGCGGCGGACTTCTTCGGCATAGACCGCAAGCTTTTCGGTGAGATGCAGATCGCAATTCATCACACCGGCCATGAATTCCACCGGATGATTGGCCTTTAGCCAGGCCGTTTGATAGCTGACCACCGCATAGGCCGCTGCGTGCGATTTGTTGAAGCCATAGTTGGCAAACTTGTCCAACAGGTCAAAGACCTCTTTGGCTTTTTGGGCGTCGACGCCATTGTTCTTTGCACCCTCAATGAATTTCGGACGTTCGACATCCATTGCTTCCTGGATTTTCTTACCCATCGCACGGCGCAACAGATCGGCACCGCCAAGCGAATACCCGGCCATTTCCTGGGCAATTTGCATCACCTGTTCCTGGTAAACGATGATGCCTTGGGTTTCTTCCAGGATGTGGTCAATCAACGGGTGGATGCTTTCCAGATCGGCAAGCCCGTTTTTGACCTCACAATATTTCGGAATGTTTTCCATCGGACCCGGGCGATACAGCGCCACCAATGCAACAATATCTTCGATGCAGGTCGGCTTCATGCGCCGCAGCGCATCCATCATACCCGAGCTTTCCACCTGAAACACCGCCACCGTTTTCGCCGAGGCATAAAGTTCATAGGTTTTTTCGTCATCCAGCGGAATTGTACCGATATCGATCTGCACATCGCGCTGAGCCAAAAGATCCAGTGCGTTTTGAATGACCGTCAGCGTTTTCAGACCGAGAAAATCAAATTTCACCAGACCCGCCGCTTCGACCCATTTCATATTGAACTGGGTTGCCGGCATGTCCGAACGCGGATCCTGATACAGCGGCACCAGTTCATCCAGTGGCCGGTCGCCAATTACCACACCCGCCGCATGGGTAGATGCATTACGCAGCAGGCCCTCGACCTGTTGGCCATATGTCAACAAGCGGTCAACGACTTCTTCGGCCTTGGCTTCTTCACGCAGGCGCGGTTCATCAGCCAGCGCTTTTTCAATCGAGACCGGTTTGACACCTTCGACCGGGATCATTTTTGACAGGCGGTCCACCTGCCCATACGGCATCTGCAAAACGCGGCCGATATCGCGTATCGCCGCTTTGGACAACAATGCACCGAATGTGATGATCTGGGCGACCTTTTCGCGGCCATATTTTTCCTGAACGTACTGGATGACATCTTCGCGCCGGTCCATGCAGAAATCGATATCAAAGTCGGGCATTGATACCCGTTCGGGATTCAAAAACCGTTCAAACAACAGCGAATAGCGCAACGGATCCAGATCGGTGATGGTCAGCGAATAGGCCACCAGCGACCCCGCACCTGATCCACGCCCCGGCCCCACCGGGATATGATTGTCTTTGGCCCATTTGATAAAGTCAGCAACGATCAGAAAATACCCCGGAAACCCCATTCCTTCGATGACGCCCAACTCGAACTCAAGGCGATCTTCGTAATCCTTCACACTGGTTGCATGTGGAATCACGGCCAGTCTGGCGGCAAGCCCTTCGCGTGACTGCCGCCGTAATTCTTCGATTTCGTTATCTGCAAACTTGGGCAAAATCGGCGCAAGCGTGCTGACCTTAAAGGCGCATCGGCGCGCGATTTCCACTGTATTTTCCAAGGCTTCCGGCAAATCCGCGAAAAGCGTCGCCATTTCCTCTGGGGATTTAAAGTAATGTTGGGCCGTCAATCGCCGACGCGATTCCTGCTGGTCAACATATGCACCTTCGGCAATGCAAATCAGCGCGTCATGCGCCTCGTACATTTCTGTTTTTGGAAAATAAACGTCATTGGTCGCAACCAGCGGCAATTGCATTGCATAAGCGGCTTCGATCAATCCGCGCTCTGCACGCGCCTCGGCTTCGGGCAGTCCATTTTCCTGCGGGTGACGTTGCAATTCCACATATAATCGATCGCCAAATAATCCGGCAAGATCCTGCAAAACAGACAAACCCTTATCTGGCTGACCGGCGGCGAAAAAACGGCCGGCGGCCCCATTCGGTCCGCCTGTGAGACATATCAGACCATCCGCATGCGCAGAAAGCTGTGCCAGTGTCACCTGCGGCCGCGTGCCATCGCTGTCCAGATACAGGCAGGAATTCAGTTTCAGAAGATTGCGATATCCGGAATCATTCTGGGCCAATAACACCAATGGTGCGGGATCACCCACCTGGCCCGGTGCCGGCTGCGCCATGTTGATGTCAATTTGGCAGCCCACAATCGGCTGAATTCCTGCGGAAACCGCGGATTCCGAGAACTCAAGCGCCGCAAACATGTTGTTGGTATCTGTGACAGCGACCGCGGGCATACCGTTCGCTGCGCACATGGCGGGCAATTTTTTGACCCGTATCGCACCCTCCAAAAGTGAATATTCTGTATGCAAACGCAAATGGATGAATCGAGGGTCAAGGTTCATCCTTATAGCTTAGCGAACCGGCAGATTGGCGAAAAGCATCAAATGACTTTTTCGTAGGGGCTTGCCAGAACGCAGTTTTCCGGCTTTGTTCAACAGCGGACTAAAGGCCGCGCATTCCGTTTTACGCCGCATCGGGCGGATGTGCAGATGGCCCAATTGCAGAGAACGCGGCGGACTTGCAGCATGGGGACAGAGTTTCTTCTGAACGGAGAGACGGTGCGTGTCGAAGGCGAGAACCCTACACGCACGCTATTGGACTGGTTGCGCGAAACCCGCGGCCTGGTCGGCACCAAGGAAGGATGCAACGAAGGCGACTGCGGCGCGTGCACCGTGATGGTCAGCGATGAAAATACGTCAAGGGCGATGAATGCCTGTATTCTTTTCCTGCCACAACTGCATGGTAAATCCGTTCGCACAGTCGAGGGCGTGACCGGCCCCGACGGGACGTTGCACCCTGTGCAGTCCGAAATGGTCAGACATCACGGATCGCAATGCGGCTTTTGTACACCGGGATTTGTTGTATCGATGGCGGTCGCACACAAGAATGGGGACCGCGATTTTGACGATCAGCTTGCTGGCAATTTGTGTCGTTGCACCGGATACGCCCCCATCGTCAAGGCCGCCAAGGCCGCCGCAGATCAGCCCGTGCCTGAATGGATCAATGATGACCTGAGCGGTCTGACAAGTGCGACAACCGATCGGGCGCAATTTCAAAATGTGGATGAATTTGCGGCATGGTATGTTAAAAATCCGGGCGCTGTTCTGATTGCCGGGGCCACCGATATCGGCCTGTGGGTCACGAAATCGCTGCGGCAACTGAATGATGTCTGCTTTGTGGGGGCTGTCCCGGGATTAAGCGACATCAACGTTACGGATCAGGAAATCCGTATCGGTGCATCTGTCACTGTGGCCGCGTTTGGGGCGCTGATCGCGGATCATCATCCCGACCTTGGCGAAATGATCCGCCGGTTCGGATCGACGCAGGTGCGCAATGCCGCAACGATTGGTGGCAATATTGCCAACGGGTCGCCCATTGGGGATGGACCACCTGCACTGATTGCATTGGGTGCGACGCTGCACCTGCGCTGTGGCGATCGTCGCAGATCATTGCCGCTGGAATCATTCTTTCTGGCGTACGGAAAACAAGATCTGGAAGCAGGCGAATTTGTCGAGGCCATTTCGATCCCGCGGCAGGCCGATCACTTGAAATGCTACAAAATTTCCAAGCGTTTTGATCAGGACATTTCATCAGTCTGCGGGTGCTTTAACATTGTGGTCCAGGATGGCCAGGTCAGCAGTTGTCGCATCGCCTTTGGTGGTATGGCGGGTGTGCCAAAACGCGCAATCAACGTGGAAAACATGTTGAACGGCCGAACCTGGGAACACGAAACCATCAAGGCCGCAATGGCCGTATTCAAAGATGATTATGAGCCGCTCTCGGATATGCGTGCATCAGCTGATTATCGCATGAAAACAGCGCAAAACCTGTTGATGCGGTTCTATCTGGAACATCAGGGGCGTGCCACACGTGTGCTATCGGTGCAGGCATGAGCGTATCCAAGCCTCTGGCCCACGACGCCGCGCCCTTACATGTCACCGGTCAGGCGCGCTATGTGGATGATATTCCAACACCGCCCACCTGCCTGCATCTGGCCTTTGGGCTTTCGGACATTGCCCGCGGCTCATTGGACGGCGTTGACGTTTCCGCCGTAAGATCTGCGCCGGGTGTCGTCGCAGTTCTGCTGGCCGCAGACTTGCCACACGCGAATGATGTTTCGCCATCAGTTCACGACGAACCATTGCTGGCCACCGATCAGGTCCATTATGTCGGCCAGCCGATTTTTCTGGTGATAGCCCGCACCCATCTTGCAGCCAGAAAAGCGGCACGATTGGCGACAATTGCCATAACGCCGGCAGACCCGATTCTGACAATCGACGACGCGATCGCCGCGAACAGCCGGTTCGAGGAAGGCCCGCGCGTCATCGCCAAGGGCGATGCGGCCCAAGCCATTCAAGCGGCAGAACACGTAATCAACGGCCGCCTGGAAATGGGTGGCCAGGAACATTTTTATCTGGAAGGACAAGCCGCTTTGGCGCTGCCACAGGAAGGCGGCGACATGATCGTTCATTCTTCCACCCAGCATCCGACGGAAATTCAGCACAAAGTGGCCGAGGCATTGGGGCTGGAAATGAACGCGGTGCGCGTCGAAACCCGCCGGATGGGCGGTGGATTTGGCGGCAAGGAAAGCCAGGGAAACGCGCTGGCAGTGTCCTGTGCGGTCGCGGCCAAACTGACCGGGCAGCCGTGCAAAATGCGCTATGATCGTGATGACGACATGATGATCACTGGAAAGCGGCACGATTTTCGCATTGATTATTCCGTCGGCTTCACGTCAACGGGCCAGATAACCGGCATCGAATTTGCACAATATGCGCGATGCGGCTGGGCGCAGGATTTGTCTTTACCCGTTGCGGACCGCGCCATGCTGCATGCCGACAATGCCTACCATTTGCCGCATGTTTCGATTGTCAGTCACCGCTTGAAAACCAACACCCAGTCGGCCACCGCCTTTCGCGGATTTGGCGGCCCACAGGGGATGCTGGGGATCGAGCGCGTGATGGACCATATCGCCCACGATCTGGGTCTGGATCCCCTGCAGGTACGTCGCGAAAACTTTTATGCGCCGGTGACCACGGCAAGGCCGCAGACGACGCCCTATGATCAGCCGGTCACGGACTTTATTCTTGATGACATTTGTGATGCGCTGGCCGAACAATCCAATTACGCCGCGCGCCGCGCGGGCATTGCCAGATGGAACGCCGAGAACCCGATCCTCAAAAAAGGTATTGCGCTGACGCCCGTCAAATTCGGCATCAGTTTTACCTTGACGCATCTCAATCAGGCGGGTGCGTTAGTCCATGTTTACCAGGACGGTTCGATCCATCTCAACCACGGTGGCACCGAAATGGGACAGGGTCTGTTCCAAAAAGTTGCGCAGGTGGCAGCCCAGGTCTTTGGTGTTTCAACCTCTGCCGTAAAAATCACCGCCACAGACACTGCCAAGGTGCCCAACACGTCTGCGACCGCCGCCTCGTCCGGGTCTGATATGAATGGTATGGCTGTGCTGGACGCCTGCCAGAAAATTCGCAGTCGCATCGCGGAATTCCTGGCAATCCATCATCAGGTGAAGGTGGACACCGTGGTCTTCAAAAACGGCGCAGTCACCGTCGGCGACGTGTCGCTTGGTTTTGCGCAAGCGGCCAGGATGGCTTACGAAAGCCGGATCAGCCTGTCGTCCACCGGGTTTTACACGACGCCAAAAATCAAATGGGATCGCATTGCCGGAACAGGGCGGCCTTTCTTTTATTTCGCCTATGGTGCCGCCGTTACCGAATGTGTGATTGACACGCTGACAGGTGAAAACCGGATATTGCGCACTGATATATTGCATGATGCGGGCGCATCGCTGAACCCTGCCATCGACATCGGTCAGATCGAAGGTGGTTATGTACAGGGCGCTGGCTGGCTGACGATGGAGGAATTGGTCTGGGACGACAAAGGCGGCCTGAAAACCCATGCCCCATCAACGTATAAGATACCGGCATGTTCTGACCGCCCGGATGTGTTCAACGTCGCTTTGTGGGATGGGCAAAACACCGAAGACACAATATTCCGCAGCAAAGCCGTTGGTGAACCACCATTCATGCTGGGGATTTCCGCCTTTTTGGCATTGTCGGACGCGGTGTCAGGCTGCGGGAAATCATATCCGGATCTGATCGCACCCGCGACGCCGGAAAATATCCTGACATCAGTATCGGCGGTGAGTGCATGACCTTTGATCTTGCCGCATTGCGCCAGGCCGTCGCCGAACACCAGCAGGTGGTCAGAGTCGTCGTGGCCAAGGTCGACGGCTCGGCACCACGAGAAGTCGGTGCCGCCATGCTGGTCAGCAAAGACGGGCAAACCGGCACAATCGGCGGCGGTGCCCTGGAATGGCAAGCCGTATCTGTTGCCCGAACGCTTACCAGCGGTCACCCGAAACTGGCGCGCTATCCATTGGGGCCGGCCCTGGGACAATGCTGCGGTGGTGCGGTCACGTTGGTCTACGAATACTTCGATCAACAGGCGGTCGATGTGCTGGGCGACGACATATTTGCGCGTCGCATTTCAGGTGATTCAGACCCGTCTCTTTCGGTCCAAAAGTCATTGGCTCTGGTGCGCAGCGGCAATTTATCGATCAAACCGCACATTGTTGACGGGTGGATGATCGAAGGCATTTCCAGACCGTCCCGACCGATATGGGTGTTCGGGGCGGGTCATGTGGGGCGGGCATTGGTGAACATATTATCGCCACTGCCGGACGTCGATTTGACATGGATCGACATTGCCGACACCAAATTTCCGCGCGCTGTCCCGGACACTGTAACCAAAATTATCGCAGCCAATCCCGCAGACCTATTGCAATACGCGCCGCAGAACACGGACCACATCGTCGTTACGTATTCGCACAGCCTGGATCTGGAACTGTGTCATCGCGCGTTGCTGCATGGGTTTGCCAGCCTTGGCCTGATCGGATCCAAAAGCAAATGGTCGCGCTTTCAGAAAAGATTGCGGGACCTGGGCCACAGTTCCGAAAGTATTCACAAAATCATGTGCCCTATCGGGCAGCCGAAATTTGGTAAACATCCGCATGCGATTGCTATCGGCGTGGCATCTGAAATGATGGCGCGATCCCAAGAACAAGACCAATCAAAGGAAATGGCCGGGTGACAGAAAAAACCAAAACCTTACTTTCCATCAATGAATTGACAAAGGCCTATCCCGGGGTGGTGGCAAATCAATCGGTCACATTCAGCGTATCACCTGGCGAAGTACACGCATTGCTTGGCGAAAATGGTGCGGGAAAGTCCACGCTGGTCAAAATGATCTATGGGTTGGTGCGACCAGATTCCGGAACAATGACATGGAATGGTGCACCATTCGAACCCGCGACGCCAAACGCTGCGCGGTCTGCGGGTGTGGCCATGGTTTTTCAGCATTTTTCATTGTTTGACGCATTGAATGTGGCCGAGAATGTTGCTTTGGGTATGGGAAACCCACCAAAGATGCGCCAATTGTCGGCCCGGATCAGGGAAGTTTCCGAAACATACGGGCTGCCTTTGGATCCCGACCGATTGGTCGGCGATCTAAGTGCAGGTGAACGCCAAAGAGTTGAAATCATTCGGTGTCTTTTGCAGGATCCGAAACTTTTGATCATGGACGAACCCACGTCGGTTCTGACCCCGCAAGAAGTCGAAATACTGTTTGAAACATTGCGAAAGCTGTCCCGCGAAGGGACCGCCATCTTGTACATTTCCCACAAGTTAGAGGAAATCCGCAGCCTGTGTGACGAGGCGACGATCCTGCGTCTGGGGCACGTTGTCGGCACTTGCAAACCGGCAGAAAAATCCGCCCGGGAACTGGCAGAAATGATGGTCGGGCAAACGTTGCACGTGCCAACCCGTGAAAAGTCGGAGCTTGGTGAACCTGTGGTGGTGATGGACAACTTGTCGGTAAAATCCACCAACCCATTTGGCACATCGCTCAAGGGTGTTTCGCTGTCGGTGCGCGCTGGTGAAATACTGGGGATTGGCGGTGTTGCGGGCAATGGACAGGACGAACTGCTGGCCGCCTTGTCGGGCGAAAGCCGGACCGCGAAATCCGCAGTACTGTTGAACGACCAGCCAATTGGGCAACTGGGCCCGAACGAGCGACGGCGACTTGGGCTTTTGACCGCCCCCGAGGAAAGGCTTGGCCACGCAGCGGCACCGGCGATGAGCCTGATTGAAAACGCGTTGCTGACGGGTTCGATACGCGAAAACCTTACGCGAAACGGATTTCTAAAATGGTCAGCCGCCGAAGATTTTGCCAATCGAATAATATCGGATTTTGATGTGCGCACGCCAGGGGCCGGCAACGCCGCACAGTCCCTGTCAGGCGGAAATTTACAGAAATTCGTCATCGGCAGAGAGGTCCTGCAACGGCCGGTGGCATTGGTCGTCAATCAACCGACCTGGGGCGTGGATGCTTCGGCTGCTGCCGCTATCCGCCAGTCATTGCTGGATTTGGCCGCGTCTGGGACGGCGATCATTTGCATCAGTCAGGATCTTGATGAACTGATGGAAATCTCGGACAAGTTCGCCGCACTGAACGAAGGCAGACTTAGTGAACCGCGTGCGACCGAAGGATTGCAGATTGACGAGATTGGATTGATGATGGGCGGCGCTCATGGAATGGAGGTCGCACATGTTGAAGCTTGAAAAGCGACCCGCACCATCACGCATGTGGATGGCTTTGGCACCGCTTCTTGCTGTTGCGCTGACAATGATAACAGCCGGTATCCTGTTCAGCTTTTTGGGGACCAATCCGTTTGTCGCCATTCGCACCATTTTCTGGGACCCGCTTTTTGGCGAGTTTGCGTTTTATTATCGCGGCCAATTGTTGATCAAAGCGGGCCCGCTGATTCTGATTGCCATCGGCCTGGCGCTTGGTTTTCGGGCCGGTATTTGGAACATCGGGGCCGAGGGTCAATACATTGTAGGCGCAATCTGCGGCGCCGCTGTCGGGCTGGCGTTTTATCCCAGCGAAAGCGTGCTTATTTTTCCGATGATGGTTCTGTTTGGGGCCCTTGGAGGCTGGATCTGGGCAATGATCCCGGCGATTTTGAAAACCCGTTTTGGCACCAATGAAATTCTGGTTTCGCTTATGCTGGTTTATGTCGCCGAAGCGATGCTGGCATCCGCTTCGTCAGGTTGGCTGCGAAACCCCGACGGCCAGGGGTTTCCCGGCAGTCGCAATTTCAGGGACTATGCGGCCGGCTACAACAATTTTCTGGTTGAATCTGCCGGTATCCACTGGGGTGTGGTAGCGGCCTTCATTGCTGTGATATTTGCATATATATTGCTGACGCGGCATTTGCTGGGCTTTCAAATCCGTCTGACCGGTGAATCGCCCCGTGCCGCAAAATTTGGCGGGGTAAACCCATCAATTTTGATTGTCGTTTGCCTAGGTGTGTCAGGGGCGCTTGCCGGTCTGGCCGGTCTGTTCGAAGTCTCTGGCCCCGCGGGGCAGATAAGTATCGATTTCAACTCTGGTTATGGGTTTACGGCCATTATCGTTGCGTTTTTGGGGCGGTTGCACCCCATTGGAATACTGATGGCCGGCCTTCTAATGGCGCTGACTTATATCGGCGGCGAGGCCGCACAGGGTACGTTGGGGTTGCCTGCCGCGGCGATACAACTGTTGCAGGGCATGCTTCTGTTTTTCTTACTGGCTGTGGACGTCTTCACAAATTTCCGAATACGCCTTGGCAGAATGGAGACAGCGTAATGGATCTGTCAGTCATTAATCCACTCGTGCTTCTGGCGTCTATCATGGTGGCCTCGACGCCGATACTTTTGGCGGCAATTGGCGAAATGGTCGTGGAAAAAGCCGGCGTTTTGAACCTGGGTGTCGAAGGCATGATGATCACCGGCGCGGTCTGCGGATTTGTCATCGCTGTACAAACGTCCAGCCCGTTGCTGGGATTTGTGGCCGCCGCATTCGGTGGTGCCTTTCTGGCCCTGTTGTTTGGTGTGCTGACGCAATACCTGTTGTCAAACCAGGTCGCGACAGGATTGGCGCTGACATTGTTCGGGCTTGGTCTGTCATCGCTGATCGGCCAGGGCTATATCGGCATCAAGGCACCAGTAACAAATGATGTGTTTATCCCCATATTGGCCGATATTCCGATTTTGGGGCGCATTTTGTTTCAGCATGACCTGATGGTCTATTTTTCAATCGGACTGGTCGCTGCTGTTTGGGCCGTTCTCAAATATTCGCGGGTCGGTCTGATCCTGCGGGCGGTCGGCGAAAATCACGATGCGGCGCACGCCCTGGGATACAAAGTCATCCGCATAAGAATTTTCGCGATTATGTTTGGTGGCGCCTGCGCTGGCCTTGGCGGCGCATATCTGAGCCTGGTCAGAGTCCCGCAATGGACCGAAGGCATGACAGCTGGCGCGGGCTGGATCGCCCTGGCGATCGTTGTTTTCGCCAGTTGGCGCCCGTGGCGCGTTTTGCTGGGCGCCTATCTATTTGGCGGTGTCACCGTACTTCAGCTGAATCTTCAGGCGGCAGGGCTTGCATTGCCGGTCGAATACTTGTCGATGTCGCCCTATCTGATAACCATTCTGGTGCTTGTCATCATGTCGGCCGGTCGCCGTCGCGGGGCCTTGGGGGCCCCGGCGGCTCTTGGCCGGATATTCCACGCTTCAAACTGAATGCGTGTAGTCAACCTGGGTTAACACCCGATCCAACTATGGGAGATACGAATGAAAATTACTTCAATTATTGCGGGGGCCGCACTTGCCCTTGGCCTGACCAGTGCCGCCATGGCACAGGATAAGACCAAGGTTGGTTTTATCTATGTGGGTCCGGTCGGTGACGGCGGCTGGACATACGAACATAATCAGGGACGTTTGGCGCTCGAGGCTGAATTTGGCGACTCGATTGAAACGGTGTACCGCGAAAGCGTACCGGAAGGTGCCGACGCTGAACGCGCATTGACCGAAATGGCGTTGGGCGGGGCTGATCTCATCTTTACGACCTCGTTTGGCTATATGGATCCGACCATCAATGTGGCGAAGAAATTTCCGAACGTGAAATTTGAACATGCCACCGGATTCAAGCGGGCCGAAAACGTTTCCACCTACTCTGCCCGTTTTTACGAAGGCCGTGCCGTGCAGGGACTGATCGCCGGCAGAATGACAAAGACCAACAAGATCGGGTATATCGCTTCATTCCCAATTCCCGAAGTCATCCGGGGCATTAATTCTGCCTATATCCACGCGAAAAAAGTAAATCCTGACGTCGAATTCAATGTCGTTTGGGCCTACACATGGTTTGACCCTGCGAAAGAAGCAGACGCTGCGAATGCGCTGATCGAAACAGGCAATGACGTGATTTTGCAGCATACGGATTCAACTGCGCCGCAGGCCGCCGCTGAAAAGGCCGGAAACGTCATCACCTTTGGCCAGGCTTCTGATATGTCCGAATATGCACCCTATCCACGTGTATCTTCGATCATCGATGACTGGGCACCATATTATATCGCACGTACAAAGGCTGTGATGGATGGCACCTGGACAAGCCTTGACACGTGGGACGGCATTGGCGCCGGTATGGTTGGCATCGGCGAAATTTCTGACGCGGTGCCTGCGGATATCAAAGCCGAAGCCGAAGCACTGCGCGATGCGATCGCATCGGGTGAATACAAACCCTTTACCGGTCCGTTGAATAAACAGGATGGTTCTGTCTGGTTGGCCGAAGGCGAAACTGCAGACGACGGCACGCTGGCAGGTATGGGATTTTACGTCGAAGGCATCACCAGCGAAATTCCGAACTGATTCATCAAAATCAGCGGTACATCACGAAGAAAAGAGGGCCCGCAAATTGCGGGCCTTCCCTTTTTCAACACAAGCCTACTGGCGGCTATAGCTAGGCGTAATCTGGCAAATATTCGGCACCACTGACAACAGTATATTCAGCGGGCGGGTAGGAATTTGGTTCGCGTCGCAGCTGCGGATAACGGCGTACCAGATCGTCGCGCATATTTGCGTTCAGCGCAGACAATGTGCCCGCGGTCGGCAGAAAGCTTTCGACGGGTAATCCGTTTGCACAGAAAATCTGATGGCTGTCGAAAACGAATGTGATGTATCGCACGACCTCAAGTGACCGATCGACAAATGCGGCGTCACTGGCATCGGCGAGTTCGCGCGCCTCGATCAGACAGCACGTGGAATTTTCATGCCCCAGAACGCGATAGCCGGGCACCAGAATACGATGATCCGGTGCAATCGATAAATGGTGTTGCGGCATCATCGGGCCAACCGCGCGCGGTTGCAGACGGATCGGAGCCAAATCCGGATTTGCGGTCATTTCCGCCATCGTCACTTCGCGGGACCAGATCATGCGAACAGGCTGCAACCCTACATCGCGTGTGACGACCAGATCGCCGGGACGCACAAGTTCAACACGGCGCGGCCCGCAAGGTGTGCGAACATTCGCGCCTTCGACCATCCCGCCCTGAAATGTCTTCAAGGTTGCCGCAACATCCTCAATCCGTTTCAAATATGTCATACACCCACCTTCTTCCCCAAAAAGTGATCCCGACCCATGTGTACGGTGCACAGCAACTGTGTCGGAATTTGGGACAAGTGATGGATGTTTTATGAAGCGCAGCCATTTAAGAAACAATGAACGCTCCAGAAGCTTGATGGACAGCCACTGTTTCCAAAATGCACGCTAATCAGGTGGGTGACGCGCCCGAATATGGGCATATGGACCGTCGTTGGCCGGTTCTTGCAGCTGTTAAAATCGTGATTTGCCCCTATGCCTGCAGCGCAGATTAATTGCAGCATGTTTGCCAGACTTATTGCCATTCTATCACGTTTGGCATTGGCGCAAACCGGGGCGTGCCAATACAGCCAACGTGACAACACCCGCCGCCGCAGCTAGCCATTGGCGCGAATGGTTGCATTTTCTGGATCATAGGGACTGTCTTGGGTGACTGTGGCATCCCACAGCTTGTTCAGCATTTTCACCTGCAATTTTTGGCCGGGATTGGCCAAATCGGGCCGGACATACCCCATGCCGATCTGTTTGCTGAAATGCACCGAATACCCGCCAGATGTCAGACGGCCGACTTTGGTGTCACCATCAAACAAGGCCTCGCGGCCCCATGGGTCGGTGTCTGGCGGGCCGTCGATCAGCAAAGTCACGCATTTTGATCGCACGCCGACTTTCAGCATTGCCTCTTTGCCGTGAAAGTTCTTGTCCAAATCGACGAACCGGTCCAACCCTGCCTCTAGTGGTGTGGCGTCGCGTCCAAGCTCGGTCCCGAATGCGCGATATGATTTTTCCTGCCGCAACCAGTTTTGCGCCCTTGCACCAACCAGTTTAAGTCCAAATTCTGCACCCGCATCCAACAGCTGATCATACAGATAATTCTGCATTTCCATGGGATGATGGATTTCCCAACCCAATTCGCCGGTATACGCGACCCGGATCAAATTGCATGGGCACATTTTCAGTTCTGTCTTTTTCGCCGACAGCCATGGGAAATTCTTGTTACTGAAATAGCCATCCGGATCAGGACTGTTGACCAGTTTTTTCAAAAGATCGCGCGCGCGCGGTCCCGCCAGCGCAAAGACACCAAATTGGGTCGTGACATTCTGCATATCAATCCGGCCAAAATCAGGTTCCTTGTCTGCAATCGCCTTTTGCAGATAATCGCTGTCATAGTCCGTCCATGCGCCGGCTGAAATCAACTGATACACGTCGTCAGATTCACGAACGATTGTATATTCCGTGCGCGTTGTCCCCTGCGCCGTCAATGCATAGGTCAGATTGATTCGACCAATGCGGGGCAACTTGTTGCTGGTAAACCAGTCCAAAAACGCGGTTGCCCCTGCGCCTTTGACCACATGTTTGGTAAAGGCAGAGGCATCTATCAAACCGACGCCGTCACGAATGGCTTTGGCCTCTTCTACGGCAAACGGCCACCAGCCGCCGCGTCGAAAGCTGCGTGCGTCGTGATCATCAAATCCAGCGGGCGCGAAATAGTTCGGGCGTTCCCACCCGTTGACAAACCCAAACTGGGCACCGGCGGCTTTCTGGCGGTCATAGGCTGGCACGGTGCGCAACGGGCGGGCTGCGGGGCGTTCTTCGTCGGGATGGTGCAGGATATAAACGTGGTCGTAGCATTCCTCGTTTTTTCGAGACGCGAATTCGGTGGTCATCCAGTCCCCGTATCGCTTGGGGTCAAGCGAGGCCATGTCAATTTCAGCCTCGCCCTCGACCATCATTTGCGCCAGATAATGTCCGGTGCCGCCTGCGGCGGTAATGCCAAATGAAAACCCTTCTGCAAGCCACATATTTCGCAGTCCCGGGGCTGGCCCAACCAACGGATTTCCGTCAGGCGTGTAACAGATCGGGCCGTTGAAATCATCTTTTAACCCACTGGATTCACAAGAAGGTATCCGGTGGATCATCGCCAGGTACTGTTCTTCAATACGTTCCAGATCAAGTTGAAATAGATCGGCCCGGAAACTGTCCGGAACACCATGCGAAAACCGTGCCGGGGCGTTCTTTTCATAGACGCCCAGGATCCAGCCGCCGCGTTCTTCGCGAACATAGGATTGGGCGTCGGCGTCGCGGATGACCGGGTGTTCGGGGTTGGATTGGCGCCATTCCATCAACGCAGCATCCTGGTCCATTACGATAAACTGGTGTTCCACAGGAATGGCTGGCGTCTTTATGCCCAACAGGCCTACGGTGCGCTGTGCGTGGTTACCAGTGGCCGTGACAACATGTTCTGCGGTGATCATGACCTGTTCGTCCGTGGCCACCAGATTGCCACCTTTTTCGATCATCCGGGTTGCCGTGACCTGCCACTCGGATCCGGTCCAGTGATAGCCATCCACTTGAATTTTGCGTTCAATGACAACACCGTGCTGGCGTGCGCCCTTGGCCATCGCCATCGTCACATCGGCCGGATTGATATACCCGTCAGTCGGATGATAAAGCGCGCCCTGCAGGTCATCAGTGCGGATCAGCGGCCAGCGGTCAGCGATCTGGGCAGGCGTCATCCATTCATAGGGAATACCGACAGTGTCAGCGGTTGACGCATAAAGCATGAATTCATCCATGCGATCCTGTGTCTGGGCCATCCGCAGGTTGCCGACGACACTGAATCCGGCGTTCAGACCTGTTTCCGCTTCGAGCGATTTGTAAAAATCGACTGAATACTGATGAATATGCGATGTGGCGTAACCCATGTTAAACAAAGGCAAAAGCCCGGCCGCATGCCACGTGGACCCCGACGTCAGTTCGTCGCGTTCCAGCAACATTGTGTCCCACCCGGCCTTGCCCAAATGATAGGCAATTCCGGTACCGACTGCGCCACCACCGACCACCAGAGCTTTGACATGTGTTTTCATCACCGCGATCCCCCGCGTTAGAATCCGAATTACTGTTAATGTGCATCAATCAATTTTGAACGGGACGCACGGGCCGACCCAACATCGAACAAATCCGACACCGCAGGCCCCTGCGATGATGTCTACAAGGTCTTTTAGCAATTTTACCCCTTGTTTTAATGTCTTTAAAAGGGATTTTTGTGACCGGTCGCGGATAAAAAAGGAACGGCGGGATGCAGAATTTGGCACCGCTGAAAGCAGTGGTCGTTCGCTGATATTCGCGGGACCCGCCAAGAAAAACTGCTGGAGTAAGGTTTGGACGGCCACGGCGATTGGCGATAAAAGGTGTCTGTGTGCCCGAATGCGCGTTATTTCAAACCTCCCTGACGCGTCCCGTTTTCTGCGCCCCGCCAGATCGTATTTGAACCATCCGGCACACCTTGACCGAATGGCGCGCACTGACGGTCAGCTTTGCGAAGATATTGTTGAAGAAGTCGGCGTTTGTTTGGTTTTGAGGCCAACTGGAATTGAGGCGAAGTGCCTTCATGCCTTATGTCGGCATTGTTGACGGCACCAATTTTGCCAGTTTCCGGAGGTTTTGGGCG
>Ga0316205_10000289_pt1 | contig 105955 bp, 91 predicted proteins | sample 3monthpyrite_MG_FD_204941 | JGI IMG/M metagenome (GOLD analysis project Ga0316205, IMG submission 204941) | Microbial mat bacterial communities from mineral coupon in-situ incubated in ocean water Damariscotta River, Maine, United States -... | ecosystem: Environmental > Aquatic > Marine >... | reverse complement strand
AACATCTAAGTCGACCTCACATCGACGTAAAATAACACGTCACTTTGACGCCTATCCCCGTTTTCAAAATTTCTTCCCACAAAATAAAAATCATCGATCTCTTACAGCCACACGTTTTTCACTAAAATAAATTCAATCAGTTGGCCGCATTCCCTGTCTTTTCACGATGCTGTTTTTCCAATTTACCCCATCCTTGGAAGGGGTAAAAATACATCACATTGATCAAATATTACTGTTGAAAAATTAATCAAAACGATGATACAGTTTTCTCTATACTCGCATCATAATAAAAAAAGGTTAAATTATGACCAGTTCATCGTATTCTTCGCCTTTCTTGAACCAAGTCAGCGATGCCATCCGTGTCAGACATTATAGTATACGCACCGAGCAAGCTTACATTGATTGGATCAAACGATTTATTTTGTTTCATGATAAAAAACACCCTAAAAGCATGGCCGAACCTGAGGTCGCTGCTTTTTTAACGAATCTGGCGGTGAGCAGACAGGTAGCGGCCAGCACACAAAATCAAGCGTTGAATGCGCTGGTTTTTCTCTATCGGCATGGACTTCATCAACCGCTTCAAGAAATTCATGGCATTGCTCGCGCTAAGAAAAAGCAAAAACTCCCGACTGTGCTCACGCATGATGAGGTGGGTCGTCTTTTAAAAGCATTGGAAGGCATTCATTGGCTAACCAGTTGCCTGCTGTATGGATCTGGACTGAGGTTGTTAGAATGCTTACGGTTACGTGTGATGAATTTAGATTTTACCCATCGGGCAATTTATATTATTGATGGAAAAGGAAACAAAGATCGTATTGTTACGTTACCCGATGAATTGATCATTCCACTTCAACGACATTTAGCATCGGTTAAAAACATCCATGAAAAAGATTTGTTTGATGGTTTTGGAGAGGTTTATTTGCCCAATGCATTGGCTAAAAAATACCCCAACGCACCCAAGGAGTGGGCTTGGCAATATGTTTTTCCCGGCCCCAATCGTAGCATTGATCCTCGTTCAAATATAACGCGAAGGCATCACCTTGGTGAACAATCGCTACAACGCGCCGTAAAAATTGCGGTCAAAAAAGCGGGTATCCAAAAACCCGCTAGTTGCCATAGTTTGCGTCATTCATTTGCCACTCACCTTTTAGAGCGCGGTATGGATATACGCACAGTACAAGAACAATTGGGCCATAAAGATGTGCGTACCACACAAATTTATACTCACGTGCTTAACCGGGGTGGCAATGCGGTGAAGAGTCCGTTAGGCAATGTACTATAGGAATATATCAGAAACACTTGAAATTTAGGCTTTCTTGCGTAGCTCATTGCTAACAACCATAGGAAACTTATCGGTGATTTTCTGTTGGCACGCTACCGCCATACCATCACTTCGATAGTACTAAAATACGGCGGTATTAGGTGTCAACGGATTGGCTATTTATTTTTTTTAAAATAGCTTTAGCAGGTACTGAGGAATAGGGTACAGAATAATTTCCTTGGCGCCTTTCTGTTGACAACATGTTTGATGGGCTGCTGCATTGAAGCACTGGAGTCAAAAAATGGTCGTTTGCAGGTGTATACAATTTACCCAGCACAGTCCATTTATTGTTCATCGCACAGGCACCACTTCTTAAAAAGTCTATATATACTCGTAGCGTCTGATATTTAGGCTTTATTGCTGGCCTATTTTCGCCCTGACTGCGTCGCCTAATGCGCCTACGTTTGGTGAAACTCCGCGCAATAAGAATGACTATTACTTGTCGTTTCGCCTCGCCTAAAGCGCCTACTTTTGGTGCCAGGACAAAAATAGGCATCGCACTCAACACCTAAATATCAGACGCTACGAGTATAGTTTTTAGCAATGATTAGCTTATGGTGTCAAGGGAAATATCATCAATGGGTGAGCAATGGGTTGAAATATTAGTATGTTATTACTTGCTAATATTTCGCATTCCCACGCAGCTGCGTGGGAATGCGTATCCGTATCCGGTTTAAGGGTTACCGTTGACCGCTATCCAAAATGGAAAGCTGGCGATGCTGAATGTTTTTGCGACTTCCAAGGTTTTGGTATCGATGACATATAATTGATCATCCGCCGTGACCACTACATATAACCAGCGATTATCTTTGCTGGTGCGTACTCCATGGGGGCCGAACCCGACTTTGATCTTTTTGATGACCTCTAGGCTGGTGGCATCAATGACGGTAACGATGTCATCGGCGATGGCACCAGTGAAAACCAGTTTACCGTTGGGGCTGACGTCGATGCCGGCATGGCCTTGTCCGACGTCAATGACTTTTTTCATTTGTCCCGATTTCAGATCTAAAACACCAACACTATTTGAAGTATCCCGGATAAAGGCGGTCTTGCCATCTTTGGAGAGATCCAGGTTGTGAGGACCGATCAAGCCTGGCGTTGGAATCACTTTGACGACTTGGCGGGTTTGGGTATCAATGACACCCAAACCTGCGCCACCTTGCAAGGTGACATAAGCTATTTTTCCATCATCGCTAAAGCGAATGTTATGTGGCATTTCTTCGACGCTGATGGTGGCGACGACTTGATATTTGTTTAAATCAACCACGCTGACGGAGGCCGCGCCTTCATTGGCGACATACACTTCTTGATCATTGGGCGATATTTTCAGTCCCTTGGAGGCCTTGCCCACTGGGATGGCGGCTAACTGTTTGCCTGATGAGGTATCGAATACATAAATACTGGCTTGTTTAGGGCTGCTTACGACTAAGCGTTTTCCATCCGAGGTGATGCTGTTGTATAACATGACCGGATTGGCTTGCCAGATGGCGGGGCCAGCATATTTGGCGATTTGTCCAGAGTCCTTTAATGTTAAATAGATATCTTCTGGAAAAAGATTGGCAGCGTTAGCATTGCTGAAACAGCAAAGCGAAAACAAAGCAATCAAGTGTCGTTGGCTTTTTTTAATAACAGATATTTTCAGGTGGATATTATTTTTCATCAGTGGTTCCTTGTTAAAAGTTACGTATAAAACATGGTTTGAATGAGGTCTTCAAGATGATTTTGATTGATGCTTTGGGTGTGTAATACCAATACGGATAATTGTTTTTTGGGTTGGATGAGTTTCCAGGACATGGCGGCTAGCTGGCCTTGTGTGGCTTGCCAAAAAGCGGTTTTGAATTCACCTGGATGGATAAAAAAATGGACTTGGCTTTGGTCGGCATTTTCGACTAACAGGTGTAAGGTTCGGGTTTCGTCAATAGTGCAATATTTAGTCATTTTGATGGGCATTGCTGGTGGTGGCAAGTGAAATTGGTGCTGTTTGGCAAAGTGGTTAATCGGGACGGTGATGCCAATTTTTTGCTGGCTATCAGAAGTAATGTCTTGTAATGCCGCTTTGGTTATCGTGGGTGTATGATAAACCGTTTGCAGCGTAACGACGGCGAACACGATAGTGATGGAAAATGCTAGGGCAGGGCGGTTTAAGCGCCAAGCTTTATTGGTTGTTTCATTGCATTGTATTGCCCAGTTTTCACGTATTTTATTTTCCAAGGCTTTGGGAACGGGTGGCCGGTTTAATTGTTGTGGTAATTGCTCATCATCTTGCATCATGACTTCTCACTTAAAATCGTTGAATTGAATAATTTTTGATGGCTCTGATTTTTGCAGCTTGCGCAAGGTTTCACGTGCGCGTGCAATGCGACTCATGACGGTACCGATAGGCACATTCAGTTGTTCGCTGATTTCTTGGTAACTGAAACCGTGCAGTGCATGCAGTAGCAGAGTTTCACGCTGAGTGGCTGACAGATGGTCTAAAGCTTTATAGATATCGAGTAACTGATCGTTGTTTGGCGAGTCTGCCTGGTTATCAAGTAGGCTTAGCTGATTTATGGTTTCGACATCACGATATTGGCAGCGCTGTTCTCGATAAACGAGGCGACGTAGAATGGTAAGTAACCACGGCAAGGCTTTATTTTTGTCTTTTAGCTGATGCATCACCAACCAAGCTTGATAATACGTTTCTTGCACCATTTCCATGGCGCTGTCTTGGTTGCCTGTCATCCATAGGGCATGCCGGTACAGCTTGCTATGGTAGTGTGTGATCCATTGACTAAATAGGGCCTTGTCTGTTTTTTTCTTTAAAAAAGACAATTAGTTATCCTTTTGTTTCGATGATGGTATGGTGATTTGTGTTTGTTAATTGGTCAATACAACGAAATGAAGCGTTGCTATTGTTTAATAGTGCCAGTGGCTAACGATTTTATTCCATGCCTGCAAAAAAAATTTAGGGAGTGTGATCTGAGTCGGGCAGTCATTGCATGGCAAAGATCTCTATTATTTTATGTGAATAATATCTGACAGTACTGGGTATTGGGTAAGTGGTTGTAAAAAAATTTGTTATGTTGGCATTTGTTTTGCGACTTATCCTAATTAAATACAGGGGTGTGTTTTTTTGTTTTTCATGTTTGTTAAGTAACTGTCTATATATTCAATTGCTTAACATAGTTAGCTATTCACAATGGCTGATACTTAAAACATAATATTTATTGTAGAGCGTCGTTTTCTCCCAACATGACTAGGCTATTTTGATATCACAGCAGATTTTTTCATGAAATTGGCTGGGAGGTGTAGTGGAGCGGCTGGTAATAACAACGATTATTCTAATCACGATTTTGGGGATGTTTAGAAAAAAAATGAAAGCATTTGATGTTGCACAACAATTCCATTTGCCTGGTAAAGTTATTTCTGCAGAGAGCTATGGTGAGGGAATCATAAATGATACCTACTTACTTGAGGTCGACGCGGCGGATAATAGAATCATATTGCAACGCATTAACGCCAAGGTGTTTCCGCAACCTGCGCTGATTATGCAAAACATGCGAGTGATTTGTGAACGGGCGCAGAATAAGGCCGCCATTTATTCGGTATCCGATCGTCGGGATTTTCAACTTCCACGTATTTACCTGGCGAACTCAGGTGAAGCCTATTGGGTTGATGATAGCGGGCATTATTGGCGAGCGATTGCTTTTATTGAGCAAACCAAGACGCTGAGCCAATTAGCCAATCTGCGGCAAGCTTATGAAATTGGCTTTGCCCTTGGCAGGTTTCACAATTTAATTCACGGGATTGATAAAATCGAATTACACGATACTTTGCCGGGATTTCACGTGACGCCAGGTTATTTAGACGACTTTGATAGCAATGTGCATCGGCATGAGTCGTTTGGTAATCGATCAGAAGTAGATTATTGTTTGGCATTTATTGAGAGCCATCGACATTTGGCCCCGGTATTGGAACAGGCAAAAGATGAACTGACCCAGTGTCCGATTCACGGTGATCCAAAATTGAATAATATCCTGTTCGATGTGAGTGATGATCAAGCGGTCAGTATGATTGATTTGGATACCGTAAAACCGGGTCTGATCCACTATGATATCGGGGATTGTTTACGTTCGGCGTGCAATGTTACAGGTGAAGCGGCTTCCGTTGAGCAGTCAGTGATTTTTGATATGGATATCTGTCATGAAGTGTTGAGAGGTTATTTATCTGAAGTCTATTTTTTGTGTCGCCGTGATTATCACTTTCTTTTCGATGCTATCCGGCTAATTCCTTTCGAGCTGGGGCTGCGTTTTTTTACTGATTATTTAAAGGGGGATCAGTATTTCAAGGTGTCTGCGCCTCAGCAGAATTTACACCGCGCCATGGTTCAGTTTAAGTTGACCGCAAATATTGAACAGAATGAATCTCAATTACGTGAAATGATTGTTGATCTGAAAGACTAAGAAGCTATTTGATGAAAAGTAACCCGCATTCGCTGTACTTTTAAGCTGTTTTTTGATCTATTGAGGCGTCCTTTTAGATCTAACCATTGAGCAGATAATCCCTGCGTGTTGAAGTGTGCCAATTGATTTCGAAATTCCTTGAAATCATTGTATTCCAAGATATTTTCATTGGGTATTTGTATTTCATAGCGGCAGCGAATCGCTTGCGGGTGGTGGCCGTGCAACAAAATTAGCTTTGGCAGATTAGGCAATGCACTCATGGTATCGATGATCCGTGCTGAGTTTGGTATTTGTGAGCATGCTTAATAAGCGTGATTTGGGGAGGAAAACTTTAACTGGAGTGAGTTTATTTTTGGCTAAAATTTATTCGCCTGTAACATTTGTAAGTATGGGAATGGTTGCAAGTTGATCTGTGGGCTTGTGAGGGAATGCGTTCAGGATGGGATTAATGGCGCGCCCGGAGAGATTCGAACTCCCGACCAACTGGTTCGAAGCCAGTTACTCTATCCAGCTGAGCTACGGGCGCAATCGGCCATATGGTACGCTTAGTTGCCTTGACTATGCAAGTTATATATTTGTGATTGGGTTGTTTGTGTTCAGTGTTGTTTATATGATCGGTAATGGATCGGTGACGGTTGGCGGATTGTGATTGTTTTTTGTTCGAATTGATTAAATCAAGCAGTGGCTAATGTTGTTTTGCAGTTGTATATAGGTTTTGGATATAAAATAAATAGCAGAATCAAGACTAAATCAACAACGGATGGTGGTTGATAGGCGAATCAACCAGTGTCAAATGGCTTATGGTGCGGTAAAATCTGTACACCAGTGGGTGGTTTTTCTTCTGGTAGGGCAAATTCTATAATGATTGGGTGTATTGATTTTTTTCCGGGTCATGTTATTGCTGAATTAGGCGGATGAAAAACGTCCTAGAGGTGGTGTGAGTGAAATTAAGTCTTGAAGAATTTAAGTCGTGGAAGAACAAATGCGTGACATTGTTAGGCATGTCGGGGGTTGGCAAAACGCGTTTGGCAAATATGTTAATGAACAGCAATTGGTTTCATTATTCAGGGGATTATCGTATTGGGACGCGTTATCTGGATGAGCCGATTCTGGATAATATTAAGCAACAAGCCATGCGGGTGCATTTTTTAAGGGATTTGTTGCGATCGGATTCCATTTATATTTGTAACAATATTACCGTGCACAACTTGAATCCAGTGTCCAGTTTTTTGGGTAAGATTGGTAATCCTGAACAAGGTGGGCTGGCATTGAAGGAGTTTAAGCGTCGTCAAGAGCTACATCGGCAAGCAGAAATTGCAGCCATGAAGGATGTTCCCGAATTCATTCGCAAAGCTCAAGAAATTTATGGCTACCAGCATTTCATTAATGATGTGGGGGGCAGTGTTTGTGAATTGGATGATCCGGATATTATTCCATTGCTGGCAGAACATACTTTAATTTTATATATCAAAGCCAATGAAGATGATGAACACGCTTTGATTCAGCGCGCAGAAAATGACCCGAAACCGCTTTATTATCGAGAGAATTTTTTGGATGAACAGCTGAAAGAATACATGAGCAATAAGAATTTGAATTATGTTTCTCTTATCGATCCGGATGATTTTGCCCGTTGGGTTTTTCCTCGTTTATTTAATGCTCGGATTCCGCGTTATGATAAGATTGCTAAAGAATATGGATATACCGTGACTACGCGTGAATTGGCCACCGTTGCCAATGAGAAGGACTTTATTGAATTGTTAGAACAAGTCGTTGCTCGTCAACAGTGATGACTTTGCATCCATTGCCGAAGATTTGTTGAGTGTTTTATGCGTTATAGATCTGGCCATTGATATCCAGCCGAATTTAGGGGCCACCCCAGCTCAGGGTGTGGGTTTTGTTTCAAATACCTTCATATTCATGGATGAATATGTAGAGCGTATAGGGATATATTCACAGCGTGTTTTGAAACAAAACCCACACCCTGAGCTTTTGGTGAGTGGCACGAATAATAGGCTGATGTCTGGATATCAATGGGCAGATCTATACTGCCGTTGACAAGGCAGAAAAAGAGAGAGTTGTTATGAGATGCCATTAGTTGCCCATTCCAAGTTACCAACATTCGAGCGTCTGAAAAAAGAAGGCGAGGCGATGCTATCGCCTGGCCGGGCGATGCATCAGGATATTCGCGAGTTGCATATTGGTATTTTGAATATGATGCCCGATGGTGCGCTGACCGCGACCGAGAGACAGTTTTTTCGATTAATCGGTGAAAGCAACCAGATTGCACAATTCTATGTGCATCCTTTTACCTTGCCCGAGCTGAAAAGAAGTGCGGAAGTACAGGCGTATGTGGACAATTATTACGAAACTTTTGAGCAAATTAAACGCCATGGTTTGGACGCACTGATCATTACCGGGGCCAACGTCACCCAGCCTGGCTTGGAAGCGGAGCCTTTTTGGTTGCCACTCATTGAGATCATTGACTGGGCGTATCATAATGTAACATCCACTTTGTGCTCATGTTTGGCAACCCACGCGGTGTTGCAATTTAGGCATGGCCAAAAACGCCAGCGTCTGTCGGAGAAATGCTGGGGTGTTTTTAAACATCGAGTGATCAATAAAACACACCCACTCATTCATGATGTCAATACCTTATTCGATGTGCCGCACTCACGTTACAATGAGGTAACCCGGCAGCAGTTTGAACAGGCGGGTTTACATGTTCTGGTAGAAAGTGATGAGGCCGGAGTGCAGTTAGCGGTGAGCGAAGATCAGTTTCGGGTGGTTTACTTTCAAGGTCACCCGGAATACGATACCATTAGTTTGTTAAAAGAATATAAGCGCGAAATTAACCGTTTTATCCAAGGTGATAGAAAAAGCCAACCACCTTTTCCTGATCATTATTTTAGTCCTCAAACGCAAGCCATCCTTGAAGAATATAAAGAAAATATCATGATTGCCAAACGATTAAATGGTGTGTTGCCTGATTTTCCAGAACAGCTCATCGCCAGTCGATTAAATAACACGTGGCATGATACGGGTGAAGCGATTATCAATAACTGGATTGGCAAAGTGTATCAAGTGACCAATCAGGATCGCAAATTGCCATTCATGGAGCATGTGGATCCAGCAGATCCGCTTGGGCTTGGTTAGGCGATTTATTTGATTTCTAAGCTACGTTTTTTTGCCAATTTTTTGCATTATCAATATATCCAATCAGCAATTTCGATCAGACTTCATTTTTTCTTTTTTTGACGGCATTTATCGCTAGCGGTAAATGAGGTCATCCAAGTGTGGCTGCGTGAAGTCTGTGTTTTATCGAATTCAGAGGCGTTGTTAAATAGGGATGTGATTCGGAGGCTATTTTCGGACAGTCTCCAGGTATTTTTGCTAAATTTTTAAGGAATGCGCGTGATGACTCATGAAACCTGGAGGGCGTGATGGGGCTCAATAATGTATTCAAATTTGTTAATCCTTCCCATCGAATTAAGAACCGGATTCGATTGTTTTATTTCTTGCTAAAAACACCGCATAACATAAGTATGGATTCAAGTACCATGCTAAGCGGCGTCACAAGAATTGTGGTGGGTAAAAACACGAAAATGAGTCGACTGGTTAGCATTAATGCGGGGAAAAAAAATAGTCTGGTTCAGATTGGAGAGGAGTGTATTATTCATCAAGGATGTATTATTCGAACCTTTGGGGCAATGATTCGTATTGGTTCGAGTTGTTCATTGAATCCTTATGTATCTGTTTTAGGTGGCGGCAATGTTATTATAGGAAATGATGTCAGGATCGCATCCTATACCATGATTGTTGCTTCGAATCATATATATGAAGACGCTAGATTAAAGATCAAAGATCAAGGTATGTCAAACGCGGATGTTATTATTGGGGATGATGTTTGGATTGGTGCCAATGCGGTGGTAACAGCCGGTGTTATCATTCATCAGGGTGCGGTAATTGCGGCTGGTAGCATCGTAACAAAAGATGTTCCTGAATATTCAATCGTTGCAGGTGCTCCAGCCAAAATCATTAAATATAGAAAAAAATAAAAATGTATACTCTAATTAGTATGCATGGTGCTGGCAAAGAGTCCATTAAAAAAACCAAGCGAGATTTATTAACAGATGGTCATCTGAGCGCAGGGAATACAGCGGGTCCGTGGTTTTCGTGATGTTAGAGAAAATACGCGTTTCTACGGTGAGCTTCCAGGCTTCGCCGAGACGACGGCTGCCTTCCAAGGTATATAATACAGCTTCATCATCAAGATCAAAAATACCACCGAATAATATTTCACTGCTTTGGATATCGTTTAAAACTAACCGCATGCCAGCCATCAGATCATTTTGAAAAGCCGAGCGAAATGGATTTTTGTTTCCCCGGTCATCAAAGGAATACTCTGCAATCACACCTAAATCAGCATCCGATTGAAAGATGCCGACCAGGGTATATTCGAACCCTGTAGTGAACGCGGTGTATTGTTTGCCTGGAAGCTGTCTTGAAATGAGTTCTAACTTGACCAGCCAGTCACCGATAATGGCTTGCACGTCTAAGCCGGTTTGGCTGATTTGATGATATACCGCTTGTAAATGTTGGCTATCTTCTGATGGCTGGAACTGGGGGTCACGGCTGGTACCGGAAAAGTGTGATAGGCCAATGTCCCAGTCACCAATGCTGTGAAACCAGCGCGCTGCCCAGTCGATGTGGCGCTCTTTCTGACTGGATTGATAAATCGCATGTGCATGGTCGACCGGAATTGAGGGGCGTAATCGTCCTTTGTTTCCTGGAAAAGTGCGCTCCCGAAAACTCGGCAGGACAAAAAAATTTAACGTTCCCCAATCTTTTATCCAAGTTAGGTTAACCATGGGTTGGCCTAATTTATCTTCGCCATCGGTGTTTTCGACGAAATCGGTTTGGTTGATGATGTCGACTAAATGTTGTGATTCAGTGACGCCCCAAAATACTTTGCCAATACCTACTTGCAGCTCCCATTCGTCTGCGGCTTTTGTCCACAGTAATTCACGGATGTCAAAGTGGCTGCGTTTTGTATCCACATTGTCTAAGCGCGCAAAAGGGGTAAAAACAAGGCTTTGTCGGCCATCATCCCATTGATGGGCGATTTCAGGCTCAATATTGATAGAGGCATTATGGTGCTTTTGTTCGGCAAATAATGGGGCATGAGCAAAATAACGTGCTTCAAGCCCCACATGGCCAGAGAGTTCAGCGGTGGTGCCAGCATTAAAGAAAAACAATAAAACTAAGGTGCCAATGAGCAGGCTTAATTGGCGCATGGTTTAGCGGGCACGTTTCAAGCTGCTACGATCAAAGTTTCGTTCGGTCAAACCGGTGCGAAATTGGTAATTGCTCCAGGTAACCGTGGTGCCTTTTTGGGTTTGATGATTTTCTATATCCATGATATTGGCGCGCCAATATTTATTGAGGTATTGGTGATAATCTTGGTAGGTCAGCGTTTTGAGTAAGGAATTTTTTCGATCATAAAAAACAATTTTTATGAGTCGGTATTCTGTTTTGTCGTACCAGGCGATTTGTCGTTGATAACCGGAATGTTTATATTGTGGGGTACGCTCAACCACAAAACAGTTTAAACCGTCAATGGTTTCATCCCGCAAGTATTTGTATTTATATTTTTCTACTTCTTGAGAGCCGAGATCTTCAAAGGCAAATTCACTGCCCATAAACGGGCCGGATTTATTGCGCGATGAAATACGCTTTACTCGTTTTAACGCGGGCAAATACAACCATTGATCATCTGGATCCAGTTTGTGCGAATGGGTCAGCATGGCCGTGCCTTTGATGTCTTTAGGTTGCTTAAAGAGAGACAGGGTTTTGTCCCCATCGTTATCGACCTCTAAGCCACTGATATGCAGGTGGCGGGTGCTTTTTTCACCGTGCCGGTTGCGCAACTCCATGATCATATCCGCTTGATAATCTGAAAATCCTAAATCGCGCTGGTCGGCTTCTTGAGCAATACTCAGACCCTTTTCTTCTGCTGTCTGGGCTTGGCCCAAGGCGGTGGAAAGCAGATAAAGGCCTAACGCAATGAACAAGTGATAACGCTTTTTGTGACACATGTTAGGTTGTGGCATGACGGGTGTCCTTTTGGTTTTCAATTTTCATTAATAATGGAGGTAAGAGTAGAAAATCAATAATAAGTGCAATGGCGATGGTGATGGCGGTTAACAGACCCATGCCTGAATTTAGCTTGAAACTGGAGAATGTTAACATAGCAAAACCAGCAATCAGTACCAGAGATGTCACCCATAAGGCGGTGCCAACCGTGGAAAAGGCATAACGAACGGCGTCAGGCGGACTGTTGCCGCGCTCATTTCTTGCACGCAAATATTTGCTGAGAAAATGAACGGTATCATCCACAATAATACCTAAGGTCATGCCGGTGACAACCGATAGTGCCAGACCCACTTCCCCGACCATTAAACCCCAGGCACCAAAGGCCATGGCAGCGGGTACTAAATTGGGTATCATGCTGATCAGGCCGATTTTAATCGAACGAAATGCTACAATGAGAATGCCGGAGATGATCACTAAAGCGATGGTGGTGCCAATTAACATGCTGAGAATATTTGTCCGACCAATGTGGGCAAACATTAAGGTGGTGCTGGCGCTGTCGGCGTGCATATGACTGGGTGTATTGTTTATCAACCATTGTTTGGCGCGTTGTTCAAGCGCTAGCAGTTGGTTGCTAGACAGGCTTTTTAATGTGGCGGTAAAGCGGATGGCTGATTTTTCAACATTAATTTGATTGTTTAAATCCAGACCATAGGGCAGTGACATTTCATACAATAATAAATATTGGGCGGCCAGTTCGCGTTGTTGTGGAAGGCGATACCATTGTTCGTCGTCACCGTGCAAGTTTTTATTAAGCCGTTTGAAGATGTCTGTGATGGCATTGACATGCAGTGTTTCTGGTTGTTGGCGAAACCATTGGGCAAAGGTCTCAACATGTTTGAGAAATTGTGGGTCAGCAATGCCGCCGGGGTTGCCCGCATCGAGTGAAAGCTCAATTTGATAAATGCCAGTCAGGTTATCTGTGGCAAAGTCGGTAGCAACTCTAAAATCGACGGATTTATCAAAGTATTTGACGAACTCATCATTTAATTCGTTGCGGGGTAAAAAGGCGATCATCATGATGGCTAGGGCACTGGTCGACCAGAGCAACATAGTTCGACGGCGAACTACAAAATTACCAAATAATTCCATGGCTCGAACACCGGGGGTATCGGATTTTTTGACACGAACTGGCAATAACATCATGAGTGCAGGCAAAGTAATAATGGCATAACAAAAAGCGGCCATGACGCCCATGGCGACAATATTGCCTAGATCCCGAAAGGGGGGGGCATCACTAAAATTCATGCTTAAAAAGCCAATGGTGGTGGTGATGCTGGTGAGAAAAATAGGTTGTAAGTTGACGCGTAAACTTTCAATCATGGCGGATTGTTTGTCGGCATCGTGGCGCATTTGGTAGAAAAATGTGACTAAAATGTGAACACTGTTGGCAATGGCTAAGGTCAATATAATGTTAGGTGCGGTGACGGAGGCAGGGGTGAGTTTAATACCGAACCAGCCCGCCAAACCCATGCCGGTCACGATGGCAAAGGTAATGATAAGTACTGCTGCAAAGGTGCCGCTGAAAGTGCGCAGCAATGCACCAAGTACCAGAATGCTAACCAGGAACATCAGTGGCACGAGGGTCTGCAAATCCTTGCGTGAGGCTTCTTCAAAGCTATAGTCCATGATGACTAAACCGGTCAGGTAAATTTTCAGATTCGGGTTTTGCGCTTCGATGTTGGCGGCTAGTTGCCGCGAAAATTGGACGGCGCTATGCACATGGTCGTCGTCTTTTTTGTCTGAAAACTGAACGGTGACATTAACGCCTGTGACGTGTGAACTTGGTGAGATGAGGCGATTGACCAATAATGGCTCATTAACGGCGATTTGTTGGGCGCGGGCCAGCGCTGTACCGCTTAATGAGGCGGCATCTTCAATGAGGTTTTCGACAATGAGATCGTCTTCTTCGGCATACGTGTGTTGGAAGTTTGTGATCGAATCGACCCGAATGGAATACGGTGTTTGCCAGGCTTGTTCGGTGAGTTGTTCGATGCTGGCTAAGGTGGTCGGGGTGAATACCTTGCCATCTTTTGGACTAATTACATAGAGTATATTATCATTTTTTGTATATGTGTTTTGCAGATTTTCAAATGCAACAAGCTGGGGGTTTTCTTCTGAGAAGAATACGCGGTAATCGGTGATAAACGCCAGATTGGACATGCCGGCTGCGGCCAAAATAACGACGATTAAGCTGGTGAATAATGCAAGCCACGGATGGCTTACTAACCAATTCGCGTATTTTATTTCCTTTGATGCGATTTCCATGGTTTATCTCCGAATTATATCGACTAATTAGTCTACCAGTGATAAGTATAATTAGTGAAGCTACTGGGCCTGATTGCATGACAATAAAGTTCAACGTTTTTAATATGTTCGTTAAGAGGGAAGACTCATGCCAACAAGTATAGACCTGCAACAGAAAAGTTTACATGAAGTATTGAACGCATCGGTAGAACGGTATGCGCAACACACAGCCATTAATTTCTTAGGACAGACAACCAGCTTTGCAAGTTTTGGTGAACAATCAGATCAGGTGGCAGCGGGTCTTGCCGAGCAAGGTATTGAGCAAGGTGATCGGGTAGCGCTATATTGTATAAACTCTGATCTATTTGCCGTGGCTTATATGGGGATTGTTAAAGCAGGGGCGGTGGTGGTGGCGATTAACTTATTGTTAACCCCTGGCGAGATTGAATATATTCTCAACGATAGTGGCGCCAAAGCGCTAATTTATCATGAAGTGTTTGCCAAGAACGTATCGGCGTTTCGTCAAACTACACCGGCTTTGCAATGTTATATCTATGTGGGTGAGCATCCTTCGGAGGCTGCAGATCGTAAATTTAACACTTTACTCTCTTGTGCTAAGACCCCGCCGGTATTGACGTATGATACCGCGCAAAATGTTGTGTCTATTATATATACTTCCGGTACCACCGGGCGTCCCAAGGGGGTGATGTTGACCCATCGGAATTTGGTTAGCAATACGGCGAGTGTGCAAACCGCACTGACTATCAGGCCGGGTGAGGATGTGATGTTGGTGGTGTTGCCTATGTTTCATTCTTTTGCTTCCACTGTGGGTATGCTGACACCGTTATTGTATGGTTGTACATTGTTACCGGTGCCTAAATTCGATATTGATTTAGTGATGAATACCATTGCTATGGGCAAGGCCAGTATCTTTTTGGGGGTGCCGAGTATGTACAATATGTTATTAAGTAGTACCGATGAGCAAGTGGATAAATTTTCATCGATACGGTTTTGTGTGTCAGGTGGTGCTGCCATGCCACAAGCCATCATGGACAAATTTGAAGCACGTTTTGGTAAAATGATTTATGAAGGTGATGGCCCCAGTGAATGTTCACCAGTGACCTGTGTCAATCCCATTGGCGGACTGCGAAAGCCGGCGTCGGTGGGATTGCCTATCGCTGATGTGGAGATGCAGATTATGGATCAAGATGGCAATGTCGTGGCGGATAATGAAATCGGTGAGATCTGTGTGCGTGGTCCCAATGTGATGAAGGGCTATTGGAATCGGCTCACAGAAACCGAGCAAGTTTTTTTTGGTAAATGGCTACGTACCGGTGATTTAGGGCATAAGGATGATGAGGGTTATTTTTATATCGATGATCGACTGAAAGATATGATTATCGTGAATGGTATGAATGTGTATCCTAAAGCGGTCGAGGATGTTTTGTATCAATTTACTCCGGTACACGAAGCCGCTGTTGTTGGTGAGCCGGATGAGCAACGGGGTGAAATCCCGGTGGCTTATGTGGTATTGAAGCCGAGTGAGTCGTGTACCCTCGAAGAGATTGTTGATTTTTGCAAACCCCGCTTAGGTCGGCATCAACTGCCTAGGAAAGCCGTTTTTATGGAGCAATTACCAAAAAATGGCACCGGAAAAATTCTAAAACGGGAGCTTCGCAAGCAAGGAGAACTGGAGCGAGGTATTGATAGCCGGGAGTCAGATTCAGCCCCGGTGTAAATGTTAAGGAATGGAAATTAAATAACTTGCACATCTTGCATTCCAGCTTTAGCTCCTCTTTGAACGTTTTTCAATCGAAAAATACTCACTTTAGCCCGACTAGAGCTGCGTTTTTTCTCAATTAGAACGTCCAAATAGAAACCAAATCTGAGCGCAACTTGTATAAGTTATTTAATTTCCATTCCTAAATATGTAAAGGATATTGATATGATTGGTTATTTAATGTTTGGTACAAATGATTTGAAAAAAGCGGCAAATTTTTATGATAATTTGCTTAAAGATATCGGGGCTTCAATCGCCTATGAAACCGATGACTTTGTTGCCTGGAGTTTTGGTGAAGGGACATCAATGTTTACTATTACTAAGCCTTTTGATAAAAATCCTGCCACCGTAGGAAATGGTGTGATGGTTGCGTTGAAAGCAGAAAACTCGACTGCAGTCGATGCTTTGCATGCTAAAGCATTAAAACTAGGCGGAACCAATGAGGGGGATCCCGGACCACGCGGAAAGGGTTTCTATGCCGCTTATTTTCGCGACCTTGACGGCAATAAGCTTAATTTTTTCTGTTATACGTAACTATACCCGAAAAAACTTGCTCATTGTGCCAAGATAAATCCAAAGCTGTGGGGGGGAAGGGTAAATGAAGGTGAATGAGCAATCGAGAAATGAATATCACAAAAGAATTAGCTCAGCGATGGACTATATCCAGCTTAACATCCATAAGAACCTTTGTTTAGAAAACGTGGCCAAAGCGGCTCATCTATCACCATTTCATTTTCATAAAGTTTTTAAGCTCGTGGTTGGTGAAACTGTCGCTGATTTCATTCGAAGAATTAAGCTCGAAAGAGCGGCTGGGCTTTTCTTCTATCAAAAAAAAATTTCCATCACTGATACCGCAATGGAACTCGGGTTTTCAAGTTCCCAAAACCTAGCTAAGTCATTTAAACAGCATTTCAACCTAACACCAACGGCCATAAAAACGCTAACAAGCAAGGAAGAGCTAAAAAATCTTATTGAGCAAAACCGCAAGAATGGAAACAACCTGAGCAAGAATGGAAACGACACAGGTTCAGATAATACCTATTCTACAGTCTCTACACCAAGCACATTGGAAACAAAGACTTTGGGAGCTGAGACGTTGAAACTAATCATATCTGAATTTGAAGCAAGGCAAGTGATATACAAGCGTTTAATCGGTGAGTATGGAGTGGGCGTGCAGGAAGCATTTGCCGAGCTGCATAAATTTGTAACGGCAAGACAAATGCTGATTTCAGAGCCGATTTATATCATTTGGGATAATCCTGAAATTACACCCGCAGAAAAGTGCCGAACGGATATCTGTATTACCTTGAGAGAAGCAATAAGTGAAGTTGCACCCTACAATACGCAGACTATTTCTGCAGGAAGGTATGCGTATATAAGAACGATCATCAAGCAAGAGAACGAGTATGGTGAGGCTTGGGAACAATTATTTAGTCAGATTTTGGATAGCGGTTACCAACCAGAAGAAAAGCCTTGTTTTAAAATTCTTCACGATGAAAAGAGTGATCCGCAACATGGGGTGTTTGAGATTAGTTTTTGTGCTGCAGTAAAACCGCTTTAATATCTTCAGGCATAAAAAAGGGCGGCCAATTGGCCGCCCTTTTTTATGCCTGACACTGAGGTGAGTGGGTTACATCACGACTTGAAAAGGTCGCATCATTTCATGATCTTCATGTTCAAGAATATGACAGTGCCACACATATTCTCCTAACAAATCATAATTGGCGATGATGCGCACCACTTCGCCGGGGTCAGCGCGCACGGTATCTTTCCAGCCGGTTTCTTCATCTTCTGCCGCCTCTGCTCTGCCGAGTAACTGTAATGTCGCAGGTTGGCCTGGGATATAGGTCAATGTATCAAATCTCTGGCGATCCAGTATTTGAAATTGCACTAAGTGTTGATGTATTGGATGAGTGTCTGGTGTTGCGTTAATGATAGCCCAAACTTCAGTGGTACCCAGTTTAGGTGTTTCAGTGATGGGTGCCGTAAATGGTAAGCCACCTTGTGCCGATGTGCCTAACAGTGGCAGCAATCGACCTAAGTCATCCATGCCTTCAATTAATACCAGCTCTCTTTCAGGTATACCTGGCGTTGCTGTTAAGCGCGGCATGGGCACGACTCGCAACGGAGTTCTGCGAGCCATTGTGCTGTCTGGAATCGTGACATTCAGAGGTTTAGTGACTCGAAAAGCCATCACTTGACCGGTGGTTGCAGGGTCCACTGTCAATAAGCCATTAGGAAAGGGTGATTTCGCTTCGTTATTCAGCACCAGTGTTTGACCTGCGAGCGCAGGATTGGAAAAGTCCACAATAATATCTGCTCGCTCTGCGGGTCCAAGCAACATTTTGCCGGTGCGCATTGCGGCATCTAACAGGCCACCATCGGTACCAATTTGCACAAATTTAATTTCATTTCTAGTACCGGGTACCATCAGCTCCATTTTAAGGAATCGTGAATTTGAACCATTTAATACTCGAAAACGATACTGTCTGGGTTCAACGTCTAGCACCGGCCAAGTTTTACCATTAACTAACATGAAATCGCCAAAGAACTCAGGTACGATGGATGGGACCGAGGCTCCCGTTGCAGGATCAATAATGGGTGCATCAGGATAAGCCAATGAGCCATCTACATAGAATGATTTATCTTGAATGATTAGCGGAATTTCATAGGCTTGGTCAGGAAGCAGGCCATTGATACGTAATCTATCTTCGTTATCATCACGTATCATATAAAAACCCGCAAGACCGGCATATACATTTAATCGGGTAATGCCCATGGCATGATCATGATACCATAATGCGGTACCTTCTTGATCGTTGCGATAGCTATAAACGCCATTTAATCCAGCATCAAAGTGAGTTCCGCCTTGAGCGAAACCCGGCGTAAACCATGCCAGGGGATGCCCGTCACTGCCTGCCGCGGTATGGCCACCATGCAGATGCGTCACGGTACGCACAAATGGTTGACAGCCAACAGCTGAACCACAACCTACGGTCGGATCAATCGGTAAAAGATGTCTGCTGGGTAATGCACTGCTCCAGCGGACTTTAACTTCTCGACCGGGCGTTATGGTATTTTGGGCTGATGTGGATCGGCTCTCAATGGTTGGGCCAGGATAACTACCACCATATCCCCATACGGTTGTGGTTAACGGCTGATTCGTTGTTGGATCAATTAAGCCTAAATCTTGACTAAACTCAGTCATCGCAAGATCATAATAGTCAACACCAGGATATTGCGTGGTATTGGCTGTGGCCACTTGTGGTATGGGCAGCGCATTAACAAATTTAGGTTGCAACAACGGATCGAGCATAGCTAACCCGGCTGCGGCTCCATTACCATCAGGTGCTGGACCTCCAGTGGTTCCGCCTGTGGTTCCACCAGTGCCTGGTGGTATATCATCTGCATCGGTATCACGGGTACTAAATTGAATACCCGTGGTTATGCCCTTGGCCCCGGTATTTGCTTGATCACCTTCATTGTTGCTCGACCCGCTACAGGCGGTTAACAACATGAAGCATACTATTAACCCAATGCTTATTAGGTTGGCAGTGTGCTGCATTGGTTGACGTAAGGTATTCACAATCATACAATCACCCCTCTATAATTACTATGTATTATGATTTTCGTTTTATTTACTTCTACATAGGTGGGGCTTTGGTTCAACACATCAATCACTAAGGAATAAAAGCTAGTGTGGATTGATTTACGTAGATAACGCAATACCCATCACCTTTCACTCTTTAGCTGAACACAACTTAACGGATTATTCTGATAAATTGTGAGAGCAACGCAAAGGCGTGATTAATTGAAGAACAAAACGAGAGTAATGCATCAAACATATGTTTAATGCATTATAATGAAAGAAACACTAGCACAATCATTTGTCATATCTCCCTACCCCACAAAAACACTTACATTTTATTGTTATTAGTAACGAACTTTATTTCTACAGACAATGACAAACACAATTCTAAATTTTTAGCCTGAACAGAAAGTGAATTTATAAATGGGGGAGGTTGTATGCCAACGTTAGGGTATAGCTCGGATACTTTATAAAATTCTGGCAACTACCCAGAGTTTTATAAAGTATCCGAGCTATAGAGGTGTTAAAAACTCCCTTGATTACTTGGCGGATCAGCCCTACGATCACTCGGTGTAGAACGAGCACCACGCAACGGTTCAATGACTGGAAAACCAAATTCCTCAGTGGCATCAATCAATGGTGTGGTTACATTGATGCGAGGATAATCAAAATCTTCAAATTCAATTTCGCCATCCAGTCCCTGAGCAGTATGTAATACACTTGTTTTTTCCATGGTGGATGCATCCCAATCGAAAACAGGAATGGAATTTTTGCTGATGTATAATTTCAATGCTTCTACGGCATCCAGTGGAAATATTTTTTCAGCTTTTAATCCATCATCATATTCTTTTGGGTTAACAAATATGATATTTGCTATTGGGCCTTGGGCGTCTTTGGCGAGAATTTGGATAAGATCGCCAACACAATCTAAGGTTAAATCACCACCACACTGGGCTTTGGTCACGATTTGGTTGCGATTAATACGATTAAAATCGCCATGAAAATAATAAGTCGCCAATGAAATGGTGTCGCCTAATTCCGTGGGTAATGGGCTACCATCTAAAAATTTTACATTGGAAAGCCGTGCATTCAATGCTGAGCCAAATTTATCGAAATTTGCATTATATGGTTCAAAATCAAAATGAATGCCGCTGTAATTAAACACCCAACCACCGCCCCATTGATACACATTAGGATTCATGGTGCTATTACCGGATAATTCAATTTCCTGTAGCAGATTTCTCGGCCAAGCCATAAAATGCCGTTTGTTTGCTTGCCAGTCTTTTTTACCAAGATCGGTTGCATCACTAAAGACTTCATTGGCAGGGGAGGCGGGAATATTTGCTTTTGCAATCATTGCCCCAATTGGCATGTAATGATACATATCACCCGTGGTAATCAGGCTATCGGCTAATACCGTATTCGCATACCGAAAACCGCGAATACCGCCCACTTGTGAATTGGCGAGTATGCGAAATGCATCGGTAATCAAGGCATGTCCGGTCCCTTCAATGACCCCCGGTGCGACTTTGGTGATCTTATTGGTACGCTCATTGGAAAACCGATTGCGCTCAATCGTAATTTCAGTTTCTCCCATCACGGTATGTAAAGATTCCATGAGTTTTGCGCCATTGTAGGGATTAGTAAATTCGCCGGCTTTGAAATTAGTATGGAAGGGGGCGATAATTTCTTTCACAAGACCTGCAATTTGTTGATTTTCGGGGATACGGCTATCAATATCATGTGCCGTCCAACGCCAACTGCTGATACGCCCGTTATTCACGGTGATGGCTAGCTCACCAACTTGTACACCATCTTCACCTTCTTCAATGATAATGGTTTTACCGCCATCGGGGGTGGTAACGACCACTGGGTATTTGGTTTCTTCATGCATATCTGAGGAAAAAACAATATCGATGCCACTCGTGTGCTCGGCGTTATAAATGCTTTCCGCCAAGCCGCCTTCGGATAATAAAGCAACGATATCGACACCTTCACCGGTCCAGGTGGGATAATCCGTCACAGGCTGGCCTTGCGGTGTTCTGAGTACGGCGATAAATTTATCGATTTCACTTACCGTTACATGTCCTTTGTCACCGCCTGCTCGCGTATCGACATCGGGGTTTTCTTCAATACCGCGATTCTCAATCTTGGCATTTTCAGCTTGCCAATCGATGGGTTTATTTTGCGGAAATTTCACCTCTCCCTTGCAATTGGTAAAAGATATTCCGGTGGTAATATTACTACTGACAATTTGTGGTCCGCGGTTTGTCGTACAGCCAATGAAGCCAATACGTACTCCATTTACCGTCATCACCTGATAAGGTTTCATGAGCAACTCACCAGGAAGACGCTTATTGACACCGGGATCAACACGCAATCCGTTAAAATAAGCATTGGCGGAGATGGCACCCCAACGGCGTTCGGTTTTGAACGGCAATCCATGAGAATTAATATAACCTTGTTCGCTCGCTGGAACCACAATGGCCATTTTCCCTTGTTCTTGTTCTGTGTACGGTACAATATCATCGCCACTGCCAAAATACTGCAGAAAACGATAAATTCCATAGGAAAACTCCCAGTTACCCGGCACAAATACGTCCACATCCATTTGGTCAACGACGCGGACCAAGGCATCGCCTAGGGTAAACGTTGCCTCAGCACTGCCAGCGATGGTGTCTCCGGTATGTACGTGAACGGTATATTTATGGCTATTGCGAATGGATTGTACTACACTGAATACGCGAGCTAAGCCGCCTTCTAACAAACCATTGCTATCCGCTCGGGCATTGGCATGTGGCTCTAGATCACCGTGGAAATCACCGGTATGAATAAAAACAATTTCATTCTCTTCATCATCCTCGTTATTGAAAAATGCCCCAGTAGTTAACTCAGCTTGATCATGCGCTGCTGTTTTAGGTTGATGAATGGGTTGTTTTTTTGTGCAAGAAATACTACAGAAGAAAATGAATATTAGGAGTGCTACTTTAGAAATACGTGTGTTACTTGGTTTCATGACATTACCTTCCCCCCAAAAATATTATTAATTTATACCAACATTGGGTAGCCTAGCGTTTAAAAATCGCGAAGAAAATTGATTTCACAAGGGTTTTCCTGAAGAAGGTAATACGTGTTGTATTGCCGACTGAAGAAAAATTCTTGTGGGATCCAGGTCTCAAGCGAGATCAAATGATAGGCTGCCCAATGTCGGTTTATAGTTGTTTTTTAGCCGCAGTCAGCAAATCGGTTGGGCAGTCAGTTCATGTTAACAATAAATGTACAACCCGGCTAGCCTGCATATTTTTTACATAAAGCAAGTCATCATGGTCTGATCAGTATAAAACTAGAAGCTAAGCTATAATCCTTTCTCAGAGACTAAAATACGCTTTATGCGGTCATTAGTGAGTCATTGCGGGTAGATTCAGCGCAGCTCGACTATGTTTGTATTTATTGGATAAATTGATATTGCATTGTTTAGGAGTCATTAGCCGCAGCATGACAGCGACTTTAAAATATAAATTAGTCATTTTTGATTTTGATGGCACCTTAGCGGATACTGTTCAGTTGTTCATGAATATCACGAATCAAGCGGCTGATAAATTCAACTTTAATCGAATACAGGATCATGAGCGGGAGAGTCTTAGAGAGCTCAGTGCCAGACAGATGTGTCAACATCTTAACGTGGCTTGGCGGAAAATTCCGCAGATTTCTGTGTACATGCGCTCAGAAATCTCAAAATATCTTGATAGCATTCGTTTGTTTGCTGGTGTTTCGGAGATGTTGGAATATTTATCAACGCATGGTGTAAAGTTAGCGATAGCCAGTTCAAACTCAATCGATAATATCACTCATTTATTGGGTGTACGGAATAGGGGACTGATCAATGTCTTTGAAGGTGATACTGCCATTTTCGGAAAATCAAAACGTTTGAAAAAAATTATTAACAAACTGGATATAAAATGTCACGAAGCAATCTATGTGGGTGATGAGATCAGAGATATCGAGGCATCAAAAAAGATTCAGATGGCGTCAGGTGCCGTGTCTTGGGGATACACAACAGCTGAGTCATTAAAGAATCAATCTCCGGATGAGTTCTTTGAGAGCATGGAAGATTTGAGGAATAAAATTGTGCTAGCCAATAGACCTCAGTAATAATTTTCTCCTGAGAGTAGCAAAAAATAATGAGTTACCAAAGATGGTACAAATTAATGCAAGCCTTACGTTTTCCGGAAAACGAAAAGGTATATCAGTCATTATTTAATGCTTACTCAGAAAAAAATAGGTTTTATCATACCTTCACACATATTAATGACTGTTTAGATCAATTAGACTTTGTGCGTGGGTTAGCCGAACAACCCGAGGAGGTCGAGTTAGCCATTTGGTTTCACGATGCGGTATACCATCCTTTTTCTTCAAAAAATGAATTAAAAAGTGCCCATTGGGCGGTTGAGTTTCTGAAAAAAAATGCAGTGGCGGATGATGTTATTCAAAGGGTTTATCATTTAATTATGGCAACCGCACATAATGTTAAAACGAAAACGCTAGATGAATCCATTGTGGTCGATGTTGATCTGTCAATTCTCGGTTCAGCGCCAGAGAAATATAAATTATTTGAGACTAATGTAAGGAAAGAATATAAACGAGTTCCATATCCAATTTACAGCAAAAAGAGAAAACAACTTCTGCAAGATTTTCTAAACAGAAGCAAAATATATCAAAATAGTTATTTTATAAAACACTACGAAAGCCAAGCGCGTGTCAATCTGGAAAATGCAATATTGTTACTGTGAATCTACCATTTTATGCTGTGAGGAAGTCGATGCCGTTTACTCCTTTTCATATGGGACCAGGAATATTAATTAAAGCGGTGTTGCAAGGCAGCTTTAGCTTAATGGTATTCGGATGGGCGCAAATCGTAATGGATCTTCAGCCACTCTTTGTGCTTTTAATTGGAGAAGGTCACCTTCATGGCTTCTCGCATACCTATGTGGGAGCGACATTGTTGGCTATATTTTCAGCCTTGTCGGGAAAGTATTTATCTGAAATCGGGCTAAAAGTCATCGGCATGGCTAACAAATCAAACCCGATCAATATTGCTTGGTGGGTGGCCTTGGTTAGTGCCTTTATTGGCACCTATAGTCATGTATTGCTCGACAGCCTAATGCACGGTGACATTGAGCCATTTTACCCGTTTTCACAGGAAAACAGCTTGCTCGGGTTAATTTCAATAAGTGAGTTACACCAGTATTGTTTGTATAGCGCAGTCATTGGTGCATTAATTTATTACTCGATTCAATATGCGGTAAAAAAATATAACAAACGGGATTGAGAGGGGGGTTATATGTCTAGATCAAGCGACTGAGAACACAGCTCAAAGAACGAATCAGCACACCGAAGCCGTGCTGATTATTTCACGACTTGCTTCAACTTAATGGTCGTATCTCGTCGCCTGGATGCTGCGTAGCGTAATTCGAGAAGAACAAAGTCTCATTCTATGGATTCCATTTCATCCAGGCGACTCGGCTAAAGCTTAGGCTCACAGGTCAACGATTAATATTGGAAACTCCAAACTGGCTCCTGATCGGATAATGCGTACCCACTATCGCATTCACATTCACATTAGCCTTGCGTTCAAACACCATAACACAGTCAGACCCGCCAAATTGGAAGTAAGAGAACATTTCTCCTTTGGATAATTTTTTACCAACCAAGGCGCTTTGAACCTTCTTGTTTATGAGATCCACCTGTTGTTGATAGTCTAGGCTTTCTTTTTCCTCCGAAGTTAACACAATAGGTGCCTGCCCCTCAGCCTTGGGGGTAACAAACACGACCGATGAAACTTGTGCCATACCCATAGGTAATATTGCTACTTTTCCTATACTGGATTCCAAAACAAGTAGCCCCCGACACTGGACGAATTGGTAACCTGTCGGGTCTTGTGCATCTAAATAACGTTGAGGAATCACGGTATTGGCCAGCTCACCATTGGCATCTTTTTCGCTTTGTTCGGCTAGATTGACCTCCAGATAGACTTGCCCCGGAATAAATTTGGCTTCTAGCACTTTGCCTGCCACCGGGGTATGCTGTCGGTGGTAGTCATAGGTATTCAAAAAGCTATGGCAAAACAACCCACCTTCAAAATCTCCTGCATATTTTGTATCCTGTAACAACTCATGGATTGACCATTCGATGTGTTTGACGACAATAGAAGCCGGTGCCGGTATGGGCTCCCCTACCGCTGTGCTCACTGCCCATTGTCCAACAAAGGTCGACTCCGCCGGAAAAACGATAACTCGATCATCCTCTTCATGGGCCACAGGGCGCTGCACATTAATGTTTTTAAACTGGCGGGCAAAATATTCATTAAATGTGGCGTAGTCCTCTGGGGGTTTTTGGTAGTCTTGCCAAGCGTATTCCGGGGCATATTTGAACGTGATCAAAAACTCTGCAGAGGTTTCGGTATCGAGAAATGCCCCCCAGTCTACGGAAAAATCGCGCAACCAAAGTGAAATTGGTGAAAGTGCCGCTCCTTCAAGCGGTGCAATGGGGCTCTGCAAGGCCTCTAGTTGGGGTTGATTGAAGTAGTAATAAAATTGGGTGATGCGTAAGTATACTGTTCTCTCATGCAGTATCTCTCCGTTCCAGTCCCATACCCGAACTTCCGGAATCCAGGTAACCAACGCATCAATGTAAAAATAGAACTGATCCAAGGTCTTTATTTGATCGAGCTCAGGGATATGCTGTCCGCTTACCGTGGTGATGGCACTTTCGAAATTGGCCGTGTAATAATTTTCATCAATGATCGACTTGAGTTGCTTGGTGGCGGATTGTTGAGGGGCATAGGTTGTGCCGATCGGTGGCATGTTTCCTAAGAACAGTGGCTCCTGAAGTGGGAGCGATGGTGCATTTTCGGTTGAAAGACCCATGGCCTTCGGTACAGCAAGATTTTGGGATCGACTTAGGGCTCGGCGCAGGTCTAAGGCGGAGGCTTCGCGGGTACGACTTGATGCACGGCGAGTACGATAATTACTCATGATTCCTTTCCTTCTGTTTTATGAAAAGAACTACATTCTAGTCGGTCTATCGAGCAATGCGAGAAATTATTAGATCAAACGCTCGGTATTTTTATGGCTTGTCGATGAAGTAGACTTGGATGTCTTGAGTAGCAAGCAAAAGCGCAGGCACTGTCAAATAGTTGGCGCGTAAAGATAGTGCTAAGGAATGAGCACGCAATAACTTCCCGGTTTCGCATCCCATCTTCCGCTCGTCTTGGCCCGTTCTTCCCTCGCAAAAACTCGAAATAGAGCAACTATTCCTGCATTTTTGTTCACTCAGAACGAACCAATACAAACCAAATCTGGGCGCCAAACCGGGAAGTTATCACGTGCCCATTCCTAACGTAATGTCGAGCGAGACAATGAAGTCTATTTTCGAGACACTAAGTTAGTTAACTCGCGAGTTATGAATTCCGAACATGTTCTCATGTGTTCATCAAGCTTGATCTGGACTCTTGCCATAAGGGGATGATGTCATTAATATGACGTTTTCAGGTGTATCAAGTGATTTTAGACTTGTTTATGTTTACGGACAGAGACGCGAATAGGGCACACCTCAACGGAAGGCGGTAGGTGAGGCTTTCAAGTGGGTGGAAGATGAATTGAAACTGGCTCGATGGTGGGCTTGCCAATAAAGGTGATTTTCATCCGTCCTGTCTATTTCTCTATGGAGACTTTAATCACAAGGAGATCTATATCAGCGTTCAGGCGGTGTTTTCTACAACAGGGCATCTTAGGGGGAAGTATCCAAAAAAGAACTGCAAGGCTTAAAGAAAAAACTCAAAGCGATGAAAGATCGTCCGAATCGCTGTTAAAAAATTTTAAGGACTCACCATGAAAATCCTATTTATCTGCACCCATAACCGCTGCCGCAGTATATTAAGCGAAGCCATTACAAATCATTTGGCTCAGGGAAAAATCACTGCATACAGTGCTGGCAGTCAACCGACGGGGCAAGTGCATCCGCTGTCAATCAAATATCTTCAAGCAAGAGGTATCTCTATAGAAGGATTGAAAAGTCAGTCCTGGGATGAATTTGAAGTTATTGAACCCGATGTAGTAATCACCGTATGTGACAGTGCCGCCAATGAACAGTGCCCCGCTTGGTTTGGCGATTGTATTAAAGTTCATTGGGGCTTGCCTGATCCATCGAAATTAGAGGGTACCGAAGGTGAAATTAAAGATGCCTTTTTTACGGTGATGGACACTATCGAAGATCGAATCAAAAAAGTACTGGCATTAGACCTTGATCACCTAAGTGAAAACGAACTGAAAAGTACGTTGGCCGCGATTGCAGAGGAAAATTAAACAATGGGATTGTTTGAACGTTATCTGACGCTTTGGGTAAGTCTCTGTATCGTTACCGGGATAACATTGGGTAACTTGAAACCTGAGTTGTTTCAATTCTTCGCCGGACTGGAATATGCCCATGTTAACTTACCCGTCGCCATTTTTATCTGGGTGATGATTTACCCCATGATGATTCAGGTAGATTTTTCTTCTATCAAAGATATTGGTAAAAAACCTCAAGGATTAATACTCACACTTGTCATTAACTGGCTAATCAAACCGTTTACCATGGCCGCTTTGGGTTGGTTGTTTTTTAGAGTTATTTTTGCGGATATGGTCGACCCGCAAACAGCAACTGAATATATTGCCGGGATGATTTTATTGGGAGTTGCACCCTGTACCGCTATGGTATTTGTATGGAGCCAACTCACAAAAGGCGACCCCAACTATACGCTGGTTCAAGTTTCAGTGAATGATGTGATCATGGTTATTGCATTTGCACCGATCACAGCTTTTTTACTGGGTGTGAGCGATGTAACAGTGCCATGGGATACATTACTTTTATCAGTTGTGCTCTATGTTCTAATCCCATTGATTGCAGGAATTTTTACCCGTAAGACGCTGGATTCAACCGATAACCACGAAAGATTAAATAATTTTCTTCATACATTAAAACCAATATCCATAATCGGTCTTTTAGCCACTGTTGTATTGTTATTTGGTTTTCAGGCGGAAACCATTATAGCAAACCCCCTCGCTATCGTACTCATTGCTATTCCTCTGTTGTTACAAACGTATGGCATTTTCACACTGGCATACATGGCGGCAAAGGCAATGAAATTGCCGCATAATATCGCGGCTCCCGCCTCTATGATCAGTACTTCTAATTTTTTTGAATTAGCCGTGGCGGTTGCTATTTCGTTATTCGGTTTACAATCGGGCGCTGCCCTGGCTACTGTTGTGGGTGTGTTGGTAGAAGTGCCAGTGATGTTATCTTTAGTCGCTTTTGCTAATCGTACTCGTCATTGGTTTAGAGAGTAATATAGTGAAATGTCCGCTAAGGGTCGTAACCTGACCCCTTACTAAAAAATAGCTACCTTGCAAGTTTGAAGTACCATTACAAGGTAGCATAAGTTAAGGAATCAAGCGATTAATCATCATGGTGATGACCATGTTTATGATGTGCGTTTTTTGCATTAAACTTATGCGGTGGTATCCAGGGAAATGGTCCCATCGCTTCATCGAGCATAATTCGCCATACGTTCATGCTTAACCATTCGTTATACATTGCTAACCCATTATACTTTGGTAAATCGATTGTCGTTGGAATCTGACCAAAAGGTGTCCCTTTACCAAACTCTGCGAAAATTGCGCTTCGGATATCACTGATATATTCATGAGTTGTTGTAACCCATGATTTTTCTTCAAAGGGACTCGCATGACTATGACTGTAAACGGCTTTGTCAAAATCAAGTGATTCAATCTTCTTGAGAGTAGCTTCAAAAGGTTTAATATTAAAATCGGGTACAATGGTGAATAGCACCCGGTTTGGTGTTACTAAGTCTGCGATATAAGCTATGCGCTCTTTAGGCAATACAAAAACCGTCATCCCCAATCCATGATTCATTCCTAGAAAATGCAACTCAATTGTGGTATCTCCCATTTTTATGTCTTTTCTTGTTCCCTTCCAAAATTTGCTAGGGACAGACATATCAGGGTTTGGGTTATTGACCATCCATTCATAGGCTTGCTGATGTGCAATGGTTTTTGCGCCGATATCTTGAAAAACTTTTCCACCCGATGAATGATCCCAATGATTGTGACTGTGAAAAACTTTGCGAATAGGTTTGTCGGTAATTTTCTGAATAGCTTCCAACATACCTTTCGAATGTTTTGTATTGACGGTTTCAAAAACGGCGACGCCTTTCTTGGTTACCACAAACATTGAAAAATAACCCATATTCGGATTACCGTAACTGTAAATATTATCCGCGACTTCTGTTGTATATTCAGGAAGTGCACTAGCGGATACCTGGAAAGTCAATAAAATCGAAAACAATGTGCTACTAATGAGTTTTATGTAATTTTTATGATGCATCTTAAATCTCCTTTTATAGATTCTGAATAATGTTAAATTTATTATTCATGAACAAACAGGAGTTTAACAGACATGATAAGGATGATTAAGTGGATAAAAGTGAAATGAATGTTTCCAAATTCTAACAGATCGAGTATATGTCCATAGAATAATCTTAATCATTCTATGGACATATACTCGTTGAGAAAATCAATAAATAGCCGTGTATTGAGTGGTGGTTTACGAGTTGTTGGATAAACCGCGTATATATCAACTACTTGTTTCGAATATGATTCAAGTATTTGAACAACATTGTTGTCTTTTATCGCATCCATTGTAAAATCGGTTAACATAGCGATGCCTAAACCTGCTTGAACCGCTTTTGCCAAAGGCACGCCGTTGGCAGCAATAAAGTTACCTTTAATAGGAATTTCTTCATCACCTGATGGATTGGTGAAGCGCCATACATCAGAACCACCTTCCATATGTTTATATGCTAAACAATTATGATTTTTCAGGTCGATTGGCATCTTTGGCGTACCGTATTTTTCCAAGTAATTTTTATGGGCATACACATGTAAAGCCGTACTCCCAATTTTACGAGCTCTTAATGTAGAGTCTTTTAAAGTACCGATTCGTATGACAATATCAAATCCTCCTTCAATGACATCTACAAACTGATCTGATAAGTTAAGGGAAATTCTCACATCTGTATAAGTCGCTAAAAATTCTACAATGGCAGAAGGTAAAATCGTTTGCCCGAAGGTAACCGGGGCGTTGATAGATAAATTACCTTTTGGTTTACCTCTAATTTCACTGACTGCATTTATTGCATCGTTAACCGTGCCTGCCAATTGAACACAGTATTGATGAAAAGTACGCCCTGCTTCCGTAAGTTCTAGTTGTCGCGTTGATCGATTAATCAACTGAACGCCAAGATCATTTTCCAAGCGACTAATACGTTTACTGACTAAGGAACGTGAAATTTCGAGTTCATCAGCGGCAGCAGTAAAACTTTTCAGTTCTACAAGTCTTGAAAATAGAAGCATATCATCGATTGATTTCATTGGGACTCGCTAGAAAATGGAAACAATGTGTTTCCATTATATCTATATATTTAATTCTTACTAGTGCGGCATCCTTTAAATAAGGCATCTTATGCTTGCAGCACCCTCCCGCGATAGGTTCATTTGAATGCTTAGCCAGGGTGAGATTAAAATAGTTGATGAATTCAGCTCAGCGGTTGATTTTACCGAGCGTTAAGAGGGGGCGGGTGTTGAAATGCTACTTGATCAAATAGATTTAGAGTGCAATTAACGGTAATTTCCTATCCCGATGTCCGAGTGATCAATTAGCATTTCAAAACCTGACCCCTTACTTCTTAATATTGGGTCACTTAGGGTGTTGGAGAAAAACGGTTTTGTACTTTCCGTGTCTGAAACGGCACCTGATGGCGTAGAATTTTACGAAAGAAAATTTGAAATCAATAATGTTAAATAAAGATATTTTGTTGTTTTGAGGTAAATCAAATATAATAAAAACCCCTGATGTAAAACGTTATGTGTGATCTAGGTCATATGAGGCTCTGATACCTAAGAGTAAACTGATATTCATATTTAGTTTAATATCATGGAAGTGCTAATAACCTGGTATTTTAAAGTAAATGAAGAATATAGAAATAATTAATCAAGTTCGAGAAAAAGGGTATCAAGCTTACAAACAAGGTGATAGGTGATAGGTGATAGGTGAGAGCTAAAGCAATTTGATTCACCAATCTTGATTGTTCAAGTAATTAGTAAAATTGAAGAAGGCAGTTGCTACCTTACAATTAATGAAAAGGTGGTATCTAATGTCTGGTTTCAACCCGAACTATCTCGAAATGAGTCTTTCGAAGATTTAGAGAACCTCGTATTGGTTCGCTTGAATTTCAAAAACGACTTATAAATTTAGAAAGATACCGTTTTTTGGCGCCTCAATTTTGAGTTTTTTGGTTCAAAAGTAGTTCTTAGGTGCGGTAGTTGAGTCGTGTATTCTGTACTTTTTTATCAGAAAATGTGGTTAATACTTCCTAACCTTTTTGGATTGAATAAAAGCTTTTATCTTCTGTCTATTGGGTGAAGCCAATCAGTAACTCAATTTTTTGAAAAGGATGTTCCAAATGAAAAAATTACGCCTGTTTACAATTTTCCTATTGTCGATTTCGATATTTTTTAGTAATGTATTGATCGCCCAAGACTCACGCACAATCGGTCCACAATTGCTAGCGGAGATAGAGAGACCAGAGATAAGAGCAGATGAAGGCAAGTTAATTAAGCAGTCAACAGTAGTAAATAAAAAAGTCTTCAAACTGCTGGAGAAAAGAAATAGTGCTCCAGTTATCATTATTCTTAAAGCGCCAGATGCTATGAGCGGTAAAAAACTGGATATCGTCAAGCTGCAACAGCGGGTACGAGAAGTTCAGGCAAAGGTTTTGTCCTCTCTTGACCGAGAAGATTTTAAATTAGTACACCAGTACCGCTTGATCAACGGTATAGCGGGTACTTTGACAAGATCCGGTCTAGGTAAATTGCTCGCGGATCCTAACGTAACCGGTATTGATCTCGACGCTAAAGGAGGCAAATTTCTGGATGAATCGGTACCCCAGATCGGGGCGGAGCAATGGCACAGTATGGGCGTCACTGGTGCAGGCGTGGTGGTCGCGGTGCTGGACACCGGTATTGCGCCGCACCCAAATCTGGATGACAGTGTTGTCGAAGAATCCTGCTTTCTCCAATCCAATACCCAGGAAGGGGGCATTCCTTGTCCCAATGGCACCGGCCAACAATTTTTCGGGGTAGGCGCTTCGCTGGATGGTGATGACCACGGCAGTCGTGTTAGCGGAATCATAACCTCCAATCACCCTGAAATAGGCGGCGTTGCACCCGATGCCGAAATCTATTCAATTAAAGTGCTCGACGATGCGGGCACCGGTCAGATTTCGGACTGGATAGCCGGACTCGAGTGGGTGGTCATGACCAGTGCGGCAGTAGATGGTCCTATCTACACCCGCATCGTTAATATGAGTTTGGGGGTTTACGACAATCCGTTCGTTGGCAATGGCGATTGTGAGCCGGTGGGAACCGCAGGTGAATTGATGTTCAATGCAGTAGAGCTTTTGAAAAATGTTGATGTAACCACTTTTGCCGCTTCGGGTAATGATGGGTTTAGCAACGCACTCTCATTTCCTGCCTGCGTATCTAATATTATTTCTGTCGGCTCTGTCACCAAACAGGACGCCGTCGTACTGTCGTCGAATAGAAATGCAAATTTGGACATTATGGCGCCCGGCAATGCCATCACCTCTACTGGCCTTGGAGCTAGCGGATTTATCACTGGAGGGGGTACAAGTTTTGCAAGTCCCCATGTTGCAGGGTGTGCCGCGCTGCTACTAGAGGACGATCCATGGCTTACTCCAGAAGAAGTTAAAGCGAAAGTTACCAACACCAATGTATTCGTCACAGATAATATTGGGAATGCTTATCCTCGACTCAACTGTAGTCCTTCTCCCCTGATCGGCACCATTGGTGGGGCAAGCAATTAATTTCAAAACAGTGGGTGGCTAGATCGCTATTTGGGTCTAGCCACTGCGTTGGTCTAGGATTGCTTTCCATTAAAATTAATACGGCACTCCTAAACTTGTCCCAAAGGTTTGTTATGGTCGTGGGTTTTAGTTGAGCGAGTGATTTTTCCTAACCGAATTACTTAAATGCTATATTATAGAGGGTCAAGTTTTTGGTCGTTTTCGCATCGACTCCCCCGAGAGTTTAATCTTATGGGAATTGTGCAAAATACGATCAAGAAATGCGACGGCGGGGGTGGGCATTGAAATGCTAGTTTCTTAGACAAACTTAGAGTATGGTTACCCTCCGATCCTGCTTAAATAGCATTTCATAACCTGATCCCTTCACGACCCCTTTACCCCTTGCTTTACCTGGATTTATTTGTGATTTGTTTTGTCAGTCAAGTTTTAAGAAGTGCTTTGCTAAGGTGGTAAAATAGTAAAAGTAAAGATTTGACCCCTTTGGTCCTTGGTGCTCATATGAAGAAGAATTTAATATTAGTATCTCAGATAAATATACGGACGGAAAATGTGCAGGCATGTTTTATCAATGTACTGTCAGAATACAAGCAACTACTTTTAGTATGGAGTGAATTATGACAAGTAAAGAAGTGTGGATAGTATTTACAAAAAGCAAACCTTTGGAAGGCTGCAGCATAGATATTGATGGTTGTGATTTTTATTTTTCTGAAGCTTATGTGCCTGTTGACCGAGACGGGCAGGAAATGACTTCGATTGCGAAGGTTGTCAATCGTGCTAAAGAAGCTTTGCTTGAAGATCGACTGGTGCTTAGCGATGTGTCCAAGTGTTTGCGATATCACAAAGAGCACTGGGATGTTGATACTGTCATGAATAAAGAGGTGCACTCGGCGGCAGCTCAGGCGCTATCTTCTAACAAAGTGGAATTTGGAGGGTTTAGATCCGAAGAAATAGAAGAGCTGGTTCAATATCGACACAACCTGAAAGAATTGGACGTATAGTATTTCCCGATACTAATTTAAAACGCGGAGTCAAAAATGAATCAACATAACGGAGCCACGAGCTTAGCCGAAGGGCAATATGAGTTTAAAACGGATGTCAACTTAATTTTTGGTAAGCAATGTCTGGAAAAAACCCATGTGTTACGTACCACATTGTATAGTTTACCTGTATGGAAAACTCGCAACCCTGGGCTGGGACTCTCTCCCTTTAAAGACCGAGCGACAGGTGTTACAAAAGATGCTTCCATAATTGATGGGGAAGTATGGATTTTTGGTATTAATGCATCCTTGGCACAAGGCATAGTGGCAGCGGTTAAAATAGCGTCGCGCTACTATAACGTTAAACCTTCTGTTCTGCTAAGTGACATTTATGCGAAAAATTTGAATGTCGAAGGTGAAAACGATATGGCTAATCAAGTTCTGATTCGTGTTAACAAAAATTTATATATTAACACCTGTAAAGCACTTGCGGATGCAGCTAGACAATTGGGTATTTCAGGCAAGCTGAATTTCTATGTCTTCAGTAAAAATAATAATCCCAAAATCCCGAAACCAGACTTAGTTGATGCATTGCAATCTGGCGGTGCAGATTCGGTAGTAACTGATGAACATAGATCAAGGGTAACCGTGGGGAATAATCAAGGTACTCGCCACATTTCGCAACTTACAAATTTTCACTTGGCCACATTAAAGGTATAATTGGGATAGAGATTAAGCGATTAAGATTAAGGGGTCAAATCTTTACTTATACTATTAAAGTGCTCAGGAACTTCACCGTCATGTGCCAACACTTCATTCAATGGATCAATCGTTTTCGATACCGTACAATAATTACCTACACCAAAAAACTGAGCTATCGTTGAAATATTCTGGCCCGATAAATCCTGACTTCCCCTCATTGCTGGCCATTGATTCTTTGCATAAAATGTTTGGGTTTCCTCATCAAGACTACGCTCAACATACAGGGCATACGCAGGGGCGGGATGAATAACACCCAACTCACCAAAAACATCTTAAATTTCCTTTGGGCGTTTTAACCAACAAATGATAATGATTCCCCATTAGGCAATAGGCGTGTATTTCTATCCCAAAACGTTGACAGGCTTGTTCTATGCACTGGAGAAAAGCTTGATAATACGCTTTTGAATGAAAGACAACCTGTCTTCCCCTGCCACGATTCATCACGTGATAAAAAGCATTGTCATATTCTATTCGTAAGGGACGTGTCATAAAAATAAAGAGAGAGCATAAAATAGTAAATGTAAAGATTTGACCCCCTATGCCTAGCCATCCTACCTTGGATATTTAATTTCAGATCTATAACAGCGTCATTAAAACGTCGGATTGCTAAGTTTACCAAATGATCTCAGGCTTGTGATCCGGCATTGGTATAAACAGGTTTTTATGGAAAATGATGTGTGCTTTAAAAAATTGGCATGCAACGAGTGCGATGGATATCGCATAAAATTTTAGTTGACTTGTGTTTTGTTAGTGCTATTGTAATCAAACTCATTTCCCTCTATGGATACTTTAACCACAAGGAGAGCTCGGTGGAGGCCAACGTCCAAACGGTGTTTTCTACAGCGCTGGAACATACCCGTCATTTTGAAACATTTGCCTTAACGAAATATCGTCTTTATGCACAGGCAGTTAATCCAATCTTTATTCATGGATACAAGGGGTCCGCTTTTCATGGAGGATTTGGTCATGCATTGAAGTGTATTTCTCCTTCCATTTTTCAGACTGTGTTTCAGCCCCCTTTTCCGGGTGATCCACCAAAGCCATATGTGATAACACCACCATTAGATGCCAAGCCTATTTATCAAATCGGAGATATGTTTCATTTTGATCTTTTGCTGATGGGCTCAGCTGTACAGCATTTTCCTATCTGTTTTGCGGCGTTGGAATATTTGGGTGAGCAATTAGGCATAGGCAAAGAAAAGGCTAAATTCAAAATCGTCAAAATTGATTATGCTGATCATCAAAATGTCTGGCGACCTGTTTACGAAAACAATCAGTGGCAGTTTATCGACACGGTGGTGAGTGCAGCGCAATTGATGCGCTCGACGCAACAAACCACAGCGAATCATTTGACGCTTAAGTTTCATTCCTTTTTGCGTTTAAAAAATGACTCAAAGCTGGTGGCAACGGCTCCAGCGTTTAGTTTGCTGATGGATCGCCTGTTGGGCCGAATATGTTCGTTAAGCAAATACTATAACAATAACTGTTTATTGGTTGACCGAAGTGAAAGAGAACAATATATTCAGCACGCTAATCGTATCACCACAACAGCCAATCATTTGCAATGGCAAGATTGGACACGTTACTCCGGCCGACAAAAAACCACAATGAAGTTTGGTGGTTTAATGGGTACGATACAATATCAGGGAGATTTCGCGCCTTGTTACCCTTTTTTAAAGCTGGGGGAGTGGTTGCATATCGGCGGGAAAACCAGTTTTGGGTTGGGGGGGTATGAAATGGTGAGTTAAACGGAGAATTACTGCTGAGACAGGATAGCCATGATCATTAATGGATTGAAGCTTTGTTTACAACGTGTTAGCTGTGAATTTAAAATGAGACTTATTCCTATCGGCTCATCAATTAACAAAAAGTCTAAAAGCTCCATAATGAGGATAAACTTCTATGAAAACAAAGTGTTATCGATAAGAGCCAAATAAAGGCGAGCAGAAGATTGATTTTAAAGGAAAAAGTGCTAAAAATGAGAGAGAGAACAGGAGGCTGACAAGTGAAAGACTGTAGGGAGCCGAAAATGACCGAAAAACCGCCATGCAATCAACGGCCTGCCAAGGTACTGTTGTAACCATGACCGGTTTGTGAACGGGATTGAAACTAGGTTTTTTTACCCCACACATACACCTTAACATTCGGTGTTGTAACCATGACCGGTTTGTGAACGGGATTGAAACTTGTTGTTAGTATGGTCCAGTAACTGCGTCAATTGTACATGTTGTAACCATGACCGGTTTGTGAACGGGATTGAAACTATCGCATTGCATATCTTCTTAAACTCCGGTGGCTGTAGTTGTAACCATGACCGGTTTGTGAACGGGATTGAAACCCGGCTGAGTTCGCATTACCGCTCGCTTCTCTACCTGCGTTGTAACCATGACCGGTTTGTGAACGGGATTGAAACACGCTTTGCCTTCCCCACCATCCCCACTGCCCCATTGATGTTGTAACCATGACCGGTTTGTGAACGGGATTGAAACGAACTGCTTCTGATGGGTTTTTAATGTGTTCTATTGCCCGTTGTAACCATGACCGGTTTGTGAACGGGATTGAAACTTGCGGCGTATGTTTTGGCCTGGTTTACTACGTCTATGTGTTGTAACCATGACCGGTTTGTGAACGGGATTGTGAAACAGTAGAGGTAGAGTCTGTATGCCTATACTCTACCTTTGTTTCATGTGCTTGTTATGTTTGCTGGTGATGAAATGGGATGGCTGTCGTGGCTGGAAAGTCTTGCCTATTTACATATCGAGACAATAAAAATTCTCGAACTTCTTGTTCCACTAAGTGGCCTTTGTGGCTCACTGTTTGTTTGACTTAATCTATAGTATCATTCGATATGTTAGTAGCCCCTAATATACCCTTTGCCACAAACATCTTCGATCTGAATGAGACGAATAATGTCAATGAAATGACAGTAACGGTTTAAATATAACTGAGTGAAATTTTTCACGTATTTACAATAGATGTATTGACTTAAGCTTGCCAAGTGGTGTAGAAAGTAATTCGTTGAAGCCATACAGTGATGGAGAATATGCCCACAAGGAGCATTGAGTGGATACAAATGGCCAAATGGTGTTTGCTGCGACACTGACAAGTCTCTGTCAGTGTGACACTTTTATCTTCACCGAAGATTGTTTATTTGTCCAGGCTGTTTTCCCTTCCCCTCTCTCTATATTTTCCAACCACCTTTTGGGATGATCTGCCTAAATTTTATGTGATGACTGTGCCGTTGCTTTCTATTGTACAAAATATTATACGGCAGCTTATTGACACCACTGTGACTCATAACATCGTGAATTAAATATAGGGAAGACTCTGTCATGCGAGTTCGTACCGTAACCCAAGAACCGATTGATTTTATTCCACAAGCATCTAATGATTGGTGCCAACTATTCTTAGTTACAGTCATAACACCCATTTATGGCGGTGGTGTCGAGGCAGGTTGTTTTGATGCTGATATGCCTATACGTGCTGCAAGCATCAGAGGACAATTGCGATTTTGGTGGCGTTTGTTGCAAAAGCACAAGTCTAGTGAAGCACCTTTAAGTGATAAACAATTATTTCAAAGGGAGCGTGATCTTTGGGGAGGGATGAATGAAAAGGATCAAGATTATTCCAGTAAAATTAAGGTACGAGTCGCTAATGTTAAAAATAAACATGAAGGGAGTGATATCAATCCAAGTAGTTATGCGTTATTTCCATTACGAGAAACCGGTAGTGAAAAAACTGATAATAGGACGGGTGATAAATTTCCTCTTATTAGAGAAGGTATTCAATTTGATTTAACGATTCAGTGTCCTGTCGAATATAAAGAGGCTGTTTGGGAAGCGCTAAGATGGTGGGCAAGTTTTGGTGGCATTGGCGCACGTACTCGGCGAGGTTTGGGGGCATTAGAAATATCAGTTAAACAGGGGGAGGAAACTGATTTAATGTTGCCCGTTACTTCTGAAGAGGCGAGTGAGTATAGTTGTAAACTTGCGATGGGAAAAACAGGCCAGAAGGATGCAGTAGCGGCATGGAAAAGCGCAATAGAGAAGTTACAGCATTTTCGTAGCGGTGAAAAAATAGCACCGAGTTCATGGTCTGAATCCCATGCTATTCGGGGTATTACCAAGCGTGATTCTAAACGGCATTCTCCGAAACCGGAAATGCTTCATTATTTTCCAAGAGCAGCACTTGGGCTTCCCATTATTTTTGAATTTAAAGATAGTCAAGATCCACAAAAAACTGAACTCACCCCTAAAGATTATGATCGCCTGGCAAGTCCGGTGATTGTTAAAGCTATGTATATAGAAAAAAATAGCTATAGGCCAATTGCACTTAGATTGCCGGTAGCGCACCTTCAGTCTCTAGATTTAGTTTTAACGGATATTTCTACAGATGAAAAAGCATCACTCAAAACGCTTGCTCGATCCGGTGATAATGGATGGTGGCCTAGTCCTGAACAGTTGCAAAAAATTGCTAAAAAATATCCTGATTTTCCAATAACCGCGAATAATGGTGAGGATGCCATTTCTGCCTTTTTAAACTATTTCAGGAAAAAGTGAGTGATGGCTAAGTATCTTATTGCGATTTCGGTTGGTCCGGTACAAGATTTTATTGCTGCTGCTCGTCGTACCCGTGACTTATGGTATGGCTCTGAAGTGTTGTCCAAAATTTCAAAATCAATCGCTTGGGAGTTATTCGATAAAGATGCCAAATTAATATTTCCAGCCCCGCAGTCTCCACAGCAAGACCTTGCAGAAAGCTCATCGTTTAATGTTGCAAATAAGATTTTGGCGAAAGTAATAACCGATGATCCTGTGGCTTATGTGGGAAATTTAAAACATGTTGGTCAGCAGCAATGGAAAAAAATAGCAGATAATATTTTTCAGCAAGCGCATCAACGCTTTAAAAATAAGGTATCGTGTATTGATCGTAACATTTGGGATACACAGATCAATGATGTTTTAGAAATATATTGCGCGTGGGTTGAAATTAAAGAAGATGATCAATACCAGGCATGTCGAAAGCGAGTAGATGAATTATTGGCTGCACGTAAAAATACCCGGAACTTTCAACAATCTGAGTTTGGTGGTTTCGGAAAACCAAAGTCCTCACTGGATGGTTTGCGAGAAAGTGTTTTATCCGCTTCATTGACAACCTGGGAGCGAGCAAGATTAGGCTTATCTGAGGCAGAGCATTTAGATTGTGCAGGTTTAGTGAAGCGGTTGGGAGGATTGGAGCGCGATCAATTTACTCCCATTTCTCGTATTGCCATTGATCCTTGGTTGCGGGGTATTGAATCCGATAAGCTTATTGAGTTGTTTCGTCTATGGGAAGCCTGTGAATCTTTAATCGAGTTTGAATTTGTCTCTAGGGTAAGAGGTAATGAGGAAATATATAAAGCGTTTCCCTATGATGGGCAGTTACTCTATGACTTTCGGCGTCAAGCCGCCACGACTGAAATGCTTCGTCTAAAAGAATCCGATCCAAGCCAGTTTAAAGATGCATGGTCAGTACTTGAAAGTTTAGAGTCAGCCATCAGTGATAGTGGCATTATTAAACAGTATGGTCAGCCGTCGCCTTATGTGGCGATTTTACACGCTGATGGTGATCGAATGGGAGAACTGCTAAATAAGCAGACAAGCATCGAAGCGCATTGTCAAATTTCGTCTAAACTTGCTCAATTTGCTACGTCAGTACCTGACATTGTCAGAGAACATCGTGGTGATACGGTTTATGCTGGTGGTGATGATGTGTTGGCAATTTTACCACTGGATAAAGCGATTGGATGTGCACATCGGTTGCGAGAGGTGTTTGCCAAGCATGTGGACACAACCCTGAGTGTGGGTATTGCGGTAGGACACTTTTTAACGCCAATGGGGCGATTGCTCGATCTAGCTCGGTATGCTGAAAAACTGGCTAAAGGTAACGACTTGGAAAAGTCGCAGCAAAAAAATGCTTTGGCTATTGTAATGAAACCACGATCTGGAGCAGCTATCGAAATACGCAGTGGTTGGTCAGAGCATCCTGATCAGTTTCTACAGCATTGGATAAACGCGCATATCAAAAATGAAATACCGGATAGTGCTGCTTATCAGTTGCAACGATTAGCTAGGGAGTTACAATGGGTTGATAACGATAAGGCTGAGCAATATGAGTTGATCAATTTGGAAGTTGCACGGGTATTAAACAGGAAAAAATCGCAACATGGGAAAGATGAATTATCAACGGACATGACGGCAATACTTGAGCAGCGTATTGCACAGGTAGGTTTGCAAGGGTTAGCAAATGAGTTGGTGATAACACGTCGGTTCGCTGAAGTTGGCTTGCAAGTCAGTGAGACATCAAACGCTCAGGATGCAAAGGATTAACCACATGCCCAGTTATCATATCCTACCAAAATCGCCACTGTTGTTTCGGGATGCACGTCAGTTTGGTGCCAATGAGCAAGCGGAAACCTTGGCGTTCCCACTGCCATCGACTTTATCTGGCGCTCTGCGCACAGCCTATGGGGATGAAAACAAGATCGATTTTTCAACTCAAGCGAGTGAATTGCTAAATCATTCGGTTGCGGGTCCATTGCTGACTCAAATTGATATGGGGAATCAAGCAACTACGTCGGTTTTACTGCCCGCGCCAGCCGATGCGATTGTTTTTGCTGAAGAGGGGAAAGCGATCATTCATCGGTTAAAACCAGGACTGATTGGCGAAGGTGAAGGTACTGATTTACCACAACACTTAAAACCGGTGTCTTTGGTTAATCATAGTCAAGCAAAGCCAGAAAAACATCCCCCCAAGTTTTGGTGGGTGGATAAAATGGTTGATTGGTTAACGGATGAAACACTGGATCTGGTTGATGCAAGTACATTTGGTACTCAAGGGTTACCGGTGGAACACAGAACTCATATTGCGATGGATAATCAATTGCTCACTGCTGAAAATAGCAAGTTATTTCAAACGGCTAGTTTAGACTTTGGCGAGCAACGGGGTGATGATGCAGATCAAACGCAATGGCGTCATCGTTATGGGTTAGTTGTTAACAGTGGTATTGAGTTAAAAAATAATTATCGCCGCATTGGAGGTGAGTCACGCTTAGCATATATTGAGCGAGATGATACGTTATGGCCAGTGATGCCTTCAGCCTTGTTATCTGCGCTAAAAAATAATCAATGTTTCCGTATCCAATTTGTCACCCCGGCGATTTTTAAACAAGGTTGGTTGCCCGATTGGCTCAACGATCAATTACAAGGTGTGATGCCAGGGTTAAATCAACGTGTGCAGCTCCATGCATTGGCTTTGCCTCGATGGCAAGCGGTGTCTGGGTGGGATATGTTGAAAAAGCAACACGGGCAAAGGCCCACGCGCAGAATGGTGCCAGCCGGTTCGGTCTATTGGTTTGAATTACTCTCGACTGAAAGTGCAGCATTTGAGTGTTTGTGGTTACAGTGCTTATCCGATGAACGTAGCCAAGATGGGTTTGGATTAGTGGTACCGGGTATCTGGAATCCTGATTAACTTACCGAAGAAGGACGCGATATGGAAAACAAGGTTTATCACCTGCAAGCGCTCACTAGCTTGCATGTTGGTAATGGTGAAGCGGGCGGCGTGATTGATATGCCAATTGCGAGGGAAAAAGCCTCAAATTTGCCGATGATTCCAGGCTCAGGTATCAAAGGGGTTTTGCGATATGAGCTGGAAGGGGTAACACATCATAGTGCATTGTTTGGTCCTAATACCGATGCGGCGCATGAACATGCAGGGGCATTAGCTGTTGGTGATGCGCGGTTACTGGTATTGCCCATTAGAAGTTATAAAGGCACATTTGCCTGGGCCACTTGTCCGATGATTTTGCAGCGATATTTGCGCGATTTGGAACATGCTGACCGTAGGGTAAACTTGGAAGTGCCTGAATTAAAATCGGTGGATATCGCGTTGACTACTGAAACCTGTTGTTTGGGACATGAACAGAAAATTTACTTAGATGACCTTGACCTTAAAGAGCAGTCATCGTCTCATATTTCCCAATGGGCTGAACAGCTTGCCAGTGAAGTCTTTGCTGAAGATGCGACATGGCGAGAATTATTCCTATCACGGTTTATTGTTTTACACAATGATAGCTTTGGTTTTTTAGCAGAAACGGCAACTGAAATCCGTGCCAGAATCAAGATCAAAGAAAATACCCGCAGTGTCGAGAAAGGCGGACTATGGTATGAAGAATATTTGCCCGCTGAGACTTTATTATGGGGCGTTATCGCAACGGATCGTTCTCGGGTTAGGCAAGATACCACGGATGCTGCACAATTAATGAAGCACATTCCGTTAAACCTAAGATTGCAAATTGGTGGCAATGCCAGCGTGGGTTGTGGGCAGGTCAAGTGGCAATTAACTCAGGCGGTCAATGGCTAATGTTGAAAACACGCGCACAAACGAATTCCCAAGCCATTCATCAGCAGTTTTTAACAATCAAGTCAATGGCAGATAAGCCTAAAACTCGTTATGGTGCATTGTGCCATCAAGTGCCAATTATGATTTTGCAAAACGGTTTGATGCAAGCGATGGGTTTTCTCAAAGGTAAAGGTGAGGATGATCCCGAAAAGCCGGAGACGATATTACTTACCCATATCGCTAAGCAACTAACGGGTAAAAGTGCTGATGACTTCTTGCAAAAATTACATCAATGTAATGTCACTGATTATCAATTTCTCACGCGACAGGCACTGGAATCGGCAATTTGGTATAAACGTTATGCGGAAAGTATCCTGAAAGTGCAAAGCGGTGATGATGAGCCATGAGTATAGATTTACAGAGAGAAAATTTTAGTATTGATGCTGCCCAGGGATCGCACGTGGGTCATTTGTTATCGTATGGTTTGCCAAGCTGGAACCCGCAGGCCAATCAGCGTGGCACTGAACGTGCCGCCTTCATTCGCACGCTATGCAATAAGACAGTGACCAGCGAGTGTTATCGACTGGCTTACCAACGCTGGTCTGATTTAGTCAATGATTCAGAGAATATTGCGACCTGGCATGGCAAACTAATGGGTCGACTTTATATTGGTACAGGTAACCCGAATGTTGTAGAGGCCAATCTATCGGTTCATCAAACCTATGGCATGCCGTTGATTGCTGGCAGCGCCATTAAAGGATTATTACACGCGTTTGCGCAAAGACATGACGTTGATCAAAACTCTCTTGATCTGGTATTCGGTAAGTCAACTCGTAATAATCAACTCAGCGAAGCAGGATATGTCATTTTTCATGACGCCTGGTGGGTGCCTGAGTCCGAAAAGACGGCATTCACGCCTGAAATTATCACCGTGCATCACCAAGAGTATTACAAAACTAAAGGCGAGACAGCTGCAACGGATTTTGATGCCCCAAATCCTAATGCACAAATCAGTGCCAGAGGTACTTTTTTATTTTCCATTGAAGGCACACCACTATGGGTAAACTGGGCCAAAACCTTATTGATTCATGCGTTGACACTTGAAGGTATCGGGGCAAAAATTAGCAGTGGCTATGGTTTGTTTGAAGAGGATATTGCACATAATCGACAAGCTTTATCAGCAGAGCAACGTCTCGATCAAGAAGTGGCGGATATGACGTTAACAGGTGTTGCTGATCTTTTTGGTCAAGGTTGGAATAACACAAAAAAGTCAAGAGGGAATGAATGGGAGATATTGTTAGACAAAGTGCATAAGAAATTTCAAACAGAAATTAAAAATTGGGCGATCTCAAATAAGAAGGGTGAAAAGAAAACTTATACTAAATTCAAAAACCACTTTAACTGGGAATAGCCCGCGTGAAAGACCATGCCATAGTACAGATAGATTTATCAACCTATTATACAGAGGTGGCAAAATTGGCGGATTTATCGCGTTATCAAGCGATGGCTATCTCTCAAGCGGGAGAGGGTAATGAGGTGGTATTAACCGGTGCGGCGCCGGTTTGGTTGTATCTTAAAGTTGCGCATGTTTTGCATGGCAAAGCCAAGCGTTTGATTTACCGATCTCCGGTGAGTGGGGATGTGGAGGTGTTCAATCATGACCCAAACTAGTGATAGTCCTGAGCTGACTCAAGTGGATCAAGTGAGTGAAGTGGTTTCTCAGAATATATTTGGCTCAGATCAGTTTTGGCTATATATGGATCAAGCAGGGATATTGGGAGGCAATGTTCTTTTGATCTTGGCAGTATTAGGAGTATTGAATTGGAAAAAAATTCGCGCACGGCTGACTCGAAACCGATTCCCTCATGTCGGAGAAACTGTCACCGAATGTCCGCGCAGTAAAGGTCTGGTATTTACGATAAGTAATATGGATGTACCCCAATGGGTGGTACAACAATGTGGCGCTGAGCAGGTTGGTTTAGTGTCCACCGAGCAATCTCGTAAGGCGGCAGATCAATTAAAAGCGATTTGGTCCAATGAAGGTAAAACCGTTTATGGTCCGGTGGAAATTGGTGATCCTGATGATCCGATGCAGTCACGAAATGAGGTGGCGCATTTATTACGCACCATGGCGCTAGCGGCCAACGAGGTGGCGGTTGATGTCACTGGTGGCAAAGTCCCGATGAGTTTAGGTGCCTTTATGGCGGCAGAAGAAGCCGGAGTACGGACGTTTTATGTAACCACGCAATATGATCCGACATTAAAAAAACCAAATATCAATACTGCCAGCCTTAGACTGATATCTCGACCAGAAAACCAATAAGTAGCAAGTAGGGTGCATTTTATGCACCAAACAGCGCTGAAAATGGCAATCCCATGGTGATTAGCCTCAAGTGCTTAACTGGGTGAAACGCTTAATGGTGCGTATAACGCACCCTACAGAGTTGTAACCATGATCGGTTTGTGAGCGGGATTGAAACATTGCAGTGCTAAACATAAATCCTTGATAAAGGACGTGACTATGAAATGTTGCATGTGCTCATTTAGACAGGTGAGTTGCTATGAATGAAATTATGTCATTACAACACGTCTTATCGGATGACTGTCTGTTTGAGGCTTGGTCAAAGGTGCGTGAGAATCAAGCGGCGGTGGGAGTAGATGGGGTAAGTCTTGAGGATTTTGCCCAGCGCTTGTTCATCCATCTTGATGACTTGCGTCATGAGGTAACGCATCAACAGTATCAACCGCAAGCTTTGTTGCGCATGTTTATGGATAAGGACGACCAAAAATCTCGCCTTCTTTCCATTCCTACGGTACGTGATCGTGTGTTGCAGACAGCCGTCGCGCTAACGCTAACGCCGTTATTTGAAGCCGAGTTTGAGGATTGCAGTTTTGCATATCGGAAAGGGCGTTCGGTTGATATGGCTGTGCGTGCTGTCATGCGTTATCGTGAGCAGGGATATCATTGGGTTGTTGATGCCGATATTTTTTCATTCTTTGATGAAATTGATCATGAGTTGATGTTGGAAAAAGTTTCATCTTTAGTGAAAGATGAAAGTCTGCTGTCATTGATTAAATTATGGCTTAAGAACACAGTGACTGATGGCGAACGCACCTGGACCTTGCAAAAAGGTGTGCCGCAAGGCTCGCCGTTGTCACCTCTTTTATCCAATTTGTATTTAGATGACTTAGATGAAGCCTTGCTTGAAAATAATCTTTGCTTAGTGCGTTTTGCTGATGATTTTTTAGTGTTATGCAAAGATGAGCCGCGTGCTGAAAAAGCATTGGCTATTACCGAACAAGTGCTATCGAGCTTAAAACTTCGGGTGAATCAGGATAAAACACGGCTGGTTAATTTTGATCGTGGCTTTCAGTTTTTAGGTGTTGAATTTGTTAGTTCTTTAGTCTCAACGGTTGAGCCAGAGATTTCTTCAATACCTCATGCCCCTGAGGTAAGGGTGAATGCTGATCATAGATCAACGACATATGGAGAAGCATCTAGATCGGTGAGCAACGATAGCAATCAACATGATTCGTTGGAAACATTTCGTGATGATTTGCCCGATTTCGCATTAGACCAAGCTGAGGAGATCGTAACTTCTCAACGTGAACCGTTGTTACGGACCCTTTATATTGTCGAACATGGTTGTGTGTTGGCAAAGGAGTCGGAGCGTTTACTCGTCAAAAAGAAGGGGCAGATTATTCGCGAAATACCGATTATTAAACTTGACCAAGTGTTGATTTTTGGAGGCGCACAGATTACCACGCCTGCCATGAAATTATGTTTAGCTGAAAAAATCCCTATCGTATTGCTGTCGTCTACTGGGCGATATCATGGGGTGATTGACTCTTTTGATACTGACCCGGTGTTATTGCATCGGGATCAGTTTCGGCGTGCAGAAGACCCGCATTTTTGCTTGTCAGCCGCCAAATCAATTATTACAGGCAAGTTAGCCAACTCGCGGGTGGTGTTAACGCGCTATGCTCGTCGGCATGATAACAAAGAATTAACCAGTGCTATCGATGCGTTAAAACACTTGAAGTACAAAGTATCTACAGCGCTGAGTTTAGATCAGTTACGCGGTTTTGAAGGGGCAGGGGCTAAAGCTTATTTTGGTGCAATCAGTGGGTTGTTGGGTGCGCCGTGGAAATTTCAGGGACGTAAACGACAACCCCCTCCTGATCCAGTCAACGCGTTACTCTCCTATGGGTATACTTTACTTTTTTATAATGTGTTTGCCCTGTTACGCGCACGAGGATTGAATCCTCATGTGGGTTATTTGCACCCAGTGCGTAGTGGTCATCCTGCGTTAGTATCTGATCTGATGGAGGAGTTTCGTTCTATTATTGTTGATACGACAATATTATCTTTATTGCTTAATCAACGCATACAAGTCAGTGAGTTTGAGTTTGACGCGGATCAACAGCTCCCCTGTCGGTTAGGCGCATCGGTACGTAAGGTTTTTATTCGTGCGTTTGAAAAAAAAATGAATGATACATTGAGGCATCCTGTCACCGGTGTGGCAATGGATTATCGGCGTTGTATTGAAGCGCAAGTTAATGAGTTCGCTGCTGTGTTGCGAGGCAAAAAAGATCAGTATACGCCGATGGTGCTACGATGAGTGAGTTGTGGATGATTGCCTATGATATCGGTCATGATAAACGTCGTAAAGCGGTTCACGATACTTTGCAAAGTTATGGTATTCGCGTTCAATATAGTGTGTTTGAATGTCGCTTAGATCACAATACACTACAACAGTTACGTCAGCAATTGGTGACAAATCTTGATGCTAATGAAGACAGTATTCGTTGTTACCCGTTGTGTGCCTGGTGCCAGCAAAACATCACCTCTCAGGGGATCGATGATGCGCTTGATGATACGGAGCGTTATCTTGTCTAGTCGATTTGTGGTGGTGTGTTACGATATTGCCAATGATCGCAGGCGCCAGCGTGTTGCGTGCGAATTAGAAAACTTTGGGCAACGGGTACAATACAGTGTATTTGAATGTCATTTGAGTTGTGCAGATATGGACAACTTAAAGCAAGCATTGAATCGATTGATTGATGAAACTGAGGATCGAGTTCGGTATTATGAGCTTTGCCCAAAAGATAAACCGAAAATCATCATTGATGGACAGGGGCAAGTGACTAAGCCGGCGGATTATCATATTATTTGAAAAATATTTTGCTAACAAACGGTTAGCCATGAATTTAAAATAAGACTTATTCCTATCGGCGCACCCATTGGCAAAATGCGAAAAATGTGAATAATAGCGATAAATATTAGCTAAAACAATGGGTTATCAATAAAGGGTAAATAAAGACGGGCAGAAGATTGATTTTAAAGGAAAAAGTGCTAAAAATAGGAGAGCGAAAGAGGGGTTAACAAGTGAAAGACTATAGGGAGCCGAAAATGACCGAAAAACCGCCATGCAATCAACGGCCTGCCAAGGTACCGTTGTAACCATGACCGGTTTGTGAACGGGATTGAAACATATTTTATTGCCCATATAAGCATGTCGGATTATGGGGTGTTGTAACCATGACCGGTTTGTGAACGGGATTGAAACATATTCTGGGTTTGCTAGGATGATGTCTGCCATTTGCTTGTTGTAACCATGACCGGTTTGTGAACGGGATTGAAACTTCATTTTAAATCCTCGTTGTGTGTCGTTGTTACTAAGGGTTGTAACCATGACCGGTTTGTGAACGGGATTGAAACCTAAGTTACGGCAAGTTAACATTAGGCTTGCAGCGTGTTGTAACCATGACCGGTTTGTGAACGGGATTGAAACCTTGTAGGCATCCTCACGGCTGGAACGATCGTTGGGTAAAAACATGCCTGCCAAGGCAGTGACTTGTGCGCTGGACGAAACCTTTCCCTCCGATATTTGTTTGGTGGGCATTGAAACGGACTCCAATTTTATCTTACTGGAGCAGTTTGCGGATAAACGCGATTGTGACACTTGGCAACAAGCCATGGGGAAACGCTTATCCGCCTTGCCAGTGAAGGTGATACAAGTGGTCAGTGACGAAGCCAAAGCATTAATCAAATACACCCGCGAGATCTTGGGTGCGCATCATTCCCCCGATGTGTTTCATGTGCAGCAGGATATTATTAAAGGGACATCCCCGTCACTACGAGCCGATATAAAGCAAGCCAAAGCCGCGCTCATCCTGGCCAATGATGCGCTTCAGGCCTGGATAGAGGCCAAGATCGCGTATGAGCAGTGTGTCATCAAACCCTCAGGACGCCCGGTACAGTATGATCAGCAGATAGACGAGGCCGCCAAAGAGCAGAGTAATGCCATCGATCACCTGGTGGAGGTCGTCACTCGACGAGAGGCGGTTCAGGAGGCGAACCGGGGGATTGGTCAGGATTACCATCCCTTTGACCTTGAGACCGGCGAGAAAAAGACACCGGAAAAACTCGCGACACAACTGAAGGATCATTTTTCAACGATTGACAAGCAGACAGAACAAGCCGGGCTCTCAGAAAATAGCCTCAAGCGAGTCCAAAAAGCCCGGAGAGTGGTCGATTCTCTGGTTCACACGCTGAGATTTTTCTGGTGCCAGGTGGCCATCATGATGGAGGGGTTTAACCTGCCGGATGAGATGCGACCCGTTTTTGAAGGGTACCTGTTGCCAATGGCTTATATCGAGGCTCACCTACCCAAAGCCCGCGATGCGAAACAAAAAGCAAAGCGTAGAGACCTGTATCGCGAGTTGGAAAACCAACTCAATGGCCTTGATGCCTGGAAGCATCAAACGCCTGAGCAAAAAACAAAGTTAGAGTCACAGGCGAAAAAGTGTGCCCAGGTCTTTCAACGATCGAGTTCTTGCGTCGAAGGTCGAAATGGGCAGTTATCTTTAAAGCATCATGCCAGCCGTAAAATGAGTCCGCGTCAATTGGCCGCCTCAACAGTGATACACAATTACTTTATTACGAGATCCGATGGAACAATGGCGGCAGAACGACTTTTTGAGCAGCCTCCGGACAATCTGTTTGAATGGCTGTTAGCGAAGACAGATTGTCCGCCATTGCCAGCGCAAAAAAGGTCTATGCCGAGGAAATTACGCATGGTGGCTTAAATTAGAGGGGTGGCCGGCACGATGAATAAGGCCGAACAAAGTGATAGTGTTAGAAGCGACCGAATTCTTACGACGTTTCCTGTTACATGTGCTGCCTGCCGGATTCATGCGTATTCCTCAAAATTCCCATCTCCCTAGATAATCCTGCAAACATTTACTATAATGTACAATTGTACATCGAAGAGATTTAATATGGAAATTACACTGGATACGTCTGCACTGATAGCGGTGATTACCAATGAACCTACGAAGGGAAGAATTGTTGAAATATCAAATAGGTCTACGATTTTTTGTCCTATATCTGTACATTGGGAGATAGGTAATGCTTTCTCGGCAATGCTAAAAAGAGATCGTATTAATATTGCCCAGGCGCAAGCCTGTATTCAAGCCTATGAAGAGATTCCTATCAAATTTATTGAAGTAAGTCTTGCCCAAACGCTCGAATTAGTAAATCACCTTAAGATTTATGCTTATGATGCGTATCTTATTACATGCGCACAACAATTGGGTAGCCCATTACTTACTTTAGATAGAGGTTTGATTTCAGCAGCTCAATCTGTTGGCGTAAAAACATTAGAGGTCTAATTATGCGAGTCTATACATTTTCTGAAGCAAGACAAAATTTTTCGTATCTTTTGGAACTAGCGCAAAAAGAAGGCGTAGTACGAATTAATCGACGAGACGGAAAATCTTTCATTATACAACCTATCGAAGACAGCGATTCACCATTGAACATAAAAGGTGTCAATTTAGACCTCACTTCAGAAGAAATAGTTGATTTTGTCAGAGAAGGAAGAGAAAGACACTAAACATTCAGCTAACAATGCGTTCAATCAAGGGAATCAAGTCAAGGGGTCAAGACTAGTAATGTATATTTATTAAAAATATTTTCTAACAAGTAAGCGTAGTGCATTAATCTATTACTATATAATACTAGTCTTGACCCCTTAAATTGACCCCTTAAACCTTAAAATGATTCCCCATTAGGCAATAGGCGTGTATTTCTATCCCAAAACGTTGGCAGGCTTGTTCTATGCGCTGGAGAAAAGCTTAATAATACGCTTTTGAATGAAAGACAAGCTGTCTTCCCCTGCCACGATTCATCACGTGATAAAAAGCATTGTCATATTCTATTCGTAAAGGACGCGTCATAAAAATAAGGATAGAGCATAAAATAGTAAATGTAAAGATTTGACCCCCTATGTTTTTTCATCGCCATCAATTTATCTAAAAAGCCCTGCGGCTGCTGACATTGAAAATAAGGCCTGACCACGTGGAATAGATCTTCTTCGAGATTAAAGCTCTGGCGAAACTCCGGCGTAAACAGCGCATCAATTTCATCATAGGCACGTTTAAAGGATTGCAAGTAGGCATGTTCGCGGAAATACGGACCGCGTTCGATACCGCCATACCAGTGTTGCAGTAGCATACTATAATTTTTCGGCCCGCCAAAGCAGGGGTCACCGCCTTCACCGTTGAAGATCCAGTTAACATCTTGCTTGGCATGTGCTGCCAGTTCGTAGTTGGATGCAGTAATGGGATCGCCGCTGGGCTCGTCGAGCTGCCAGATGATTTCGCGCAGGCGTCGCAGCATTTTTTTCGGTTTGAATAGCACTTCATGGTGTACGGTGTTGTAGCGCTTGGCCACCATTTCTGCGAATTCCAGTTCGTGCCGATAAGCTTTGCCGAAGTGCAGTGAATACGTATGAATTGGATGCTGGTGTTGACGTGCCACCTCCGCCGTCACAATACTGGAATCCAGGCCGCCGGAAAGAAAAATACCGACCGGTTGATCCTGTGGTAAACGTTCAGTCACACAATCGGCAAAGGTCTGCGAAAAATCATTTTTCCAATGCTGCTCGCTTTGTTGTTGTTTTTCTAAATTCTCGAAAAAATAAAAGCGTTCTGTATCAATGATCAGACTTTCACTCTGGCGTTGCCAGTGTAGGCGATAACCGGGTGGCAGGGTGTAAAGATCTTTAAGCATCGTGTATTTACCCGGCACGAAGCTAAAACATAAATACTGTTCCAGTGATTTGTTATCCAATTGGCAATCAAAGTCGGGTAATTGATGCAGGGCCTTGGGTTCGGTGGCAAAGTATAAACCGCTGGCAAGCAACGTATAGTAAAGACTGCGTTGCCCGGCACCATCACGCATCAGGATACCTTTGTCGCGTTGGCTAATGGCCAGAACAAAGGCGCCGGTGAGTTGATCCAGGTAAGACTCACCTTGCTCCAGATAATTTCGCAATACCATTTTAGGTGAGAGGTTTAACGAGTGAATTCCGGTAAAAAACCCGGCAATGGTAATCATGTTGCCAGCAATGGTTGCCATGCCGCTGTGGTGTTTCCGTTGCCATGCTTGTTTGTGTGCGGCACCGTAACCGATATAAACACCGCCCTGACTTTGCTTAATAATGTCCGAACCGCAGCGGTGAGTAAGCTGGGCGGCTAATGTGGCCAAGGGATTATGCTGATGCTGACTGATTGCGCCAAATAATGCATCCATGGACTTCTCCTTTACCCAAAATCATCATTAATAATGTGTACTGAAGCAAAGACATCGCTGTGTAATAAGTCCGCTGCTCCCAATGCGACAATACCTGTCAGGGCAGCATACGGTAGCATATCGACGGTGGCGTATTGCTCATGGCTCTTGAGGTAACGAAGGGGTTTTATGTTGCTAATCTGTGTAGGCGTAATCGCTGCATCGATGACTTTTTCTTCGTTGAAATTGACGCCGGTTTTTATTTTGAATTGACTGAGCATACTGTGTTTATCCTCATTGACGGCATGTAGCAGTATAAGCTGTATCTCGGGTTGTTCCGCCAGGATTTTCTTCAGTGGTTGAATCAGATAGTTGGGATAACCGTTGGTAGATATGATTAATGCTTTAGCATTGGCATGTTCGTTATTTTTCACCAGCATATCAACGGTAAGGTCTTTATCTACGATGATAATTTTTTCTACGCCGTATTCAAAAATATCCTCCTCTTCATTCATTGGTGGCGGTTTATTCAAGCTCGGTTCAGCAATCAAATAATTGGACTTTAAATAAGTTTTCTGCCATGTGTTCAGCATACTGGAAAACACATTATAAGAGACGGGTTTGCTGGATTTGGCTAGTTTCTTGATGAAAATGATACCCAGTACCAACGCGATAAAAAACAAAAATAGTATCTCAAATACGTTGCCAATAATAATTGAGAGGATTACTCCTAGCAGAAAAATGGCTGGAGTGACACCTGACTGTCTGGATATTTTTAAATATAATCCATAAAGACTTTCCTGGGTGAAATACCGCGTGTTGTTAGCACTGGCTTGCTTGATGAGGTTATGCATCTGGTTATCGGTTAGTGCATCACTGTCCGGAGTAAATGAAAATGGATAACCACATGAACAGCGTATTCCAAGACGTTTGCGGCGATGATTGATGCTACAATTTGGACATTTCATAATTGCCTCCTTGTTTGCTATATCTTCAGAATTTTTGCTCAGGCCCGGATTCAATGGTATTGCTGTCGATCTGAATAAAAATATCATATCTATTTAAATAAACAATATATCTATGTGGTATAACGACCGCTTAGCATTGTCAGTTTGTTTCTTATTGCCGAAGTGTATTCGATCAAACGGAAAGCTGCACTCGATATTTGGCTAAGTGGTGCTATTGACCTTTGATTGGTGATTATTCTGAAGTGAACGGTAGCAGAGAAGTATTTTTTATATTAATCATCCAATGGAAAATTATTGGTTTAAATAGATATGGATTTCACCCAAACCACTACCCAGTGATTGACCATTGATAAAAAATAGACGAACCGTTCAACAGCGATAAGCACCACTTAAACGCTACATCGACCACTCACCAGATTACTGCTTTACACATACTGCCAAGATAAGGGATAAAGATAAAGAATGTAAACGATTACTGATAGTTTCATCCCGTGATTCTAATGAAAAAACAGTAGAGCCGTATCGTATAAGAGGAATTAAGCAATGAAGTACAATAAACGACTATTTTTTATACCGAGTCTCGTGATTTTAACTTTAACGATTTTTTTGACTACGCATATGGTGAGCGCTCAGGAGTCTACGCCATTCTACTGGGAGTACATCAATGTAGAGATTGATGTCCAGGAGAATGGCGATATGCTGGTGAGCGAGACCCAGAAGTATGTCTTTACCGCGCAGCACACCAATGAACGGTATCGCTGGTTGCCATTAGACAAGGTGAATAGTATTGAAGACGTGGAAGTCTTTGAGGGTGATCGAAAGCTTTCGGTTACCAGCGGGATTGAAGAAAATCAGCAATGGATTCGATGGCAACATGAATTGACGCCTCCGGAGAGCCATACTTTTGTTATAAAATATCGGATCAAAGGTGGTTTACAGGTTCATGACAATTGGGATTTTGTTTATTGGAAAGCCATTTTCAAAGAGAGACGTGCGCCCATTCATCGTGGAACAGTGACTGTTCGATTACCGGCTGTTCTGGCGGGACATGTTCACAATTTCAAGAGTTTTGGGGTGACCGCTAATGTTTCACAAGTTGATGCTCAGACGATTGAATTCGTTTCGCAAGGTAAGCTTCTCTCGGGGCAAGAATTGGAAGTGTTGGTTGTTTTTCCTAGCACTATCCTCGGTATACCCATATCAGCCAAACGGAAAACGCAACAACTTGAGCAGCAAAATCAAGAGCCCCACCAATCCCATACTATGGGAATCATTGTGACTTTGGTTTTGGTTATGATTTTTATTATGCTATTAAAATACGGTACTGTTGGCGATAGCAGCGGAAGGGGGAGTGGTGGCTTTGGCGGAGGTAGTGGTGGTGGCGGTAGTGGCGGTAGTGGCGGTGGCGGTGGCGGTAGTGGCGGTAGTAGTGGCGGCGGAGGTGGCGGCGGCGGTGGCGGATAAAAAAGATAAGTTACAAGCGACATTGAGCCGCCTGTTATTTGATTTCGTTTGATCCTTAGGAATGGAAATTACATAACTTGCACATCTTGCATCCCAGTTTCGGCCGCTCTTTTCCTAAAGCGTCTACTATAGCTTCGGAAGTTGATATCTAGTCGAGTTTAGGGCTCTCCCCAGCTCAAACTCTGAGCTTTTAGCTAGTGGTACAAAAATAAGTGGATGTCTGGATATCAACTTCCGGAGCTATATAAAGGACATATGGATAGGAGTTATTATATGATGACGATAGATGAGATCAACAAGATCGAGGATAAAGTAATTTCAACATACGAGGCGTTGCCTGTGTGGAGGATAATTGGTGTTGAAGCTTTGCCGGTTGCGGAAAAAACCTATATGGATGCATTCGAGATAAGGAAGTCATATATGGAGTATTTGGTTGGTAGATGAGAAATGAAATGATTCACGTATTTTCACATCCCTAAACGTTCTTTCAATAACTTCAGATAGTGACGGCTAACAGGAACACTCTGTCCGGAGTTAGTTTTGATTTCTGCTAAGCCATTTTCCAATGGGATGAGTTCATCTATTTGGGCAAGGTTGATCAGGTTTTGACGATGACAACGGAATAACTCTGTTTTGACTTCCATGGTGGCTAGCGTTAGCTCGGTATAGTATTCTTTATCGGTGCATACCACGTAGATTCCACGCGTATCGGATCGCACATATTGTATGTCTTCCGGTTTAATGAATTTTATCCGATTACTGAAAATGCAGGGGATGATTTCAAGCATCCGATCTGGATAGGGAGATACTTCAGTATCTGGATTTGATATTTGACTGCGGATGCGTTCGATGGCTTTATCGAAACGATCTTCTTCAATAGGCTTTGGCAAATAATCCAGCACCCCTTGGGCATAGGCACGTACAGCAAAGTCGCTTTCCCCTCCGGTGACAACCACGACATGTGGATGATGCTCCTCCGGCGCCATATAGTCGAGTAGGGTAAAGCCATCATGGCCTGGCATGATGATGTCCAGAAAAATGGCATCGGGTTTGTGTTCGCGGATCTTGCGTAGGGCAGAAAAAACATCTTCACATTGGGCTACGATCTGAAAATCGGTGTGTCGTTCCAGCAAGTAGGCTAGTTCTTGTTGCGCCAAAGGTTCATCATCAATGAGTATAACGTTTATGGTCATGATTGTTTCCTGAAAGGTAGGGTTAGGGTAACTGTGGTGTACTGATTTGGTTCACAATCCACACTCAATCCATATTGGCCCCCGAACAGCTCTTTAATCCGTCCGTCAACATTGCTCATGCCGACACCTTTATTGGTCGATGCTTGGGTGGGCTGATATTGTCCTGCATTATCCTTGATCTCAATGCGGATCAATCTATTCGCGATTTGATAGGCATGGATGTGGATTATACCGGGTATCAACAAGCGGGATGTACCATGTTTAATGGCATTCTCGACTATCGGTTGCAGACTAAAACTGGGCAATATTGTATTCATCAGTTCCGGCTCAATGCTTTTTTCTATTTGCAGCTTATCGCCATAACGGGTGAGCTCGATGCTGAGATGGGCATCCAAATGTTCCAATTCTTGCTCTAAGGTGCTGGTCTCATTACCTTGTTTAATGTTCTTACGCATGAGGAATGCCAACTTGGCCAATAACTCCTTGGCACGGGTCGTATCGGTTCGCATGACGGCAGAGACCGTGTTCAATGCATTGGCCAGATAATGTGGATTAATTTGGGCGATGAGAAGCTTGTGTTCTGCAATTGCTAGTTGTTCTTGATAGATGCTCAGTCGCATTTGTTCGGATAAAAGATCAGCAACACCTTCACCCAGGGCGCGATTTAACTTTGGAAAAAACCGTCGCTTAGGCTCGAATAACAGTAAAACACCAAGAACATTTCCATCCACGGCAAGTGGCGCAATGAGAGCGGAATGCAGTGGGCAATTGGTGGCGATGGGGCATTGAAACTGGTGAGCGTTGCCATCGATAAAGATGACTCGTTGTTGTTCAATGGCTTTTTGAATCAGGTCAGCGGCGATTTCATCGCCTACTTGATGATGATCCGTTCCAATCCCAGAGATTGCCATGATTTTATTACGGTGATCGGTAATGGCAACCGTTGCAATTCGGGTTTCCTTTCGAATCGTGTTGACGATTTTCTTAGCGGCTTGTTCATTGAAGCCATATTTAAGCACATCCACTAAGTACTTGGCCATATGCAGCGCGCTGGTGGTGTATGAGGCGCCAGAGCGTTCCCTGTCATTTAGTATGGTAACAAATAGCGCGGCCCCGATACTGTTGCCGATTAAACTGGGCAGGGTGGTAATTTGAATTAAGGCGAGGGCTTCGTTGAATGAGCTAGCGAAGGGAAAGACTAATGCTTTCATCATTAATTCAGCGGTACAGACAGTTGCAACTGCTATTTTCCAGTCAAAGCGCATGGCCTGATTCTTTCGTACCATGAGAAGATAAACCAGGCCTGATAACATACCGGTCAAGGTGGTTCCCAGGAAACCCGCCATGTCGGTAGCGCCGCCCAGATTGTATCGGTATATACCTGCAGTTAGACCAACCGCTGTACCAAGCACGGGGCCGCCTAAAAAACCGGCGAGCACTGCGCCGATAGAGCGGGAATCCACTTGCGTCCAATGGTGCTCCTCAGGACTGAGGGGAACATTAGTGGCCAATACTGAGCCCATGATTGAAATAAAGGAGAATATGCCATAGAGCAACAGCCAGTCACGTTTCCGAAGTGAATTTTTAACCAGTAATTGAAAAGCGCTGGAACGGCTGAACAGAAAGGCAATGACAAACAATATCGCGACTTGCTGGAAAATACTGAAGAAGTGTTCACTGTTAAGCCAGGGTGAGTCCAGTGTATATAGCTTTTGAATGAAAAAATCCAAATCTATGGATCCTCGAGTAACGTTTGATTATCGGAAAATTATCACGTACCCATTCCTAATCAGTATCACATTAATGCAGAAAAAGTAAATGTAGACTCCTTATTAACCAATTAAATTAAAAAAGGAGCCTAGCAGCGATAAGCTTGACCGATTATCAACAAAGTATCAAGCGCCAAAAAATAGTCGAGCAAAACCACTGCATTGTTGGTGTTGTTTAATAGGCTTAAGGAATGGACTAAGTAATGACGTTCCATTTGATATCTTGCCTCTATTTATTTGTTGCTAACCATTATTCGCCACCTCCGCCACTATCGCTACCACTTCCCCCGGAATCGCCGTCGCTATTCCAGCTGGTACTCGAACCGCCACTACTGTTGTTGTTTGAACTACGAAAAATGAAAAAAACAATAACGACAGCAACTAATATAAGGCTTAGTGTTATATTTCCGAGCATGGCGCTGATCGTTGCTGCTACTAACAGCATTGCTATTACGATTTTTTTAATTACAGATGCTTGGCTAGACATGGTATGTCACTCCTTAATCAGGTGTGTGATAAAAATCCGAATTACATCGTCAGTGCAAATAATAGTGGTTTGGTGATTGATGTAAAGGAGATGTCGGGTGAGTGGTTGATCGGAGACTTAAGCGGTTGTCAGATTGATTAAGTGGTTTATCGATTTTACGGATTATAGCTATTGAGCAAGGTTAAGCTAAACTCTTTAATAGTTATTGCTTTGACAGCTATTATCCAGACATCGAATGGCTATTGATGGGTTTCGCTTTGTTCTACCCATTCTACGCATGATTGGATATTAACTTCCAGACATTTTCACAGCACTGATAACTCATGCAATTTATGCACTGATTTCCAATTTCTAGTGGTTGCCTCAATTGCTAGCTTACGTTCAATAAAGGTATTTGACAGTTTACTTTTTCCGTAGCCATTAGGGCAATGCAGGTATATTTCTTTCCCTGTCACTACGAGTTTTTCGGGTGCAACGACGTATTTTTGTATATCAGCAATCTGAACTTCGGATGGTTTTGAGGACAAAAAAACGACGAGTACTTTTGTGCCGTCTTCTACCCTATCAACTTGCCCGAATGGATAGTTTTTAATAATGTTTTTGATTTCAAGGTTTGTGCGAATTTCAACAGGCACATGAAATTCATATTTTTTCTTGATCGCTTGCTCTATGGTTGTTTTCAGGTTCGCTCTATTTTTGACGGCCGTCTCAAAGATCACATTCCCGCTTTGAATATAAGTTACTACATTCTTGAAACCTAACAACTCGTATAGCGATTTTAGGTCGGCCATCTTGATCTTCTTTTGGCCGCTCACATTGATGCCACGAAGTAGTGAAATGTATTTGTTCATTAACAACAAACATCAGCTAACATTCCGTCTTGCAACCATTGTTGCAATAAAATTGCGGCTTGAGTCGCATCATCATTCTCGCTATCGTTACTTAGCTCAACGCAGATGTCACCAAAACTTTTTTCGCCTCTTAAGCTGTCTAACGCTTTTTCTTCCAGCGGTGAGATTGAGCGAAATTGGGTTTCCCATTGGGGTCGCCAAATGATCCAACTTTCTGGGTGGGTAAGTTGCTGTGGTGGCATGGGATCGGCATCATCTTTAATGGCTTGCCAAATTGTAATGGTATTCCATTGCATGCTCAGCTGGTTAAATGATGGCAGCAGTTTGAATTTGAGATCTCCCCATTGGGATGGCTCATACTGAGATAAATGCTCAATAGATACGGGTAATGCGTTGGCCGCATCAAACGCGAAAAGGAGCGACCATTCAAATAATGCCATTTCCGGAATCACTGAATTGTGATATTGCATATCGGCAGCTAGGAATTGGCTGAATTGATGACCAAAGTCGCGAATGTTATAGAACGGAGAAGGATGCTGTTGAATATAGTCTTGTGTGATAGCATAAAATCGTTTGTCGCCTAACAACGTGTGAGTACTTGGATAGCTATCTGTCAACGCATCAACCAAGCGATAAAGATAGGCGTTTTGATAAATACTGAACCGCTGTGCGGCGGGTAATTCATCGGTCGATATGATTTCATTTTCGAGCTGCTTATCTTTTTGTAAGATCGAATGCAAAAATTTTTGTTGCATTGCCGCTAAATTGTTCATGAGCATTTTCTCTCGATCGTCGCCGTTGCAATCTGTTTGGCCATCATCAATTCTTCTAGGACGTCTGCTAAAGGGGGAATGTTGTCATCGCGCTCGATCATGGTGGAAATTTGTCCGTGGCGACTAATGGTATGTGCATACAACTGCCAGACCGGGTCGGCGACCGGATGGTCGTGGGTGTCAATGATGTGACTGTCATGATGGCTGTGTCCGGCGAGGTGGATCTGCTGAATATGTTTGCTCGCAATGGCGTCAATGTAAATGGTGGGATCAAAGTCGTGATTAAAGCCACTTACGTACACATTGTTAACGTCAAGCAGCAGCAAGCAGTTCGACTCTTCACAAATGGTGTTAAGAAAATCCCATTCGGTCATTGATGATTGGTGATATTCAATGTAGCTAGAAACATTTTCAATCAGAAACGGTTTCTCTAAAAAGTCCTGCACTAATTTGATACGTTCAATGAGGTGTGTGGCCGCTTCTTCAGTGTAAGGGAGCGGCAATAAGTCATGTGAATTTTTTTGATCAATGCCGGTCCAGCACAAGTGATCGGAGATCCACGCTGGGTTAATACGTTGTGATAATTGTTTTACTTTATGTAAATAATCCCAGTTCAATGGGTCGGTATTACCGAGTGCCATGGCGACACCATGCATTACTAGCGGATATTTTTCGTTGATTTTATCTAAAAAATAAAGGGGTTTGCCGCCACTCACCAGATAATTTTCGGTGATGATTTCTAACCACTCAATCGGTGCGGGCGTGGTTTCTAAAATGCTGGAATAATGTTCAGGTCTTAAGCCTAATCCAAATCCGAGATAATCTCTCATGGGAACTCTCACGTAAATAATTGCTTAGGAATGGATGTAGCCAATAGGTAAATATATAGGGTTCAAGCTTGTGATTGCGTGCATCAGCAAAGGTCATCGCCATCCGATGACCTTTTTGCAGTGCTTGCTGGGATTAAATAACCGTGCCTCCTTTTTCAGCGCAGGCTTCTTTACTTGTTGATAACCAACCTTCTCCCTTGCAGCTGTTCTTACCTTTGCAGTCATTGTCTGCACTTTTGCACGATGTTTTACCCTTGCAGGAATTCACTCCTGAGCAATGGACATCCCCGGATGACGCCATTTGGGGGCTGCTACCAGGGATAGCGCAGCCTGTTAAAATTAAACCTGCCGCAGCAGCAGCGAGTGCAGTTCCAGTTATTTTGTGATTCATTAAACACCTCAGTTAATTAAATTAGTTATAAAATCAATAGTTTGCTCTGCGGTATAAGATACTTGCCTAAGCACAGTTGCGTTTGCTTATTCGTTGTATGGATGCAGAGCGGTGAAATTTGTTACAGGATCAAGAGTATCAACCCATGCTCTAATATAGTTTATTAGCTAAATAGCATATGTGCCACTATTGTGCCGATAAAATAACTGTTTGACTCTAAAGTATACTACAGGGTTTATGCTATGGCGTGTGAGGAATGAATGATGATGCAAATAGGTACAGTTGCTAAACAATGTGGTATTGGGGTTGAAACCGTTCGATTTTATGAGCGAGAAGGATTGATTTCTAAACCGCGTCGATCCGTGGCGGGCTATCGGCAATATTCCGAGATTGTATTGAAACAAATTCAGTTAATTTGGTAACTTTTTTCCTCTAAATTATTTTGATGAGGCCCCGAAAATAATAACCAACATGCCGGTTAGCATGATCAGGACGCCGATAATATCCCATCGAGTTGGTTGCACCGCATCAACCGCCCAAAGCCAGCCGATGGCGACTGAAACATAAACACCACCATAAGCGGCATAAACTCGGCCCGCATCGGTGGGATGTAAGCTTAATAACCAAACAAAAATCACCAGACTCAACGCCGCAGGTATCAACAACAAGATAGAGCCGCCTTGACGTAACCAAAGATAAGGTAAATAACATCCAATGATTTCTGCAAGCGCTGTCATAAAAAAGAGCAGCATGGTTTTAAAAGTGAACATAATTTATCACGATGAATTTTGTTGGAATTCTTTAATCAATCGCATCGGCCTTGGCAAGGTCGATGGATGTCCACTCAATCCGTCAATAACTTTGCAGCACGTAAGCGATCGATCAAACTAGGCCGTCGGGAATAAGTTCGCCGGATTTTATTAATGCGCTGGTTGAATATATCAAGTTCCTTTTGGAATTCGGCAAGATCACGCAAATCGTTTAACAAAGCGATTGCTTCATTATATGCCTTGGGTGTTTTGCGTTCGATGAACTCATCTATTTGTTGCCACATTTGCTGTTGATTTTTAAAGCTCGGCAACCTCAGCTTGTTGGGTTTCGCTTAGCGGCGCATCAATGGCCTTAAACTCGTAATATTGGTATTCACTCATTATTGATGCCTTTGTATCGTTTTATTGATGGGTTGAAGCGCTGTTCGATTTAAATATCCACTGGCATTATACGTGATCATTCTGCCATAATCGATATTAAATAGTGACTCATAGCCGTAGATTGGGGTGAGCTTGCGGACCCCAGCCTGCCTATCTGATGCATTTTGAAAACAGCTTCTAACTTAATGAGCGTAGAATTACTATTATGACGTTAAAGACTGCTAGATTTATCACGGAAAATAACGAATATACGGCATGGTGGCTGGTATTTTATTCGGTTGGCTATTTTCTATGACAACGTTATCTTTACCTTCAATCATGGCAAATTGAAAACCGATGGCTTTATCGCCTTGCGCTTTTGCCTTGTTAATCACTTGGGTGATGGGAAAGGAATAACTTGTGCGTAGCGATAAATTTGCTAACTTGCTGAACGAGCTTAACAGGGTCGGTTCGCTGCGTGTGTCATGATTAATACCGAATGCGAAGATACTGAATAAAGTCGGCTGATCACTTGGCGTTGTTGTCAATGTGAAGTTGATTGAGGCTTGGCTGAGCTCGTTAGGGAGCGCGCTGAGTTCATATTCAAGTATCGCCTCTTTTTCGTTTGCTATTAACGTGAGTATCGGGGTTGATGTGGTTTGTGGCGAGGAGGCGTCTTGCATTGATGGTGCAACAGTATATTGCGCAGAGGGCAAGAGTGCGGTGGTAAAGTGCGATACATAAGGCGATGAAATATGCCTGCCAGTCGGATTCACGGTGACGGTATAATTTGTTGCGGATGTTAATGGGTTAGCAGGCGTAAAAGTAATCATCCCGTCTTTAAAGGCGATTCGGCCTGGCAGAGTATTTATGGTGTCGCTTAATGTTATGTCATTTAGCGTTAACGAGAGAAAATTTTGCAAGGTGTTAGGTTTGATAGCGATCATGGTATTTAAAAACACATTACGCGCACCATCCAATGGGTATATGGTCAATGGGGGTGTTTCCGTGTTTGACAAAGCTAAATGATTGTTAGCTTGGTTTTTGGTTCTGATTGCCGGGCGTTTGACATTGGTTTCTTGATCTTGAGAATAGGTATAGGCTGTGGTTATCGATGTTTCGTATAAAATTACGCGCTGATCTTCCGTCATCATTGTTAAATGAAGTGCATCGATCGTCATGTCTATGGTTGGGTTTATGGTGATTAAACACGTACCGCTGCCGGTGCCGACTGGATATGAATCTGCTCCACAGTCATGGCTTGCCAGGTTTGGCGCTTCTGCCGATACGGGTTGTACCATGACTAAGATACCTTCGGGCACGATGGTGTCATAATCAAAATCAAGACGTATGGGCTCATTGTTTGTCATGTTTCTCGGTGTGGCTGGTAACAATCGAATATTCCATAAAAAACTGTTGGTTGTTGGGCTTAAAGGTTCTGCTTGTTGGAAAGTAAAATCTACGGGCACAAATTTTACGGCGAGTTCAAAATTTTGACCGGTAACCATTTGTAAGCGTATCTGATCTATGTGAACCTCTGTTGGTCCGCTTAAGATAGTGAACGTTGACGTGCTGCTACCATTGCCGGTGGGTAATATGGATGGGTCTGTCTCTTGTCTTGGTGATAAACTAGAATCACTAAGGGGTACAACCGAGATAACGACTCCATTGGTGTTATTGGTACTGTAATCATAGGATACCGTAATAGGCGTGCCGTAGCTTAAGGTAGCTGGTGAGTTGATTGAGACACCAATGTTGGTTATTTTATGGCTTGAAGCAACAACGGCATAGTTAACCGGTATAGTGAGTTCACGTAAAACTATATTAGTGTTTTCTGCTCGCATTTCCATCCGTACTTCATCAATTATTCCAACATCACTGGTTACCTCAAAAAATGATTCTCCTTGACCTGTGCCCATCGATTTTAGCGGAGGGAAGGCTTGATACGATAATCCTGGTAATACCAAACCAGCTGCATACGGTTTGCTCCAAATACGTACGCCATCTGCATGTACTGTTTCGTAATCGAATGTTACGAATACTTTTTGATCGAGAGACAAGGACATAGGTGAGGCTGGAGTAAATTGCACATTGGTGATGAAATTATTGTCTTCACATGTCAGGCTGATGTCTGTGATATCTGCACCATCAATGCGGCCGGTTGGGTTGCTAAGGCTGCAGGTTTGATTGGGTTCGGTAGGTTGGTTGTTTACGCTGATGGTATAGTCACTGCCATCAGCTAATGCGGTGCTAAAAATGAATTCGCCATCAGCGCTTAATGATAAATCATCAGCGGTATTAATTTGTAGTATTAAACCGGAACCTGTTAAGCCACTGATGGTACCGCCAATCGAAAAGGTATTGGTTTGACAGTTGATGGTGATGTTATTGATGTTAGCGCCTTGAATATCACCTTCGCCGTTAGTGGCGGTGCAGGTTTGGGAGAGGGTATTGGGCTGCTGCGAAACGGAAATTTGATAATTGCTACCGTCTAGTAGGAGCGTATCAAAAGTAAATTCGCCATTGTCGTTGATGCTTAAGGTATCACCGGTACTGCTGGTTAATGTTAAGCCAGTCCCTGCTAATCCAGTCACACTCCCTCCAACTGAATAGCTGTTGGTTTGACAGTTGATGGTGACGTTAGTGATGTCAGCGCCTTGGAGTTTACCTTCATTGTTAGTGGCAGTGCAGGTTTGTGAGAGGGCGGTGGGCTGTTGTGAAACAGAAACTAGATAATCACTACCGTCTAACAGGCTTGTCTCAAAAATAAAGTCGCCATCGTTGTTGATGGGAAGTGTGTCTCCCGTGCTGCTGGTTAAGGTTAATCCGCTACCTGCCAATCCAGTCACATTGCCTCCAACTAAATAGCTATTAGTTTGACAGCCGATGGTGATGTTATTGATACTCGCGCCTTGAATAGTGCCTTCAGCGTTAGTGGCAGTGCAGATTTGCGAGAGCGCTGTGGGTTGTTGTGAAACAGTGATTTGATAATCACTACCGTCGAGTAAGAGAGTGTCAAAAGTAAACTCGCCATTGTTATTGATGTTTAAGGTATCTCCGGTGCTGCTTGTTAATGTTAAACCCGTACCTGCCAATCCAGTCACGCTACCACCGACTGAATAGTTATTGGTTTGGCAATGAACTTCGACATGGCTAATGTCAGCGCCCTGAACCGCGCCGCTTGCCTGTTCGTTGGTGACGGTACAGGTTTGGGTAAGCTGATTAGGTTGTTGTAGGACGGTGACTTGGTAGAGCTTGCCGTCTTCGATTTTATTGGTAAAGGTGAAGTTACCGTCTTTCTCAATGGTTAAATTATCTGCTCCGTTATTCTGCAAGATCAACCCTGAACCTGCTAGGTGGGTGACGGTGCCGCTGATCAAGTAGCTATTGGTTTGGCAGTTGACTTCTGCGGTGGCTATGTTGTCGCCTTGAATGGTGCCGGTACCATTATTGATGGTGCAGGTTTGGTTGAGATTGCTTGGCTGGGTTAATATGGTGATTTGATATTCGCTGGCATCAGGAATGGCCGGGGTGAAGGTAAAGTTACTGCCTCGGTTGATGGTGAGGGTGTATTCATTGTTAAGTTGCAGTTCGAGGCCGCTTCCCAATAAGCCATTAAGTACACCGCCTACCGTATAGCTCTCGGTGTCGCAGTTGATGACAACGGCGTTGGTGGCGCTGCCAGAAATGATCCCGTTGCCGCCACTGACGTTGCAGGTTTGATTGGGTTGACTGGGTTGGCCGGTCACCGAAACCTGGTAGCTGTCGCTATCGGTAATGGGGGTGGTAAATTGAAATTCACCATCGGAATCAAGGGTTAAGTGATCACTTTCGTTATTTGTTAATACCAATCCTTTGCCCATGAGGCCAATAACCCGGCCGCCGACTTTAAATTTTTCGGTGGCACAGGTAATTGCTATATCGCGCAGATGGCTGCCATTGATTTGTCCTATCCCATTGGAACTAACGGTACACGTTTGTACCGGATTGACTGGGTTTTTTAATACGCTAAGGGCGTAGTTTTCATGGTCGAATATAGCGGTTGAAAATTGGAATTCGCCGTCTTTGTCAATCGCCAGATTGTCTTGGTTGTTATTGGTGATGATGAGACCACTACCTAATAAACCCGTTATCTGACCACCGATGGTAAATTTCTCTGTGGTGCAGGAAACCTGAATTGCAGTGACATTACGTCCCTGGGTTTGGCCGCTTTGATTTTGACTAACTTCGCATGTCTGCACTGGATTCGTTGGATTTTTTAGTACGCTAATGGCATAACTGTCTTGATCCGTGATGGGGTTAGCAAAGGTAAAGTTGCCCTCAGCGGAAACTTCTAAATCGTTAGCCCCTTGGTTTTGCAGCACTAAGCCTTGACCTTGTAAACCTTGAACGGTACCGCCAATGGTAAATTTATTTGGATCGCAGTTGACTACGATGGAAGATATATCGGTGCCTTGTAAGTTGCCTGAGCCAGCGCTGATGGTACATGTTTGTGACGGGGTGCTGGGATGTTGTTTGACCGTGACATGATAGTCATTCAAATCTAATATGGGGGTTGGAAAATGAAAGCTACCATCACTGTCGATATTCAGGTCATCGTTAGCGTTATTTTGTAGCACCAAACCCGTGCCTAATAAACCAGTAATGGTGCCGCCAACATTAAACCGATTGATTTCACAGTGAATGCTTATGCTGGAAACAGGGCCGCTATTAATGATGCCGCTGCCGTTCTCGATACTGCAAGTCTGAGAAGGGTTGGTTGGTTGTTTTTTTATACTAATTTGGTATGCACTATTGTCGTCAAACAAACCTGAAAAAGCAAAATTTCCATCGTTGTCAATCGCCAGATCATTGGCGTTGTTGTTTTGTAAAAGCAAACCTTTGCCTTGTAAGCCCGTGATGTTGCCGCGCAGTTGAAATTGTTCAGTCGTGCAATTGATGGAAAAATTGACATCAGCACTTTGAATACGTGTGGCGTCATCATTAATGGTGCAAATTTGCAAAGGCTGTTTGGGTTGTTGATTAATGCTGAGTTGGATGTCGGAACCATCCAGTAGGGGTGTTGGGAATTGATGAGTACCATCGTTAGCAATTGGCAGTTTTTGTTCACCGAGCTGCACTTCAAATCCGCTGCCGAATAAACCGGAAGCGGAGACATTCGCATTGTATGATAAAGTTTCGCATGCCACATTGACAGTGTCGATATCGGTATTTTCAATAACGCCACTGTCATTGCTGATGAGACAGTTTTGCGCAGGCTGCTGCGGTTGCTCAATGATGGTGACACGATAACTATTTCCGCTGGGAAATGTGCTAGGGAAATTAAAATGACCATTTTTTGTGATGGGCAGCTGATCACTGTTTTCGAGTTGCAATATTAAACCACTACCTGTTAAACCGGTGATGCTGCCACCAACAGTGAAGGCCGGGGGCGTATCGCTATTGCCGATGATATTGGAAAAATTTAGCAATGGTAAATTATTTAGCGGTGTGAAATCATTAATGCTATTGCTACTTATATCGAGATAGACAAGTTGTTTGAGTCCAGCCAATGCGGTCACACTTGTGATTCGATTTTGACTGATATTGAGCCGCTTTAGTTTACCCAGTTGAGTAAATACTGCGATGTTGTTGATGGAGTTATTTGATATATCCAGGTTTTCTAGATTACTTAGGTTACTCAATGGGCTAAGGTTAACAATGTGGTTGTCACTAATGCCCAGTGCAATTAAATTATTGAGTGTGGTAAGTGGGCTTAGGTCATCAATCTGGTTGCTGCGTAATTCCAGATTTTTCAGTTGTTGGAGTTTATCGATGCCAGTAATATCACTTATTTGATTGTCATATAATGAGAGTTTATTCAAATTTGTGAGGGAGTGAATAGGTTGTATATCGCTAATTGCATTGTGTCCTAGCATCAGTTCTTGCAAGGCTGTGAGTGACTCAATACCATCAAGTGAATGAATATCGTAGTTTGCACAATGCAATGTTTGTAATTCAGCCACAGCGCTATATCCACTATCGTTGATGCATTGGCTTAAATTACTGTCGCTAAAAGTTAAATTGGCTAACAGTCGGTTAGGTTTTGCAGTTTGGCGTTGGAAGGTAGCAGTATCGCTACTTGTCCCGCTGACCAAATAGTAATAATAGTTAATATTGTTGGTGAGTTCTTTATGTACCCTGGGTGGGTTATCCTGGCTAAGTAACGTCGCTGATTGCTTGATGGTGGTGATGTCGTTGTAAGGTTCTAGGCTAAAATATAAACTTTGTGGCTCAGTGACCACTTCCCAGCTGAGCGTGACTTGACCATCTTCCGGGGTGGCGTTGAATTGAATAATATTGCTAGGCTGAATATCCGTCTGCTTTAGCGTTGTGGCGCTGTATTCTTTGGTGACCAGGCTCTCCCCCAGTTCATTGGCGCTGACTAACTTATACCAATAGGTCGTTTCAGGTAACAGTTCACTGTGCCTGAAAGGAGGTAAGATATTGGTGATGTCAGGGAAATTACCTGTTATCGCTGAACGTAAGGTATAACTGGTGGCATGTGGGGCTTCTTCCCAGTCAATCATAATTTGGTCAGCAGCGACAGCGACTAAGCTTACATTCTCTGGTGGTAAGGGGGTTGCATTGGCGATAGCAGGAGTGGCGCTTACCATCGGGGAGATGCGGCTTTCCCCGGCGGCAAAGTTAGCAGATACTTGATAAAAATAGGGGGTGCCGTTGGTCAGAGCCGTGTGTACATAGCGGCTATCACGCCACTGAGTTACCATTGTCTGGGCCGCTTCTGCTTGGCTATTTTGCTTGAAATAAATATTATAGGATAGCGCTCGTGGAATCGCTTGCCAACGAATAATATTTTCACTATTTCTTGGTATAGCGCGAATGTTCTCTGGGTAAGGTAAATTCCGTAATGGATTGCCCGACAAGTCAATATCAATGGGTTGTGAAAAAGTCAGAATTTTATTGGCATCGGAAATTTGATTATTGGATAGATTAATGCTGGTTAATACAGGTTTTGTTGATGGTCGACCTGTATTGTCGTAACTGATTGTTTGATCCAACAAATTAAAAATAGGGCTAATGCTTCTTATTTTGTTATTTGAAAAGTCGACAACCTCTAATGATGTGAGAGTTTCCAGCCCAGCGAGGTCTTCGATATTGGCGCCAGGACAATGCAAGCTTGTGAGTGGTAAGCTGGGGTCTGCTAGCGCCTTTTTTGCTTCATTAATGCACTTTTGTAAATTACTGTCTAGTTTTTGATTAGTGACAGAAAATGGTGGGTTGGAAGTGTCATCATGGCAACTTAAAAAGAAAAAGCAACAACATAAAATAACAAAAATGGCTTTGGTGTGTTTATATAATAAATTATCAAAACTGCGTGATAACATAAATAACGTCCTTAATTATCGTATGTTAAGGAATGAAAAAAAATAAACCTGCTGGAGTATTCGTTAGGCTGCCCAATGTGGGGTTAAATAATTCTTTGCTTCATTAAAGAACATTTTCCATGCGTATGCCAATACTAAACGAATAGGCATCGTAATTTGCTTGCTGCAAACGTTTAGCGTACTCAGTGAAAGCAGTAATGCCATGAGGGAAAATCATGGACGTGCCGATCCGAAAATCAAAATAGTTTCTGTCAGGCTGATCTGCATCGAAAGAAAATTGAGTGGCTAATGGATCACTGATGAAATAACCCGAGACAGTATGAGCATTATTGCGATAATTGTGTATCCATTCGATGCTAGCGTATGGCATTAATACGCCGTACTGGCTATTAATTGGTTGACTTACCCGGGTGCCAACACCTGAGTGAAACTGGTTGTCAGTCTGGCTGTTAATGGCTACATTGTAACCTTTAGCACCACTCTCTTGGTAGCCATCGATTGAGGCATTAAAATAATCCAGTCTGCCCCAGGCGTCCAGGCTGATGTTATCTCGTAATTGCCAATTATGGCCAATATTCAAGCTTAAGCCGATTTGGTTGCTGTCAGTATTGCTATGTGCATGATTGTCCGTGCCAACGCTTGCTAATCTAAAATGAATATGACGAGTCATTTCATGGTCGGCCATGCCAAAGTTGATAGCGCCATCAATATATAGAGCCTGTTGGTAATAAGACCCATAGATAGCAAGATTATAGCCTTGAACTTCCAAGTCTCCCGCGTCGTTAGCAATATTGGCGTCAGTATTGGCGATGCCAAACGCGGCACCGGCAACCCATTGTGAGTTAATTTTATAATCGGCACCAAGGGTTAAGTTATAACTATGAGGTTTATAGCCTGACTCGTTTTCTGTCGATTTTTTATCACCCATTTCAAGTGTGCCGGTGGCAAAAAATTCAATAGGCTTATTCAATAAATCGCTAAAAAACTGACGAATTGTTTCGCTTTGCGCGAGTCTGTTACCCAGATAATTGACCATGTCGGATGGAAATTGTTCGCCATTGACGACCAACTGCAATCCTGTGAGATGATTTTTCACCGCTCCTTGTCGTAATGTAATGAGGCGATTGCCAATGCTTTTCAGTTGTTGGTCTGATAGGCGTTGCCCGAGGGCGTTCTGTGATCCAGCAGAATCAGGGGATAGCGCTTGCAATGTCTGCCTAGCTTCTGAGTCTGAGGCGTTCTCGAAAGCTTGACAAGTATCATGTAAGGTTTGTTGATCTGTTGTGAGGTTGTCGCTGTTCGTTTGTAATTCAGGGCAGAAAACATTCAATGTCTGTGCGGTTGCTGCATCAGGTGTATTTTTTGTCAAAGCGAGTGCTATACCATCATTGTCTTCAATTGTTAGTATAAATCTTTCTGAGCTGCGACTGTTAATGGTAGTTGCATCCGTGGTGGTCAATAACAGTTCAAATTGTTCGTTGGGTTCGGCAGTGCTGTCATCTTTAATGACGATGGATATTGTCTTTGTGCTGCTGTCATTGGCTTGCCAAGTGAAGCTGCTATTGCTGCTAACATAGTCTACATTAGCGGTAGCGGCAGGTGTCCCGGTGATAGGAAATTGCGTTTGGTAGTTGAGTGTTATTGCTTCACTGCTTTCGTTGTCGCGTGTTAAGGTGGCATTCAATTGAAATTGCCCTTGATTTTCTCCAAGCCTGAGAGAATTAGACGCAATGGTAATTTCATTTGCCTGGAGAGTCTGGGTTGGTAAGCAATAGCAAAGTAACAAAAAGACAACTTTCGCTAAGTTGTGCGTTTTAGCAACTAAGGTTTGCCATAAGCATGCCCCGTGATTGTCATATGACGTTGTTCTCACACACGCCCAATTTGTATGGACTGATTTCATGCCGGTGATATTTTTACCAGATATTAATTATAAGTAATGCAAAAATAATTGATTCATTGTGTGGTTCATTTGGTTTTGATGAACCAGTAAACAGCAACTGAATTAACTATTCAATGTTAGTAAGGTATTTTCCATTTTGTAATAAAACTAAACCATTGATGATGCTGTGGAGTATACGTTTCGTTTAGAAAATTAGTATAGAGAAGCCGTTAATCGATAAGTGGCGTTTGTGAATACAACCAGAGTTAATTTTTTTATTAGTTGTCAGAGTGTCAGCTTGCTGTCGCTGGTTTTCAGAGTAATAGCGTCTTCTTTTGTTGAAAAATTCCACATATTGCTGACACCTTAATCAGGTGAAAGCGATAATGCAGGTAATATGTACATATTAATAAGATATGTCAAGTTTAGTAGTATATATCGTCTGATAGTCTAGTACTGCGAATCTCTGTTATTGCTTGATTTTTGGCACATATTCGTTTTGGATTGATTGATTTGCAAGCGACCCATCCTTAAGCATTTCCCTCATTGTACGAATACCTATTAATTATATAGCTTTTCATATTCCACGAGTCTGTTAGCTATATTAAAAGCTGCATTTTGCACCAGGGTATGTGAAATCAATTTTCGTTGCGGTTTTGACTTACCCTGATGTGAGATATAGGTCAAATACAAACCGAATGAGTTTATGCGTGCTCTCTGAGGAGATGAATTGAATGATACGTTCAATAGTTATGATATTTGTATTGTCGCTTGGACTGTTGTTGATCAATGGTTGTAGTGATAGTAGCTCTGATGGAGCTGCGGAAAATGAAAATAGTAAAATCAATGGTGTGGCAAGTAAAGGTTTAATTGTTCGGGGTGTGGTTACTGCGTTTGCGATTGTGGATGATAAAATATCTGAAACCTCACTTGCGACAACTACCACCGATGAAAATGGTGAGTATACCATTGACCTTGGCAGTTATATCGGTCCAGTGCATTTAGTGGTGACGCCAGCAGAAGATGGTAGTTCCACTGTTAAGTGCGATGCCGAGCTTGGTTGTGATACCAACGGTGATGGTAGTGTTGATGTGCCATTTGGTGAATCGATGAACTTGGATTTTACCATGGAAGCCATGGTGCCTAAGGCGGAACGAGGTGCTACCGTGCAGGGTAGCATTACACCGCTGACGCATATGGCGGCTTCTTATGCCAGAGAGTTTGGCTTAAAAGAAGTCGCAATTCGGCGTGCCAATGAGCGAGTTGAACAGTTATTAGGCGTGGTCGGTATCCTGGAAACTAAGCCGGTTGATGTGACCGCCGCCAATCAAATGGGTAATGAGGTCACGGCAAACGCAATGAAGTATGGTTTTCTTGCGGCAGCCATTGCAAATATAGCTCAAAAAGATACCAAGGGTAATATTGGACAGACCATTAAAAATTTGGCCAATAGCTATAAAGAAAATGGCGGCGAATTGGTCGCGAAAGAGAGTGCCAATGAAACCAGTAATGTCAGCTTGAAAGAAATTGTACAAGCGGCCCTTGATCAAGCGGCGTCTCGTGGAGCGTCGTCAAATACCGCCATTAAAACAACTTTGGAAGACTTAAAGGGGCTAAATGGCAAGGTGGATGAACTGGAAGAGGATGCTACAACTTCCACTGAACTATCATCAGGCGTGACTACCGATGATATTGCTGATGCTAAAGCCGCTGTTGCCCACTTTAGAACTTGGGCAACCGCACTAAATGAGACTCAGCAACAAATTTATCAGGAAAAAGCACAGGCCTATGCCGAACAACTATCCATGGCTGAAAAACTGGAATCTGCGGCTGTTGAAACGGTCGTACAATCCTTGGCAAAAAGTGTGAAAGCATTGGCTACTGTCTATCGCGATGAATCTGATGGTAGTCATGATATTGCGAATTATATTGTCGGCGATGGAATCAGTGGTCAAGTTGTTAAGAATGGAGATACTGTTTCTATCAGTGATGCGGTGATTGATGGTGCGACTGTCAATGTGGGGTTAAGTTTGAAAACAACGGATAATATGACGTATACCTTGGCTTTTAGCCCTTCGAACGTTACCACAGCAAAGGCTTCATTGGCTATTGATACAGGTAGCACCACTGTCAAATTCTCTTCTTTGGTTGATGATATACTAAATGTCAGTGAAACCAATGAAGTGGTCAGTTTTGATATGAAAATCGATGCAAACTTGTCGCAAGTGGCGAGTGATGTGAATCCGAATCCAGTCAGTTACCGTGGCCTTATTGAAATGGTTGGCGTGGAAAATAGTCATATTGGTTTGCAACCCGCCCGATTAGCTTTTTCCGGTCAATTACAAAATCCTAACAACAGTATTGGTATTGCGTTTGAGATTAATTTTCGTAATGCAGACAGCTTTAATCCGGTACAGCCATCGGCTAGAGGTTTGCAAAAGAAAGATTTGGTCAGGTATGTCTTTTCACAGAATGGAAATAAGTTGTTATTAACCTATCCTCAGAAAATAGTTATTTATCAACTTTCTGGTAATCAAGTGACTCGAACTGTGATTCATGAAAAAAATAATAAGAAAAAAGAAATATTGGTCGTTGCAAGCAATACTGTAAGCTTGGCGGAGTTTTTAGCTGCCTTAGAAGACTTGCCGATGTTGAAACATGACGATGATGGTGAATATCGGTTACAACGACCGGAGGCTTGGGGCAGTAATACGGGAGTTTTACATGGCGTCTTAGAAACACCAGCCGAAGACGGCGAAAATCAAACAACTTGGTATCAAGTGGATATGAGTCTGAGTTTTATGGCGAAATTTGATAGTTTGCCAGAGGCTAAGGTAACCATTGGCATTAACCGCATCAGTAAGCGCAAGTATACGGTTTCGCTAGCGGTGGAAGATGATCAAGCAAATGTTAAATTGCAAGCGGGTGTGAAGTTGTGGCAATTATATCGCTATCAGCAACTTAATAGTGGGCATTTTTATATGGGAAGATTGCATAGTCAACTACGAAACAGTATCAATTTCAATGAAAAAGACCTTGGTTTGATTGTCACGGATAAATCAACAGGTAGCCGCTTTGTTGTTCATCCTACACCAAAACAGGAGCATCTGGTTGGCAAAGTGATAGTCAATGGCAATGCTGTTGCGGTGATTAGTGAAGAAAATAAATTAGGAAATCAATTGCTGGTGACGTATTCGGATGACACATTTGAGTCACTTGTATTTTAAATGATAGTTTGTTTTATTTCATCACCTTGACTTGGTGATGCAAAGGAGGGGTGATTGATGATCATCCCTCTTTTTTTTGTCACCTATATACTCGTAGCGTCTGATATTTAGGTGTTGAGTGCGACGCCTATTTTTGTCCTGGCACCAACAGTAGGCGCTTTAGGCGAGGCGAAACGACGAGTAATAGTCATTCTTATTGCGAGGAGTTTTAACGCCGCTAGGGCGAAAATAGGTCAGCAATAAAGCCTAAATATCAGACGCTATGAGTATATATTGTATATCCGAGTGAAAAATATAGGTTGCCCAATGTCGGTGTCAGGGATCTAAAATTGAAAAAATGGTTTTGGTTGTTTGCTGGGTGGATTGTGCTTGTTGCTCCTGTAAGTGCGCAACAATTTGTATTGTTTGCTAACACGGATATTTTCATGGATAGTCGTCCGATGGCGATGACTTCATTTGCCGATGACTGGGATAGTCATTTTAGTGGTGGTAGTAGTGCCTTGGCATTTAGTTGGAGTGAAGTGGGGGTTGGCTTTCAAGGATGGTTTGTCGGTATGTTGTGGCGACAAGACTATTATTTAAATTTTCACCCAGATACCGCCGAATTTTATTATCTGACCGAAAATAAAAAACCATTAGAATACGGTCGGGATTATATTATTGATTTAAGCGTCAAGCATAGTAACAGTAAAGGACTGCGTATACGGCGACAACTTGTCGATCGATCTGATTTTAAACTCACCGTAGGGGTAAGTTATTTGCAGGCTGTTCAGTTGTTTCATGGTCGGTTAACAGGAAAAATAGTCGCCAAAACGAGAAATGATTATGATTTTGATAATATACAGCTCGATTATGTGTACTACGATGACAAGCTGTTTGATCGTCAAGTTGAGGCACCGACGGGGAGTGGCTATACTGCGGATGTGAATGTTTTTTTTCAGTTGAATAATCGAATGTCACTGACGCTGCAAGTGACGGATATTTATTCAGCTATCCGCTGGCGTGATGCACCAGGGACACAGGCTCAGCTGATATCGGATAATAAAACCTATGACGAAAATGGTTACGTTAACGTCGATCCCGCATTACAAGGACGGCATAGCCAACAAAACTATGTTCAGTCTTTACCCATGCGATCTGCATTGGCATTATCGGTCGCTATGACGGCAAATACGTCGGCTACAATTGATGCATTGGCAACCTCAGTTAAAACATTTGTTGCACCTGGTTTACAATATGCATTTACACAAAAAAAATTGCTTAAACTGTATTATCGAGTAAATACCAAAGCCTTGGGTTTTTATTTTTCAAACTCATGGTTTGCGTTGAATATGTCTGCCGATAGTCTACGTTTTAATCAAGCAAAAAATATAACAATAAGTGGGAATGTCTCAGTCCCCTTTCTTTAGATTCGATAGCTAATAACCCATTCCTAAACTGAACAAAATAAAATCTAATCTTAGAGGCTGTTTTAAAACAGCGCCTTAAATAAGGAGATGTCATGGACACTAAAAAGTACCTATTAAAGGCGGCAGAAATTGAACAAATGCCTGGTAAGCAAAAAACCCACTTTCTAAACTCAAATGCCATCCGATTAAATAAATCCCTGGGGGATGCTGTTGGCTTGAATCACATCGGTGTGCATCTTATCTATGTGCAGCCAGGACATGACACTACTGAGTATCATAAACACCTTTACGAAGAAGAATGTATCTATGTGGTATCAGGAAAAGGTTTATTAATTATTGAGGGAGACCGTTATATCTTGGAGCCAGGCGATTTTGTGGGTTTGCCACGTAACGAGGTTGCCCATACCGTTATTAATGAAAGTAATGAAATCTTGGTTTGCCTGGTGATGGGGCAGCGCTTGGAGCAGGATATCGCCGTGTATCCTAATGCCAAAAAGAAATTATATCGCAATAGTGGGGTTTGGGAGTTGTTTGATTTGGAAGCCATTCAAGCAATTTCGCCAACCTTACCGAAAGTTAAAACATAAAATTGATATTGGGCGGCCTATTATTTGATCTCGCTTGAGCCTTGATAAATTTCTGCGCGATTTTTAAACGCTAGGCTGTCCAATGTCGGATAAAATAACGAAACCAAGGATTAATCCAGGATGGTTGAAAAATGGTCGGTGAGTCAAGTCAATGGTATGGCACCTGATACGGCATCGGTGACTGCGGGTCGAAAATTAGCGGTTGCCAGTCAATGGCAGGACTTAGGGCAAGCCGAACATGTGTTGTGGGGAGAAATTAAAGGGAGTGGCAGAAACGCCTATCAAGCTTGTATTGAGATGACGGCGCCTGCCTTTAAGTGCTCATGTCCCAGCCGAAAATTTCCCTGCAAACATGCGTTAGGGTTGGCTTATGTGTATGCCGAATCACCGGATACATTTTCTCATATGGAGGTGCCCGAGTGGGTGAATGAGTGGCAGCAGCGACGGGAAAAACGCCAGCAGCGAGCGATCGAAGATGCTGAACAAAACAATCAGTCAGTTGATGAAGACACTCAAAAACGCCGTGAAACCGCTCAGCAAAAACGTATTGAAAAACGCCAAAATAATATTCAAGTGGGCCTTGAAGAATTACAGCGCTGGTTAAACGATACCCTTCGCCATGGCTTAGTACGTTCATTAGAGGATGCTCAAGCCTGGCAACGTATGATAAAGCGCTTAGTGGATGCGCAAGCGCAGGGTTTAGCCAATTGGCTACAACACTGTTTAGATTTACGCTACAGCATTGAGCAATGGCAAGCTCCATTATTGTTATCACTGGCTAACTTACAGTTATTGTTAACAGCGAACGAGCAACGGGCACATCTACCCGATATCTTGCAAGCCGATATGGAGGATTTGCTGGGGCTCACGCGCAATAAAGAGACGCTACTAGCGCAACCGGGTATCACAGATAGCTGGTGGGTAATGGGCAAGTGGTCCGCTCAGCAAGCACAAATACAGGTACAGCGCACTTGGTTGTGGGGAGCAACACAACAACGCTGGGCATTGTTATTGGATTTTGCGGCACCCAATCAAGTTTTGGCGATTCGTCCCCAAGAAGGTCAGGCGATCCACGGTGAGCTGGTATTTTATCCGGGGAGCTGGCCAGTCCGCGCACTGGTGAAGCAGCAACAGTCGATATCCTCAATCAATCCAACGGCATTAAATCAAGCCTGTCATTCAATCGCTGAATTATATCAACAGTTTTCGGAAATTTTAGCGCAATATCCTTGGTTAGATCGTATGCCTGCGGGTTTGCAACAGGTGACTCCTGCACTTATTGATGAACAATGGCTGTTAATTGATGAACAGCAACATCAAATACCCATTGCGTCAAATTTTAGATGGCAGTGGGAGTTATTAGCATTGAGCGGTGGCTTGCCTATGGATATCTTGGGTGAATGGAATGGCACATATTTTTTTCCTTTGACGGTGATAAGTGATGAGCGGGTGCAAGGTTTATATGATTTGCAGAGGGTGGTGGCTGAATGAAGTTGTGGGATGAGTTGCTCAAAACAGCCTTGCTTGGCACTGAACGTAATAACAAAGCATGGCAAGCCGAAGGGAAGTTAGGTGATTTGCTTGCCAATATTCAACATTCAGACAATGATTCCGAGCTTCACTTTTTGCAATGTGCTGCGGTGGTGGCTAACTATCAGCGTGCAGGTCAACAACCCACAAAAATATCGGCTACGCTTGAGTCCCCAGCTAAGAGTGATAGCAGGCCAGTGGTTAATGATATGCAGTCGCTTCGCTTGATGTTAACGGATAATAGTTTTCGCCCGTTATTAAATGAATGGTTAAGCCATGTGAAAGGACATGGCTATCGAGTGACTGAAGTGATGATACCGACGCTATTAGACGTGGCATTGAATGACGAGTCATCACGCGAGGCGATTCTTGCTATTATCGGTGAGCATGGCATTTGGTTAGCGCAACAAAATCCACGTTGGCAAAGCTTATTTATCGCTAATCAAGTTGACAATATAAGCGACAGTATATGGCAAGAGGCTAACATTAAGGAGCGCACAGGCTATCTTAAACAATGCCGCAAGAACGATCCCGACAGAGCGCGAGCCTTATTAGCCGAGGTGTGGGATAAAGAAGCAGCGCGTGATCGTCGACAGTTGATCGACACACTGGCTGTGAATTTACAAACGGCGGATCAAGACTTTCTTGAAAAGGCACTCACGGATAAAAGCAAAGATGTTCGCTATCGAGCGGCGGGTTTGTTAGTGAAGTTGCCAGCATCCGTATTGCAACAGCGTTTTCAACAACGTTTGGCTCAATGGTTAGTGCTCCAGGAAAAAACTAGTTTGATGGGTAAGCTGAGCAATCATAAAGCGCGATTGACAGTCAACTTGCCTGAGCAATGGGATAAGTCGTGGAAGAGTGACGGTATTAATGAAACGGCTCCTAAAGGCAAGGGGCAAAAGGCCTGGTGGTTAGAGCAAATGCTTGAGCGGGTCAATCCGGAGTTTTGGTGTGAACATTGGCAGTTGAGTGTTGATGATATTTTTTCGCTGATTAAAAAACACGAATGGCAACCGACGTTGTTGCAGGGCTGGCAGCGTGCCACGTTACACTTTGCCAATCAAGAATGGGCCAGTGCGTTGATTCGTCAGGATGAACAGAGCGATAAAGTCTATTGGCAAATTTTAACGCCTGAAACATGTGAAGCCTTATTGAGTGAACAATTTGCAAAAGCGAAGCAACCCACTCAATTGAAAAACGCGATAGACCAATTAATTAATATCGAACACCCCTGGAGCGAAGATTTTTCTAGGCAAGTCATCATGACATGGAAAAATTACTTATCATCTAAAAAAGATATCCATGATTATTATATTTATAACGTGTTTCGACACGCGGCATTGTATCTAGATAGTTCGGTCTTAAAACTCATGCAACAGCAATTGGAAGCCTTTCTCAATGAAGATTCATCATGGCATAAAATATTAAGTGAAACGCTAAGTATTGTGCAATTTCGGTACGACATGTTACAAAATATTCGAGGTGATCGGTGACAAATAATAATGACTCAGTGAATACGGCGTTACGACAACACGCTGAACAAGAGTTTGCCCATGAGTTAGCCGCATTAGCGGATGTGGATGATCGGATGAGGCCACCCAACTGGAAATTATCTCCTTGGGCCGTGCGTACTTATTTGTTGGGTGGCACACTAGATAATGGGGTGGAGATTACAGCAAAATACATTGGTCATCCCCGTACCATGGAAATTGCCATATCGACACTGGCCACGGATCGGGCCTTATTGTTATACGGCCTGCCCGGTACCGCAAAATCCTGGGTATCGGAACATCTCAGTGCGGCAATCTCAGGTGCTTCGACCTTAATGGTGCAAGGCACTGCTGGCACGGGTGAGGAGGCTATGCGTTATGGCTGGAATTACGCCAAGCTGATTGCTGAAGGTCCCTCAAGAGATGCCTTGGTGGTGAGTCCATTGATGTACGCCATTGAAAATGGTGTACTGGCTCGGGTTGAGGAACTGACTCGCATACCTTCTGATGTTCAAGATACGCTGATTACTATTTTGTCAGAAAAAACCTTGCCTATCCCCGAATTGAATACCGAGGTGCAGGCGCAACAAGGATTTAATGTCATTGCCACCGCCAATAATCGTGATAAAGGGGTGAATGAGTTATCTAGCGCTTTAAAACGACGTTTTAATACTGTGATTTTGCCGATGCCAGCGAGCATTGATGAAGAAATTAGCATTGTGCAACAGCGCGTCGAAAGCCTGGGACGAGCGTTACAGTTAGCTGCTGAAAAACCCGCACTGCAAGAAATCAAACGTATTGTCACGGTGTTTCGTGAATTACGTGAAGGTATTACCATTGATGGCAAAACAAAACTAAAAACGCCATCCGGGAGTTTAAGTACTGCCGAAGCGATTTCTGTGGTTAATAGTGGTTTGGCGTTGGCTTCACATTTTGGTGATGGCTCATTACATGCCGCCGACCTGGCTTCAGGATTGCTCGGTGCTATTGTGAAAGATCCGGTACAAGATAGCATCGTCTGGAAAGAATACTTAGAAACCGTGATCAAGGAACGCTCAGGTTGGCAGGACATTTATCGCGCTTGCCGCGAAACACTATGAGTTATACTGTTTTTGGCATTCGTCATCATGGGCCAGGTTCGGCGCGCAGTCTCTGTCAGGCGTTAGCGGATTTAGCCCCTGACATGTTGCTCATTGAAGGGCCGCCAGAAGCAGACGATTTATTGGCATTTGCCAATCATCCAACCATGCAACCACCTGTGGCGTTATTGGTTTATGCCCCAGATGAGCCCGCCGATGCGTTGTATTATCCTTTTGCTGTTTTTTCGCCGGAATGGCAGGCGATTCAATATGCATTAACACAAAATGTACCGGTACGCTTTATGGACTTACCGGTGGCTCATCGCATCGCCATGCGCAGAAATGAAGCTCAGGTATTACAGCAAACAGAGACTTCAGAAGAAGCAACGATCACGGATGAACTGCCCGATAGCGATCAAGAAGAAAATAATAGCTGGCGATACGATCCATTAATTTTCTTGGCGAAAGCGGCTGGCTATGATGATAGCGAACGCTGGTGGGAGCACATGGTGGAAGAGCGCCGTGATAGCCAATCGTTATTTGATGCGATCACCGAGGCCATGACCCAGGTTAGGCAGCACATTGAGCAGGAGATTAACCAACCGGCAAGCTTACTTGAGCAGCAGCGTGAAGCTTATATGCGCAAGACCATACGCACGGCTGAAAAACAGGGCTATCAGCGCATTGCGGTGGTTTGTGGTGCTTGGCATGTTCCGGCGCTTTATGACATGCCGACACGCAGTGCCGATAATCAATTGCTAAAAGGTTTGCCAAAAGTGAAAACCAATGCCACCTGGGTGCCGTGGACCTATGGCCGATTAAGCATTGCCAGTGGTTATGGTGCTGGTATTAAAGCGCCGGGCTGGTATCATCACTTATGGACACATCCCGATAATATTGCCATCCAATGGTTAACCCGCGTTGCTCGTGCATTGCGAATCAAGGGGCTGGATGTCTCATCAGCTCATGTGATCGAAGCGGTTCGCTTAGCAGAAGCACTGGCGGCCATGCGTGACCGGCCGTTACCGGCGTTGCCTGAATTTAATGATGCCACCCAATCAGTCATGCTGTTTGGTGAGACTACCGCCATGCAACTGATCCACGAATCATTGGTGGTGGGTGAGCGTTTAGGTGGTGTGCCTAACGAAGTCCCCATTACACCATTGCAACAGGATTTACAGCAACAACAAAAACGCTTGCGACTCAAACCTAGTGCTTCAGTTAAAGAACTTGTCTTGGATTTACGCAAGCCCACCGATCTTCAGCGTAGTTGTTTATTCTACCGCTTAACTATATTGGACATACCTTGGGGGCAGACGGGTGATCGCCTTAATAGCAAAGGGACGTTTAAAGAAAGTTGGCACATAAAATGGCTACCTGACTTTGAAGTTAAGTTAATTGAATCCGGTCGTTGGGGTAATACCATTGAACAGGCCGCGAGTGCCGCCGTGATACAACAAGCAGCGCAATGTGAAGATCTTGCCGCGTTAGCACAGTTGACACATCATGTCTTGTTAGCCGACTTAGCTCAGGCCATTGATATTGTCATGCAGCGCCTGCAAGCCCAGGCGGCGGTGGCTTCAGATATTGTTTCGTTAATGCGGGCGGTACCACAATTGGCCCGTTTGTTACGATATGGTGATGTAAGGCAAACCTCGTTAGCGAGTGTCGAACGTGTATTGGATGGTATGTTAGCGCGTATTTGTATCGGACTTGTCAATGCATGTTCGGCACTAAATGAAGAAGCCGCCGAAGCCATGTTTCATGATATTCAAGCGGTACATGATGCCATCAAAATCATCGATCAGCCGGCGCAGATGGAGGTTTGGCAGCGTAGCTTATTGCAGATTATTGAGACCGAGAGTTTACAACATATTATTAAAGGGCGATGTTGTCGACTGTTGCTTGATAGCGGTATCTTGAGTGATGAACAAGTGGCACGTCAGTTAAGTGTGGCTTTATCGATTGCGAATCCAGCGAGTCAGGCGGCGGCCTGGTTAGATGGGTTTTTGCGGGGCAGTGGTCAACTATTGATTCATGATGAAACCCTTTGGCAGTTGATTGATAGTTGGTTATGTCAATTAGTCGATGAAAATTTCGCACAGATATTGCCATTGCTGCGCAGAACCTTTGTCAGCTTTGAAATGCCAGAACGCAGGCAAATGGCGGCACGTGCCAAGCGTGCTAACAAAACGGCAGTGACCCATGCTTCCGAGCTGAACTTTGATCAACAGCGGGCAGAAGCCAGCTTGCCATTACTTGCGACTTTATTGGGTATGGACAAAAACTAATGAATCAACAACTGCGTGAAAAACGCTGGCGACTGGTGCTCGGCGAAACGGGAGACAAGTCACTGGATGTGAGTTTACAAGGCGATGAGGCTGGTGTGGATCGTTGTTTGGCGGCCGTCTATGGTGATAATCAGTCTGATCCATCACGGCGCGGTGGGCTAGCGGGTTCGGTGCCTAAAGTGACAAGGTGGCTGGGGGATATTCGCCAATATTTTCCTGCCTCGGTGGTTCAAGTGATGCAGAAGGATGCCATTCAACGGCTGGGCCTGGAGCAATTGTTGCTGGAACCAGAAATTCTTGAAACCATCGAGCCCGATGTGCATTTGATTGCCACGTTGATTACCCTGAAAAATGTCATTCCGGCCAAAACCAAAGAGACCGCCCGGCGGGTCGTGGCGGGCGTGGTAGAAGAATTGATTAAACGTTTAGAACAACCCATGCAGCAGGCGGTGGTGGGCGCACTTAACCGTTCGGTCCGTCATCGTCGACCTCGTTTAAAAGAGATCGATTGGCATCGTACCATTCGTGCCAATATGAAAAACTATTTGCCCGACTATAAAACGATTATTCCAGAAATAAAAATTGGTTTTGGGCGCAAGCGTTCTGCGTTGCGTGACATTGTGCTTTGTGTCGATCAAAGTGGCTCCATGGCAAGCTCAGTGGTGTATTCTAGTATTTTTGCTGCGGTGATGGCCTCTTTGCCGGCAGTGAAAACTCAATTAGTGGTTTTTGATACCTCGATTGTCGACCTGAGCGATGAGCTACACAGCGACCCTGTCGATTTATTATTTGGCGTGCAACTTGGCGGCGGCACCGATATTAATCGGGCCATCGGTTATTGCCAGGAATTAATCACCCGTCCCGAAGAAACCATCTTGATATTAATTAGCGACCTTTATGAAGGAGGCGATCAAAAAAACATGCTAAAAAGGGCGGCCAGCATCAAATCATCGGGCGTTCAATTTATCACCTTGTTAGCGCTGAGTGATGATGGCGCTCCGTTTTATGATCACAAAATCGCTGCCACCTATGCTTCCATCGGCATTCCCACGTTTGCATGCACCCCAGATAAATTCCCGGAGTTAATGGCAACCGCGATCAATAAAAACGATATCAATGAATGGGCGGCACGAGAAAATATTGTGACAACGCGAGGGGAGTGAGTGAGGCGAGCTCTTTATTGCATTAATTTTTCAACACCGATGATGATGCCTGCTGTAATAATAGCAATTAACAAAGTGCGCAATCCACTCCATAACCAGAAATGACCGCTAATATTGCCGATAAAAATTCCCAAAAAAAATAAAATAACAAATGCAATAATGATCGACATTTGTAAAGGGAGTAGTGGAATAGAGAATCCTGACAGACTTAACCAGAGTGGCGATATGATTAATAATGAAATAAATAGTGGTGACAGACCATTTACGGCTGCGATAAAAATCGGTGCCAGTTTCGCGGCTTTGGCGTGTGCAGATTCGTCCATGTTTTTTGCCAGCGCTTGTTCTAACTCGCGTAGTTCTTTTTTTCGTTCTGCAGCTTCACTGATATACGCACTAACCATTCCACTTACGGTCAATGCAATTGTCGCCCCCAGACATGCACTAAGGACAACGGTTGTGGGCACCGCCGTATTACTACTTAGAAAGCCAATCACAAGTCCCAGCATGGTGAGCGCACCATCAAAGCCGTTTGTCACAAAATAACGTCGCGCAATATCACCGGCGCTGACGAGTTTAAATAAAAATAACAATTCTTTAAACATGGTAAATTATTGCGTGCTCATTCCTTAGTCAGATTATAACAATCAACTCGTGCTACCGCTAGTATTGTTAACTTCTACTTCATCAATGCTGTGAATTGAAGCACCAAGACTATTGATTGTTTCCTCTATGGCACGATAAGATATGTTATCACCTTCTATAATTACAATGGTAGTCTCGGTTTTTTCATCGACTTCGGTAACAGTGATTTTTACCCGACAGTCATTGTGTTGGTCTGCAATTGTACTGGCAAACTCCAGTATGGACGGCTGATGGGGTTTAAGAACATCAAGAACAATACGTTTGAGTAATGACATGATTTATTTTCCTGGTGAACTATTGTTAAAGGAAGCTAATGTTACAGATGGATTATCAATATAACTACTGCTGCATCCTTTAAATTCGGCCTCATTCGATGGGTAGGGTGCGTTATACGCACCATGACAGACCTCAAAATAAACCCAACGGATACCCGTCATCATTTTGGTTGCCCGATTCACCGCCGCTTGGTGCATACAATGCACCCTACCTGGGTTGGCTATTCGATACATTATTTAAAGGATACAGCACTACTTTAAAGTATAACCTTAACGTGGGTTAATGTGATTAGGAATGTAATATAATTTGAATAAAAGTTACCAGGTAGAGAGGTCAAGAATCGTATGCATTCATACGTGAGATAAGGCGACCACGCATCAGCGTGGCGTCTTGCAATAGTTCTTCATATAATTAACAGTCTATAGTTCAGTGTTTGCCGCTCTCTTAAATGATTTCTATAGCAATATTAGATAATACTCAATTCGCTTAATACTTTTGAAGCTAATCGACGACTATATGCATTAGCCTTTTGATGAGTAGGCATCCAACCCAGTATAAATCGATAGAAATCCGTCCAAGCAAGCGGAAATAAAGCAAGCCACTCGGCTTTCAATGCTGCAGTATCTACGTTCTTGTTTAATGATTCGAGGGCAAACACTAATTGTGAAAAATAATATTCTAATAACTCTGTTTCCCAGTCTTCACATTCCTGCTCAGTCAGGCAACTTCCGAAAAAATAGGCAACATCCTTCATGCCGCACCCACCACCAACATATTGAAAGTCCACCGCTGCAACCTGTAATCCATCAGATGAAAATATGGGGGTCAAATCTTTACATTTACCATTTAAATTATCAGAACATCAAACTGTTATGAGATCAATTGGTTGTTGTCAATAGAGGCCGAACAGGTTGTAAAATAGTCGTCGCTCACGACAAGACTCCCAAGCACGTAAAATAGTAAAAATAATTTATGATTTATTTTCCATTAATATCGATGATAGAGCCCTTTGTGTCATTGATTACTGCTGAATAAATTACGACGGAGCAGGGCGTAGGTATGACTCCGCCCGCCGCTAAGAAAATAATAGCAAACGCTATCAACTACGCATCCATTGCTAAAATTCCACTATGGCGTAACAAGGCGTCGATTTGTGGTTCTCTGCCGCGAAATTCAATAAATAATTCCATGGGTTCTTTAGAGCCGCCTTGTTCAAGAATGCTGGTTAAAAATTGCAAGCCAGTTTGGCGATCGAAAATACCATTTTCTTCAAACTTGGCAAAGGCGTCTGATGATAACACTTCTGCCCATTTGTAACTGTAATAACCGGCCGCATAACCACCGGAAAAAATGTGCGAGAAACTATGTGGAAAGCGATTAAAGGAGGGTGGTTTGATGACGGCGACATGGTTGCGTACTTCATCTAATATTTCAAAAATTCTGGCACCTTGTTGGGGATCATAACTCAAGTGTAAGCGGAAATCGAATAAGGCAAGTTCAAGTTGCCGCACCATCTGCATACTCGATTGAAAGTTTTTTGCCGCGAGCATTTTTTCAAATAAATTGTCGGGCAGTGGTTCGCCAGTTTGATAGTGGCCAGAAATCAAATTCAATGCTTCTCGTTGCCAGCACCAGTTTTCCATGAATTGACTGGGTAATTCGACGGCATCCCAGGCAACGCCACTAATGCCTGATACGCTGGGGTAATCCACTTGGGTTAACATGTGGTGCAAGCCATGACCAAACTCATGAAACAAGGTTAACACTTCATCGTGAGTAAACAGCGCAGGGTCTTGCCCAATGGGTGGAGAAAAGTTACACGTCAAATAGGCCACTGGGGTTTGGATGGTGCCATTACGCTTCATGCGCGTGCTATATTCATCCATCCACGCGCCCCCTCGCTTGTTTTCACGGGCATATGGATCTAAATAGAATTGGCCTCGAAGTTGATCATTACTATCCAAAATATTGAAAAAACGAACATCTTTGTGCCATGTGTCAATACCTTGTTGTTCTTCGATATGTAATCCATATAATCGGGATACTACGGCGAACATGCCTTGCAGTACTTTATCTTCGGGGAAATAAGGTTTGAGTTCTTGCTGGCTAATGGCATACTTATGCTGACGAAGTTTTTCACTATAATAAGCAATATCCCAAGCTTCAAGGTGGCTTTGTTGGTATTGTTGCTCAGCGAATTGGCGGAGTTCGTCCAAATCGGCTTTAGCGATAGGTAGGCTACGTTCTGCTAAGTCGGTTAAGAAGTTAACCACTTGTGCGGGGTCTTTTGCCATTTTGCTGGAGAGAGAGCGTTCGGCATAATTATTAAAGCCAAGCAATTTGGCACTGTCAAAACGAGCAGCTAAAATGTCTGCCATGATTTGGGTGTTATCCCATTTCCCTTTATGAGGCCCTTCATCGGATGCGCGGGTGACATAGGCCTCATACATTTCTGCTCTGAGCTGTCGATCATCGGCATAACACATGGTGGGATAATATGAGGGAAATTCCAGGGTGAGTAACCAGCCTGTTTTCTCTTTCGCATTGGCCGCTTGTTGGGCTAATTGTTTGGCAGATTCAGGTAGGCCGGCGAGTAATTTTTCATCAGTAATCTGTTTTGTCCACGCATGGGTTGCATCGAGCACATTTTCTTCAAATTTGCTATTGAGCTGGGTCAGCGTTTCCATGAGTGTTTTATATTTTTTCTTATCTTGTTCAGCCAATTCCACTCCGGATAAACGGAAATCACGCAGCTGATTGTTGATAATTTTTTGTTGAGCGTGGTGAAGCTGCTTAAATTCTGGACTGTTGGCGATGCTTTTATACGCATTATACAGGCGTTCATTTTGCCCCATTTCTGTGCTGTAATTACTGATTTTTGGCAAACATGCGTTATAGGCTCCGCGTAATTCTTCAGAGTTGACAACTGAGTTCATGTGGCTGACTGGTGACCAGGCACGGCTGAGGCGCTCATCGAACTCTTCCATGGGTTGAACCAGGTTGTCCCAAGTATATTGCTCGCTGGCGTCTAAAAGTTGTTCGACTTGTTTTTTGTTATCATCCAGTAAGTAATCAATCGCGGGGACAATATGCTTGACCTTGATTTGTGAAAAGGCGGGCAAGGCGGGTAAGTCAAGTAACGGGTTTTGTTTCATTGGTTTGTGTTTGTATCCTTCGTTGAATGCTGTCAAACAAGGTATCTTTGTAATGATAGATGGTGTCTGTTTGTAGGGTATGTTCGTGCCAATATAATATACTCGTAGCGTCTGATATTTAGGCTTTATTGCTGGCCTATTTTTGCCCTGACGGCGTCGCCTAAAGCGCCTACTGTTGGTGTCAGGACAAAAATATGCATTGCACTCAACATCTAAATATCAGACGCTACGAGTATAGATTATAGATTAAGACATCTGCACCTTGCGTAACGAATCGCTTTGTTGTTTGTCTTTGAAAACAAGCCAAGCTGCTCTGTTTTGCATAAGAGATATAGACGTTGTTTTGGCTATTTTAGTTTAAGATAGCTATCTTGTGGTCGCTTTGATTGTTTTTTATTCGACAATAATCAATCTTAAGAAAATAGTGTAGCTCGGGTCAAGTGATAATTTAGAGGAAAATAGATGTCTGCATACGATTTGATAGTCATTGGTGGTGGCAGTGGTGGTTTGTCGGTGGCCGAGCGTGCCGCCAGTTATGGCAAAAAATGTTTGCTCATTGAGTCTGGTGACATGGGGGGAACCTGCGTTAATCGCGGCTGTGTTCCTAAAAAAATTATGTGGTATGGTGCGCAAATGGCACATTATTGCCATACCGCAAGCAATTACGGTTTTGATGTGCAGTTATCTTCGCTAGACTGGCCGGCGCTAAAACAAAAGCGAGATGCTTATATCAATGATATACAGCACTGGTATCAAGGTTATCTTGAGTCGAATCAGATTGATAAATTAGTGGGCACTGGTCGCTTTGTCGATGCACGTACAGTGATGGTGGGTGAGCAAACATTTAGTGCCGATCATATTGTGATTGCGGTGGGTGGTGAGCCTTGGGTGCCTGAGGTGGAAGGGGCTGGGTTAGGGATTACATCGGATGATTTTTTTGAATTAAATGAGCAACCACAGCGGGTTGCGGTGATTGGCAGTGGTTATATTGGTGTTGAATTTGCTGGAGTGTTAAATGGTTTGGGCTGTGAGGTGACTTTGGTTGCCCGGCATGACGTGTTATTATCGCACTTTGATGCCATGCTTGCTGAAAAATTAACCCATGGCATGCAACGCTCAGGAATTACCTTGGCAACCAATTTTGATGTTCAGTCAATTGTGCACGATGAACAGCAAGGTCTTGTGATTGGTGATCTCCAGCAGCGTCATTTGAGTGGTTTTGATTGCGTGATTTGGGCCGTGGGTCGCCGGCCACGTACGGCTGTCTTGAACTTGTCAGATATTGGTATTGAAGTGGATAGCTTGGGGCATGTCATAACCAATGAATGGCAAGAAACATCAAAATCTGGTATTTATGCTATTGGCGATGTGACCACGCGTGCGCCACTGACACCGGTGGCGATTGCCGCAGGACGGCGTTTGGCGGATCGTTTATTTGGAGACAAACCGCAGAGTAAAGTGGATTATTCCCTTATTCCGACGGTGTTATTTAGCCATCCGCCTATCGCGAGTATCGGCTTGACTGAAGCACAGGCAATTGTACAGTATCCTGGTCAGGTGAAAAGCTATCAGAGTCACTTTACCCCAATGATCTTGGCGTTTAATGAGGCGCCTGAGCAAACCTCAATGAAATTGGTGACGGTGGGTGAGCAGCAGAAAATTGTTGGTTGCCATATTATTGGCGAAGCTGCTGATGAAATGCTGCAAGGTTTTGCGGTAGCCATTAGGATGGGAGCGACCAAAAAAGATTTTGATGACACTATTGCAATCCATCCCACCAGTGCCGAAGAATTAGTGACCATGCGATAGTCATGAGTCAAACTTGCAGGACGTTGGGTTTGTTGTCGTGCTGTATCCGGGCTACGAGATACCATTCCCAAGCGTGAGGTCAGTAAAGCTATTATCAATAATAAATCCGACATTGGGTAGCCTAGTGTTGGATAAACTATCAGTATTTTTAAATTGCCTAATGTGAGGAGTTTTATGGCTATTCGACCCTATTTAAATATTTCACCCACCATTAAAAACGGTGTCTATATTGATGACATGGCATTGGTGCTTGGTGATGTGACCATTGGTGATGATAGTTCTATTTGGCCGATGTGTGCGGTGCGCGGTGATGTACATAAGATTGTGATTGGTGAGCGTACCAATATCCAGGATGGGTCGGTGTTGCATGTGACCGCGGACAATCGTTTTAATCCAGGAGGCCATCCATTAACCATCGGTAACGAGGTGACTGTCGGACACGGTGCTATTTTACATGCGTGTACAGTGGAAGACTTGTGTTTGGTCGGGATGGGCGCGACGGTATTAGATGGTGCCATTATTCGATCGCAAGCGATGGTGGCGGCGGGGAGTTTGGTGCCGCCGGGCAAAGATTTAGAGTCAGGTTTTTTATGGGTCGGTAGTCCTGTCAAGCGAGTGCGTGTATTAAAAGACAGTGAGCTAGAATATTTGTCTTTCTCTGCACAACATTATGTAGATTTAAAAAATAACCATATGGCAACCGACATTTAACTTTTCTCTGGAATCGCTTTTAAGGTGGCAACTAATAGTTCCCAGAATTTATGCACGCTATTGATATGTACTTTCTCATCCGGAGAGTGTGCATTACGGATGGTTGGACCAAAAGAAATCATATCGCAATGTGGGTAATGGCTGGCTAATAAACCGCACTCTAAGCCAGCGTGAATGACTTTGACTTCGGGGTAAATGTCAAACAGTTGTTTGTAGACCTGGGTCATGATTGTTAGGATTTCAGAGTTGTTTTTAGGTGACCAGCCTGGGTATTGTGCTTCTCTGTCGATGGTTGCGTTGATTAATTCAAAAGTACTTGATACGGTTTGTGCGATATCCTCGCCGCAGCTTTCGGTAAGGCTGCGCACCATGCATGTCACCTGAATCATCCCGTCTTTGACATTTAAGATTCCTAGATTCGTGGAGGTGTCGATGACATTGCTGGTCGACGGACTCATGCGCATGACGCCGTTGGGGCAAGCATATAACGCGTTGAGCAATTGCTGTTGAGCGGGTTTGCTCATGACTGAGGGGACGTGGTTTGTTGGCTCAATGTTGATTGACCAGCTGGTTTCTATTGTGCCAATTTCATTGTTTATATCGTTTTCAAATTGTTGTTTGGTATGGAACAGTGTTTCTTCATCGGCGGCTGGTATGACAATGGTGGCAAAACATTCTCGTGGAATGGCATTGCGCATGGTGCCACCGGTGATTTGAACAATTCCCAATGTGCTTGTTATGCTCACTTGTTTTAAAAAGCGAGTCATGAGTTTATTGGCGTTACCACGACCTAGGTGAATATCGAGTCCTGAATGACCGCCTTTTAAACCGCGCAAAGCGATGTTGAATGTTTTATCGGTTTCGTTCGTGTCGTGAATTTCGTAGCGGCTATTGATGACTAAATCGATGCCGCCAGCGCAGCCGACATACAATTCACCTTCATCTTCGGTATCCAGATTCAATAAAATGGACCCGCTTAATGCGTTAGGGCTTAGGCCTTTAGCACCACTCATGCCGCTTTCTTCATCAATGGTTAACAAGGCTTCGATGGGGCCATGGGGGAGGTGGCTTGACTCAAGAATAGCCATGATGGTGGCGATCCCTATGCCATTGTCGGCGCCCAGGGTTGTGCCTTCGGCGGTGACCCAGTCATGGTCAATATAGGGTTTGATGGGGTCTTTGGTGAAGTCATGTACCACATCGGCATTTTTTTGTGGCACCATGTCGAGATGGCTTTGTAATATGACGGTTTGGCGATTTTCCATGCCTAAGCTTGGATTTTTGTAAATGACTAAATTGCCCGTATCATCGACTAAGCATTTCAATTTTTGACGGGCGGCAAATGCCTGGATGTGTTCTCGTATTTGCGCTTCCTGTTTGGAGGGGCGCGGAATTTTGCAGATTTCTAAAAAATGTTTCCACAGATCTTTGGGTGACAGGTCGGGCAGTTTATGCATAGCGAAGCACTCAGGGTTATTGCGTTGTTGACAATATTTCTGTGACTGCGTTTATGACATCCTTTACATCTTGATCTGTCAGTTTGGCTGAGAGTGGTAAGCTGACAGTTTGACGACCGATACGCATGGCTACTGGATAATCTTCAGGTTGCCAATGGTATTTTTGTTGGTAAAAAGGATGCTCGGGGGTACTTAGATAGTGAACGCCTACGCCGATATTGTGGGCGCTCATGCGATCTAAAAACTGATCTCTTGAGAGGTCAGTTTTTTGTTTATCGATTAAAATGGTATATAGGTGATAAGCGTGCTTGGTTTCCGCTTGTGGAGCTGCCGGTAATGTGATGGGCAGCTCTTGAAACGCATCTTGATAGGTGTTCCAAATGTGTTGCCGTCGTTGCCAATAGCTGTCCACTCGGCGAAGTTGGTTTAAACCAATGGCGGCTTGCAGGTCCATCATATTATATTTGTAGCCAATTTCTACGACTTTGTAATGTTTATAACCTTCATCACCAAAACGCCGCCAGGCATCTTTGCTCATACCATGAAGTGCGAGGATTTTTACACGTGCTGCATCGTCTTCATTGTTGGTGATGACCATGCCTCCCTCTCCTGTGGTAATGTTCTTTGTGACATAAAAGCTGAAGCAACCAAAGTCACCGAATGTGCCGATTTTCTGTCCCCTGTATTCCGCTTCAACGGCATGGGCGCAGTCTTCAATGAGCTTGATATTGTTATTATTGGCTAATTCACAGAGTTTGTCCATATCACAAGGCCGTCCGGCAAAATGGACCGGTAGAATGGCGCGGGTTTTTGCGGTAATTTTGGTTTCGATCTGTTCCGGATCTATGTTCATGGTCACTGGGTCGATATCTGCCAGCACTGGAGTGGCGCCCGCATGGACAATCGCATTGATGGTGGCGCAGAATGTTAAGGGGGTGGTAATGACTTCATCACCGGGTTTGACCCCTGCTGCCAAGATACTTAAATGTAGAGCGGCGGTGCAAGAGTTGAGTGCAATGGCATGCGCAGTTTGTTTGTAATCGGCAAAATGATTTTCAAACTCAGCCACTTTAGGGCCGGTGCCGAGCCAGCCCGATTGCATGACACTGACAATTTCATCAATTTCGGCTTGTTCGATTTTTGGTGAGCCAAAAACCAGAAAATTTTCTTTACTGCGGATTGGTTTTTTTGTATTCATTATTGATAATATAAAGCGTTGGTGAGTAACGATATGTTTACTCTGGGTGTAAGATACGCTTCAACTCAGCAATAACGGGGCCAGTTTGTGGACGGATGCCACGCCAAAAAAAGAAAGATTCGGCGGCTTGCTCAACTAACATGCCTAGGCCATCTACGCAGCGGATGGCACCTTGTTGTTCGGCCCATTGCAAAAAGGGCGTGGGTTGGGTGCCGTACATCATGTCATAACAAAAGGTATCCTTGAGTAAAGAGGCAGCAATGGCGGGGATATCACCTTGCAGACTGGCTGCTGTGGCATTAATGATGACATCATATTTTTGTAGCGGAATGCTTGAAAAACCGTAGACATGGATAGGGACAGGTCCGCTAAAAATGGCAGCTAAGTCACGGGCTTTTGATTCAGTGCGATTGGCGATGGTGATGCCTTCTGGTTTTTCTTCTAACAACGGTTGCAAGACGCCGCGTACCGCACCACCGGCGCCAAGTATTAAGATGCGTTTGTTCTTTAATACCAGATGTTGGTTTTTGGTGAGGTCATTCACTAAACCGATGCCGTCGGTATTGTCTGCGATGATTTGTTGATTATCGAATTTAAGTGTATTGACGGCACCGGCTAATTCGGCGCGAGGTGTTCTTTGTTGGGCGATTTGCCAAGCTTCTTCCTTGAAAGGAACCGTCACATTAACACCTTTGCCGCCTTGTTCAGTGAACTCGACTACCGTTTGCTGGAAGCCATCAATGGGCGCTAATATGGCCTCATAGGTTAAGTTTTGCTGGGTTTGTTGGGCAAATTGTGGGTGAATCAAGGGCGATTTACTGTGCTTTATGGGATTGCCTATGACGGCATATTGATCACTTTTTGTCATGGGTTTATTTTAGATGTTGTGGGTTTTTTGGTTCGCATGGTTATTCACTTGGGCTGATGATGGTCCCTTTTTGTTTGGTTTCGCCAAACAGCAACCCGTCATTAAATTGTCGGTGCAATATATAGTGTATGATGTGGCCGGCATTGTGGCGACTGGAGAAAAGCTGTAATTGCCAATCCAGTGTTTGGCCAGATTTCAATCCCCATGCTTTTTGCCAACCGCGAATTTTGGAGGGATCGGGCAATACAAAAAGATGGGTGTCTTCTTCGGTGACATCTAGCCAGCCATTACTAACGTTGACGGTCCAATCTACGTTGCTGATTTGCAGTGCACGAGCATTCTCTGTTAGGGTTTTTTCGGTGATTTTTTCGACGGTTTCTCCTTTGACTGTCCAACGGTAAATGGCTATGGGGCCGAAAGTGTCCTCTGATTTTTTTTGCCACTCGACTTCAAATTGGGCGTAGCGAGGTGTTTTTAGTGGACGGGTGAAATCCGCAAAAGCAGGCTGTGCTTGAGGTAACACCAGAGAAAAGCCATTGGCGGTATTACTATCTGTCGAGGCTTTAAATAATCGAACCGCCTGACGGGCAATTTGCTTTTGTTCGTCAAATGCTTGCAAAACGATTTCATGCCCTTCATTCTTTTTCATGAAGTCCTCTCCGTTGCTGCCGATCAAAGGCACGGCCTGGAAGCTATATTCTGGTTGCGTTGATTCGGCAATTTTCATCATAACACTGCGTTCGCTAATAAAACCAACATGGCTATGCCAGCTTGTTTCCTCGCCGATTAATGGAATATCACCCAATGAGACCTGGGTTGGGTTAGCTTCGGCGTCAGCGGTGAACGCTTTATTGGTGAAGTCAATATCCTGTCGTGACCAAGCGGCATTGCCATAAGTGGTTCGTCTTTTGATGTAGTACCGGTTTGGGATGATTTTTTGATCGATAACTTCGCCTTTTAAGGCTAGTGCTTCACGTGTGCCATGATTAACAACCAACCCGTAAGCTTCATAGGCTTGAGTGCTATTGTCTAGATCTAGAGTCACTCGGGCTTGTTCGTTGGCTTGGTCGTTAATGCCGGTTATCTTACCGATTACGCCTTCTGTCTCAATGTCTTCGGCGGGGCGAGAGCAAGTCTGGTCAAGTGATTGTAGCTCATGGGTTGTCATATAATAAAAGTCGACCCGATGGGAAGCGCTGCTGCGGCTTGAGGGGCAAACGATGACTAATATAAAACGGCCATGCCGATCATGAATGCTGAAGGTTGTTGTAAATAGTTCAAAATTCTCATTGTCTTGCACGATGACTTCCCAAACACCAATCGGTCCATCTTGATATCCAGCCACCACCGCATTGGTATTAATGGTGATGGATTGTTCAGTATTAACGACGGTTTCGGAGCTGCAGTTGGCCAACAACCAAGTACTCGCTAGCAGGCTAGCCGTCATGAAATGGCTGAGGTGGCGACGGAGATAGGCAGCGAGGATTAATATTTTTAACATCATAAATTATACAAAGGTCAGTAACAGATTGCCAAAATTATCAACATCACATTGCCAGTGAGCTGCCAGGTAGGTGGTTGATGTTTGTTCTACAATTAATGCAGGTCCTTGAATTTTTTGATTTGCATGAAGTTGCTTACGTCCCCAAACCGGGACCGAACGATGATGACCAATTAGATCGCTATGGGTGATGGGTGTGGGTGCTGACATCAATTTGGGCAAATGGGGTAATGTGATGTTGCGATCAGGCCCTCGTAATCCTGCGCGAACATTCACCAATTCAATGGACTCTTCTAAACTATGACCGTAACGGGCTTGGTGGGTTGCGTGAAAAGCCGCTGTTAACAGGGCTAACGGTTGCCATGGAATGTTGATAGTGTAGGATTGACCGCGATAACGCAAGTCGGCAGACCGTAATATTTGTATGTCATTAGTGTTGATATCATCGCGTATTAACTCGTTAATACCTTGATTTTCTAGGACTTTAAATTCTGTTTCCAGAATTGCGTCGGTGAGTTCATGTAACGGCTTGCCAATTGTACGAGAAAGCTCACGAGCATGGGGCGCGACTAACATGCCCAACGCCGACAATACGCCGGAATATATGGGTACGATGGCACGTTTTATTTCAAGCGCTTCCGCCAAGGCGCATATATGTAAGCCGCCAGCGCCCCCAAAGCTCATTAAACAAAAATGACGTGGATCAATGCCGCGATTGACGGTCATGACCCGTAAGGCGCCGACCATGTGCTCATTGGCCAGGCGAATAATACCGTGTGCCGCGGTTTCTATGGAGCAGTTTAGATGCTTAGCAATGCGAGTGATCGCTTGCAAGCCTGCGGCTTTGTTGAGCGAAAATTGCCCCCCTAAAAAATACTCGCTCAATAATCGGCCTAATACCAAATTTGCATCCGTCACCGTTGCTTGGTGGCCATCATTGCCATAACAGGCGGGGCCGGGTGATGCGCCGGCGGATTGCGGACCGACTTGTAATAAACCGCCTTCATCCACATAGGCGATGGAGCCACCACCAGCACCGATGGTATGCATGTCGATCATCGGGACGGCCACCGGATAACCTGCGATTTGCCCTTGATTGGTGAGCTTTATTTCACCATTAAGCAGAGCAACATCGGTGGAGGTGCCGCCCATATCGAAAGTGAGTAATTGCTGTTGACCGGTGAGCTTGCCGATGAATTGCGCACCTTTAAGACCGCCCGCCGGACCGGATAGCAACAGATTGACCCCGCGTTGACTGGCTTGCGAGAGACTCATGGTGCCGCCTGAACTTTGCATCATGGTGACTTTGCCTGGAGCAAGCGCCTGGCTGAGTTTATTCAAATAGCCTTTCAGTAAAGGGCCGACATAGGCATTGAGCCAAGTGCTAATACCGCGCTCGTATTCTTTATACTCTGGCAATACTTCAGAAGAACGGCAGGTAAAAATATCGGCAGGGATGATGGCAGCGATGCGTTTTTCAAAGCGATCATCAAGGTAAGAGAACAATAAATTAATGGCCACCGCCTGGGGCGCAAGTGCAATAATTTGTTGGCGTAACTGGAGAAGCTTATCCTCAGTTAAATCGATTAATACCTCTCCGGTGGCGCTCAAACGGCCGCCGGAAGTTAGACACAAGTCCTGCGGCACTGGCGGGATCGATGGCTTTGGTTGCAGGTTATACAATTCTTTACGGGCCTGGCGGCCAATGGTCAATAAATCACGTAAACCATGGTTGGTAATAAAAACCGTGCGGGCGCCTTTGCCTTCTAATACCGCGTTAGTGGCGACGGTTGAACCGTGTATTACCTGTAAGTTACTCAACGATGTGCCGGCTAAATCATGAAACCCACGAGTAATGGCCACTTCTGGCGCGTGGGGGGTAGACAACACTTTGTGAATTGTCAGTTGACCGGCCTGAACAAAAACAAAATCAGTAAACGTGCCGCCGGTATCGATACCTAATAATTGCATTGTTTTTTCCAAAGATTAATATGGTTTTGCCCTTTTTTAGAGACTAAATAGTGATCACTGAGTCTATCTGGCTATAGTAACATTAATTGGTTTATTCGCTGAATTGTGGTGGAGGAGTTGGTAAGGAATGGGCACGTAATAACTTCCCGGTTTGGCGCTCAGATTTGGTTTGTATTTGTTCGTTCTGATTGAGCAAAAGTGCAGGAATAGTGGTTCTCTTTCGAGCTTTTGTGATTGAAGAACGGGCCAAGCTTCCGCGTCCTGCTCACGCCCCTTACCTATGTCCCTATAGGCAAAGACAGGCGGAAGATGAGATGCCAAACAGGGAAGTTATTACGTGCCCATTCCTAAGTGCATTGTCATCAAAGAACAGAAATGACTAAAAATTTACAATGATATAAATCCAAAAAATGGAGATAAGGTCACGATAACCGTTCGAGGATAAAAGATGAAAAAACGTCATTTCTTATTCTATCGACAGGCATTAAAAATGCCGACTACGCATGATCTAACAATTTATGGAATTGCTCCATAGGCAGACTACAATGTAATAAATATCTTACGCGAATTGCTTTACCGGCGCATTCAAAAAAGGGAGCAGAATGCAATGGACTGGCTATTACTGAAGCTTAGGCAATTAAATTTGACAAATTATATAGAATTGAATGCCTGTTGTTTTTTTAAACAGTCATGGTTGATTGATGTGACGTTTATCTGCCGCACTATCTTTATTGGTCGAAAAGTGGGCTTGCATGAAGAATGAGCAGAATGAAAATAGTAAAAGAAGTTCTAAAGGCGAGGAGCTTCGAAAATACGCAAACAAAGCTGCGGAAGGGTTGTTTGATTCAAGTTCTAGCAGTGAATTTGATGAGAGAGAATTAGCGTCAGGTGATGCCGATTTGCTAGAAAAGTCGGATGCGGAGTTATTCCCAGATGAAATTGAAGAATATACAGATAAAGGAAAAAAACCGCGAATTGTTGTGAATAATGATTCAAAGCGAAGATAAGGGGGTAAGAATCATATTGACTGCTTGATGCTCTAATTTCAGTCACGTTGACTGGTGTTGATTTACATATACCCAATAAAGCATGCAACTTAAGAGTTAAATAGTCAATATGATATTTGACTCCTGTTTTGAGTAAAATTTCGATTTAAATCATCCGGTAATTTCTTCATGGATTTTACCCATAAACTGTTTATCACTCTAAATTGCGCGTTATCCAGAAAGGAAATGCAAGCTGAAAAGGGTATTCTTGAGTATCAAGCAAAATGGGGGTATAACTAAACAGAACTAGTTAGCAGCTTGATAGCTCCGCTTCGCGGAGCTATCGAGCAGATGAGGAGCGCGCCTCCTTCGCTAAGCGATCGGGCAAGCCAACCGTCACGCTATCAAGACAGATCGAGGCAGACGCACTAAGGCGCGCTCCTCATCTGCTCGTTATGTAAAAAATGAATCTTACACCAATTAAAAGAAATCAATTTTCTCTTTGGCGGAAATTTAGAAATTCAGTATACAGTACCGTTACTGATGAATTTCATGAAATTGAAATGGAGAACATATTCGGAAGTGAAGAATGGTTCTGTTATTTCTTGACGAATGAAAATAATAATATTATTGGTTTTGTTGAATTGTCAGCCCGCAATGTTGTAGATGGTTGCTTAAGTAGTCCTGTTGCATATATTGAGGGTTTATATATCGAAGCAGAATATCGTGGTAAGGGTGCAGGTAAAAAAGCGATAGAAGCTATTCATAAATGGTGTAAAATAAATGGTTTCACTGAACTAGCAGCAGACGCTGAATTATCTAATTTAAACGCACAAATATTTTTCAATGCAGTTGGTTTTAAAGAGACATATCGAGTCGTTGAGTTTTGTACAAAAGTAAAATAATACATAACAAGAACATCCAGCGGATTGCCGAAAGCGCCGTTTTTTGTGTCATTCGCTGTCGCTCATTATCACACAAAAACCGTCACTTTCGACAACAGCTGATGTAGGCGTTACATGTACTAAAGATGAAATATAAAAAAGTTCATATCGTTGGTGGCTCTGGAGCCGGAAAAACAACATTGGCAAAAGCTTATTCTCAGTGGAGTGGAGTTCCTTATGCTGAAATTGATGATATTTTTTGGTTAGATGTAGGAAACAGATCAAAAAGATCTATCGATGAACGTTCTAATTTACTGCAATCAATTATAGATTCTGAGTGCTGGGTTATGGAAGGCGTATTCTATAAATGGCTAACGCCGTCGTTTGAAAGCGCGGAAAAGATTATAGTGTTAAACACACCAAAATGGGTGCGTTTTTATAGAATAATCAAGCGTGCGCTTTGTCAGATAATATCGGGGCCAAAATCATACTTCACTACTGTATCTAATCATCTTGAGTTAATTAGGTTTAATCATAGTTACAATAGCATACACTATATACCAACATTAGAAATCTTAGCGGAGTATGGCGACAAGGTTGTTATATGTAATAACTATAAGGAAGCAATGCGTGAGCTCAACATGTAACAAGTCGTTAAACCAGATCGGCGCAAAAGACGCGCTTCCAGGTTAACTCAACCATTATGACTAAAAAGAATGGAAAAGATATACCACACACAATCTGATTGGTTCGAAACCAAAATCATACCAGCAATTCGGAGACGAACAATTATTGCTGTGATCCTTTTGGTTTTTTGTGTTGTGGCATGGTTCTACTACGAGTCAATGATACCCTTGGTTATTGGTGCTTTCATTGTTGCAGAAAGAATGTTCGAATTTGCCCATATCCCTTCCACTAAAAAAACTTTTGGTTTGCTAAGTGTAGCAATATTGGAAACAGGGCTCTCATTCAGGGGTACTGGAATTAAAGGAAGTGTGCTTTATCCGTGGGCGTCACTATCTTTCAAGATCCAAAGAGAAAATGACAAGGCTCCTGAGTCAATCACAATCGAAGACAAAGCCAGAAAAGGAAGTAAAGTTAAATTGTCTGGTTACGAGAAAATGGGTGAGTTAGTTGCTCTTATCGAAAGCAATACTGACAAGTCATAACAAGCGCTTGGTTTGTATCACAGGGACTTAGCGATTTTTTAAAAAAGTACTGAGTGTTTTAAAGAGAGTGATTTTTTAATTAACTCTTTCCTTAGTCCCTGTGAACAAACAAGCGAACGTTAGCTGTAAAAGAGATATATGAAAAAAATTAGTGAAAATCTAGATACGTTGAAAGGACTAATGTTTAATGAGGAGGAGGATTACTCAAAAATAAAATTGTTAATTGACGATATGGTTAATACCCTTCCTTGGACTGAAAATATTGATAGTTTTATTGATTTTTTGGATATTTCTGTTGATGGAATATATGACATCGAGACCAGCAGTCAATATTCAAAAATAACCGAATTAGCTTTGCAACTTTATAATAAAATAAAAATAGATGCGCATCCTCTTCAGCTAAAACTCGCTAATGCTATCAATACTTGGCTAAATCACAAGCTTGAGATGCAGGATTGCCCGGAAAAATCGGTGGAGTGTAGAATATCACTATTACTTTTTACCGATATTATTTCAAATATAAATTTGGTGTCAAATGACTCAAGTTTAACAAATGATTATCAAGAATTTTCAGCATTATCTCTCATGATTGGCCTAGAAGATAGAAACTATGAGTTAGTCGAGCAGGCAATTATAGCCCAGAGAAAAGTTCTCGAGTTATACACAAACGGAAAGTTTCCAGACTACTACAACATACATACATTTATATTGGGTGCTAGAACTTCGTTGGCTTCTACATTAATGGAGGCGTATAAATTTGATCGGTTGAGATACTCCAAATATTATAAAGAAATTGGTGTTATATTAGAAAACGTGGTTAAAGAACGGGAAAGTTGTGGAACGGATTCCGATAGAGAATACTCTTTAGGCTTATTTGAAGAATATGTTAATTGTATGGAGTAAATTACAGCTAACAAGCCGCATAAAGTCTGACCCAGTAAAGCGTGGTTTAAATGTGAATTCGTTTCACTCATTTTATCACATTTAAACCACGCTTCACTGGTCAGCTTATGCGCGACGTTATACCGCAGGAAAGGACACGGATGCTTGATGATAATAAAAAAAAGGATATTGCCAAACGTGTAAGTCGCCTTGAAGCCGACATAGTCAAAGCGCATGAGTACCTAGAAACAGGTGCGCATTCAAATTGGCATAAGTTTCAACCTTTGTTTAATAGAAAGGTTAGCGACGGAAAAACAGCCCCACCTCACAAAGATTGGGTAAAGAATGTTTTTCTACCCAATCTTGAGAAGGCGTTGAATGAAACAGAGAAGCTTCTTGATAGGGATGGATGATTTAATGTTAAGAGCGGTTAAGTGATGCTACGGTATAACAAATCACTCCATCGGACGCACTTGTCTGTCACGCCTTTTGCAGAGCAAAAGTCTTGCCAGCCTGCGTTCGCCGCTGAGCTCAACCGTTATGTCTAGAAAACAGTCATGTACAATGAGCAACTATTCGAGAATATAAGGTCTATAAATGGGTGAACGATCAAAAACAATTGGAGAAATTGGTGAAAATATCAGTAGGAATTTCTTTGATCTTATAGGATGGAGTCATACTCTTTCTAACGAATCACTAGGCTGCCTCAAACCACAAAAGCACGCTATAAAATCATCAAAAAAAGGGAAGAGAGAAACTCATGGAATTGACTATTTATATAGTTATAGAAGCCCACTCGAAAATAAAACTATCAATAATGTCATTTTGTCAGTAAAGAATACTGACGCACCTTATCCGAATAACCCAGTAAGTAAGTTTAAAGAACATATTACTGACTTAGCACAAACAATCGAATGTTTTACAGGGTCACAGCTAAAATCAGAACAACTAAAGAAATTAAAACACTATAAAAAATCAAACGATATAGGTGTGATTTTTTGGCTTTCTCAAAGTGATGAAACATACGACGATGTTATTGCAAAGCTTGAAAACTGTAGGATTGATAGTAATTTAAAATTTAGTTCAATTTATTTAGTTGACAACCAAAGAATTGAATTTATTTTACAAGTAGTAAATCATTTGAAATTGTCATTTACAGATCATGAAATTCTATTTTACTACCCAGATACCTCAATGAATTATGCCGACAGTGAAATAGCTCAGTATGGAAAATCTCTTCCTGTTGAATATATTAACTCACCAGTAATTCCGTTTTTGATTAAACAAGGAAAAGGAAATATAGATACGTTTTGTATTGCCGTAAGTGATAATTTTGATGGTGAAGAAATGTCAGAGTTAATACAAGCTGCTAGAAAGTACACAAAAATAACAGGGTCAGGCCTTACATTTTACATCGGATGTAAAATGTAAGGCCTGACCCCGTAACTCCAGAAAGGAAATGCAAGCTGAAAAGGGTATTCTTGAGTATCAAGCAAAATGGGGCTATAACTAAACAGAACTAGTTAGCAGCTTGTTATGCGTCAAATTCGATGAATTGAAATAAAATATGCCAAATGGAAGTTAAATTATTAAATAGGAGAGCATGGATGAGGATAGTAATATTATTTTTAGTAGCAATAATATTGGGTGCTATTAGTGGCTGTTCAACATATAAGCCAAGAAGTGAAGGTTTCGGGAAGATGGGTTATGAAGAAACAAAGCTAGAAGATGGTACGTATAAATTATCATATTATGGGTCTTCATCTGATAGTGAGGAAGATGTAAAGAAAAAGTGGAATAAACGCGCTTCTGAATTATGTGGTAAGCAAGAGTACACAGCTGAAGTGACAAGCAAAGAATGGACGTATGATAATTATACTATTCTTCCTCCATTGCTGTTCAAGACAAAAGGGGCTTCACCTTTGATCGAAGAAAAATTAGCGTGCAAGGCATAAATTGTTAACGTTGAATGTAACTGAATTTATTTATCGTTATTGTATTGGTAGTGATGTGTAATGAACTTAATGTGCAAGGTATGCCAGTAGATGGGTTTGACGCATAACCAATCGTTCGAGAGGGACTTGCTTCCGCAGTGCCTTTTTTGTGCTGAAAATAGCACAAAAAATACACCACTCCAACAAGCCCCTCAACTCAAGCGTTAGGAGTCAAGACAACTAAGTAAATTATGGATAATCCAATAATCAATCTTGAAAAACTATCGAAGCCAATTACGAAGTTAGTTGATGTTGTATCGAAAGGCATTGGGACGTTATATGCACCTTTTGGTACAGTACGTCAGGCGGAAGCTGATGCTAAGGCAAAGATCATTCATGCTAAAGCAGATACGAATGTACTAGATATACATGAGCGTGCTCAGCATCGCCTCATCTATCGTGAAGCATTACGACAAGAGAATATTGAGCGAATTGCCTCTCAAGCAGCTCTTGAATTACCTAATTCAGTGTCTGAGGAACCTCTCGATGATGATTGGGTTATGCAGTTCTTCGGCTGTGCTGAAGACGTATGTGATGTTGATATGCAAATGTTATGGTCGCGTATACTTGCTGGTGAAGTAACTACACCAGGACAGTATTCAAAAAGAACATTACAATTTCTGAAAACTCTCGATAAATGGGAAGCTGAAAATTTTTCAAAATTATGTTCGTTTGCGTTCACAACCGAACAAAACTGGCATTTTATTATCGATGATGGATTTACATATACTAAGTTAAATGAAATTCTCGGTGATGGAAATTGGGTGGGTCATTTTTCTTCTATTGGTTTGTTGTCATCAGAAACAAGTATGCATGGGGCTTCTGATTTGTCAGGAATGAAACTTAATTATTTCCTTGATAAATATATTATTGATGGCCCAGAAAAGCCGAGTACTACAAGTATAGCCTCTCTTGAAATTCCTCTTTCAATACGTAATTTTACTTCAGTTGGGCAGGAGCTAGCAAGAATTGCAGAAGCAGCTCCTATGGATGAGTATATCGTTGGGTTATGTGAATCGCTAAACGACAAAGATATTAATGTATCGTTTAATAAAGTGAAACCAGATGTTGACTCCTAACAAATCGTTCAAGTTGACATATTTTTCTTTGCTTCTTTTTGTGCAGTCGCTATCGCTCCTTTATAGCACAAAAAGAAGCAAAGAAAAATACGCAACTTAACTCTACCGTTCATAGGTGTTCGGGATTTTATTCACACCCGAGTGCTTCGGCTAAACATTGTAATGATGTTGGTCTCTTCCTATAATTTTTTTCAATGATTTCACGAGAAAAAAGTATTATTTTATTTTTCAATCGC
>Ga0316205_10000288_pt1 | contig 106201 bp, 92 predicted proteins | sample 3monthpyrite_MG_FD_204941 | JGI IMG/M metagenome (GOLD analysis project Ga0316205, IMG submission 204941) | Microbial mat bacterial communities from mineral coupon in-situ incubated in ocean water Damariscotta River, Maine, United States -... | ecosystem: Environmental > Aquatic > Marine >... | reverse complement strand
CCGTGGCCGGGAAACGGATGGCGCGGCCCGAATTGGTGACCAGCATCACATCGTCATCGTTCGACGCGATGCGCGCATTGATCAGCGTTGTTTCCGCATGCTCATCCTCGAATTTCATCGCGATCTTGCCGTTGCGCATGACGTTTGTGAAATCGCTGAGCTTGTTGCGCCGCACCGTGCCCGCCGAGGTGGCAAAGACCACCTGCAAATCGTCCCAGTCTTCTTCATCCCGGTCCACCGGCATGATGGCAGCAATCGACACGCCGGGCGGAATCGGCAGGATATTGACGATCGCCTTGCCCTTGGAGGTGCGCCCACCTTGGGGCAGGCGCCAGGTTTTCAGCTTGTAGACCATCCCGTCAGTGGTGAAGAACAGCAACTGCGTGTGGGTGTTGGCGACAAAGAGGGTGGTGATCACATCCTCTTCCTTGGTGGCCATGCCGCTCACACCCTTGCCGCCGCGTTTCTGGCTGCGGAAATCGGCCAGCGGCGTGCGTTTGATATAGCCGCCGGAGGTCACGGTCACGACCATATCTTCGCGCTCGATCAGGTCTTCGTCTTCCATGTCGCCAGACCAGTCGACGATCTCGGTGCGGCGCGGTACGGCGAAAAGCTCTTTGGTTTCGGACAGTTCGGCAGAGATGATCCCCATGATCCGCTCGCGGCTCCCGAGGATGTCAAGGTATTCCTTGATCTTGCCCGCCAGCTCTTCGAGTTCGTCCGTGACTTCCTTGACCCCGATCTGCGTGAGGCGTTGCAGGCGCAGTTCCAGAATGGCGCGGGCTTGCGTTTCGGACAGATTATAGGTGCCGTCTTCGTTGGCCGTATGGGTCGGGTCGTCGATCAGCGCGATGTAGGGCAGGATGTCGCGGGCGGGCCAACGGCGTTCCATCAGTTTGGCACGCGCCTCGGCGGCATCGGCAGAGGCGCGGATCGTCGCAACCACTTCGTCGATATTGGTGACAGCCACGGCCAGACCGCACAGAATATGGCTGCGCTCGCGTGCCTTGCGCAACTCGAACGCAGTGCGGCGTGCGACGACTTCCTCGCGGAAATCAATGAAAGAGGTCAGGAACCGGCGCAGCGTCAGTTGCTCGGGGCGCCCGCCGTTCAGGGCCAGCATGTTGCAGCCGAAATAGACCTGCATCGGGGTGAACCGGAACAACTGGTTCAGCACCACCTCGGCCGTGGCATCGCGTTTCAGCTCAACCACAACCCGCACGCCATTGCGGTCGGATTCGTCCTGCACATGCGCGATGCCTTCAATCTTCTTGTCGCGTGCGGCTTCGGCGATGCGCTCGATCATCGTCGCCTTGTTCACCTGATATGGAATCTCATCAATCACAATGGCATAGCGGTCTTTCCTCAACTCTTCCACGCGCGTCTTGGAACGGACAATGACGCTGCCGCGCCCCTCAAGATACGCCTTGCGCGCGCCTGACCGGCCCAGCATGATACCGCCCGTTGGAAAATCCGGCCCCGGAATATAGTCGATCAACTGCTCGGACGTCAGGTCCGGGTCCTCGATCAATGCCAGGGTGGCATCAACGACTTCGCCAAGGTTGTGGGGCGGGATGTTGGTCGCCATGCCAACGGCAATGCCGCCGGCACCATTGACCAGCATGTTCGGAAAACGGGCAGGCAGGACGGTTGGCTCACGGTCCTTGCCATCATAGTTGTCCTGAAAGTCGACCGTATCCTTGTCGATATCGGCCAGCAGATAGCCGGCGACCTTGGCCATGCGCACCTCGGTATAGCGCATCGCCGCCGGGTTATCGCCATCCATCGAGCCAAAGTTGCCCTGCGGGTCCAGCAGCGGCACGGACATCGAAAAATCCTGCGCCATGCGCACAAGGGCATCATAGATCGCACTGTCGCCGTGCGGGTGATATTTACCCATCGCATCCGACACAGGGCGGACCGACTTGCGATAGGGTTTGTCGAACGTGTTTCCCGCCTCGTGCATGCCATAGAGGATGCGCCGGTGCACAGGTTTCAGGCCATCGCGCAGATCCGGAATTGCGCGGCTGACGATGACCGACATGGCGTAATCCAGATAGGACGTGCGCATTTCATGTTCGATGGTGACCGAAGGCCCCTCGAAGCTCGGCCGCTCCGGCATCATTTCATCATCGTTTTCAGGGGGTTGTGGCGTATCGTTCACGAAAGTCTGCCCGTTCCTAGCGTCACTCTATATCTTGCGTCAAACTCTATCAGAAACCACAGATAAGGTGCAACGCCTGAGCGCCCGTGCTGTTAGCAGTCTTGGCATCATGCTGCTAGACAACTGTTTTTGTTGATTATTAATCTTTCTCAGGCTCAAATGAGGCGAGCACACCCAAAAGAGGCAAAAAAATGGAGCAAACCGAAACAGAACTGTTACTGAAGGGCTACGGGTTCACCACCGCGGAATTCTTCTACCACATGCCGGACTACACCCATGTATTGAACACCTTCGTCTGGCAGGACTATGATATCGCGCCGGATCATCCGCGCCTGTTGTCCTTCATTGATTTCTGGAAGACCGAGATCGAGGGGCCGCTGCATTCTGTGCGCTTCACCCATCGCAAAATGCTGTCATCGGGCGAATGGCGGCACGTAACCGGTGAATTTCCTCTGCACTAAGGCGCGCGGCGTCAAACCGACTGTCTTCTCTTGACCAAAAATACCACGGGGGAGTCCCGCAAGGGACGGGGGCAGAGCCCCCTTAACAATGGTGTCGCGAAAGCGGCCCTGGGATCAGGCCGAACAACTGGCCCCGCCCAGCACACAGAACTTGGCACAATGCGGGTGGTTCAGCGCGACATCCCGCTCGGCCTCTTGCAGCGTCGCACCCAGTTCGAACCCAGGATCATAGGGCAGCAAGGTACAGGCCAAAACCGCCGGGCGGTCAGCGCCCTTGCGCTTGACCACCATCCGGGATGACGCACACATCACCGCTTCGGGACGCTTGTTCAGGATCGACCAGCAATCTGTCGTGATTTCAGGCACTTCCACGGTTTCGTCCATTTCCGGAAACAGGACTGTCGCGCCAGGATCAAGCGCATTGATGTCCCATCCCTTCGCGGCAAACAAGGCGGCATAGCCTGCGCGCGCCTCATCCTCGCTTTTGGCCATTTCAACACGTCCGGCCACGGCCATACGCGCCCCGACCGAGGCCAGCCAGGCCATCCCGCGCATCGTTTTCTCATAGGCACCGACCCCGCGTTCCGCGTCATGAGCGGCAGCGGCGTGGTGATCCAGACTGACCCGGACTGTGAGTCTGTTCCCATACCGCATCACCAGATCGGCAAGGTCCGCCTGAACGCCTGGGCGCATCATGGGGGCCATCGCATTGGTCAGCACCAATACCTCGTAGCCGCGCGCAAGGCTGCGCTCCATCATCTCGACGCAGGCGGGGTTCATGAACGGCTCACCGCCCGTAAAGGCGATCTCGCGCACATTCCATCGGCGCCGCTCAAGCTGATCCAGAAAATCGCTCACCTCATCCGCGCTGATATAGACCAGCGCATCATTGGTGGGGGAACTTTCGATGTAGCAACTGGTGCAGGCGATATTGCACAGGGTACCGGTGTTGAACCACAGCGTCTCGGGGGCGCTCAGGGACACCCTGGCGCGGGCCTCGCCGTTAGCCGTCAGGTCCGGGTCTTCGAATTTGCCAAGATTGGCGAGGTCTTTCATCTTTTGCGTCCTCGTGTCGCCGCCACATTTGCAAAACAGTCCTAAGGTCTGAACCCGTGCGGGGAAAGGCCGGTCCTGACGGAGTGACGGCTTTGTGATACGCATTGATGTATCACGGTGAACTTTCACGTTTGGCCGTTGAGTACCTTTTTGAATCTGATAGTGTTTGCGCAAACATTTTTAGGAGCATGAACCATGGTGTCACGTGTCATTCCGGTCGATCCGTTTGATCTGGTGATCTTTGGAGGCACGGGCGATCTGGCCCGTCGCAAGATCTTGCCGGGCCTGTTTCGCCGCTTTTGCGCCGGGCAGATGCCCCCGGATGCCGCCATCACCGGGGCTGCGCGCAGCGACATGAGCGCGGACAAATACCGTGACTTCGTGCGCGAAGCGATCCAGGAATTCGGCGGCGACCACACCCATGAAGAGGGCATGTTGTCAGCCTTCCTGGAACGCTTGCACTATGTTCCGATTGATGCGCGCGGCGAAAACGGCTGGCGAGAACTGGCCGCCCTGATGCGCGAGGGCATGGTCCATGCGTTCTATTTCTCGGTCGCGCCCAGCCTGTTCGGCGATCTGGCCGAGCGCCTGAACCAGCATGGCCTGACCGACGAAGACAGCCGCATTGTCGTTGAAAAACCCTTTGGGCGCGATCTGGCATCGGCCAGGGCACTCAACCGGGATCTGGCCGCCTATTTCGACGAAGGCCAGATTTACCGGATCGACCATTATCTGGGCAAGGAAACGGTACAGAACCTGATGGCCGTGCGTTTTGGCAACATGCTGTTCGAACCGCTCTGGAACAGCCAGTATGTCGATCACATCCAGATCACCGTGGCCGAAACCGTGGGCGTCGGCGGCAGGGGTGAATACTATGACAAATCGGGGGCGATGCGCGACATGGTACAAAACCACCTGATGCAGCTGCTGTGTCTGATCGCGATGGAGCCGCCCTCCAAATTCGATCCCGACGCGGTGCGGGATGAAAAGCTGAAGGTGATCCGCGCGCTGGACACGGTCGAACCCCACCACATCGTGCGTGGACAATACGACGCCGGGCCCGAGGGACCGGGCTTTCGCGACGAGGTGGGCGATCCGCGCACCCGCACCGAAAGCTATATCGCCATGAAGGTCGGCGTCAGCAACTGGCGGTGGGCCGGCACACCGTTTTACCTGCGCACCGGCAAGCGCCTCAAGGCGCGGTGTTCGGAAATCGTCGTGGTGTTCAAGGAACTCAACCACTCGATATTTGGCGAGCAGGAAGATCACCGCAACGTCCTGTCGATCCGCTTGCAACCGAACGAAGGCATGACGCTGGGCGTCACGATCAAGGAACCGGGCCCCGGCGGCATGCGCCTGATCGACGTTCCGCTGGACATGTCCTTTGCCGACGCGCTTGGCGCACAGGGCGCGGACCAGACCGATGCCTACGAACGGCTTATCATGGATGTGATCCGGGGCAACCAGACCCTGTTCATGCGCGGTGACGAGGTCGAGGCCGCCTGGGCCTGGACCGACCCGATCATCGACGGCTGGGAGACACGCGGAGACGTGCCCAAGGTCTATGACAGCGGAAGCGAGGGGCCGATGGACGCCGTGCAGCTTCTGGCCCGTGACACCCGTGTTTGGCGAAAGGTTGCCTCATGAACATTCAGGAATACCCCGACCGAGAATTGCTGGCCATGGGGCTGGCCGACCTGTTGGCAAGCGAGTTGAAGAACTGCCTGCTGATCCATCCCTGGGCCTCTTTCGTGGTGCCGGGCGGCACGACGCCGGGGCCGATCTTTGATTCTCTGTGTGCGGCTGATCTGGACTGGTCCCGCGTGCACGTGCTGCTGAGCGATGAACGCTGGGTGCCCGAGGATCACGACCGCTCGAACGCGAAACTGCTCAGGGATCATCTGCTTGTCGAGCGTGCCGCCGCCGCCCGGTTCATCCCGTTCCACGTCGCGGGCGAAACTCCGGAAAGTGCCGCGCCGGGCCTGTCGGACAGGCTGGCCCAAGAGATGCCGATCTCGCTTTTGCTGCTGGGCATGGGGGCGGACATGCATACAGCGTCGCTGTTTCCCGGCGCCACGGATCTGGCGGGCGCAATGGCCGAAAACGCGCCTCTTGTGGTCCCGGTATCCGTCGCCGGGCAAGAGCCGCGGATTTCCTTTTCCGGGCGCGCACTGGCCGGGGCGATGGCCAAACATCTGGTAATCTATGGCGATGAAAAGCGCCGCGCCCTTGAGGCCGCGCAATCGCTTTCACCACTTCAGGCCCCGATCAAGGCCGTAATGGACGGGCTGACCGTCCACTGGGCGGAGTAAGACACATGTGGAATGACCTGAAAGCAAAGGCCGACCAGATCGGCGGGCGCCATATCCTCGATCTGTTCGACGACACGCGGGCGGATGATTTCGCCGTGCAGACACAGTTCATGCGCCTTGACTATGCCAAGACCAATATCGACACCGCGGCAAGGGATGCCTTGCTGGCGCTGGCCGACGGGGCAGGGGTTGCGGACCGGCGCGATGCAATGTTCGCCGGGCAGAAAATCAACGAGACCGAGGGGCGCGCCGTGCTGCACACGGCGTTGCGCAACCTTGATGGCGGGCCGGTCATAGTCGACGGGCAGGACGTGATGCCGGGCGTGCTGAAGACGCTGGATCGTATGGCCGCCTATGCGGGCGAGGTGCGCGCCGGCGCGATCACGGATGTGGTCAATATTGGCATCGGCGGGTCTGACCTCGGGCCTGCCATGGCTGTTCAGGCGCTGTCGCCCTATCGCGACGGGCCGCGCTGTCATTTCGTGTCAAACGTGGACGGCGCCCATGTCGCGGATGTGCTGCGCGAACTGGATGCCAGAACCACGCTGGTGATCGTCGCCTCCAAGACCTTCACGACAATCGAAACCATGACCAACGCACGCACCGCGCGGGCGTGGATGATCGACGGCGGGGGCGACCCCGGCGCGCAATTCTGCGCCCTGTCCACATCCGAAGACAAGACAGCCGCCTTTGGTATCCCCGCGGCGCGCGTGTTCGGGTTCGAGGACTGGGTCGGCGGGCGCTATTCGATGTGGGGGCCCATTGGCCTGTCGCTGATGATCGCCATCGGGCCGGACGGTTTCCGTGCCTTCCTGCGTGGCGGGCAGGAGATGGATCGGCACTTTTGCGTCGCGCAAGGCGCCGACAACATGCCGCTGATGCTGGCGCTGGTGGGCATCTGGCACCGGCAGGTGCTGGGCCATGCCACCCGCGCGGTGCTGCCCTATGACCAGCGGCTGGGGCAGTTGCCTGCCTATCTGCAACAGCTTGAAATGGAATCGAACGGCAAGTCCGTCGGCATGGACGGCAAACCGCTGGCCGTGGACAGCGGCCCCGTGGTCTGGGGCGCGCCCGGCACCAACGGGCAGCACGCGTTCTATCAGCTGATCCATCAGGGCACCTCGGTCATTCCCTGCGAATTCATGGTCGCCGCGAACGGGCACGAGGCGGACCTCAAACACCACCATGACCTGCTGGTGGCCAACTGTTTCGCCCAGTCCGAAGCGCTGCTTCGGGGCCGCGATCTGAACGAGGCGCGCGGCAAGGTCGCCGCGCAGTTCGAAGGCGACGAACTGGAGCGTCAGGCCGCCCACCGCGTCTTTGCGGGCAACCGCCCCTCGACCACGCTGATCTACCCCCAACTGGACCCGTTCACGCTGGGCCAGATCGTGGCGCTTTATGAACACCGCGTGTTTGTCGAAGGGGTGATCCTTGGGATCAATTCCTATGATCAGTGGGGCGTGGAACTGGGCAAGGAACTGGCCACGGCACTGCAACCCGTGATTGAAGGGACGACGCGTGCCGATGACAAGGATGCGTCAACGCGCGCCCTTGTTGATTACCTCCATACCCACAGAAATTAGGGTACGCCAACCGGCGAAGATCAGTGCCTACGCCAGCGGTTATTCGCTGACGTACGCTTGCCTATGGTGGAATACCTGACCTAACCACCGGTTGCGCCAACCAATTTATGCCCAGTACAGTTGTGTCCGGCGAGGTATATTTTTCGCCGATTTCAATTTAGCAACTGGAGGCCTCATTATGGCTGGAACTCAACATGGGCTTACACGGCTCGACCAACTCGTAAAAACCTGCATTCTCGGCGCCGGGCCCGCGCGCCCCTTTGCCCAGACCCTTGGCCGGGCCATGCCCGCCAACCCGGTGCAGATCACCAACATCACGCATGCGCAGGTCATCGCGGCACTTGACGCGTTGTCCCAGGGCATGGGTGTGAATGAAAACACCGACGGACCCGCGGATGCGGGCATGACCTTTTTCGGTCAGTTCGTGGATCATGATATTACACTTGATGCCACATCCGCCCTGGGCACACGTATCGACCCTGCAACAATCCCGAACGTGCGCACGCCGTCGCTGGATCTTGATTGCGTCTATGGCGCCGGACCCGAGGCGTCTCCGACGCTTTATGGTGAAGGCGAGGCGGAACAGTTCCTCGTGTTCGGGCGCAAGGACAACCCCCGCGACCTCGCGCGCACCTGCGCAGGCAAGGCGCTGATCGGCGATCCGCGCAATGACGAGAACATCATCGTGGCCCAGGTGCAGGCGGTTTTCATCGAATTGCACAACCTGCTGATGAGCAAGCGGATCGAAGGCGGCAGCGAGGCTGACGACATCAAGGCCTGCGCGCAGGACGGTATCGAAAAACAGGTCTGGCAGAACCACGTGAGCCCAAGGCTGACCAGTTTTGAAGAGGTCCGCCGGTTTATCCGTCTGCATTATCAGTGGATGGTGTGGTGCGAATTGCTGCCTTCCTTTGTCGATCAGGAGTGTCTCGACTGGGCATTGGAGAATCATCCCTTTGGCTGGGATGCGCCGGTGATGCCGGTGGAATTCACCGGGGCGGGATACCGCTTTGGCCATGCCACGACACAGTTCCAGTATGCGCTGACCGACGGTGGCGATCCCAAGGGGCTGTTTGCGCTGCCCGGCTTTGGCCCGCGCCCGGTGGACGGCAATATCGACCATGCCATGTGGTTTGCCATGAACGGCGGCGTGACGGCGCAAAAGGCGCGGCCCGTCGGCCCGAAACTGGGTCTGCCGCTGCTGAACCTGCCCTTTGTGCATGCGCCCATCGAGCTGGCCGATATCGAACAGACGCTGACCCTCGATCAATCCCGCAACCTTGCCCTGCGCAACATGGTGCGCGACCGCTATACTTACCAACTGGCCAGCGGTCAGCAACTGGCAGCCAAGCTGGGGACCAAGACAGTGCCGGTACCGGACGTGCTGAAAGCCAAGGGGTTCACCAAGACGCCGCTGTGGTTCTACTGCCTGCAAGAGGCCGAGACCTTTGGGAATGGCAAGCTGACAGGGGCAGGGGGGCGTCTGGTGGCGTCTGTCTTTGCCAATCTGCTGCGGCGTGATCCCACGACCTTCCTGCATATCCTGCACTTCAAACCCTGGGGCGGCTTTGAGGGCCAGCCCAGCGTGATGGCAGGTATCATCGCCTATATTGATGCCAACCGCGCGCAGATGAAGCACGTGGACGCGTTGCAATGCGGCTAGGCTGACCCTCCGTAAGGCGGGTGAATCTCGCCTTGCCGCCCCTGTGCAGGCTGTGAACAGGCTTGCATGGGGGCACGCGCCTTGGCAGGGTTCCCGTCAAACGGGGGCCACCTGCACAGCGCTTCCCGAACAATACCAAGGGAGGTGCCAGATGCTGGGCCAGATGATGAATTTTCCCCTGACCATCGGGTCACTGGTGGATCACGCGGCGCGCTTTCACGGGGATACCGGAATCGTTTCGGTCAACACCCTTGGCGGCACCGAAACAACCAACTGGAGGCAGGTCGGCGCCAATGCCCACCGTCTTGGCGATGCGCTGACCCGGTTGGGGCTTGATCCGCAGACCCGCTGTGCCACGATCGGGTGGAACAACCGCCGCCATCTCGAGATTTACTTTGGCGTATCGAGCGCTGGCTTTGTCTGTCACACGATCAATCCGCGCCTGTTTCCGGAACAGCTGGTCTATATCATCACCCACGCCGACGACCGGGTGTTGTTCATCGACAAAAGCTTTGTGCCGCTGGTCAAGGCGATCCGCGATCAGATCCCGTGCGTTGAACACATCGTGCTGATGGGCGGACATGACGCGGATGCGGCTGCTGAACTTGATGGGCTGTCATTTTTCGATGATCTGATCGCGACCGGGTCGCCCGACTTTGCCTGGCCCGATTTCGAGGAAACCACGGCGTCGTCTCTGTGCTATACGTCGGGAACAACCGGCAATCCCAAGGGCGTTCTGTATTCCCACCGCACGACAGTGCTGCACGCGCTGGCGTCCAACGCGCCCGACTGTATCGGGTTTTCGGCGCGTGACGTGGTTTTGCCCGTGGTGCCGATGTTTCACGTCAACGCCTGGGGCACGCCCTATGCATGTGCGCAGGTCGGCGCGCAACTGGTTCTGCCGGGTCCGGGACTTGATGGGCCGTCGCTTGTGGCGCTTATTGATCGATACAAGATCAGCATCGCCCTGGGCGTGCCGACCATCTGGCTGGGTCTGCTGGGCGAGGCCAGGGCCTCCGGTTCGCAACTGGATAGCCTCACGCGGACCGTCGTGGGCGGATCGGCCTGTCCGCCCTCCATGATGGCCGCCTTTCGCGAAGACTATGGGGTCGAGGTGATCCACGCCTGGGGCATGACCGAAATGTCGCCCCTTGGCACCACCAACCAGTTGTTGACCAAACATGCCGACCTGCCTGTCGCCGAACAGCACGCCATGCGAGAGAACCAGGGGCGTCCGCCATGGGGCGTCGATCTGAAAATCGTCGACCCGGACGGCAACACCCTGCCCAACGACGGGGTCGCCCAGGGTGATCTGATGGTGCGGGGGCACTGGATACTGGATGCCTATTTCCACACGACGGCCGACGACACCCTGATCGACGGCTGGTTCCCGACCGGCGATGTCGCCACGCTGGACCCGGACGGATACCTGTCGATCAAGGACCGCTCAAAGGACATCATCAAGTCGGGTGGCGAGTGGATTTCTTCTGTCGATCTTGAAAACATCGCAATATCGCATCCCGCGCTTGCAGATGCCGCCGTGATCGGTGCGCGCCACGAAAAGTGGGATGAACGCCCTGTCCTGATTGCCGTCGCGGCCCATGGTCGAAATCCGACCGAGGCAGAGGTGCTGAGCGTTTTCGAGGACAAGATTGCCCGCTGGCAGGTGCCGGATCGCGTGGTGTTCACCGATGTGTTGCCGCGCAATGCCACCGGCAAGGTTCTCAAGCGGAGCCTGCGCGACGTATATGGCGATGTGCTGATCAGCCAGGGGCGGCGCACGCGCGAGACATGATGTCCGCTCATGCGCAATGGGATCAGCGGGCGTGCAGTGCATTGCCCGGGCGTCTTCCATGACGGATTGACCCAATGGGTCCAATACGGACCTGGCCTGCCTTGCCGGGTCGAGGAAAGTCACGTGCAAGAACATGTCTGTTTCGATTTTGTCCCCATGCGTCAGGGCGATTTCGGAAAGGGTTCGATCCCTTGACGCGCTGCCGCCGTGATGCCGGTGGCTTTTGGCCCGATTGTGCGGCGGGCAGGCCTCAAAGTGTCTGCGCCCGGGGGGCAAATCGGTAAAGGGTCGAGAGACGCGCGACACGCAATCGCCGCGATTGCGCCCTTTTGGCTCCCCAAAATGGGCCGCGTTCAATTTTATCCTGGGTTCAGAAAGTGCGTATCAATTCGGTAACGTGCTCCAGATGCAGGTGCCACGTGGCTATTTTTAACGAACAAACGATCGGGGGAAACTATGACCCCGGCGCATCCACGATCCCGTTCACTGCGGTGATCGAGACGATGCAGATCAATGACGCGGACGATGATGGTGTCATTCGGGCCGATGGCAGTGACCAGATCAACGGCAGCGATGTCACGCGGGTCTGGGTTGGCGACACTGTGACCATTGATGGCGGCACGCCGATCTCGGGTGTCACGTTCTATACTGCCGATGGCAGCCGGTATTTCACGCCGGATGACGGCACGGTCCTGACCGATGGCACGGTAACCGCGCAGACCTTTGTCAACACCAGCACACAATTTCCCATCGGCGATTTCGGCCCGCCCTGTTTTGTTGCCGGCACTCGGATCGCCGTGCCCGGCGGGCACAGGCGGGTCGAACATCTGGCCGTCGGTGATCTTGTCGAAACACGCGATCACGGCGCGCAACCGATCCGCTGGATCGGCAGTCGCACGGTTGCCGGACGTGGGGCATTCGCGCCGGTACAGTTTGCGCCCGGCACTTTGGGGGGCAATGACGCCCTGACCGTTTCACCCCAGCACCGGATGCTGATCGACGACTGGCGCGCGCAGGTCTACCTTGGCGAGAACGAAGTGCTGTGTGCCGCGCACATGCTGGTCAACGGCGACACTATCCGCTATGCGCCATGCGCCAAAGTCACCTATGTGCACTTCATGTTCGATGACCATGAAATCGTCACCGCGAACGGGCTGTCATGCGAAAGCTTTCTGGCGGGTGACTATCTGTGTCACGGGTCCAGCGCCTTGCGCCGTGAAATCGTGGCCTTGTTTCCTGATTTCGAAACAAAAGGGCGCGTCATGCAGGCGGCGCGGCGTGTGCTGCGCAGTCACGAGGTGCAGGTCCTGCACCATCTGCCCGACCCCGAACTTGCCCGCGCGGGCTGAGGCCGGTTGGCCCGGCCTGAACCATCACGGCGATCATCACGGGGGCGCCTTTCATCACCTGAATGCCGCGATCGTATGGAAAAGCGGATGCGCGGGCTTGCGCGCATCCGGCTGATTTTGGGGGGCGGAGCCTCAGCCCACCAGCGCGCCATCGACCCGTTTGATGGCCACAATGGACGAACGGGGCAGGGACCCGTCACCATCCGGGAACGGCGCATCGGGATGCTGGATGCCGACAAACATGGTGCGCCGGTCGGACGACCATGTCAGGCCCGTCACTTCGGACCCTTTGGGCCCGGTGAGAAAGCGGCGGATTTCGCCGGTGACGGGGTCGCCCGCCAGCATCTGGTTGTTGCCCATGCCTTGGAATTCGTCCTCGTTGCCGTCATTGCCGTCGGTCTGGATCCAGACAATGCCGGTGGAATCAAACTGCATCCCGTCGGGCGAATTGAACATGTTGCCTTGGTTGATGTTGGATGACCCCTGATAGAGCCCGTCCTGATTGGTCGGATTGCCCGCCATCACAAACAGATCCCACTCGAACGTGTTCGCGGCATGGTTGTCGCCCGCGGGCCGCCAGCGCACGATCTGGCCATAGTTGTTCAGCGCGCGCGGGTTGGGTGCGTTGGGCACCATCGCCTCGCCACCCGCATTGGTGCGGATCGACCCGTCGTCGTTTTTCGCCCCGCGCCGCGAATTGTTGGTCAGACAGCAATAGCCCTCGACCGCCGTCGGGTTCACCGCGATCCATTCAGGCCGATCCATGGTGGTGGCCCCCACGTTCGAGGCGGCCAAGCGGGTGAAGATCGCGATCTCGGCCTCGGACATGCCGGTGGCGGCCGGGGTCAGCGCGACCCATTCGCCGCTCATGTCCGCGTTGAATTTCGCCGCGTATAACTGCCCCGCGCTCAGCAGGGTCGAGGTGTCACCGCCGGGCGCGTAAGTGTCGCGGCTGAGCCATTTGTACATGAATTCGCCGCGTTCATCATCGCCCATATAGATGACGACGCGGCCATCGGGTGCCAGCGCATATTCGGCGTTTTCATGTTTGAACCGGCCCAGTGCGGTGTGTTTGATCGGTGTGCTGTCAGGATCGGCGGGGTCGATTTCGACGATGTATCCGGCGCGATGCGGCTCGTTCGGGTTTTTCGAGATGTCGAAACGCGCATCGAAGCCGTGGTAGTTATAGCGCCCCGGATCGACCTTTGTGGACACGCCATAGCGCCGGAACCCGGCGGCGTGCACCTCGTCCAGCACGGGCTCTTCGGTCGCCCCGAAATAGCCGTTGAAGTTTTCCTCGCAGGTCAGATAGGTGCCCCACGGCGTGCGCCCGGACCCGCAATTGTTCATCGTCCCCAGCGATGCGGTGCCGGTTGGATCGGCGTCGGTTTTCAGCAGGTCGTGACCGGCGGCAGGGCCGTCGATGGCCATGGGCGTATTGTGATGAATGCGGCGGTTGAACGGGCTGTCGATCACCACTGACCAGCCGTCATCGTCTTCGGCCACTTCCATCACCGACACGCCCTGGAATTGTTGCAGGCGCAGCACGTCCTCGGCAGAGGTGGGCATGCCGTCGCTCGTATGGGCCAGGTTTATGTCCGAGTTCACGTATTCGCTGTTCACCGCCAGCAACTCGTGATTGCCGACCTTGAACAGTTCCATCCCGTCGGTGTTTTCCCCGAACACGCGGTCGGATCCGTCCGTGGGCACACCCATCGCGGCATCAAAGGCCGGCGCATCCGAAAACAGCGGATCGCCCCAGCGCACCAGCACATCCCAGGTATAGCCCTCGGGCACATGGACAGTGCCGTCCGTCTGGATCGGCAGTTGTTCAAAGGCAAAGCGGCCGGTCTGACCTGCCATGGCCGTCGTACCGCCGAGCATCGACGAGCCCATGACCGCCGCCCCTGACCCAAAGGTCAGAACACCGCCCATGAAACCCCGACGCGAAAGGGCCGCGTCAACAACGTCGTCAAACCCCTGCACAAGCGGGCGGGGGAAATTCATTTCGTCCCAGTCATCGGGGGACATGGCGTGCTGTTTGATATCTTTCATAATCGGCTCCATCGGGTTGACATCAGGACGTGGCAGAGGCGCGCAAGCACGCTCGACGATCGGCTATCGTTTCAATTTAAAATAATTGTGACAAAATGCAGTCTGTGCACAGGATGAAGATTCAACCGCAGGTTTTCGGCATGAACACGCTGACGGATCTTGCGCGGTATCAGGGTCACCGAAAAGGTCTGGAGCGGGTAACGAGAATCGAACTCGTAACTAAAGCTTGGGAAGCTGCCGTGATACCTTTTCACCATACCCGCCGCTGCGGTTCGGGATAGGTGCTGGCGCAGATGCCGTCAAGGCCACTTGACCCTAGGCGGCGGTGGCGGTGAAGAAATTTATCCGGGCCGGAACGCGTGCGCCGTCGGCCTGCATGAACCCGGAAAACGCGCCTCTGACGCTATCAACGATGGCTTCAAAGTCGTCTTCGGTTGCTTCGAAATACTCAACGGCGCGCGCGGCCGGGCCAATCATGGACGCATGGCGGGCCACATGGTCGAGATCGCCCGGCGGCGTGAGAAAGAGCTCTTCTGCATCGGCCTGGATACTGTCGAAACCCGCGGCACTCAGTATGTCATTCACCCGGTCAATGTTGCGAAAGGCAAGCGGGCCCGGGGCGTCGGGATCAACCGGAGGTGGGGCACCAAGACGATCCTTGGCCGCATACATCGGAATGCGGAACCACGGGTTGGCATCAAGAGCGGACCAACACGCCATGCTCAGCCGCGCGCCGGGTTTCATGGATTTGCGTATGTTCGTGAATGCCGCAAGCGGATCAACAAAGAACATGACCCCAAAGCGCGATATGACCCGGTCAAACCGTTCGGGCGCAAAGGCATGGTCGGCCACATCCGCCGTCACAAATTCCACATTGGCAGTGTCCGCGCCCACGTGCCTGGCCCGCTTGAGCATCGGCTCGGATATGTCCGCGCCCACGATCTGGCCGCCTGCGCCGACGGCCTTTTGTGCCCGCAAACTGCTGGTGCCCGTGCCGCAGCCGACATCCAGAACACGCTGGCCCGGTTGCAGATCCGCGCGTTGCAAAACCCTGTCCAGAACGGGGTGCATCAGGCCATCAAGGTCTGCCTGATGGGTCACCCAATGCTCGGAAAACCGTTCCCAAAAGGCTTTCTGGTCAGCATTTTCAATGGCCATATCGTGCCTCCGAACCGTAATCCCGTGCGGGACGGTTTAACAATCGGGGCGGAAAGTCCACACCAAAAGGATTATCCCCTGCGCCTGCGGCGTCCGCCACTGCCGTCTCCGCCCATGTTGAAATTGACGTCGGGTAGCGTGACGATGCTGTTCAGAATGGGAAAGGGGTCGGACGCGTTCGGGATCGCCGAGGCATTCACGAAATGCTCCTGAAAACGCGGCTCGATCGCGGTCTCGATCTTGTGGATGCGGTGCACGGTTGCCTCAATCTCTGTGCGGGCGTCGCGATTGAGCAGGGCGATGCGCGCGCCCGTGCCTGCGGCATTGCCGGCCGAGGTGACCTTGTCCAGGGGTGCGTCGGGTATCATGCCCAGCACCATGGCATGTTTGGGCGAGATATGCGCGCCAAATGCGCCCGCGAGCACCACCCGGTCCACCTTGTCCACGCCAAACTTGTCCATCAGCAGGCGCGCGCCCGAATACAGCGCGGCCTTGGCCATCTGGATGGCGCGGATATCGGGGTTTGTGATGGTGATCATCGGGCCACCCGTGGCGGTGCCATCATGCAGCACATAGGAATGGGTGCGCCCGTCCTTGATCGAACGGGCACTGCCGGTCTGCTCCGCACTGCCGATCAGGCCGGATCGGTCCAGCAGGCCCGCAAGGCGCATCTCTGCTATCGCCTCGATGATGCCCGATCCGCAAATCCCGGTGATCCCGGAGGCAGCGGCGGCGGCATCGAACCCGTCCTCGTCCGACCATGCCTCGACCCCGATGATGCGAAAACGCGGCTCTTTGGTGACGGGATCAATCTCCACGCGCTCGATTGCACCCGGTGCGGCGCGCTGTCCTGCGGTGATCTGCGCCCCTTCAAAGGCGGGGCCAGTGGGCGAAGAGCACGCAAGCACCTTTTCGGTGTTGCCCAGCAGGATTTCGGCATTGGTGCCCACATCGACCACCAGCACCAGGTCCTTGGACTTGTCCGGAGCCTCGCTCAGCGCCACGGCGGCGGCGTCGGCCCCGACATGGCCTGCGATGCAGGGCAGGAAATAGACCCGCGCCGACGGATGGATGTTCAGTCCCAGATCGTCGGCGCGCAGGCGCATCGAATTGGATGTCGCCAGTGCGAAAGGTGCCTGTCCCAGTTCGAACGGGTCGATGCCAAGGAACAGGTGGTGCATGACCGGATTGCACACAAATACGGCGTCGACGATCAGGCTTTTGTCGACGTTGCCCTCGGTCGCGATCTGGGTAATCAGCGCGCTCATGCCCTCGCGCACCGCATGGGTCATTTCCTGCGCGCCACCCGCGTTCATCATCCCATAGCTGACGCGACTCATGAGGTCTTCGCCAAACCGGATCTGTGGATTCATGATACCGGAGGACGCGACCACTTCACCCGACAGCAAATCGCACAGGTGACCCGCGATGGTGGTCGAGCCGAGATCGACCGCAAGGCCATAGACCGTGCCATCATAATAGCCGGGCCAGATGTGCATGATGCGCGGCGGGTTTTCCGCGTCGCCGAGATGGATGGCAACCGTGACCTTCCACGCGCCCTTGCGCAGCACCGGCTGCAACGCCTGCAGGATGTGCAGGTCCGCATGCACGTTCTGGATGCCCCATTCGGACCCAAGCGCAAGAACGAGGCGTTCCAGATCGCCCGAGGGTTCGTGCATGTCGGGTTGTTCCACCTCGACATAAAACAGCTTGGTTGACGGATTGACGGTGATGTCGCGCGCTTCGGCCCGCTTTCGCACGACTTGCTTGTGCACCTGGCTTTCGGGGGGGACGTCAATCACGACATCGCTCTGGACGGTGGCCTGACACCCCAGCCGCCGCCCGTCGATCAGACCGCGTTTGGACTTGTAGCGTTCTTCGACCGCGTTCCAGTCCGACAGGGCGTCCGGGGCGACAAGAACCCCGTGCTTGGCGAATTCACCCAGACCCGGTGTGATCTGGCATTTGGAGCAGATGCCGCGCCCCCCGCAGACGGAATCCAGATCGACCCCGAGCTGGCGCGCCGCTGTCAGGATGGGGGTGTCCACGGGGAAACGCCCGCGCTTGCCCGATGGGGTAAAGACGATCAACGGATCAGTGCTCATGTCAGGCCTCGGTGGTGACTGTTGCTGCGCAGCATAGGCACTGGAAAGGAAAGGAAAAGCCGTGATGCGACCTGTGGCTGGCCGCGCGCGTCTCTTATCGGTGTCGCACATCTTGGAACGGCCCTCCGGGGGGCGCGCGCAGGGCGGGGGCTGGCCCCCTCTGACGCCTGTCTTACATCCCGCGCGTATGAAAGATGAATCCCAACAGGTTCATCAGCACCTGGGCCGCCAGAATGGCGGTGCTGCCGGTGGAATCGTAGTCCGGTGCGACCTCCACCAGATCAATGCCGACGATGTCATGGCGGCGCGCGGCGACCTGCAACATTTCCAGCACATCGTAGTAGAGAAACCCGCCATGGCTGGGGGTGCCCGTGCCGGGTGCGATGGACGGGCAGAAGGCGTCGATGTCGATGGTGATGTAGACACGCGCGCCTTCAGGGATATGTTTGATCACGCCGCGCGGGCCCAGATCACGGGCTTGCCGGACGGAAATGATGTCGGACCCCATGGCGCGCGCATCCTCATACCCTTCGCGCGCGGTTGAGCTGACATTGCGGATGCCGACCTGCGTCAGGCCGGTGACATAGTCCTGCTCGGCGGCCCGTCGCATCGGGTTGCCATGGCCGTGGCGCACCCCATGGCGTTCATCGACAAAGTCGAGATGTGCGTCGATTTGCAGGATGTGGATGTCGCCCTGATCGTCAAAGGCGCGGATGCAGGGGATGTTGATCGAATGATCGCCGCCGATGGTGACGGGCAGCGCCCCTGCGGCCAGCGCGGCGCGCACGCCCGCCTCGATATTGCGGTGCGAGCCGTCGGTATCGGTATGGATGATGTCGGCATCGCCCATATCCACGATGCGCACCGTGTTTGGCAAATAGGTTGCGTCATCTTCGTGATCATAGGCCCCGCCATGACCGAAACTGAACAGGGTCGAGGCCTCGCGCACGGCGCGCGGGCCAAAACGCGCGCCCGGGCGCCACTGTGTTCCGGCATCAAAGGGCGCGCCCAGAATGGCGACATCCGCATCCAGGCTGTCCCAGTCCTCGACGTAGGGGCGTTTGCCAAAGGTCGAAATGCCAACAAACGGCAGGTTCAGGCGGCCTGTGTCATAGGTGTTGGTCATGTGGTGGTTCCTCTGGCCCCGGTACGGGTTCATGTGTGACGCAGCGCCGTTGCCTTGAAAAGGTGCTGTTTTGGGCCGCGGCGCATGTCACCGTTTTCCTGTCGCGAAAACCCCGCGCGGCCTCTTTCCATTCCGCGCAGCCCGTGACATACGAAATCGTCAAACGAACCCTCCCCAAGGAGACCCCCATGGAGATTCGCGAGGCGCTTACCTTTGATGATGTTCTGCTTGTTCCGGCCGCATCCAGCGTGCTGCCCAGCACCGCTGATACGCGCACACGGGTGACCCAGTCGATTGCGCTGAATATCCCGTTGCTCAGTTCCGCCATGGACACGGTGACCGAAGGGCGGATGGCCATCGCCATGGCGCAGGCCGGAGGCATGGGTGTGGTGCACCGCAATCTTGATATCGAGGCGCAGGCGCGCGAAGTGCGCCGGGTGAAACGGTTTGAATCGGGCATTGTCTACACCCCCATCACCCTGCGCCCCGATCAGACGCTGGCGGACGCCAATGCCTTGCAGGAACGCTATCGCGTCACCGGGTTTCCGGTGGTCGATGACAAGGGCCGTGTCCTTGGCATCGTGACCAATCGTGACATGCGCTTTGCCAGTGACGATGCAACGCCGGTCTCGGTCATGATGACATCTGACAATCTGGCAATCCTGCATGAACCGGCGGACCGCGAAGAGGCCATCAGCCTGATGAAGGCGCGCCGCATTGAAAAACTGCTGATCACGGATGGGGGCGGCAAGCTCACCGGTCTGCTGACGCTCAAGGACACCGAACAGGCCGTGCTGAACCCGACGGCGTGCAAGGATTCGCTGGGGCGTTTGCGGGTTGCCGCCGCCTCGACCGTGGGCGATGCAGGGTTTGAACGCGCCGAGGCGCTGGTGGATGCAGGTGTCGACATGATCGTGATCGACACCGCCCATGGCCACTCCGAAGGGGTGGCCGCCGCCGTGCGCCGCGCCAAGGGCTTGTCCAACGAAGTGCAGATCGTGGCGGGCAACGTTGCCACCGGGGCCGCCACGCGCGCTCTGATCGACGCAGGCGCGGATGCGGTCAAGGTCGGGATCGGACCCGGTTCGATCTGTACGACCCGCATGGTGGCCGGGGTCGGTGTTCCGCAACTGACCGCCATCATGGATTGCGCCGCCGCTGCGGGCGATGTGCCGGTCATTGCCGATGGGGGAATCAAGTACTCGGGCGACTTCGCCAAGGCCATTGCCGCCGGGGCCTCTTGCGCCATGGTCGGTTCGATGATCGCAGGCACGGATGAATCTCCGGGAGAAGTGATTCTTTATCAGGGCCGCAGTTTCAAATCCTATCGCGGCATGGGCAGTCTTGGCGCCATGGCAAGCGGATCTGCGGACCGGTATTTCCAGAAAGATGCCGCCAGCGACAAGCTGGTGCCCGAAGGGATCGAGGGGCAGGTCGCCTACAAGGGCTCTGCAAGCGCTGTCATTCATCAACTGGTCGGCGGTTTGCGCGCCGCCATGGGGTACACCGGGTGTGCGACTGTCGACGAGATGCGCAGGAATTGTGAATTCGTCAGGATCACCGGTGCCGGCCTCAAGGAGAGCCACGTGCATGACGTGCAGATCACGCGGGAATCTCCGAACTATAGAATAATGTAACATTTCAATATGCTGAGCGTCGACCTTCATGCGAAGTCTTACCCGTGACTCCCGGTGCGCGCATCGCGGCGGCGATCGAAATCCTCGATCAGGTGCAGGGCGGGCAAGCGGCCGAACAGGCCTTGACCCGCTGGGCGCGCGCGCGCCGCTTTGCCGGGTCCGGTGACCGGGCGGCGATCCGGGATCATGTCTATGATGCTTTGCGCCACTGGCGCAGCGATGCCTGCCGGGGCGGAGGTGTCACCGGGCGTGCACGAATGATCGGGCGCCTGCGGGCGCAGGGTCACGATGTCATGGCACTGTTTGACGGCGCAGGCCACGCACCGGCGCCCCTGAGCGCGCTCGAATCGGCATCCGGCCACGCCCCCGAAGCAGAGGGCGATCTGTGGAACTTGCCAGACTGGCTTGTCGCGGCCTTCAAACAGTCCCTTGGCCAACAGGCGCACGATACGGCCCTTGCACTCTGCCAGCGCGCGCCCGTCACCTTGCGGGTGAATATGGCGCGGACGGATCGCGCAACGGCGCAGGCTCAGTTGCACGCGCAAGGCATTGAAACCACACTCAATCCCCGCGCTGACACGGCGCTGACAGTCACCGACGGCCCACGGCGTCTGCGCAACGCACCAAGCTATCTCGACGGTCTGGTGGAGTTGCAGGACGGGTCGAGCCAGGCGGCCATGGCCGGGATTGAGGGCACTGGGACGGTTCTTGATTTCTGCGCGGGCGGGGGTGGCAAATCCCTGGCCCTGGCCGCGGCGGGATGGCAAGTGACGGCCCATGACATCGACGCCGGGCGCATGCGCGATCTGCCCGCGCGCGCGGAACGGGCCGGACACCGGATTGGCCTGTGTTCTCCTCAGGACATCGCGAAGGCCGGGACCTTTGACGTGGTGTTGTGCGATGCGCCTTGTTCCGGATCCGGCACGTGGCGGCGCACGCCCGAGGCAAAGTGGAATCTTACTCCGGAACGGCTTGATATGTTGCGGGCGCTGCAGTCACAGGTGCTGGACCAGGCGATTGCGCACGTCAACGCGCGCGGGCGGCTGATCTATGCGACTTGTTCGGTTCTGCACAACGAGAACGAGGGCCAGATCGACGCAATGCTTGCCCGCCATCGCGGATGGCATCTGGCGCATGCGCAGCGTTGGCCGGTGGATGCATGGGGCGATGGCTTTTTCGCAGCGCATCTGGTCCGCGACTGAACGGCGCGCGATCCGCCTGCGCAACCTAAAGTTTAAAGACATTCCTTAAAGTTGTGTTACAGTCCATTCGGCGCGGAATGTTTTCGCGCAAGACTTAAGGGCTGGTTAACCGTTTTCGGCGCAAAACGGGCGGGACGAATCGACAATATGAGGTATGCGGTGACTGACAGCGCGCTTTCCCAAAGCAGGCTTTCGCTAGTGACGAGAGGCGGGTCACATCGCGTTTTCGGCTTGTTTGGTGGTGCGGCCCTGTTTGGTGTGCTGGCGTTTTTTGCACCTGACAGACTGGTCCAGCTGGGCCTGGCGTCGGCGACGCTGGCGCTTGCGGGCACAGGACTCGCCGTGAGCCTCGCGGCCCGGCGGCAGCGCGCGAAAAACGATATGGGCATGGAGGCGATTGCCTCTTTCATCGAAAAGGATGGCTCGCCCAGCTTTGTCTGTACCGAAGATGGCGAGGTGGTGCGTGCCAACGCCGCCGCGCGCAAGATGTTTTCGACACGGCGCGGCGAAACGCTGGCCGGCACGCTGCGCAACACATTTGCCAATCCGGGCGGCATCATCTTTCGCCTGAGATCGGCCGCCGAGGCAGAAGACGGCGCCGCCCGCGAGGATATCGTGACGCGCAAGGGGTACATGCGTCTGGCCGTGCACATGTTGGAGGTTGATCGCCTGTTGTGGCGGCTTGAGGCGGTCGCCGACACAGGGCAGGGGCGCGGATCGGACGGGCCAAGCCTTCCCATGGTCATGATCGGGCGCACGGGCGCTGTTCTGTATATGAACGAGGGCGCGCGCAGCTTGATCGGCAGCCGGTCCAAGTCGCTTGATGCGATTTTCGACGACTTGCCGCCGCGTTACGGTCAAACCAACCAGATCACCACATCAAAGGGGCATGTCGATGTGCTGGCCGCCAAGGTTGACGCAGGCGCCGGTCGTACCGCAATTTATCTCCTGCCACCGGGTGAGACGGTGGACGAGAGCACAAAGACCACCTGGTCGTCCTTCGAAGACCTGCCGGTGCCGTTGGTACGGTTTTCGCACGACGGGCACGTGCGCAAGTTCAATCGCAAGGGCGCTGACCTCATCGGCTCTGGTCTGTCCGAAGGCGTGCACATTTCCAAACTGATGGAGGGGCTGGGCCGTCCAATTGCGGATTGGCTGGATGAAACCGTGTCCGGACGTGCCGTTCAGCAATCGGAATTCCTGCGCCTGAAACGCACCGACAAGGAGATGTTTGTGCAGGTGGCTCTCAATCGTATGAGCGATCAGGACGAGACCTCGATTGTCGCGGTTCTCGCGGACGCGACCGAGTTGAAGACGCTTGAGGCGCAATTTGTGCAGAGCCAGAAAATGCAGGCCATCGGACAGCTTGCTGGCGGTGTGGCACATGACTTTAACAACCTGCTTACCGCAATTTCGGGCCATTGTGACCTGTTGTTGTTGCGTCATGATCAGGGCGATCCCGACTACAGCGATCTTGTGCAGATCAACCAGAATGCCAACCGCGCCGCGGCGCTTGTCGGTCAGTTGCTGGCTTTTTCGCGCAAACAGACCCTTCGCCCCGAAGAGCTTGATCTGCGCGACACCATGTCTGACCTGACCCATTTGCTGAACAGGCTGGTGGGAGAGAAGGTGCGCCTGTCACTGTCTCACGACCCGGTACTCAAGCCGATACGCGCCGACAAGCGCCAGCTCGAACAGGTGCTCATGAACCTCGTGGTCAACGCGCGTGACGCAATGCCCGACGGCGGCGAGATCGAGATTGAAACCGAATGTATCACCTTGAACGAGCCGCTGGAACGTGACCGCGTCACTGTGCCGGTGGGCGAGTATGTGTGCTTGCGCGTCATTGACGCCGGAATCGGCATTCCTGCGGACAAGCTGCAAAAGGTGTTCGAGCCGTTTTATACCTCGAAACGCACGGGTGAAGGAACCGGGCTTGGATTGTCCACGGCTTACGGCATCGTCAAGCAGACCGGCGGTTTCATATTTGTCGACAGTACATTGGGCGAAGGCACATGTTTTTCCATCATGTTCCCGGTGCTGGAAGGAAACACCGCGGCACCAATGCGAACACGCAAGGCGGAATTGCCTGCAGAACCCAAACACGGGGACGGGGTCATTCTGCTTGTCGAGGACGAGGCCCCGGTGCGCGCATTTGCCAGCCGGGCGCTAAGACTGCGCGGTTACACCGTTTTGGAAGCCGAATCTGCCGAAGCGGCCCTGAAAACGCTCGAAGACGAGACACTGAGTGTGGATCTGTTTGTCACGGACGTGGTGATGCCGGGCAAGGACGGGCCGAGTTGGGTTCGCGAAGCGCTCAAGGAACGGCCCGAGGTGCGGGTTGTATTTGTGTCGGGATATGCAGAAGACCGTCTGAGCGATCAGCAGGACAGCATTCCGAACTCCGTCTTTTTGCCCAAACCATTTTCGCTCAACGATCTGGCCGAAACCGTGCACAGACAACTGCACTGACATCCCCTGTAAATACAGCACTAGCCGCCGGGAATGCTGTCATAAAGTGCGAACTCCTCGGCAAACTTGCGGCGATAGCGCCGTTCGACATCCGCGCTCAGGTTCAGCGGGACGTCCGGAGAGACATTGGTGCGGGTAAGCTCAAAACTGACCCCGAGGCGCGTGTTCAGAAAGTGTTGCAGTCGCGGTTGATCCTCGTAGCGAAAAAGGTGGGTGACCCCCGTGCCATTGGGTTGGGTTTCCAGAAATTTGAACTGACTGCCCACATCCGCAAAACCGGGCTTTTTGCCTTTCATGTAGGCCAGCACGAAATCATCGAAACTGGTTCCGATCGTCGCGTTTGGCTTGCCTTGCATGAACGGGCGTTGGCGATAACGCCACCAACTGCCCAACCAGCTGATCGGCTCGCGCATCACCGCCATCACCTCAAGGTCAACATCGCACACTTTGGCAAACATCGGCCGCACAAACCGGTTGTATCGGTAAACCGGCGCATGTTTCAGCATTGGCGGTTCGGAAATCACCAGGTCCGCATGATCGCGCAACGCCGCCTCATAGGCCGTTGTGCCCGTCTTCGGAACCGATAAAAAAGCCAGCTTTGCTTTGTAAAATACCAACACGGCCCGTACCTTTTCCGGTTTTCCGCCCAATACGGCGTTTGTCGTAAACTACTCCTTAACCCCTGACGGCAAAAGGTGGGTACAGAGAATTTTATTGAAATGTTCTTCTTTTGGTCCCATAAGGAACACAAAGAGAACAAATCAGCGGTAGCGGCACCTTCGCGGCTATGACACAAAGGATGAAACAACATGGCATCGGCAGACCTTTTGACAATGACAGACAAGAAATCGGCAGACAAACAAAAGGCGCTGGACAGTGCCCTTGCCCAGATCGAACGCCAGTTCGGCAAGGGCTCGATCATGAAACTGGGCGACAAGGGCGCGGTGATGGATATCACATCCAGTTCGACCGGGTCGCTTGGCCTTGATATTGCGCTGGGAATCGGCGGCCTGCCCATGGGGCGAATTGTCGAAATCTATGGCCCTGAATCTTCGGGCAAAACCACGCTGACCCTGCATTGCGTGGCCGAACAGCAAAAGTCGGGCGGGGTCTGTGCCTTTGTGGATGCCGAACACGCGCTTGACCCGCAATACGCCAAAAAGCTGGGCGTGAACCTTGACGAGTTGCTGATTTCGCAACCCGACACGGGCGAGCAGGCGCTGGAAATCACCGACACGCTTGTGCGGTCGGGGGCCGTCAACATGGTGGTGGTCGATTCGGTTGCCGCTCTGACGCCCAAGTCCGAACTTGAAGGTGAAATGGGCGACAGCAGCGTCGGAGTGCAGGCCCGCCTGATGAGTCAGGCAATGCGCAAACTGACGGGCTCGATCAGCCGCAGCAATTGCATGGTGATCTTCATCAACCAGATCCGCATGAAGATCGGCGTCATGTTCGGATCACCTGAAACGACAACCGGTGGCAACGCGCTGAAATTCTACTCCTCCGTCCGCCTTGATATCCGCCGCATTGGCGCGCTCAAGGACCGCGACGAAGTGGTGGGCAACGCCACGCGTGTCAAAGTCGTGAAAAACAAGGTCGCACCGCCCTTCAAGCAGGTTGAATTCGACATCATGTATGGCGAAGGCATCTCGAAAATGGGTGAGTTGCTGGACCTTGGCGTCAAGGCCGGCGTGGTCGAAAAGTCCGGTTCGTGGTTCAGCTATGGCGACGAGAGAATCGGGCAGGGCCGTGAAAACGCCAAGTCATTCCTCAAGGAAAACGCGCGCATTGCGATCGAGATCGAAGACAAGATTCGCGCGGCGCACGGCCTTGATTTCGACGTGGCCGAGAATGAGAAAGTCGAAGACGACGACATCCTCGAAGCCTGACAGTCAGGCATCGGAGATGTCCGGACGACCCCTGACGCATCACAGGTGATGCGCACAATACCCGGAACGGGGTGTCGCGACGGCGGCACCCCGTTTCGTTTGTGGACAGTGCCGCCGCGCAAGGTTATGTCAAGGCGACCAGCAAGACGCCCAGGGTTCATACCATGCCATCGCTCAACGACATCCGCTCGACCTTCCTGAATTACTTTGAAAAACAAGGACATGCGGTCGTGCCGTCCAGCCCCCTGGTGCCACGCAACGACCCGACCCTGATGTTTGTGAATTCGGGCATGGTGCAGTTCAAAAACCTGTTCACCGGCGTCGAAAAGCGTGACTACACGCGCGCAACCAGTTCCCAGAAATGCGTGCGCGCAGGCGGCAAGCACAACGATCTGGACAATGTCGGCTATACCGCACGCCACCACACGTTTTTTGAAATGCTCGGGAATTTCAGCTTTGGCGATTACTTCAAGGCCGAGGCGATCCCGTTTGCTTGGAACCTGATCACGGGCGAGTTCGCCATCCCGAAGGACCGCCTGTACGTCACGATCTATCACACGGACGATGAAGCGTTCGACATCTGGAAAAAAGTGGGCGTGCCCGAAGATCGCATCATCCGCATCGCGACATCCGACAACTTCTGGCAGATGGGCCCGACCGGCCCGTGCGGCCCCTGTACCGAGATTTTCTATGATCACGGCGATCACATCTGGGGCGGACCGCCCGGCACACCGGAGGAAGACGGCGACCGTTTCATCGAGATATGGAACATCGTCTTCATGCAGAACGAACAGTTCGAAGACGGCTCGATGGTTGATCTGGCCATGCAGTCGATCGACACCGGCATGGGGCTGGAACGGATCGGCGCGCTGTTGCAGGGCAGCCATGACAACTATGACACCGATCTGTTCAAATCGCTGATCGAGGCATCTGCCGATGTGACCAGCGTCGATCCGTACGGCGATCAGAACGTGCATCACCGCGTGATTGCGGACCATTTGCGCTCGACCTCCTTTTTGATCGCGGATGGTGTGATGCCGTCCAATGACGGGCGCGGTTACGTGCTGCGCCGCATCATGCGCCGCGCGATGCGGCACGCGCATCTGCTGGGGGCCAAGGACCCGGTGATGCACCGCCTTGTGCCCACATTGGTGCGCCAGATGGGGGCCGCATATCCGGAACTGGGGCAGGCGCAGGCGCTGATCACCGAGACATTGGAAGCCGAAGAGGTACGCTTCAAGCAAACGCTGGACCGGGGCCTCAGGCTGCTCGAAGACGAGGTCAGCGGACTGGCCGAAGGCGTCGATCTGCCCGGGCAGGCCGCCTTCAAGCTATATGACACTTACGGTTTTCCCCTTGATCTGACGCAGGATGCGTTGCGCGAACAGGGCCGTGGCGTTGACACTGACGGGTTTGATACCGCCATGGCCGAACAAAAGGCCAAGGCGCGCGCGGCTTGGTCCGGCTCGGGCGAGGCGGCGGATGCGACTGTCTGGTTCGATGTGGCCGACCGAAACGCCGCGACGGATTTTCTTGGATACGACACCGAAGTGGCCGAAGGGGTGGTGCAGGCGCTGGTCTCGGAAGGCAAGGAAATTCAGTCGCTTGACGCGAAAGGCGGCGCGGCCTGGGTCGTGTTCAACCAAACGCCCTTTTATGCAGAAGCAGGCGGCCAGGTTGCCGATCATGGCTATGTCCGCAGTGTCGAGGGTGGACATGATGAACATGAAACGCGCTTTTCCGGTCATGTCAGCAATGTGCAAAAGCGTGCGGGCGACGTGTATGCGCATTATCTGACCGTCGATGCGGGACGCCTTTGTGTTGGTGACGCCGTCAGGCTTGAGGTCGATCACACGCGCCGCACGACCATCCGCGCCAATCACTCGGCCACCCACCTGCTGCACGAGGCATTGCGCGGCGCTCTGGGCGATCACGTTGCACAGCGCGGCTCGCTCAACGCACCTGATCGTCTGCGCTTCGACTTCAGCCACGGCAAGGCGCTCAGCCTTGGCGACCTTGAAAAGGTCGAGGCCGAGGTCAACGCCTATATCCGCCAGAATGCGGTTGTCGAAACACGCATCATGACGCCCGACGATGCCCGCGCACTTGGGGCGCAGGCGCTTTTTGGCGAGAAATATGGTGACGAGGTGCGCGTCGTGTCCATGGGCGCGCAACCCGGCTCGGGCAAGGGCACGTCTGGCGACACCTATTCGCTGGAACTGTGTGGCGGCACCCACGTGCGCCAGACCGGTGACATCGGCGCCTTCGTCACCCTGGGCGACAGCGCCTCCAGCGCAGGTGTGCGCCGGATCGAGGCGCTGACCGGGCAGGCGGCCATGGAATACCTGCGCCGACAGGATCACCTGCTGGCACAGACCGCGTTAGAACTGAAGGCACAGGCACAGGATGTCCCGACACGGGTCAAATCGCTGCTTGACGAGCGCAAGGCGCTTGCGGGCGAAGTGGCCCAACTGCGTCGCGACCTTGCCATGTCCGGCGGCGGACAGGCCACGCCAGAGGCCGAACAGGTCAATGGCACCGCCTTTGTCGCGCAAGTCCTCACCGGTGTGACGGGCAAGGACCTGCCCGCCCTGATCGACGAACACAAATCCCGCATGGGCAGCGGCGCCATCCTGCTGATCGCCGAAAGCGACGGCAAGGTCGCCGTGGCCGCGGGCGTCACCGATGACAAAACGGGTGCGCACAGCGCCGTCGATCTGGTCAAGGCCGCCGTGATCGAACTGGGGGGCAAAGGCGGCGGCGGCCGCCCCGACATGGCACAGGGTGGCGCCAGGGACATCGGCAACGCGGATGCCGCGATCACAGCCGCCAAAGCAATATTGGGAGGATAGGATGCCAGCACTCTGGATTGCACATGTTACTGTCACGGATGACGAGGCCTATGCGAAATACGCAAAAGGCGCCGGCGTGGCCATCGCCGAACATGGCGGCACATTCATCGCCCGCGGTGGCCGATACGTTCAGCTTGAGGGCAAGGACCGCCCGCGCAATGTCGTGGCAAAATTCCCGGACGTGGAAACAGCCGAACGCTGCTATCACTCGGATGCGTACCAGGCCGCGCTCAAACATGCCCGTGGGGCGTCAGAGCGTGAACTGCTCATCGTCGAGACAACCGAATAGGTCTTCTTCTGCACTGAAATACCACGGGGGGGGTGCTATTTTCGCGCCACTGGTCCGAGCGACAACAGCGACGGCAGCGCCCCAGTCCAGCCTCAGCCCGCCCGCGCCATCCGCTTGCGCTCATGCGGGTCCAGAAAACGCTTGCGCAACCGGATCGCATTCGGCGTCACCTCGACCAGTTCATCATCGTCGATATAGGCAATCGCCTCTTCCAGGCTCAGCGTGATCGGCGTTGTCAGGCGCACGGCCTCGTCCGTCCCGGAGGCGCGCACGTTGGTCAGTTTCTTGCCCTTCAGCGGGTTCACTTCCAGATCATTGTCGCGGCTGTGCTCGCCAATGATCATGCCGGTATAAACCTCCGCCTGCGCGCCGATGAACATGCGCCCGCGCTCTTCGAGGTTCCACAGGGCAAAGGCAACCGACTGGCCGTTTTCCATCGAGATCAGCACACCCGCGCGCCGGCCCGGAATCGGGCCCTTGTGCGGCGCCCATTCGTGAAACACCCGGTTCAGCACGCCGGTGCCACGCGTGTCGGTCAGGAATTCGCCGTGATAGCCGATCAGCCCGCGCGACGGCACATGGGCGATAATCCGCGTCTTGCCCGCGCCTGCCGGTTTCATTTCGACCAGATTGCCGCGCCGCACTCCGGTCAGCTTTTCGATGACGGCACCGGAATATTCATCGTCCACGTCAATCGTCGCTTCCTCGATCGGTTCATGGCGCACACCGTCGATGTCGCGAAACAGCACCTGCGGGCGCGAGATCGACAATTCGAACCCTTCGCGGCGCATGTTCTCGATCAGCACACCCATCTGCAATTCGCCACGGCCCGCGACTTCGAACGCGTCACCGCCGGGGGTGTCGCTGATCTTGATGGCGACGTTGGATTCGGCCTCTTTCATCAGCCGGTCGCGGATCACGCGGGATTGCACCTTTTTGCCATCGCGGCCCGCAAGGGGGCTGTCGTTGATGCCGAAAGTGACGGTGATGGTGGGCGGATCAATGGGTTGCGCGGGCAGGGCCTCGGACACAGACGTGGCCACGATGGAATCCGCCACCGTCGCCTTGGACATGCCCGCCAGCGAAACGATATCGCCCGCTTCGGCGAGGTCGATGGGTTGCTGGCCAAGACCGCGAAAGGCGAGGATCTTGGTACAGCGGAAATTCTCGATCAATGTGCCATCACGCGCCAGTGCCTTGACGGTTTCGCCCGCCTTCAGCGTGCCGGATTCGACGCGTCCCGTCAGGATGCGCCCGATGAACGGATCAGCACCCAGCGTGGTGGCCAGCATCCGGAACGGTTCGTCCATCGCTGCAAGCTGCCTGGGGGCCGGAACGTGTTTCAGCACCAGATCGAACAGCGCCGTCAGGTCCTTGCGCGGCCCGTCCAGCTCCATATCCGCCCAGCCACTGCGCCCCGACGCATACATATGCGGAAAATCCAGCTGGTCGTCATTGGCACCAAGATTGGCGAACAGATCAAAGCATTCATCCAGTGCCCGGTCGGGTTCGGCGTCGGGCTTGTCGACCTTGTTCAGCACCACGATGGGACGCAGGCCCAGGGCCAGCGCCTTGGAGGTCACGAATTTCGTCTGCGGCATCGGCCCTTCGGCAGCGTCCACCAGCAACACGACACCGTCGACCATGGACAGGATGCGCTCCACCTCACCGCCGAAATCGGCGTGGCCGGGCGTGTCGACGATGTTGATGCGGTGACCCTGCCAGTCCACCGATGTCGCCTTGGCCAGAATCGTGATCCCGCGCTCGCGCTCCAGATCGTTGCTGTCCATGGCCCGCTCTGTCGTCGCCTGGTTCTCACGATAGGTGCCCGACTGTTTGAGCAGTTCGTCCACAAGCGTGGTCTTGCCGTGGTCGACGTGGGCGATGATGGCGATATTGCGCAGATCCATTTCGGGCCTCTTTAAAGCGGAAAAGCCCCGGACGCGGGGCTGCTCGTGCGCGCCATATCGTGCCGCGTTGCAGAAAGAAAGGTCTGTTGTGGTAAAGGCGCAAACCGTCAGTGCGTCGCGCTGCCGGAAAACAACTGGATGACGACAATCCCGCCGATGATCATGGCCAGCCCAAGGATGGCCGCCGGATCAAGGGCCTGCCCAAACACCACCAGACCAATCAGCGAAATCAGCACGATTCCCAGCCCTGACCAGATCGCATAGGCAATGCCGACGGGAATGTATTTCAGAACGATGGCAAGAAAATAGAACGCCACGGCATATGCGATCACCACCAGAACCGACGGCCAGAGCCTTGTGAACTGGCTGCTGGCCTGCAACGCGGTTGTCCCGATGGTTTCCGCCGCCACCGCGACGATCAGATAGATATAGTGCAACGGCATGGCGCGTCCTTTCAGATGGGCAGGGCAGTGCTGTCCTTGATCTCTTCCATCACAAAGCTTGCCGCGACATCGGCGATCGGCACAAGGTGGATAAGCTGTTGATAGAGCGCATCATACCCTGCCATGTCCCGCACGCGGGCGCGGATCAGATAGTCGAGGTCGCCCGTCATCCGATAGACGCTGAGGATGCCGGGAATGGTGCGCGTGGCCTGATTGAATCTGACTTGCCAGTCGGGGTCATGGCTGTGCGTGCGCACCTGCATGAACACCATCAGGCCCAGGTCCGCCGCCTTCGGGTCCACCAATGCAACGCGCGCGGTAATCACACCGGCCTCTTCAAGCGCACGGATGCGCCGCCAGCACGCATTGCGGCTGAGACCAATCACGTCACCCAATGCCTCGAGCGATTGCGATGCATCACGTTGCAGTTCGTTTAGGATGCGGGCGTCGAGCGGGTCAATTGTCTCCATTATGGCAGGATAGTTGGGAATATTTCCACACACAAGGTGGCAAAATGCTGAAATTCGGGATCAGTTCCAGGTCAAGGAGCGGCATATTGCCCTCACACCACTCACGGAGCACCTCCCCATGATCGACCGCGTTTTTCTCAATCATCCCCGCCATGTCAACGAATCCTACGCCGAACACGCGGTTTTTGCCTCGGGCTTTGCCCTGCGGCTGTTTCTGGCGGGCGGTGCGGCACTTGTGCACGCGGTGATCCCTTGCCTGTTTGAAAAAACCGCAAGCCGGATGATTGCGCAGATGTACACGCGCACGTCCAACCGCGGCCAAAGCACTTCTCGGAATGCCTGATATATGACGTATCACTTAACGCGTTGAAATCTGTGATTTCAGGCAGCGCTAGGTGATTCAGATTTTTCCGAAAGTGCCGCGGCTAGATCGCGCTCCCACGGCTCACGATGATGAGCGCACACAAAAAAAGGGCGCCTTGTCGGCGCCCTTTCTTGTGTGCGTTTGATCGCGTCTTAACCCGCGAGGGCCTTGTTCAGGTTCTCGTCGATCTTTTCAAGGAAGCCCATGGTGGTCAGCCATTTCTGGTTGGGTCCGACCAGAAGCGCCAGGTCCTTGGTCATGTCGCCGCTTTCCACGGTGTCCACGATCACCTTTTCCAGCGTGGTCGCAAAGGCCATCAGCGCCGTGTTGTCATCCAGCTTGGCGCGGTGCTTGAGGCCGCCGGTCCAGGCATAGATCGAGGCGATCGAGTTGGTCGATGTTTCTTCGCCCTTCTGGTGCTGCCGGTAGTGGCGGGTGACGGTGCCGTGGGCCGCTTCGGCTTCGACCGTCTTGCCATCGGGCGTCATCAGAACCGACGTCATCAGGCCAAGCGATCCGAACCCTTGCGCCACAGTGTCGGATTGCACGTCGCCATCGTAGTTCTTGCAGGCCCAGACATAGCCGCCGTTCCATTTCATGGCACAGGCCACCATGTCGTCGATCAGGCGGTGTTCGTAGGTGATGCCTGCGGCCTTGAATTTGTCTTCGAATTCAGTCTCGTAAATGTGCTGGAACAGCTCAAGAAAACGACCGTCATATTGCTTGAGGATCGTGTTCTTGGTCGACAGATACACCGGCCAGCCAAGGTTGAGGCCATAGTTCATGGACGCCCGCGCAAAATCGATGATCGACTTATCGAGGTTGTACATCGCCATGACCACGCCGCTGTCGGGTGCGTCAAACACTTCGCGCTCGATCACCTCGCCGTCGTTGCCGACGAATTTCAGGGACAACTTGCCACCCGTGGGAAATTTGAAGTCCGTCGCGCGGTATTGGTCTCCAAAGGCGTGACGGCCCACAACGATGGGTTTGGTCCATCCCGGCACAAGGCGCGGGACGTTCTTGCAGATGATGGGCTGGCGAAAGATCACGCCGCCCAGAATGTTGCGGATGGTGCCGTTGGGGCTGCGCCACATCTGTTTGAGGCCAAATTCCTCGACCCGCGCCTCGTCCGGCGTGATGGTTGCGCATTTTACCGCGACGCCGACTTCCTTGGTCTTTTCGGCTGAATCGATGGTGATCTGGTCGTTGGTGTCGTCACGCGCCTGAATGCCGAGATCGTAATAGAGCAGGTCAACATCGAGATAGGGCAGGATCAGTTTCTTCTTGATGAAGTCCCAGATGATCCGCGTCATCTCGTCTCCGTCCATCTCGACGATGGGGTTGTCTACCTTGATCTTGGTCATTGGGGTGTCCCTTTCGGCTGCTGTCGATTTGGCGTCCGCTTAGCGCGTCTGCCGGGATTTGAAAAGCCGTATACTGTTGTATACCGAATTTGCCGCATGGGGAGAGTGCAAAAAATACGCATGGCGGCGATCTGTCGCCCGCGGAAGGTGGCCCTGGGGCACATCGTGCCGGAACTGATTCTCTTTGTGCCTTGTTGTGGCGCGTGCGTTGCCAAGTGGCTGACACCTGCCTGACACAGTCTGAACACACTCTCCAAACTGCTGACACAAAGGCGTATCTTTCAGGTCGCACCTGACCCGAAAAACTGACTTTATACTTAATGGATCGTTAAAGCGTTGACGCATGAGGCGCGGTTCTGGATGTTGAGTGCGGGGCAGAGATATGGAGTACGTGATGCGGTTTATCACAAAGTCCGTATGCGCCCTTTCGGTCGCTGCGGCATTCATGGCGGTCCCGGCCTCTGCGGCCATTGTATCCGCCGATTTCCGAGGAGAGTTCGATTTGCCGGACGCGGGCTTTGGCTCGGGTGCGCGCGTGTTCGAAAACATCGGAGCATCGCTTGGTGCCGGGAATGAACTGGACGACGGCGATCAGATCGAGAATCCTTCCAGCTGGTTCGGCGGTGTCGCAGCGGACCTGACGGCAGAAGGCCTGTTGACCTTGACCGGATTGGGTGGCGATTTCGATTTCGCGTCCATCATGATTTCGAATATCCAGATTGGCGGTATGCGCGAAATCATCGGAATCAGCGAAGTCGGTGTTGCGACCATCTTTTCATCCGCCGGTTTGTCGCCCGAACCGACCATTCGTCTTGGCGCGGATTTCGTTTCGATTTCCGTCGATACAAGCGGATCTGGTGGCCTGTCTGACTTCTTCTTTTCGGATGGCGGCTTTGCACAGTTCCAGCTTGAAATGTCACCGGCGCCGGTTCCACTGCCCGCAGGGGGCGTGCTGCTGGTCACAGCCTTTGCCGGTTTTGCGGTCGCACGGCGCAAAAAGTCCAAGTCGTAACCGGGTTGCGGTGACGCACGAAAAACCGCGTGGCGCATGGGTGCGCTGCGCGGATTTTTGCATTTGGCACGTTTTGTTTGGCGCGCTGCCTATTCGCCCGGCTTGGCCGCCTCGTGGGCCTTCAGCTTTTGCGCAAGAAACCGGCGTCCGGCATCATTGGCCATGCGGGTCCTGATCGCGGTCAGAAATGCCTCTTCCAGTGTTTGCGACGACGCCCCAAGCACATCGCCCACCTGCATGAACAACCGATCATCCCCAAGCTCGTTCTGCACGGCCAGACATTCCTCGGCCAGCTTGTTGGCCATTTCCAGGACGACGGGGTCTGCCATCAGCGTGACGTCTCGGTCAGGCGACGTTTGACATAGTCGGTGGTGTGACCGATCAGCGTATCCATATGCGGCTGTTCAAAGAAGTGGCCCGCGCCCTCGACCTCGGTATGGGTGATGGTGATGCCCTTTTGCTCGTGCAGTTTGTTGACCAGACCCACGGTGTCTGCGGGCGGCGCCACACGGTCGGAGGTGCCGTTGATGATCAGGCCTGAGGACGGGCAGGGCGCAAGGAATGAAAAGTCGTACATGTTGGCCGGGGGCGAGACGCTGATAAAGCCGGTGATCTCGGGGCGGCGCATCAGCAATTGCATCCCGATCCAGGCGCCAAAACTGAACCCCGCAACCCAGCAGTGTTTCGAGTTGTTGTTCATGGATTGCAGGTAATCGAGCGCCGAGGCCGCATCCGACAGCTCGCCAATGCCCTGATCATATTCACCCTGCGAACGTCCCACGCCCCGGAAATTGAACCGCAGCACGGTAAATCCCATGTTGAAGAAGGCGTAATGCAGTGCATGCACCACCTTGTGGTTCATCGTACCGCCAAATTGCGGGTGCGGATGCAGGACGATTGCAATCGGCGCGTCACGTTCTTTCTGAGGGTGATAGCGGCCTTCGAGGCGGCCTTCGGGACCAGGGAAAATGACCTCGGGCATGGGTGTGTCTGTCCTGTTTCGTCTTTTGGCAATCCGATTTCTTGACGAAATTAATCGGATACCTTAGAACGGTTCTAACTTTATGGGCAGGTTCACGTTCCTGCGGTGAAAAAGCATGTATGGCCTTCGGGCGCGCGCGTCAATCGGGGGCGTTTGTCTTATGAAACTGTCGACCAAGGGGCGCTATGCGATGGTGGCGTTGAGTGACATCGCGATGCAGCCCGCAGACAAGCTGGTGAGTCTTGGTGATATCTCGGCCCGTCAGGATATTTCGCTGCCCTATCTCGAGCAGTTGTTTGTGAAACTGCGCCGCGCCGATCTGGTCGCGTCCGTGCGCGGCCCCGGTGGCGGGTATCGTCTGACCCGGGCGCCGTCCTACATCCGGGTGTCGGACATTCTGGCGGCGGTCGACGAAAAGGTTGACGCGATGCACAAGGGGGCAGGGGCCTCGGGCGCCGCTTCCGGGTCCAAGGCGCAATCGCTGACCAACCGGTTGTGGGAGGGGTTGTCAGCCCATGTCTATGTGTTTTTGCACCAGACCCGCCTGTCGGATGTGATCGAGAACGAGCTTGCCCCCTGTCCGGCGGTGCCCAACCTGATGGCGGTGGTCGATGACGGGTGATGTCGCAGGGGGGCCAGCCCCCGTCGCTGGCGCGACTCCCCCGGGATTTTTTTAAATCAGAGAAGTTATGGACCGCGTTTATCTGGATCACAATGCGACAACACCTTTGAGGGTCGCCGCGCGCGACGCGATGGTCACGGCCATGGATGTCGTGGGCAATCCGTCATCCGTGCACGCCGAGGGGCGCCGCGCCAAGATGCTGGTGGAGCGCGCACGGGCGCAGGTGGCGGCCCTTGTGGGGTGCAAGCCGACGCAGGTGGTGTTTACAGGGTCCGCGACCGAGGCGGCGGCGCTGGCGGTGGCACAGAAGGGGCGCCATGGCGGTGTGTTTGCGGCTTTGCCGACAGAGCATGACTGTTTTCTGGATTGGAGCGAGGCAGAATTGCCGGCGCTGTTTGACGGTGCCGGCGCATTGAGCGTGGCAGGTGCCTCGACGTTCATAGACTGGATAATGCAACGGCTGGATGGTGATTACAGTACGGACCGCGCCTCTGCTGCGTTGATCGCGATGTCGGCGGCCAACAGTGAGACCGGGGTCATGTTGCCATACGCATCGGTGGCATCAAACAATCACATCAATGCGTTTCTTGAAGGGACAGTGCCATATTCGATTGTCTGCGACATCACGCAAATGGCGGGCAAGGTGCCTGTGATCTATGATGGCGACAAACGCCCCGCCTACATGATCCTGTCGGCCCACAAGCTGGGCGGGCCCAAGGGGGTCGGCGCGCTGATCAATTTCACCCGCGATGACCCTGACCCGATATTGCGCGGGGGCGGGCAGGAAATGGGCCGCCGGTCGGGCACGGAGAACGTGATCGGCATTGCCGGATTCGGGGCTGCGGCGGCTGCGGCACAGGCCGATGTTGAGGCCGGAAAATGGGACAGTGTCGAGAAACTTAGAAATATTCTAGAAAGTGCTCTTGAGGCTTCCTCAAATACGACTATTTTTGTCGGAAAGGATGCGCCGCGTTTGCCGAACACGTCGTGTTTCGCCACGCCCGGCTGGAAAGGCGAGACGCAGGTGATGCAGATGGATCTGGCCGGGTTTGCAATTTCGGCCGGGTCGGCCTGTTCCAGTGGCAAGGTCAAGGCCAGCCGGGTGCTGAGTGCGATGGGTCTGGGGGATGTGGCGGCCAAAGCCGTGCGCGTTTCGCTTGGGCTTGAAACAAAAGAAGACGATGTGATGCGCTTTTCCGAGATCTGGGCGCAAAAGTTGAAAAAACACGAAAGTCGGGCGGCCTGAGGGTCGTTTCGCAGAGGGGAATGTCTGATATGGGCAATGTTGTGGACGAAGTTGTGGTCAAGGACGGGGTCGATCAGGACACTGTCGATGCGGTCCGCGAAGTGGGTGGCGCCTACAAATACGGGTGGTCCACGGACATCGAGATGGACTATGCCCCCAAGGGACTGTCGCCTTACATCGTCCGCCTGATTTCCGAGAAAAACGAAGAACCCGAATGGATGCTGGACTGGCGTCTGGCCGCCTACGAGCGCTGGTTGACCAAGAAAGAGCCCAAGTGGGCGATGGTTGACTACCCGGAGATCGACTTTCAGGACCAGTATTATTATGCGCGCCCCAAGTCGATGGAGGTCAAGCCAAAGTCTCTGGACGAGGTGGACCCCAAGCTGCTGGAAACATACGCGAAACTTGGCATTCCGCTGAAGGAACAGATGATCCTGGCCGGGGTCGAGGGTGCCGAAGAGCTGACCGATGCGCCGCGCAAGGTGGCCGTGGATGCGGTGTTTGATTCCGTCTCTGTCGGCACGACCTTTCAGAAGGAACTGAAGCAGGCCGGGGTGATTTTCTGCTCGATCTCCGAAGCGATCCGGGACCACCCCGAATTGGTCAAAAAATACCTTGGCTCGGTTGTCCCGGTGAGCGACAACTATTATGCAACCCTGAATTCTGCCGTATTCTCAGACGGTTCGTTTGTCTATGTGCCGCCGGGCGTGCGCTGCCCGATGGAACTGAGCACCTATTTCCGCATCAATGCAGAAAACACAGGCCAGTTCGAGCGCACCCTGATCATCGCCGACAAGGGCAGCTATGTGAGCTATCTCGAAGGCTGCACTGCACCGCAGCGCGACATCGCGCAATTGCACGCCGCCGTGGTCGAAATCATCATTGAGGAAGACGCCGAGGTGAAATATTCGACCGTTCAGAACTGGTATCCCGGGGATGAAAACGGCAAGGGCGGCATCTACAACTTCGTGACCAAACGCGCCGATTGCCGCGGTGATCGGGCCAAGGTGATGTGGACGCAGGTCGAGACCGGATCGGCTGTCACGTGGAAATACCCGTCCTGCATTTTGCGCGGCGATGACACGCAGGGCGAATTCTATTCCATCGCTATCACCAACAACATGCAGCAGGCCGATACCGGCACCAAGATGATCCATCTGGGCAAAAACTCCAAATCGCGGATCGTCTCCAAAGGGATCAGCGCGGGCCGCGCTCAGAACACCTATCGCGGTCTTGTGTCGATGCACCCAAAGGCCAAGAATTCGCGCAACTATACGCAATGTGACAGCTTGCTGATCGGTGACAAGTGTGGCGCGCATACGGTGCCGTATATCGAGGTCAAGAACAACTCCTCGCGCGTCGAGCACGAGGCGACGACATCCAAGGTGGATGATGATCAGATGTTCTATTGCCGCTCGCGCGGCATGGACGAGGAAGAGGCGGTCGCGCTGGTTGTAAACGGCTTCTGCAAGGACGTGTTGCAGGCGCTGCCGATGGAATTTGCCATGGAAGCACAACAGCTTGTGGCGATTTCGCTTGAAGGCTCGGTGGGCTGAACCATGACTGCGTCCAGGCCTCCTCGTTCCGTGTTTTCCATCATGGCCGTCTCGGTGCTTGCGGGTGCGGCCCTTGGCGGTGGTTTCGGCGTTGTGTTGCTGCCAGGTTTCGCGGTGGCACTGGCCATTGGCGGCGCATTGACGGTCGGTGCGCTGAGCGTTGGTTGGTTGATGTTTCGCGATGAATGACGGTAGGTCGAACATAAGGTGGCACGCGCAGATTGGACCACAAGACCGTTGGGCGCGCATGACATGACCGACGCTCTGTTTCCCGATGACGCGCCCGAAAAGCGGCGCAAGATCAAGCGGCCCGGGATGTCGGACGCTGATGGCACGCGCGAGGGCGGCCTTGTCTTTGTGATCGTGTTCATCATCGGGTTTATCGTCGCAACCGTGGCGCACCCGGCGGCGGTGACGTCGTTCTGGGTCTGGTTTTTCCTGCTGGTCATGAGTGCGGCCATCGCCGTGGGCGTACAAAAGGGCGCGGCACACCTTTATGGCCACGTCGAAGACGGAGAGGACGACACATGATCCTGACCACCACCCACAATGTCGAAGGCTACAAGATCACCGACTACAAGGGCATTGTCGTCGGCGAGGCGATCATGGGCGCCAATATCGTGCGCGATTTCTTTGCCTCGGTGACGGATATTGTCGGCGGGCGCTCCGGGGCCTACGAAACCAAGCTGAAGGACGCGCGCGACGAGGCGATGCGCGAGATCGAGGAACGCGCCGCGACGTTGGGCGCCAACGCCGTCATCGGCATTGATCTGGATTACGAAGTGGTGGGGGACAGCATGCTGATGGTGTCCGTCAGCGGCACCGCCGTGCTGCTGGCCTGACCCGAACCGAACAAGAACATTGCCGTCCGTCTGGTCGGCTCCGACATATGAAGAACAAGGAACAACACACATGCTGACGATCAAAGACCTGCACGTGAAGCTGGAAGAAGAAGACAAACAGATCCTCAAGGGTGTCGATCTGACCGTCGAGGCGGGCAAGGTGCACGCGATCATGGGCCCCAACGGGTCCGGAAAATCAACGCTGTCCTATGTGCTGTCGGGGCGCGACGGCTATGAGGTGACGGGCGGGTCGGCGCATCTCGGAGATGTCGATCTGCTTGAGTTGGAGCCTGAAGAGCGCGCCGCTGCCGGTCTGTTTCTTGCCTTTCAATACCCGGTCGAAATACCCGGCGTCGGCAACATGACTTTTCTGCGCACGGCGGTGAATGCGCAGCGCAAGGCGCGCGGCGAAGAAGAGATGAGTGCGGCCGACTTCCTCAAGGTGATCCGCGCCCGTGCCAAGGAATTGCAGATCGACGCGGACATGCTCAAGCGGCCTGTCAACGTCGGCTTTTCCGGTGGCGAGAAAAAGCGCAATGAAATCCTGCAGATGGCGATGCTGGAGCCCAAGATGTGCATTCTGGACGAAACCGATTCCGGTCTGGACGTCGACGCGATGAAACTGGTGGCGAACGGTGTGAATGCGTTGCGATCCGAGGGTCGCGGCTTTCTTGTGATCACTCACTATCAACGTCTGCTGGATCACATCAAACCGGATCTGGTGCATATCATGGCGGATGGCCGCATCGTCAAGACCGGTGGGCCGGAACTGGCGCTTGAGGTTGAAAACAACGGTTATGCCGACATTCTGTCAGAGGTGGCGTAATGGCGGCCCCGGCAAAAAACACCGATCCGACTGAGGCGCGCATTGCGCACCTGACCCTGCCCAGAGGTGGCTGGTCAGAGGCGGCGCGCGCCGACGCGCTGGCGCGCTTGCGCAGCACGGGCCTGCCGGCGCGGCGCGACGAATACTGGAAATTCACGCGCCCTGACCTGTTGACCCAGCCGGTTGCCCCGAGCGCGGCCATATTCCATTCGGATGAGGCCCCGATCTTTGGGGACACTGCCGCGTTGCGCATCGTGTTCGACGATGGCGTTTTCAACGCCGAGGCGTCGGATGATCTGGCGCTTGATCACGTAAAGATCGAACGTCTTGCGGACACCGATGCGGATATCCACTGGGCGCAGGGCGTCTATGGCGTGCTGGAAACTGCGGGGCAGACCCCGGTGGCCCGGCCCCTTGCGGCGCTGAACACCGCCTTTGCCAGCGACGGCGTGCTGATCCATGTAACGGGCGCGGTCCCGAAACCGATCCACTTTGTCTACAATCACCGCGACGAGGCTTCGGACGTGATCCTGCACCATGTGATCAGGATGGACAAAGGCGCGGACGTGACCATTCTGGAAAACGGGCCTGCCGCTGCGCGCTTTAACAAGGTCATGGAAGTCGACATCGCCGATGGTGCCGCGTTCCATCACGTGCGCGCGCAGGGGCGCGATCATGAACGGCTGGCGGCCACGCATATATTTGCGCGGCTGGGTGCTGAATCGACCTTCAAATCCTTTACGCTGACCGTCAACGGCCGGCTGACGCGCAATGACTGCGTGATCGAGCTGACGGGCGACGATGCCATTGCGCATGTGGCCGGGGCCTGTGTCGGGGACGGTGACTTCCATCACGATGACACGGTGTTCGTCACCCATGACGCGGTGGCGTGCGAAAGCCGTCAGGTGTTCAAGAAGGTGCTGCGCAACGGGGCTGTTGGCGTGTTTCAGGGCAAGATCCTGGTCAAGGCAGGGGCGCAGAAAACCGATGGGTATCAGATCAGCCAGTCGCTTTTGCTGGATGAAGATGCGCAGTTTCTGGCCAAGCCCGAGCTGGAAATCTATGCCGATGACGTGGTGTGTTCGCATGGCTCGACCTCGGGCGCGATTGACGAGGATGCGTTGTTCTATCTGCGCGCGCGCGGGGTGCCTGCGTCTGTCGCAACCGATCTGCTGACGCTGGCCTTTCTGGCCGAAGCCGTCGAAGAGATCGAGGACGAGGGCCTGCGCGAGGTCATGGTGGACCGGCTTGAGGGCTGGCTGGAACGGCACAGAGCGTAACGCTTTATGGCGATCACAGGCAATATCACCGCGACATATCGCGGACCGGGCAAGGTTGTGTCGCGGATCCTTCAGGGGCCGCGGCGCGAAGACAGCGTTCTTTTTTTCCTGATTGCGGCCTGCGTGGTGATCTTTATCGCGCAGACACCCTATCAGTCGCGCGAGGCATATCTGGATGATACGGTGCCGTTTCAGGCGCGGCTTTACTGGTCGGCGTTTCTGTGGATTTTCATCTTTCCACTGGTGATGTACGGGGTCGCGGGCCTTGTCTGGCTGGTCAGCCGGGTGATGCCGCGTGCGCCTTCGGGCTATGAAATCCGGGTGGCTTTGTTCTGGGCGCTGCTGGCGTCCACCCCAGCAATCCTGCTTTTGGGGCTTACAGCGGGCATGATCGGGCCGGGACCGGCCTTGCAGGGTGTTGCCCTCTTGTGGTCCGGGGTGTTTTTGTGGTTCTGGGTTGCGGGCACACTGGCCGCCCGCAACACCGAAAGGCAGATGCGATGATATCCTGGCCGCAACTGGCGATTGATACCCTGCGCGACCCCAAGGCTTCGGCAGAGCGGATCATGGCCTGGAAGATTGATCGCGGTACTCTTTATATTGCGCTGTTTGCGGTGGCGGCGGTGAATGCGCTGCTTGCGTCCGGGCCCATTGTGCTCAGCGCTGGCGGCGTGGACGAGGCCGCGCGGGCGGCGCTGCCGATCCTGACGCTGCTGGAGCGGCCCCTTATGTTCTTTGCCATCGTGGCCGGAACGCTTGTGATCATGATCCAGGCACTGTTCTGGGGCGGGCGCGCCATGGGCGGGCAGGGCGGAATGACGGAGATGATGGCGCTGGTCATCTGGTTGCAGGCGCTGCGCGCCGTCGCGCAGTTCGGCATTCTGGTGGTCGGTCTGATTGCGCCCCTGCTGGCCAGTCTCGTCGCCCTGGCATTGCAACTGGTGGCATTCTGGCTGTTCCTGCATTTCGTCAGCGCGGCCATGCGATTTGATTCGTTGCTGCGGGCCTTTGGCCTGCTGATCGCGGTCGCAACGGGGCTGTTTATCGGGTTGATGCTGATCCTGACGGTCACGGGGTTTTCTGCCGGAGGGTTTGCCAGTGTATGATGTAGAGCGCGTGCGCGCGGATTTCCCGATCCTGTCACGACAAGTGAACGGCAAACCATTGGTTTACCTCGACAACGGCGCTTCGGCGCAAAAACCCAAAGCGGTGATTGATGCTGTGACAAAGGCCTATTCCCAGGAATACGCCAACGTCCATCGCGGCCTGCATTTCCTGTCAAACCTCGCCACTGACAACTACGAAGCGGTGCGCGGCAAGGTCGCGCGGTTCCTCAACGCCGGGTCCGAAGATGAAATCATCTTCAACTCGGGCACAACCGAAGGCATCAACATGGTTGCCTATGGCTGGGCCATGCCGCGGATGCAGGCCGGGGACGAAATCGTCCTGTCCGTCATGGAACACCACGCCAATATCGTGCCCTGGCATTTCCTGCGGGAACGTCAGGGCGTGGTCTTGAAATGGGTCGATGTGGACAGCACCGGCGCGCTTGACCCGCAGGCGGTGATCGACGCCATCGGCCCCCGGACCCGACTGGTGGCGGTGACCCACATGTCCAACGTGCTGGGCACCAAGGTCGACATCAAGACGATCTGCGACGGGGCCCATGCCAGGGGCGTGCCCGTGCTGGTCGACGGATCACAGGCGGCCGTGCACATGCCTGTCGATGTGCAGGATCTGGATGCGGATTTCTACGCGATCACGGGTCACAAACTGTACGGGCCATCCGGGTCGGGCGCGATCTATGTCAAATCCGACCGCATGGCCGAAATGCGCCCCTTCATCGGTGGCGGCGACATGATCAAGGAAGTGACCAAGGATGGCATCGTCTACAATGACGGGCCGATGAAGTTCGAGGCCGGCACACCGGGCATCGTGCAGATGATCGGCATGGGCGTCGGTCTCGACTATATGCTCGGCCATGGGATGGACGCCATTCAGGCCCACGAGGACAGCTTGCGCGACTACACGGTCGAACGGCTCGCCGGGCTGAACTGGCTTCAGGTACAGGGCACAACCCCCGACAAAGGCGCAATTTTTTCCTTTACGCTGGATGGTGGGGCACATGCACATGACATTTCCACCATCCTCGACAAAAAGGGCGTCGCGGTGCGCGCGGGCCAGCACTGTGTCGGACCTTTGATGGAGCATATGGGGCTGACCGCCACCTGCCGCGCGTCCTTTGGCATGTACAACACAAAAGCCGAGGTGGACATGCTGATCGAGGCGCTTGAACTGGCGCATGATCTGTTTGCGTGACCGCGCGCCTTTAAAGCGTTTCGAATTTAACTTGAGATATCGCACATCACTTTTCGCGTTCGACCGAAGGGAGAGGCAGCGAACAAGTGATTCAAGTCTAAATCGAAACGCTCTAACGTGACCGACGCCGATCAGAGGTCGTCTGCATCCTCGTCGTCGTCATCCAGTTCGACTTCAACCGGCACCGGATCAGACCCTTTCCGCGGCCCAGGTGCGTTTTCCGTGATCTCCTTTGGTACCGGAATCTGGTCGCCCTCGAACGGCGTGAGGGGCAGGGGAGAGATGTCGGCATCACCCGGTGCGCCAAGCGGCAGGACCACCTGATAGGGCAGACCGGTATGCGTGTCGCGCGCGTGATAGGTCAACGTGTTCCCATCGCGCCGGGGCGGTTGGATCGCGTCAAAGTCGGGCATGCCAAAGTCGCGGATGCGCATTACGCCGGGTTGCCACGGCATGTTGGCATTCTCGTTGTCGATCCGCTCGCGCGTCAGCGTTTCATACGCTGCGGGATCAAGGATCGCGTCATATCCGGGTTTGCCCAAGGCGGATGCGACCTGCGCAAGGGTTTCTGCGGGCGCGTCGGGTGCCCGCGACTGAAATGCCGCCAGATCCGCAAGTTTCTCTTTCCCGTTGACGAGGCCGACGAGGCCGGCGCGGGTCAACGTGAGTTCAAGTTTGTCCATCAGTGTCCCCACATCATTGCATGAATGCCCATTCGGTTTGCAGCCAGTCGCCGCCCAGCTTTCTCATGCTGCCGGGGGGATCGGTTTTCTCCCACATCATCGGTTCGCCTGAAATCGGGTCGGGTGCAACGACAAAGAAAGTGTGCGATTCCGCGTCGCCCCAATTGGTGTCCGCCAGAACAATCTGCGGTTCGGACATCTCCTGAACCATCTTTTCCTGCAGCTTTTCCTGAAAGAACTTCCAGTTATAGGCGCGCTCCACCGCCTTGGCGACCGCATAGTTCAGGTCCGCAGGCGTCATGAGTTCCGTCGGGCGGTACTTGGCCACATCCTTTTTCAGGTTGGTCAGGCGTTTCTTGGCCGACCTTCGGTCCTTTCTCGATGCGGATTTGTCCTTGGATTCGGCTTCCAACTCTTCAACATAAGGGTTGATCAGGTCGTCGAAAAACTTCTGAGATTCCTCGACGGTGAGATCGGTGTTGGCTAGATCCTGGCCGGGCGTCACAAGCTTGTCCTGAACTTTCTGCGCGGTCGATCCGGGACCGGACAGGAATTCCTGCATGCTGTCGCTGCCGGGTGTCACGCTGAATGCATGGATGCCAAGCGTGTTCACCGGGATTTCATCGACCTGACCGGGTGCGAAATTGCCGATCATGCCTGACAGGATTTCTTTGGTCCGTGCGCCGACTTCGGCATCGGTTGTCGGCTCATCCGGCAAGGCGGGCGCGCACTGTGTCTCGGTGTTTGCGGCCGTCGGGTCCATGAGCTTGATCGTTTCATCAAGGAAACCACCGGTGTCCATCTTCCAGGGCGGGAAGCGTTGAGAGGAAAGCTCGGTCATGTATTCGCCTTTCACCGATGCAACAACGGCCTTGCCCTCGTCGGTGTCGGCGCCGTACCCGGTTGCCGCCAGGGCCACGGCGACGGCCCGGTCCTCGTATTGTTGCTTGGTGGTGATCTGGTTGCCCCTGGAATCAACCAGGACATACCCGCCGCGGCTGGAAGACCCGTCGCTGGCAACCGTGCCGGTGACCACCATCGGATCGTAGATCGTGGCAAACTCTGCGCGGATGGCCGTCAGGAACGCCACCGCCTTGGGCCCGGCGTCGGCACCCAGGTCAGCGCCAAGAACGCTTTGCATCTCGAACGCGCCGTCATTGGTCTGGCTGTCGATTCGCTGTTGCACGACCATTGCATCCTCGCGACCCGTCGCCGTTGCCAATGTGTACTCAAGACTGCGGATCAGGGGGTCTTCTCCCGGCGGCAGATTTGTCACCGCCGCGACTGCGGTCCCGTCGGTGGTGGTGAACGTGCCCTTGGTGGCCAGTTCCGTAAACTTGCGCATCGCCTCGACCGGGTCCTGTTCGCGCAAAAGCCGCGCGGGGGCGGTTGCGAAACACGAGCCCACCGGTCCCTGATCCACCGGCTGCAACATGGAGGTCAGCACCGCCTGACGTGTGTCATTGGCCGAACACATGCCCGTTTTGCCTGTCGCGGCCTGCACCAGTTTCTCGCCGCCGCGTCCGGGAGGGGGCGGGGTCGCCCCGGCCAGAACGGTCGCGGCCTGCGTCCTGGTCGGATCTGTGCCAAGCATCTCAAGCGTTTCAAGCGCGTGCTTGTTCAGCGCAGGCGTCGGTTTTTCCAGCGCATCCGGGTGGAACATCATATGCCCCACGGCCATCTTGGCCTCGTCCGAGTTCAGCGCCAGCACACCGTTTTCGTCCACAAGTTCGCCGGCCACGGCCGCACTGCGCTTGAGACCACGAGCCGAGGCAGTGTCGCCGGGCTGGTCGGGCAGCGGTGCGTCCGCCATCAAACCGCCCAGGCGGACATAATCGTCAAGCTTCTCAAAATAGTCCGTGCCGCAGGTGCCGCCCATCTTCAGAATGTCTTCGGCGTATTTCTGAGGTTCCAGACCGTCAGGCGCCTTGCCGTCTGCCGATTTGAAGCCACCGGCCACCTGCGCGCCAACCGTGGCCACGCCCTTGGCAACGGCGACGGGATCAAGGGCTGAGTTTGCGATGTCAACGGCGGCGTCAGCCACGCGCGGGTGATCCTCGTAAGCGGCGATCAGGGCCTTGATGGCATCGTCGGGCATCTTGCGCATCGACCCTTTGCCGGACAGCGGACCAGTGGCCAGGGCCTGACCCAGCAATTGCGTACCCACCAGCGCGTTGGCCAGATCACTGGCCTCCTTTGCAACGCGTTCTGCTTCGGCCTTGGCCAGCGTGGCATCCTGAATGGCGGCCATCCGCGCGACGCCTGCATCAATATTGGGCACCGGCAGGGCCTCTGCCCGGCGCAATTCGGTGTCCAGCCGCAGCACGTCCAGCCGGGCCGCGGCGGCGGCATCCTCGGCGGCATTGACACGTTCAAGGGTGATCTCCCCGCCGCCGGTCTTGGCGCGCATCGATTCAAAGGCGATATGGGCCGAGGCCGCGGCCGCCGGATTGCGATCATGCAGCGCCTTCAATGCGCCACTGCGCGCCGCGATCTTGGCCGCCTTGTCCAGTTCGGCGCGCGCCAGCGCCAGATTTTCCGGGGTCGGACGCGCGTCGGTCAGGGCCGTGTTGACGGCAAGCCGGGCGGCGGCAAAGAAATCCTGCTCGGACTGGGTTGCATCATCGGACAGGGTGAGGGCTGTACAGTTCTGGATGATCCGGTCGCGCGTGGCCAAAAGGCGCGCTTCGACCTCCTGGGCGGCGGCATAGACCCGGTCGATTGCGGCATGGGCCTGTTTGAACTTGCCCGTGTCGCGATAGGCAACGGCGGCCGCGTGATCAGACATCACCGCATCCCTGCCATCCGTCCCCGAGGGCAAGCGTTTGTTCAATTCGAGATAGCGCGCCTCTGCATCCAGAAAGGCCTGGAATTCCGCAGTCTTGCGGGCGTCTGATTTTTTGGAGAACCGCCCCCCTTTCAGGAATTTCTGGAGAAAGCTGCGTTGTGTGTCATTCAATGCCATCTCAAAGTTCCCGAGTACCGTCTTGTGAAACACCATGGGGCGATGTGAAGTGACTGTCAAACCGTCTGGAACAGCGTGCGGGGGCAGGGGGCATTGCAGATATCATCTAGGCGTTGGCGACAGATGCTGGCCGACCGGTCCTTGTGGTTTCCAAATCACGCGCACTGCGTTTTCGCCCGGTGCATTGTTCGGCGCGCACCTGTCCGCGATGCGCACGACGCGAGAAAGCCGGGCCCGGTTGGAGGAAGTCAACCTTTGGGAAGAAGTTCGAACCCAACAGGCTCTCATCGTTTTTCGCGAAACGACCGCCGCCCGGTTCTTCGATCAGAAGGGTTCAGGCGTTTCCTTGCAGGACAAGCCAGTGGCGGACCCTACAGGATTCGAACCTGTGGCCTCTGCCTTCGGAGGGCAGCGCTCTATCCAGCTGAGCTAAGGGTCCATTGGAGGTCGTATAGCCAGCGCGTGGGGCCACCGCAATTGCTAAAACACCGAATCAAGACGGGGCAGGTTAACCGCCCCAGGTGCGCACCTGACCACTGTCCATGTGGACGAAATTGGACCCTGAATATTTGCCCACGCCACCACCGCGACACGCCACAGCCGCGCGTGCGATCTGACTGACCGAGCGGGTGGTCAGGCGCAAGTCGGCGGCCTGGCCTTTCATGTGGAGGGAATTCTTGGCCACGGCACGGCTGCGCGCGCGCAGCATGGCGTTAGTCTTTGGGCTGCGATAGCCCGACAGCAACATATAGGGTTCGTTGACTTCGAGCAGGTTGTGGGATGCGGCCATGATGTCGATATTGCGCACGTCAATCGCGATCTTCTGTCCCGTACGCCAGTCGCGCATGAAGTGGTTCACCTCTTCGACGGCATCGCGGATATAGTCACCCTCGATCCAGTAAATCATGTCGAGGCGTTCACCGGTGCGGCCCGAATACATCCGAAGGCGTCGGATATCGCCCGCCCCGCGTAAAAAACCAGCCGCTTTGGAAAAGGTTGGCGCCGCCGAAATTGTGGTCGCGGCGAATGCACCCAGCACTGCCCGGCGGGTCATACCCGTAGAGTTCGATTTTGTCATGTCACTGCACGCCCCGTACGCCTGCTGTCCAAGATGTTACTTGAACCGGTTGTCATCTCATCCCCAGATGCATCCCCCTTATGGCATAGCTCGAATCGTTTACCAAGGTCTGAATGTCCAAAAAATAGGCTTGCAACCTGTTCCGGCATGTTTCTGCGCAATGGCGCGGCAGTGTGTCGCGGGGGCCGCGCATCGGTGCGGTGCTGCATCACGCCCGCTCGGATTCGGCGCGCCCCGGCAAAGTGATTGGACAACACCGCCCATTCGTTGAAAACTGGGACGCACACGCGAAAGATCCGTTATTTCTTGAGGTGCGTTATGACATTTGCCGTTTCCCGTCGCTGGATAGTCAATCTGTCCCTGGCAATGGCTCTGCTGCTGTTGGGGTTTTCGCAAGGGGCCTCGGCGCAGGTGACGGCGTTCAAACAGGCAGTGGCCGAAACGGCGGCGCGCGACGCCGATATTGCCATCTTTTACCAGGCAAGCGGATACGAAAGCCTTTGGACGGGCCGTTCAGAGCGCGAACGCCAACGCCGCAGTGCCCTGTTTTCGGCACTCTCAAAGGCCGGGATTCATGGACTGCCCGTGGCCCGCTATGACGCCGCCGGTCTGCAGGCCAGGATGAAGTCGGTCAAGACAGAGCGTGACCGTGGCAGGGTCGAAGTCGAGATCAGCGCCACGTTTCTGCGATATTCCCGCGATCTTCAAACCGGCATTGTGGTGCCGTCCCGGGTCAATCGGGCCATCGTCCGACAGGTGCCCTATCGCGACCGCACCTCCTATCTGGTGAAATTCGCGGCATCCTCGCCGGATGCGTTTTTCAAGGCACTCGCGCCCAAAACCACCGAATACAACGCGCTGATGAAGGAAAAGCTGCGAATGGAGCGGCTGTTGGCCAGCGGCGGGTGGGGTGCGACCGTGCCTGCCAGATCGCTCAAACCCGCCGACTCGGGCCCTGCGGTCGTTGCGATGCGCAATCGTCTGATCGCGATGGGGTTCCTCAAACGCAGCAACACCCGGACATATGACGCGTCGGTGCAGGCGGCTGTGCAGCAATTCCAGCAGGCCCACGGGCTGACCATCGACGGGGTCGCGGGGGCCGCGACCATGGCAGAGTTGAACAAAGGTGTGCTGCAACGCCTGCAATCCATCATCGTCGCCATGGAACGCGAGCGCTGGATCAATCAGGAACGCGGCAAGCGGCACGTCCTCGTCAACCTGCCCGACTTTACCGCCAAAATCATCGACAATGGCAAAGTCACCTTTCAGACCCGTTCGGTGGTCGGAGCGCCCCAGGATGACAGATCGACACCGGAATTCTCGGACGTCATGGAACATATGGTCATCAACCCAAGCTGGTATGTTCCACGCTCGATCGCGACAAAGGAATATCTGCCCGCGCTGAAACGCAATCCCAACGCCGTCAGCCAGATCGAAATCACCGACAGCCGGGGGCGCAAGGTAAACCGCAGCACCGCGAATTTCAGCCAGTACACGGCAAGGACATTCCCGTTTTCCATGCGCCAGCCGCCCAGCAAAAGCAACGCGCTTGGACTGGTCAAATTCATGCTCCCGAACGCGAACAACATCTACCTGCATGACACGCCCGCCAAGAACCTGTTCAGCCGCGAGGTGCGCGCCTTCAGCCATGGCTGTATCCGGCTGGCCGAGCCGTTCGGTTTTGCCTATGCGCTTCTGGCCAGACAGGAAACCGATCCCGAGGGCTATTTCCAATCCGTGCTCGCCACGGGCCGTGAAACCCGAGTGGACCTGAAAGACCCGGTGCCCGTTCACATCATCTATCGCACCGCGTTCGCCACGCCCAAAGGGCGCATCCAGTACCGCCGCGACATCTATGGCCGAGACGCAGAAATCTGGCAGGCGCTGTCCAAGGCGGGGGTGGCCCTGCGCGCCGTTCAGGGGTAAGCCTTGCCCCGACAGTTTCTTGCGGCCGGGGATCATCATGCGCTACAGCGTTGCGGAAATCGCCAGGGCCATCGGAGCTCAGGCCGTCGGCGACACGTCCATGGTGATTTCCGCCCTCGCAGAACCCGCCAGCGCGCGCGCAGGCGATCTGGCGATGGCCGGTACGGCCAAATATGCCGAAAGCCTTGCCAAAGGGTCCGCGCAGGCAGCCATGTTGTGGGCCGGGGCTGACTGGCAGGCCCTTGGCCTCAGGGCGGCGATTCTGCCGGAACGCCCGCGCTACGCCATGTCACATCTGACCACGATGATGGACCCCGGTCAGGGGTTTGGCGCAGGGATTCATTCCGGCGCCATCATTGACCCGACAGCACAGATCGAACCTGACGTCAGCATCGGGCCCGGCAGCGTCATCGGACCGGGGGCACAGATCGGCGCCGGTTCGGTGATCGGACCGCTGTGCTTTGTCGGATGGAACGCGCGCCTTGGCCAGGACGCGTTGCTGCGCGAACAGGTCAGCATCGGCGCACATATCCGGATCGGCGCGCGCTTTGTCGCACAGCCCGGTGCGCGCATCGGGGGCGACGGGTTTTCCTTTGTCACCCCGGAAAAAAGCGGGGTCGAGGCGGCGCGCGAAAGCCTCGGGGATCAGGGCGAGACGCAAGGCCAAAGCTGGGCCAGGATCGCTAGCCTGGGCGGGGTCGAGATCGGGGATGATGTCGAGGTCGGGGCGAATTCCACCATCGACAACGGCACCATTCGCGCCACCCGCATCGGCGACCGCACCAAGATCGACAGCCTGGTCCAGATCGGACACAACGCGGTTCTTGGACATGACGTACTGGTCTGCGCCCAGGCCGGCGTGGCCGGGTCCACGGTCATTGGCAACTTTGTGGTGCTGGGCGGGCAGGCCGGTGTGGCCGACAACCTGACCATCGGTGACAGGGTGGTCATCGGGGCGGCGAGCGTCGTGTTGTCTTCGGTGTCGGCGGACAAGGTGATGCTGGGCTATCCGGCAACCGAGATGAAGGCACAGATCAGCAGCTACAAGGCGCTGCGCCGTCTGCCACGCTATGTCGCGGATATCTCGGCCCTGAAGAAAGCAGTTTTCAACTCCGATCCCAGTGACTAAATCAACGCAACGTTGCGGCAAAAGGGTAAGACCATGAGCGTTCAGGACAAGGTCGTCGAAATCATCGCGGAGCAGGCCGTTCTGGAGCCCGGCGATGTGACGCTGGACAGCACGCTTGAAAGCCTTGGCATCGACTCGCTTGGCCTTGTCGAAAGTATCTTTGCCATCGAGGAAGAGTTCGACATCTCGGTGCCCTTCAATGCCAACGATCCGTCCGAAGGCGACTTTGACATTTCGAACGTCGCCTCGATCGTCACCGGCATCGAAAAGCTGATCAAGGAACAAAAATCCTGATGCACCGCGTCGTCATCACCGGTGCAGGCACAGTCAACGCGCTGGGGCATGACGTGCCTGACACGCTCGAGGCGATGCGCGAGGGGCGCTGTGGCATTGGCGCCCTTGAGTTTCAGGATGTCGAACGCCTGTCGATCCAGATCGGCGGACAGGTGCGCCGGTTCGAGACGGAAGGGCGCTATAACCGCCAGCAGATGAGCCTTTATGACCGCTTTACCCAGTTTACGCTGGCCGCGGCCAAAGAGGCGATTGATCAGGCGGGCCTGTCCTTTTCCGGCGATCTGGCGGCAAAATCGGGCGTCGTGCTGGGAACAGCCGGGGGCGGGGTCAGTACCTGGGACGCCAATTACCGCTCGGTCTATGAAGAAGGCAAGAACCGGGTGCATCCGTTTGTCGTCCCCAAGCTGATGAACAACGCCGCCGCCAGCCATGTCAGCATGGAACACAACCTCAAGGGTCCGTCGTTCACGGTGTCGACGGCCTGTGCGTCGTCCAATCACGCCATGGCGCAGGCCTTTCAGATGGTGCGGACGGGCATGGCACCCGCGATGATCACCGGCGGGTCGGAATCAATGCTGTGCTTTGGCGGGGTCAAGGCGTGGGAAGGTCTGCGCGTGATGTCCAGGGACGCATGCCGCCCGTTCTCGGCCAATCGCAACGGCATGGTGCAGGGCGAAGGCGCGGGTGTCTTTGTGTTCGAGGAATACGAACGCGCGCGCAAACGCGGTGCGGACATCCTGTGCGAGGTGATCGGCTTTGCCATGTCCTCGGATGCCAGTGACATTGTCATGCCGTCCAAGAACGGCGCGGCCCGAGCGATTGCGGGCGCGCTGGCGGATGCGCAGGTAAACCGGGATCAGGTGGGTTACATCAACGCCCACGGGACCGGCACCGCGGCCAACGACAAAACGGAATGCGCGGCGGTGGCGGATGTGTTCGGCCCCCATGCGGACAAGCTGATGATCTCGTCCACCAAATCCATGCACGGTCACCTGATCGGCGGGACGGGTGCGGTCGAGCTGCTGGCCTGCATCATGGCGCTGCGCGACGGCGTGATCGCACCCACCATCGGATACGAAGAACCCGACCCCGAATGCGCGCTGGACGTGGTCCCGAACCAAGCCCGCGACGCCAAGGTCGATGTGGTCCTGTCCAACGCCTTTGCCTTTGGCGGCATGAATGCGGTGCTTGCCCTGCGCAGCGTCTGAAACGCCGGTCGGATAGCCTGAGACATCCCGCGCATGCCCTAACGCGTTGACATCCATGATGTCCCGCAGCGCCCGCACCGGTCTGGTTTTTTCGAAAATTCCACGGGCAAGAAAAAACCGCCCCGGACTGCGGGGCGGTTTCAGCGTCGGGTCAGCCAGTGGCGGACCGGATCAGTTCGTGGTGATCGTTGTCTTTTCGTAAGAGGCGGTAAAGCCGGTCAGGGACATCGTCACCTCGACCGTCTGGTCGGGGGCCAGTGCCGGCACGATTGTCAGTTTCGCGGCATTGCCCGCGCGAAACGCGGCCACTTCCTCGGCAACCAGACCGACCCGCGAATAACAGCCGATCGTGTTGCAGAACGAATATGGATAGCGCCGCGCCGCATGATCGTCGACCTGCATGGTCAGCTGCTGGGGCAGGGAGGTTTCCAGAGGCACGACAATGGTCGCCCCGGCCACGGCACGCCCCCCTTCCGGCAGACGGAAGATCGAGATTTCGGCGACGGGCGTGCCTTCGCTGTCAGACATCAACTGGTACATCTGGCAAGGCTCGTCGACACCGTCCTCGGTCTTGATGCAGCGCAGATCCCAGTCACCGTTCGTTTCGGCGGTATAGGTCTGCCCGACCTGCGGGACACTGGCGTCTTCGCCCAGGCTCAGCTGGTCTTCGATGCTGGGAACGGGCGTTTCGGATTCGGTTGTGTCACCATCCGTGCTTTGCGCCATAAGGGCGGCAGGCACGAGAACGGCGGTGGTCAATGCAATCAAAAAGGTGCGCATGTTTGTTCCGGTTCAGTTGTGGTTCGAACCGTTTGCTAGCACGACAGCAAGGCGCTGTCAGTGGCAAAGCGCAAAGTTTTGATCACAGCCTGGCGACGGCAGGTGGCGCACCGCCGAAAAACACAAAAAAGGAGGCCAAAAGCCTCCTTTTCCGATCGTTTTTAACTCCCCGTCGGACTGGCCGACTTATTGGTGGCGACGTTACGAAAGCCGTGGGCGCGGGTCAACAGTTATTGTGTGGCGCGGCGCTGGTACACGCGCGGCGTCAAGCGGCAGAGAAAGGAAAAAAGGCCGCGCGCAAGGCGCGGCCAGTCTGACAGGGAGGAAGTGTTCAACGCCGGGAGGACAGTTGGCGCGAACAAAAACACTATGGCACCCAAGTGTTAACTTTGTATGGTCCCCCCGATGGAGCCCATGGACAAAAGGTTAACAACATGACCGCACAACTCTTTATCGGCGGCGGCGGCCCCGACTATGGCGAGGCGCAAGGCCTGTCCCTGGGCTATGCCAACCGCCACGGGCTGATCGCGGGTGCCACGGGCACCGGCAAGACGGTGACGCTGCAAATTCTGGCCGAGGGGTTTTCGAATGCCGGCGTCCCGGTGTTCCTGTCGGACGTCAAGGGGGACCTGTCGGGCCTCGCCAAATCCGGCACGCCGGATCACAAACTGCACGAGGCCTTTACCAGCCGCGCCGCAAAGATCGGTTTTGCCGATTACAGCTATCACGCCTGCCCGGTGACGTTCTGGGATCTGTTCGGCGATCAGGGCCACCCGGTGCGCACCACGGTGTCCGAAATGGGCCCGCTGCTGCTGTCGCGCCTGCTTGAGCTGACCGAAGCGCAAGAGGGCATCCTGAACATCGCATTCCGCTTGGCCGATGAGGAAGGCATGCCGCTGCTCGACCTCAAGGACCTGCAGGCGCTGCTGGTCTGGATAGGCGAAAACGCCAAATCCCTTTCGCTGCGCTATGGCAACGTGTCGGGCGCGTCCATCGGCGCGATCCAGCGCCGCCTTCTGGTGCTGGAAAACCAGGGCGGTGCGGGTCTGTTCGGGGAACCCGCGCTGGAACTCGCCGACCTGATGCGCACAAACGCGGACGGCAAGGGCCAGATCAACATCCTGGCCTCGGACAAGCTGATGAATGCGCCGGGCCTTTATGCCACCTTCCTGCTGTGGCTGCTGTCAGAACTGTTCGAGGAACTGCCCGAGGTCGGCGACCCGGACAAACCGAAACTGGTGTTTTTCTTTGACGAAGCACACCTGCTGTTTGACGACGCCCCAAAGGCGCTGGTGGACAAGGTCGAACAGGTCGCGCGGCTGATCCGCTCAAAGGGGGTTGGCGTCTATTTCATCACCCAGAACCCGGCGGATGTGCCCGAGGACATTCTCGGGCAGCTTGGCAACCGCATCCAGCACGCCCTGCGCGCCTTTACCGCCAAGGACCGCAAGCAGTTGAAACTGGCCGCCGAAACCTACCGCGAAAACCCCCGTTTCGACACCGAAGCGGCGATCCGCGAGGTGGGCGTGGGCGAGGCGGTGACCTCGATGCTGCTGAAAAAGGGGATCCCGGGCATTGTCGAGCGCACGCTGATCCGCCCGCCCTCGTCGCAACTGGGGCCGATCACCAAGGCCGAGCGGGCGGCGTTTCTGGGCGCCAGCGACATGGCCGGAAAATACGATGAAACGCTGGATCGCACATCGGCGTTCGAGATGCTGAAGGCGCGGGCCGAAAAAGCCGCCGCCGAGGCGGAGGCCGCCGAAGCACAAGCGGAAGCCGCCGAAACGCCATCCCTGCGCGAGTTCAACGCGGCCCGGCGCTACTCGGGCAAAGGCGTCACCCGCTCGACCTCGCGGCCCAGGCGGGTCAACCCCAGCTTTGGTCAGGCGATGACCAAAATGGTGGTGAAGGAGCTGACCGGGACGACCGGCAGGCGAATGGTGCGCGGGATTCTGGGCGGTCTGTTCAAGGGGCGGTGAGGGGGGCGGGCGAGGGCCTGAGATCGTCCTTGAACTCATTGTTGCTGCTGATGCAACTCGCAGCATCCGGCAGTAAGGGCCGGAAGCGCACGTTAGAGGCGCCTCGCACTAAGGTCCGCTTCGCTGACGAAGACGGCAATTGTTGCGACCAACGCACATTTTTTCTGCATAAGATCATTCACTTGATCTCATGGAACCGGTAACTGACGTGGAAAGTGCGTTCTCTAATCTTAGTGAGCGGTCAATCCCACTTTACCACCTAGTTCGCAAACTGTTTCTAATCCAAGATTAGACCAAAACCTGGCGTCTTCTTTGGCTTAGTTTGCGGCTTCCAAACAATGCTAAAACGCTCGTCAACAGCATCCAAGCGGCCGCTGGGAGTGGTACTGGACTCGGATTTGACGGAGGGCCACTCAGTGTAGAAAACTGTTCGAAAGATGTTTCGCCTGACGCACTATCGAGGAAAAAGTCAATCCCCACACCCGTGCTATCAAGGACTGATATACCCGAAAGAGTTGCTGTACTGTAGAATTCCGAACTGGTAGCGAACTGCGGTATCAATGCTCCAAAGTCGTTAAAGATGTCTGATCTTGATGACATCAACACATTGAGGTCAAAAGCGCGCCCGAATTCGATATCCAAATACAGATCAACGAACTCGTCGATCGTTTCATTGGCGATTTTGTTTATTGTCGTCCCCTGCGTAACGCGACCAATGATAGTTGTACCTCCTGAAGTTTCTATGACCCCAGTTTCATAAATGGAAAGTTGGAGGGCAGACGAAGCGTTGACAAAGGTAGTGGTTAAACCTTCAGTTACTGAAACTGTTTCGCTGGAGTTTGTCCCATCGAGGTTAAAGCTCAGCTTTATTTGACCAGTTTCGCCGTCTGCTCCGCCGAACACAGTGATTGTATCTCTGATACTCGCATCAGCAAAACTCTGGTAAAAGTTGTTTTCCTCGGTGAACACGTGATCGAAAACTGCTTGCCCTACCGGAGGAACGTCGAAATCAAACTCAACATAGTTTCCCGAAAAGGAATCGTCTAACGCCTCACCTGTGTCAGCGAAACGGTACCTCGAGGGCATAGGATCATCCTCAAAGTTGTAATTGTCTTCGCTAAAAGACAGTTCTACCGGTACACGATTTGACAAGGATGTCCTGGTCTTCAAACTGGATGCGGTTGCTTCAGCTTGGGCTTCGTAGTCATACCCAGAGTAAAGGTCATTTGTGGTATCGAAGTAGTATCTTGTCCCTGAACAACTTGTCGCATTGCCAGAAAAACTAAAGGAGCCACACGTATAGCCCCTTGAGTCGTTTGAGGAATCAGCAGAGAAATTAGCTCCAGATCTCAAAGTCGTCGCATGTGCGCCTGCACCCAAAAATGAAGCTGTTACGATAGCAGTGGTCAAAAGATACTTATGCATGTGTTCCCCTCGAAAATGCAGAAATATACTAGAATCAAAAAGTGCTTTTAAACCGTAAGCACAGTGGAATATCTTTGCAAGCCTTTCGGCAATCCGAGCCTGTTTGAGGTGCCGATTTTTAAACAGTTAACATCAGCCACCATAACTATATTGTGATATCCAGCGTCAAGGTCCGCTTTGGGCCGAGAACACTGGTTCACCTGATCCGAGCGAATGTCTGAAAATGTCCCGCACAGCCGCCATTCACCCTTTGTTAACAAACCCCACCGCACGCCACCTTAACCCGGCAAGTTAGGCCAAATCGTATGCCATGCGGTGCACAGGTTGTGCACAGCCCGTGTACGGGTAGTGACTGGCAGATTCGCCTTGTTCCTATAGCGTTAATGCCTCCACAGTCACGCAACGTCAAAACGCGCGCTCCTCCCGTTGCGCGCACGCTTCCCGCTACTTCTCCGGGATCAGCCCGCGCGGGCTGAACCGCAGCACCAGGATCAGCACAAACCCCATCGTCAGCAGCCGCATATGCGCCGCCGAGTCCAGCAGATGGTCGCGCAGCCAGTAGCCCTCGCTCATGCCGGCCGTCACCAGTTGCATCAGCCCCAGCCCGATGGGTTCGACCATCACCCACAGCCACCAGATCAGAAAGCCGCCCAGCACCGAACCCAGATTGCTGCCCGACCCGCCCACGATCACCATCACCCAGACCAGGAAGGTGAACCGCAAGGGCTGGTAGGTGCCCGGCGTCAACTGCCCGTCCAGTGTTGTCATCATCGCCCCGGCAATGCCCACGATGGCCGAGCCCAGAACGAAGACCTGCAAATGGCGCGCGGTCACGTCCTTGCCCATCGCCTCTGCCGCCACCTCGTTGTCGCGGATGGCGCGCATCATCCGCCCCCAGGGCGAATGCAGCGCGCGCTGTGCCAGCACGAACAGGCCGATCAGCACGGCGGCGAACAGCCCCGCATAGATCAGCTTGACCCACAGCGTCGAGGCGGTCACCGGATCAAGGCCCCAGCCTGTGACACGCTCGACAAAACCCGGATCGTTCTGCAAGTCGATCTCGTAAGGGGCCGGGCGGGGCAGGCCGATCACGTTCTTGACCCCGCGCGCCAGCCAGTCCTCGTTCTTCATCACGGCGATGATGATTTCTGCGATGCCGAGGGTCGCGATGGCAAGGTAGTCGCTGCGCAGACCCAGTGCTGTCTTGCCGATGATCCACGCCGCGCCTGCCGCCAGCAGTCCACCAACGGGCCAGGCCACAATGGTCATCCATCCCCAGTCTTTGCCGCCCGGATTGAGTCCGCCGATGTTGCCCGCATTGGCCGGATTGATCGCCTCAATCGCCGCTACGCCCCCGTCAAAGATGGACCGGAATATGAAGAAGCCAGCGACCAGAATTGCGATCATGGCAACGGCGCGCAGACGCCCCTTGGGCAAAGCGCCATAGGCCAGTATGGCCCCCACGATTGTGGCGGCCCCCAGAATCAATGACAGGACAACGCGCAGGCCCCCTGCGGCCCAGGCGTCGGGTTCGGGCGGCATCGCGACCAGCACGGTGGCAAGGCCCCCAAGGGCGACAAAGCCCATGATGCCGACGTTAAACAGCCCGGCGAACCCCCATTGCAGGTTGACCCCCAGCGCCATGATCGCGCTGATCAGGCCAAAGTTCAGCACAAACAGCGCCGAATTCCAGCTTTGCACAAAGCCCGTGCCGATGATCAGCAATGCGACAAAGGCGAAATAGGCGATATTGCGTGTGGTGTCGGTCATACCGATTTCCCCGCGAACAGGCCCGTGGGCCGGAAAAGCAGCACGATCAGCAGAATGACAAAGCTGACGGCGAATTTATAGTCGGTGGAGAGCAACTGGGCGAGGCCATCCGGCGCCAGCGCATCCGGCAGGGCATAGCCCGCCACCTTCTTCCAGGCATAGGTGATCATCACTTCGGAAAAGGCGATGGTGAACCCGCCCGCGATGGCGCCGATGGGCGATCCGAGGCCACCCACGATGGCGGCGGCAAAGATCGGCAGCAGCAACTGGAAATAAACAAAGGGTTTGAACGACTTGTCGAGCCCGTAAAGCACGCCTGCGATTGTGGCCAGCGCCGCCACAAGCAGCCAGGTGACCATGACGACGCGTTCAGGATTGATGCCCGACAGCAGCGCAAGGTCTTCGTTGTCGGAATAGGCGCGCATGGATTTGCCCGTGCGCGTGCGGTTGAGGAAATAAAACAGGGCGGCCACGACGATGATGGCTGTGATCACGGTGATGCCTTGGGTCGTTTTGATCGCCAGCCCTTCCTCAAGCCCTGTCATGGCCTTGAAGGTGCGCACGGAGATGATGAACCGTTCGCCATCCGCGAACCGCTGGTCATCCACGCCGATGATAAAGCGCACAAGGCCGTTCATGATGAACATGATGCCAAGCGAGACGATGACAAAGATCACCGGCTTGGCCTTTTGCTGGCGATAGAATTTATAGACGGCGCGGTCGGTGAACAGCAGCAGCCCCGCGCAGATCGCGATGCCGAAGGGCAGGGCCAAGAGGGCGGTGGGCAGGGGACCTGCGGAGATACCGATGGCCTGAAAGCCCCACGTGACGAGGATCGTGGCCATGGTGCCGAAGGCCATCGTGTCGCCATGGGCGAAGTTCGAGAACCGCAATATGCCGTAGATCATCGTGACGCCGAGGGCACCAAGGGCGAGTTGGGAGCCATAGGCGATGGCCGGGATAAAGACGAAGTTGGAGAGGGCCACGATGGCATTGAGGAGGTCCATCAGAACAGTCCTCTGCAACTGCCGAGATAGGTCCGGCGTGCGGCAAATGCATCGGCATAATCCACGTAGCGTTGCGGGATCTGCATGATATTCACCTCAATTTCGTTGCCTGACCCGAAGGGACGGATCGCACCGGAGTAGCCCGGCTCGGCTATCAACAGGGCGGGGCCGGGTGCGGTGAGTGTCCACGTTTGATTGGCGGCCCGTATGGTGTCTATCAAGGTGTCTTCCTCAATGCGCGTGATGTTCAGCGAGGTCCCGTCCAAGTTGATGCTATCGGGGTGGGCCTTGGACCATTCCAACGTCACGGACGTTTCGGTGCAGGTTGCGTCGGGCGGGCACTGCGCATTTACTGTGCAGGTGCCTGAGGCTGTGCTTGCCGTCAGTGTATATGTCATGAACAAGACAGTGGCAGGTCCAATCATCCGTTCACCCCCCCAAAAAGCTCTTGCGCACTTCGGGGTCTGCCAGCAACTCTCTGCCCGTCCCCGTAAACGCATTGCGCCCCTGCACCAGAACATAACCTTTGTCTGCAATCTCAAGCGCCTGGCGGGCGTTCTGTTCGACCATCAGGATCGGAATGCCGGTGCGCGCCACCTCGATGATGCGGTCAAACAACTCGTCCATGACGATGGGGCTGACCCCGGCAGTCGGCTCATCCAGCATCAATACCTTGGGCTGCGTCATCAGCGCGCGCCCCACCGCAACCTGCTGGCGCTGCCCGCCGGACAACTCGCCTGCGGCCTGATAGCGTTTCTCCTTCAGGATCGGGAACAACTCATAAACCTGCGCCATGGTGCCCGAAAAATCGTCGCGCCGGATGAACGCGCCCATCTCAAGGTTCTCCTCGACCGTCATCGAGGTAAAGATGTTCGAGGTCTGGGGCACAAACCCCATGCCGCGCGCGACCCGGTCCTGTGGCGACAAGTCGGTAATGTCCTCGCCATCCAGCCGCACAGACCCCTGCCGCACATTCAGCATGCCGAACACGGCCTTCATCGCCGTGGATTTGCCCGCGCCATTGGGGCCAACGATCACGGCGATTTCGCCAGGGTTCACGGCAATTGTACAGTCATGCAATATGTCCGGGCCGGCGCCGTAGCCACCGGTCATCGTATCGCCGATCAAAAAGGCGTTGTCCGTATTCATCGCGGATTTGGTGCCCGGTGACGCCTTGAGGGTGCCCGCTCCCTTGGGATTGGTGATCGAGACATCCTTGTTGCCGCGACTTTCCTGATACGGGTTGCTCATGTCGCGCACCCCGTGTTTCTTCTGACGAAAAATACCACGGGGGTGCGGGGGCTGGCCCCCGCATCGGTCGGATTGGCGCAGCCAATTCGAAACAGGATCATGCGCTCACCTTGTCCTTGTTCTTGAGGCCGGTGCCCAGATAGGCCTCGATCACCTCGCTGTTGGCCTTGATCTCGGCCAGGGTTCCTTCCGCCAGCACACGCCCCTCGGCCATGCAGATCACGGGGTCACAAATCTTGCCGATGAAATCCATGTCGTGTTCGATCACCACAAAGGTATAGTTGCGCTCGGAATTCAGCCGCAGGATTGCATCTCCGATGGTGTTCAAAAGGGTGCGGTTCACACCCGCGCCAACCTCGTCCAGAAACACGATCTTGGCATCCACCATCATGGTGCGCCCCAGTTCCAGCAGCTTTTTCTGCCCGCCCGACACCTGACCGGCCTTGTGATCCGCCAGATGTTCGATCGTGAGAAACTCCAGCACCTCTTCGGCCTTGGCCGCCAGCGCGCGCTCCTCATCCGCGATGCGCTTGCGCCCGAACCACGTGTTCCACAGCGTCTCGCCCGATTGCGCGCCCGGCACCATCATCAGGTTCTCGCGGCAACTCATCGACGTAAATTCGTGCGCGATCTGAAAAGTGCGCAACAGCCCCTTGTGAAACAGGGTGTGCGGCGGCAGGCCGGTGATGTCCTCTCCGTCCATGGTGACGCGCCCCGACGTCGGCGCAAGAACGCCCGCGATCACGTTGAACAGCGTAGTTTTACCCGCGCCATTGGGGCCAATCAGCCCGGTGATCGACCCCGGCTCGATCGCGAGCGATGCGCCATCCACGGCATGAAAGCCACCAAAATGCTTGTGAAGGTCCTCAACGACAATCATGGCCATCCCCGCGCCGCTTTGAAAACGGTCTTCAAGATATTGAAACAGCCCGGAGAAATCTCTCCGGGCCGTCTGGTGCCTTGCAACTGTGCTCAGCGGTACTTGATCGTGGAATAAACGCCGTCGGCGAATTCGATTTCCTGATAGTTGCCGGCAGATTCACCGGGTCCGATCAGTTCCACAGCCGATGCGCCGACATAGTCGATGTCGGTCCCGGCCTTGAGCAGTTCGAGCCCCTTGGCCAGCTCGCCCGGGAAAATCTCCACCCCCGGCGCGTTGGCCACGTCGAACACATGCTCTTTATACGCCGCGCTGTCGGTGGAATTCGCCGCCTGCATCGCCAGCATCAAAAGGGCGGCTGCGTCATAGCTTTCGGGGGCAAAGGCGCTGGTGCCGTCAAAACCGGCAGCGGCCGCCATCTCCACGAACGTCGCCGCACCGGCGCTGTCGGTGCCCGGATAGGCGCCATAAGAGCCGTTGAGTTCGGCGCCGAAGTTCTCGTTCAGCTTGGCACCCACCATCCCGTCAGGGAAATAGAAGGTGTCGAATGCGCCCGTGTCCAGTGCTGCGCGTACAACGCCCGAACCGCCCTGGTCGACATAGCCCGCAACCACCAGCGTCTCACCACCGGCCGAGGCCAGCGCGCCGACTTCAGCCGAATAGTCGGCCTTGCCGTCTTCGTGGGCCGCCGAAATGGTCACGGTGCCGCCGGCCGCTTCGAACGCGGCCTGGAACGCATCCGCCAAACCCTTGCCATAGTCGTTGTTGGTGTAGGTCAGCGCCACCGAAGACACGCCACGGTCCTGCAGGATCGCGGTGATGATCTGGCCCTGACGCGCATCCGACGGGGCGGTGCGGAAAAACAGGCCGTCATCCTCGGCGGTGGACAGACCCGGCGATGTCGCCGACGGTGAAATCATCACGGTGCCGTTGGGGCGCGCGACATTTTGCAGGATCGCCCCGGTCACACCCGAACAATCCGCGCCCATGATCCCGTTCACGCCATCGGAGGTGACCAGCCGTTCAGCCGCCGACGTGGCGGCACCGGCATCAATGCAGGTGCTGTCGCCCCGGATCGAGGTCACGCTGGCACCGTCCAGCAACATGCCGGAGTCGGTGACTTCCGCCATCGCCAGTTCGGCACCCGCGCCCATGGCGGGCGTGATCGATTCAAGCGGCCCGGTAAAGCCGAGGATGACCCCGATCTTCACGTCCGTGGCGTGGCTCCCGGCAAAGGCCGCGCCCGCCATCAGTGTACTGGCCGCAGTGGCCATCATAAGATTTTTCATTATTTGGTTCTCCCCTATTGGAACTGTCGTTCTGGGGCAGGACGTTACGTGGGGCGTGTCAAAAAGAAAAGTGGGTTACTGCGGGCCTTTGCAGGCAATTGGCCTGTAAATCCGGCAAAACAGGCACATATGAACCGAAGTGACGTAACGCAAACCTGTTCAAATTCGGAGGCCCCATGAAACACCCGTTGATTCTGACACTGGCCATTCTGGCCACACCCGCCCTTGCATTGGAAGCCCAACAAGGCCCTGTCACGGTGACGGCGGTGGCCACCGGGCTGAACGAACCATGGGCGGTTGCGCCCTTGCCGGATGGCAGCCTGCTGGTGACGGAACGCGACGGGACGCTGCAACTTGTCAGGAACGGTGCTGCGTCATCCGTGCGTGGCACGCCGCAGGTCGCGGCGCGCGGGCAGGGTGGTTTGCTTGACATCACGCTGGCGCGGGATTTTGCGACCACCCGCACGGTGTTCCTGACCTATTCCAAACCGCAGGGGCGCGGGGCGGGCACCGCACTGTCCGCCGCCGAGTTGAGCGCGGATGGAACGCGTCTGGAAAACCTGCGTGACCTGTTTGAAAGTGCCCCCGGCGGCAGTGGCGGTCGCCATTTCGGCAGCCGCGTGGTCGAGGCGCTGGACGGCACGCTGTTTGTAACGATCGGGGATCGTGGAGATCGCCCCTCGGCGCAGGATCGTTCGTTGCACAACGGCTCCATTGTCCGCGTCAACCGCGACGGCACGGTGCCTGCGGACAATCCGTTCGTGGGACAGTCGGGTGTGTTGCCGGAAATCTGGTCCTATGGCCATCGCAATCCGCAAGGCGCGGGGCTGGACGCGCGCGGCACCCTCTGGACGGCCGAACACGGTGCGCGCGGCGGGGACGAAATCAACCGGATCGAGAAGGGCGCGAATTTCGGCTGGCCCGTCATTTCCTATGGCGTGCACTATTCGGGTGGAAAGATCGGGCAGGGCACCGCGCAGGCCGGGATGGAGCAGCCCGCCTTTTACTGGGATCCGTCCATCGCACCGTCGGGCCTGATCGTTTATCAGGGTGATATGTTTCCCGAGTGGAAAGGCGACATGTTCGTCGGTTCGCTCAAATTCTCGTATATCTCGCGGCTGGACGTGTCCGGGAACAGCGCGCGCGAGGTCGAGCAACTGGAAAGCGATGAAACACTGCGGGTGCGCGACATTGTCGAAGACTCAGATGGCAGCATCCTGTTCGTGTCTGTCGGCAACGGCTCCGTTTACCGCATGACACGTTAGGTCGGATCGACGACGCCCATCGCGATCAGACGCAGGGCCGTCATCGACGGGATAAAGAAATACTCGCCCCCCCGGCATTCCACGAATGTCCTGAGCTTGCTCATGATATAGGGCGGCTTGCCGGTTTCGGGATCGGACGGGATCGTGAACCGGTTGTGGGTGCGGTGTTCGCCCAGCATCGGGCAGGTGTTGTTGCCCTGATGAAAGTCGAGCCCGTATTGCACCCACTGCTGCTGCACGAATTCGAACTGGCGAAACAGGCTGGATCCGATGATCATCATCGTCACGCCCTGTTCGGTATCATCCGTGTTCCGGGCCGGGTCGGAGGCCCCATACGGCAGCCCCCGGCGCAGCACACGGCGGCGTCTGTTGAGCGCGTGCGTGGCCTCCTTGTTGGGAAACGGTGTGCCACTGTCGTCCACGCCCGGTTTGTTGAGCGGATCGAGGTAGTCGCGCGTGTTCATGCGACGGATATGCGCGCCCTGCGGCACCTTGTAGCCGGGCATGTCATCGGCGTAACGGAAATCCGACGCCGCTGGTGAGCGCAGATATTTCGACTGGTTTTCCAGTGCCTTGACCGGGTCCGGATCATCGAACCCGTGTTCGGCGCGAAACGCCTGCCAGCGCGCATAGGTCGGCACGACCGCCAGTGGCACCCCATCTGACCAGCGCCCGCACATTTTCGCACGCAACGTCTCGGCGGCCTCGGCCTGGGGGATGTCCATGACGGCGGCAAAGGACCTGGCCTCCTCAGCCAGGACATCCCTAAACCTGCCCACGTATTCGTGCAGTTTGCGATAGGCCATGAAAGTGCCGTTTTGCGAAAACTCGGGCGGCATTGCAGCGGGGGGCAGTTCCTGGCTTTCATCCGGATGGCCCAGAATGAATTCACCGGTGGACACCGGCACCCATTTGCCGTCGACCTGCTTGCCGCGTCCGATGACGGCGGTTTTCATGTCCGAGGGCCGGTACTGGCCATCGAACACCGGATCGCCAATGCCATCGGCAAATCCAAAATGTTCCTTGGGCGTGGGCAGGTCGATATCGCCATATCGGTCAAACACCGCGTTGGCAGTCTGATAGTCTGCCTTGCCGTCCCTGCCGATACCCGACAGCATCCGCACGCCCCCGTTCGAGGCGCTGCACAGATCGCGCAGCCATTGCGTGCGCGTTTCCAGATCATCGACCGGGTCGGCCTTGCCCGCGCTCTTTCCCTGCGCATTGAGCGACACCCAGATATGCACGTCATCCGCCCCCCCCGCGCCGGGCACGCGGTTCTTGCGCCAGATCGGATCCCAATGGGCATCCCAGTCGGGGTCGTCCTCGGCCACTTTGGTGGTGTCGCGATCGCCAAGCACAAAGGCGCGGCTTTTCATGCCCTCGGCGAATTCATCCGGCATCCCCTTGAGGGTCCGGGCGGGCACGTCAAGCTGCCACAGGCCAAAGAAGGAAAAGCCGATGTTGAGTGTGCAGGCGGGCTTGTCCGCCTCTTCGGGCCAGCGCGCGGCGGTGGTGACATGCGCGCGCACCGCATCGACAAATTTGCGCCCCTCGGCAGAGGTCGTAATGTTGAAAAAGAAATAGCGCGCAAAGGGGAACGAGAACCGCCCATAGGCGCGCACCACATTGCCCTGAATGTCGTGAAGGTTGAGTGTGCGGGCCATCGTCAGAACCTCGTGCTCATGGTGCGCCGATCACGCCGGGCTCCTGGGTCGGGCCGGTGCGGTCGCTGGGTTTGTGTGCGTTCAGAAACGCGCCGAAAGTCTTGTGCAGGTCGGCATCAGTGGACCCCTGCGTCCCGACCACGAAATCCGAGAATTTGCGCTGCATGTAGAGTGCCTTGAGAACCGACGGCAAATCGTCATAGACCGCCGGTGGCAGCGGTTTTTCCCCGTTCCTGATCGCATAGATCACCGCCACAAAGGCCGCGAGGCCCGTCACCAGCGCGCCCAGAACCAGGGCTGCGAAGGTGCTGGCCCCGATCAGCGGCATCTCGGTGACGCCCAGGACGGCGAGCAGCAGGGCAAGCAGGGTAAAGACCAGCGGCACGCCGACCGCGACCAGCAGTGCCTTGACCGGCAGGCGGTGAAAAGCAGGCAGCGTCAGGTAATAGTCGTGAAACGGCATGGTCGTTTCCACATGGCAACGATCAAGGTAGGCCGCGAAATCATCCGCTGTCTCGACCCCGTCAAAACCGACGCAGTTGACGTAGATGGCGCGCAATTCGTCCCCCATCGTCTCCCACAACTTGCGGGCATAGGCCGCGCGCACGCGCTTTTGTGCATCGGGCGACAGGTCGGTCGGCAGCGGCGCGCCATCGTGCTCCACCGCGTCGATGTCGGCGCAAAACACCAGATACGAGGTGTTGAGGCGATCCACCTCCTGGATCGTGGCAGGATCGTCACCCGTGACGGACGCGGCCAGCGCATTCTTGCCCACACGGCCGTTATAGACGACATCATTCAGCACGAACATGCGCGCCAGATGCGTGCGTCTGTTGCGCGCGAACGGGCTGTTCACCCCGATCTTTTCCGTGGCGGGCGATTGCAGGGCGGTCGGCATCTTGGCCAGCGCGATGCGCACGTCCTGGGTGAACGACGTGTGCTTGTGCCCGCCTGCGCCACTGTCGCGGATTGGTGCAAAGGTGGTCAGAAAGATGTGACCGCTGTCGAGATCAGGCATGTGTGTCCCCCTCAGGCCTTCTTGTCGGCGATGTAGTCGCCACGATTGATGTCGGCGCGCTCCGTGCTCAGGCTTGCCACCGGGCCAAAGCCGACATCGCCGAACCCCGACTGCACGCGGGCTAGGGTGGCCTTGTAGGTTCTGACGAACTCTGCGGGGCTTTGGACCTTGTGGGCCGCTTCCAGTTCCAGCAGCGCATCATAGGTGGTCAGCGACGTCTTGATGTCGCGCTGTGCGGCCCCGGGTGTGGCGTTGTAGTAGTAGTCGGTGCTGATCTGGTTGTGGGTGATGTAGGTCTTGAACGGGGTCACGGGAATCGACAGCGGGTATTTGGTGGCCGAGAACCAGAACAGGTTCAGGCCGTTCGGAATGCCGTCGGAAAAGGCGTCGATATACTGATCCCAGGTGCCGTTGAAATTCGAACAGAACAGCATGTAGTCGTTGTCGATCTTCTGTGGGCCCTGACCCAGGTCGGGCCAGTCTTTGGGTTTGATGATGACCCAGCGGGCAAAGTGGATCAGGGACAATCCAAGCAGACCGAACAGGCGTTCCGGCATGCCTCGCGCGGCCATGAACAAAAGGCGGTTGATCCACGTGATCCGGGGGCTGCTGGGCGTTACCACGTTCATGGCATAGGCCTTGCCTGCAATATTTGTCATGCCTCACCTCGGCGCAAAACTTTAACTCAATGGGGTCCGAATACCACGCTTGGTTGAATTTGTTAACGACTAAGCTGGCCAATGGAGGAATTCCTGACCCTGTCCCCTTTGGCGAGACGCGATTGGCGTGGAACGGGATGGGGCGGGGCGGCGATCAGCCCCGCGTGTTCATGGATGGGAACAGGGCGCTGAGCAGACTGATCAGAAACGCCGTGCTGATGCCAAAGGTCAAAAGGCCGGTTACGGCGGCAAAAGTGGCAAAGATTCGCAGACCCTCACCCAGAATCAGATCGCCGTAGCCAAGCGTCGTATAGGTCACCATGGCAAAATAGAAACTTTCCGGCACGTTGGTCAGCGTCTCGCTCAGCAGCAAGACGAAGGCCCATGTCCAGACCTGCACCGTGTGGGCCAGCAAAATCACGAGCACTCCAAAGCTCAACACCAGCGCACGGCGCAGCGTCGCACGGATGCGCGACAGCGCCTCGGCCACACGTTTCACAAGCGGAATGGCGCCGGTGACAATCGCGACATGCAGCAACGCACATGCCGTCAGCAACGCGCTGCCAAAAAGGATCTGGACCGATGGCGTCATACCGTTTCTTCGCGCGTTGACTCATCCTGCACGCGCATCAATGCAGCGCGCGACTATAAAAGAAGGAAGAACGCCGAAATGGAAACACTGGAAAAATACGCGCTTGCCGTTGTGATTTCTTTTGCCATGGGCGGGGCGGTGCTGGCACAGGATGTGATCCGGCCTGCCAAGGTGGCGGTGGTCGCCGAAACCGAAAGCACGATCCGGCGCAACTATCCGGCCATTGTCCTGCCATCGGCCGAGGTTGATCTGTCATTCCGCGTCAGTGGCCGGGTGATCGAATTGCCGATCCGCGGTGCGGTGGACGTAGAACAGGGCGATCTGATCGCCCAGATTGATCCACGCGATTTTCAGCAACAGGTCACACAGCTGGAAAGCCTTCGGGATCAATCACTTGCTCAACTTGCGGCCTTGCGTTCCGGGGCGCGCTCCGAAGAAATCGTGGCGCTTGCGGCGGCGGTCGACTCGGCACAGGCCCAGGTGGATCAGGCCCGTGATGCCGCCGAACGCACCCGGGAACTGGTCGAGCGCGGCGTTGTCGCCGCCGCGCGTCAGGAACAGGATGACGCGGCCCTGCGGGTGGCCGAGGCCAATCTGAGCGCACAGGAAGAGCAACTGGTCATCGGGCGCGCGGGGGGGCGGGCCGAGGACATTGACGCCGCCGAAGCCTCGTTGCGCGGGCTCGAGGCGCAATTGCAGGCCGCCCGCGACAGCCTCGCCGACGCCACCCTGACCGCCCCGTTTTCGGGCGTGATCGCGCGGCGCAACATCGACAATTTCACCAACATTCAGGCCGGTCACAGCGTCGCCCTGCTACAGAACCTGTCAAACGTGCATCTGGCCTTTGACGTGCCAGGGCCGGATGTGGTTTCGATGTCGGCCAATGGTCAGGAAAACATCGTCACCCGCGTCGTCTTTGACGCCATTCCCGGCGACGTGTTCGAGGCCGAAGTGGTCGAATTTTCGGTGCAGGCCGATGCCGCGACACAGACCTACCGGGGACGTGTCAGCGTCGCACAACCTCAGGGCGCCACGATTCTGCCGGGAATGGTCGGGCGCGTCATCGCCTCGGCACAGGGCAGGGCGGCGCGGCTTCTTATCCCGCTCACGGCGGTGGCGGCCAACCCGGACGGCACGCCGTTCGTGTGGCAGGTCGACGACGACGGCGGCGTGGCCAGGCGCATGGTCAGTCTGGGCGAAGCGATGGGCGCGGACGTGATCGTCACTGACGGGCTGGCCAAGGGCGACCGCGTCATAGCCGCCGGCGTCAGCCAGATACTGGACGGAATGCGCATTCGCCCGATCAGCAACGTCGGGGACTAGACCATGGATCTGGCCAGATTCGCGATCGACAAGCGTCTGATCTCTTTGATTTCGACGCTACTTATCCTGATTTCGGGCTATTTCGCCTATACGGCCCTGCCGCGTTTCGAGGATCCGGAATTCATCATCCGTCAGGCGCAGATCATCACCCCCTATCCCGGGGCGAGTGCCGCCGAGGTGGCCGATGAAGTCACCGATGTCATCGAGAATGCGCTGCAACAATTGCAGGGGGTGGACGAAGTGACATCGGTGTCTTCGCCCGGCGTCAGCACCGTTACGGTCGAGTTCACAATTCAATCGACGCCGGATTATCCGGAGCTGTATCAGCGCTTTGCGCAGATGCGGGCCAAGATCGACGATGCGCAGGGCGATTTGCCCCCGAACGCGCTGGAAACGCAGGTCTATGACGATTTCGGCGATGTCTATGCGATGTATTTCGCGATCGTGGGCGAAGGCTTCTCGGTGAGCGAGTTGTACCAGTGCTGTCGCTGACCGGTCTGCTGATCAAGGCGGCCATCGTTCTGATCGACGAAACGGACAGTCAGATCGCCGCCGGAGTGCCGCGCATGGACGCCATCGTCGATGCGGCTGTCAGTCGGGTGCGCCCGGTTGTTCTTGGGGTGCTGACGAGCGTGCTGGGGGTTGTTCCTTTGTTGTGGGATCCATTCTTTGCGTCGCTGGCGGTCGTGATCATCTGTGGTCTGAGCTTTGCCACGGTGCTGACCCTGATCGTGGTGCCCGCGCTTTACGCGATCCTTTTCCGGGTCAATGGGGATGAGGTGGCCAGCACTTGAGGTGCCAGACGCCTGGTGGGTCGCAAGGGCACGTCTGCGCGACGCCGCCGGCTTTGCCCATTGCGGGGCCGTGGCACAGTTTCGCGTGACAGGCGACGCATCCGGCCGGGCGTTTTCGTCTGCTCTGTCCTTGCGTCCGGCGATCAGATCGCAAACACCTTCAGGGCTTCGGAAAAGCCTTTGAAATGCGCCGGTGCGATGGCCTCGGATGTGGTGGTGTCCGACAGGGCGTTATGAGTCCCCTCGTCAAACAGGATGCTGCGGTGCGCGATTTTGGTATGCGCCTCCAGCCGGGACGCCAGATTGACCGTCTTGCCGATGCAGGTATAGGTCGCCCGCTCGTCCGTACCTGCGTATCCGGCAACGACCTCTCCGGTCGCGATGCCAAAGCCGATGTTCAGGGCAGGCTGGCCAAGCGCTGCGTTTTCCGCGTTCAGAACGCCGGTCATGCTCAGCATGTCCTGCGCCGCCGACACTGCACTTTGGGCCGAATTCCCGATCGGTCTTGGCGCGCCGAACAGCGCCATGATCCCATCACCCACCATCAGGCTGACGATTCCGCCATGGCTTGTCACCGCCTCGAACATCAGCGCGTAGAACGTGTTGAGCAACTCGATCGTGGCTTCGGGTGACATGGTTTCGGACATCCCGGTAAAGTTCCTGATGTCGCAGAACAGAACGGTGGCCGTGATACGGCTGCCGCCGATGGAAAAGCCCGATTCCTGCAGATCCTGCGCCACTTCGTCGGTTGCAAAACGGCGCAGCAACCTTTTTTGTTCATCATAAAGCCGTTTCTTTTCAAGGCTGGAGCTGACGCGGGCATTCAGCAGGACCTTGTTCACGGGTTTTGGAATGTAATCCTCGGCGCCCAGTTCGATGCAGCGCACGATGTTGTCCAGCCCTTCGACAGACGAGGTGACAATCACCGGCATGTCCCGCAACCCGGTGTCGTTCTTGACAGCCGCCAGCACCTCAAAGCCGTCCATTTCGGGCATTTCGATATCCAGAAGCAAGACATCGAACGTGTCCCGCTTCAACATTTCCATCGCAATCCGCCCGTTTTCAGCAACCGAGGCACGGTGGCCCAGTATCTCGACTGTGCGCGACATCAACAATCGGTTGACCTTATTGTCATCGACAATCAGCAGATGGCCCTTGATGTCACTCATCCAGCAGGGCCCTCAGCGCTGTGGCGGTTGCGTCATAGGTGGCTTCAAGCTGCGGGATCGGGGGAGTGGCATCGCTCAGCGCGGTCATTTCCATGGCCCGCGCCCGGGCGGCCAGCGCGCTGGCGCCAAAGACGTCGGCGTTCGATTTGATCGAATGGGCTGCCCGCCGAAAGGCGTCCGCGTCGCCGCTGGCGGCGGCGTCCCTGAGTGCGGCCAGCATGTTCGGCGCATCGTCAAGGAATGTCGTGACCAGTTCGGCCGCAAAATCGGCCCCCATGGCCTCGGACAAGTCGTCGAAAACGGATGGGTCGAGCAGTGGTTCGGTCATGGTGTTCCCTTGTGATACGGAGGGACGTTCAACAGCGCCTCGATCAGGCGGTCGACCCGGATGGGTTTGGCGATGTAGTCGTCCATTCCGGCGGCAAGGCACATTTCGCGGTCGCCCTGCATGGCATTGGCGGTCATCGCGACGATCCTTGGCCGGTTTCCGTCCGGATGATCGGCATTGATGCGGCGCGCAGCGTCCAGCCCGTCCATTTCGGGCATCTGCACATCCATCAGAACCACGTCATAGCTCTGGCGCGCGACGCTTTCCAACGCCTCGACCCCGTTGCTGGCCAGATCGACGCGATAGCCCATCTGTTCCAGCAGCCGCGTGGCAAGTTTCTGGTTCACCAGGTTGTCTTCGGCCAGCAGGATGCGCAGTGGGTGTTCAGAGGCCATGTCGGCGTTGATACCCGGCTTGGGCGCGGGCGCGCGGGCGGTTTCAACCGGTGCATCACTGGCCAGCAGCGTGACCAGCGTGTCAAACAGATGCGACTGGCGCAGCGGTTTGGCGAGGGAGGCGGCGAACAACCCGTCCTCTGCATCGGCATCGCGCAGGCCCAGCGAACTGAACAACACCAGCGGCAGTTCGGGATGGCGGTCGCGGATCGCCCGTGCCAGCGCGATCCCGTCCATCTCGGGCATGTGCATGTCCAGAATGGCAAGGTCAAAGGCCAAAGGCCCCTCCAGCGCCCCGAGCGCGTCCGTTGGGGTCAGGAACACCTCTGTCTGCGCACCCCATTTCTGGGTCTGGTGCGCGAGAATTTTGAGGTTCGTGGCGTTGTCATCGACCACCAGCAATCGTTTTCCCTGCAACTCGGATTGCGCACCGATCAGGCCGCGCGCCTTGCTTTCGGGCAGGCGCGCGCGCCTGGCGCGTATGGTAAAGTGAAAGGTCGATCCCTGTCCGGCGCCGTCGCTCGTGGCCCACATCGTTCCGCCCATCAGTTCCGCCAGCCGTTTGGAGATCGCAAGACCCAGCCCGGTGCCGCCATATTTGCGGGTGGTGGAGCTGTCGGCCTGACTGAAGGACTGGAACAGACGGCTCATGCCGTCGCCGCTCAGCCCGATGCCCGTGTCACGGATCGAAAAATTCAGAGTGATCGCGCCGTCGCCGGCGTCTTCTGCCGCCACGGACAGGACAACTTCGCCCGCATCCGTGAATTTCACCGCATTCGACAACAGGTTCAGCAGGATTTGCCGCATCCGGGTCAGGTCGGCACTGACCCCGATGGGCACGCTGTCATCGTAGATATAGGCAAGGTCCAGCTGTTTTTCCGCCGCCCGCGCCCCGATCAGATCAAGCGCGCTTTCGATGCAGTCGCGCAGATCAAAGGGGTGGTCCTCGATATCCATCTGGCCCGCCTCGATCTTGGAGAAGTCGAGGATTTCGTTGATGATGCCCAGCAACGCGTCGCCACTGTCGCGGATGGTGCGGGCATAATCGTGCTGTTCTGCATTCAGATCGGTATCCATCATCAGACCGCTCATGCCGATCACGGCATTCATCGGGGTGCGGATTTCGTGGCTCATGGTGGCCAGGAACGCGCTTTTGGCGGCGTTGGCCTTTTCGGCGGCGGCGCGGGCGTCCTGTGCCTCTCGGAACAGGCGCGCGTTCTCGATGGCGATCACCGCCTGATCGCAGAATGTCTGCGCGACGCCGATTTCATCTTCGGTGAAAGCCATTTTCTTGAAGCGGAAGATGTTCAGCGTCCCTGCGCAATCGTCACCGAGGATCAGTGGCAGCATGATCGTGGACTTTACACCTGTGCGCTCCCGTATGGTCTGGTCCAGGGGCGACAGGTCTGCACTGTCCCAGTCCGGGGTGTGCAGGACCTTGCGGGACACCACGGCCTGGGATGGCAAATTTTCGTCTGGGTCGATCTGCACGCTGACCTCGGCCGGGTGTTCCACCAGACCTTCGGTGTTGGCAACCGCCACCTGCGACAGCGTATCCCCCTGCTTGATCAGCGCGACGGCCATGTCGCAGTCGATCAGTTCGCTGGCCGATTTCACGATCTCCTGAAACACCGGAGTCGTGTCGTTCGGCGACCCGCTGATCACACGCAGGATGTTTGCGCTGGCGGTCTGACGGGCGAGGGCGGTTTGCGTTTCATTGAACAGGCGCACGTTTTCGATGGCGATGACGGCCTGGTCACCAAATGACTGAGCCAGCGCAATGTCTTCGCGCACGTAGGCCATTTTTTCGAAACGTCCAAAAACCAATAAACCCAGGAACTTGCCCTTGCTCATAAGCGGCACGTACAGCGTGGAATTCACGCCGAATGCCTCATGGATATTGCGCTCATGGGCGGGAAGGTCGATCTTGGTCCAGTCCGGTAAATGCAGGACCTCGTGATTGCGGATCACGCGCGATGGAAAGTTCTGGTCAGGGTCAACGGGTATGTTTTGGGGGCCCAGATCCTCAAGGATGCCGTCCGTCGTTGCGCCCGCCACCGGTGAATAGGTTTGCCCATCGCTTGTCATTACAAAGGCCATGTCACTGGAAAGCAGCGAGGTGGCGGTCGTGCAAATGGCCTCGAAAACCGGCAGCACATCAGTTTGTGCTGCACTGATCACCCGCAGAATGTCGGCACTGGCGGTCTGGCGCACCAGGGCGGTTTGCGTTTCGTTGAACAACCGCACGTTCTGGATCGCGATGGCGGCCTGATCGGTAAACGCTTCGATCTGGTCGAAATGGCCCGCGTCGGGGACCTTGTCCTCGGGCCATGCCACGACAAGCACCCCCCACATCTGCGCGGATGTCTTTACGGGCACGCCGACGATGTGCTTGAACCCGTGTGCGCGGGCGGTTTCGAAATCAAAATAACTGTCGGGGTCCTGTGCGTCCTCCAGGTGATAAAGCTGTTCGTGTTCGAGGGTCTTGCCCGCAATCGACGTTTTGTTGGCCTGCATGGGGTAATTCTTGAGGTACTCGGCCATGAATTCCGGGCTGAACCCGCTGCTGGAGCGGTAATGGATCATCCCGTCGATATATTGCCACAGCATGCAGAAACGCGCATCGCACACTTCGATCGCGCTGCTTGTGATCCGGTCGAGAACGGGTTGCAGATCGTCCGGCGACTGGCTGATCACGCGCAGGATATCCGCGCTGGCGATCTGGCGGGCCAGTGCCGTCTGGGTGTCGTTGAACAGCCGCGCGTTCTGGATCGCGATCACCGCCTGATCCGCAAAGCTTTCGAGCAGCGCGATGTCCTCGGTCGTGAACGGCTTCACCTCGCGTTTGTACAAGGCGAGGCTGCCGATCCCTTCGCCCTTGTGCACAAGCGGGACGGCCAGAAAGGTGCGCACCCCTTCCTCGTCCACCGCGTGGCGGCGGATCTGGTTGCCCTCGCGGTAGAGGTCGGTGTCCTTCAGGTCGGGGATCATGATTGCCCGCTTGTCGGTGATGGCCAGCGCGTTGGACAGTTTGTCATCCAGCGGCCACTGCGTCTTGCCAACCTCAAGTGCCTGCAATGCGTCACCGTGATGGGCCACCAGATTGGCATGGGTGCGTTCGGCATTGACGATGTTGAGGCTGGCCATGGGCGCGTCACACAGCATCGCGGCACGGCTGAGGATCGCCTCGAACACCGGCTCGAGGTCGGATTGTGTCTCGCTGATGACGCGCAGGATGTCGGCGCTGGCTGTCTGGCGCACAAGCGCCGATTGCGTTTCGTTGAACAGGCGCGCGTTTTCGATGGCGATGCTGGCCTGATCGGCAAAGGTGCAGACCAGTTCAATATCGGCCTCCGGCGGGACATATCCCCGGGGCCAGCCCAGCGAAAACACGCCCCACACCTGATTGTTGACCTTGATCGGTACGCCCACGGCCTTTTCGATACCGACGCGGCTGGCCAGTGCGTGATCGCGATAACTCGGGTCGGTTGCATCCTCCAGGCGGGTGATCTCGCCGCTTTGCGCCACGCGCCCTGCAATCGTGTCACCCTTTAACGGCAACGGCGCGCGGACATCGCCCCGGTCCAGTTCGTCCTGGGCATACCCGTAGCTTGCGCAAAACTGCGACATGCCCTGATCCACCCGCAACAGCAGACAATAGCTGGCCTTGCTGATCTCGGAGGCGGTTTTGACAATGGCATCGAAAACCGGCTGGGTGTCGGCAAGCGATCCGTTTATCACCCTCAGGATATCGGAAGTGGCGGTCTGGCGGGCCAGCGCCTCTTGGGTTTCGGTGAACTGCCGGGTGTTTTCGATGGCGATGACCGCGTGTTTGGCAAACCCTTCGATCATCTGGGTGTCGGCGTCGCCAAATGGGCGCACCTCGCGGCGGCTGACACCGATGGCCCCGATGGCCCGCCCGTCCTGCATCAAAGGCACGGCAATGCGCGAGCGCACCCCTTCGACGTCGACCATGGTCACGGCTGTCGGATCGCCGTCGCGATACAGATCGGTTTCCGCATAGTCGTCGATGCGATACACCTTGCCTGTGCGGATCGCGATAGAGGCGGACAGCGGGCTGTCAATTGGCCATTCGCGGCCTGTTTCGATTTCCGTCTGTGTGTGCCCCCAATGCGCCACCAGACGCGCGTGGGTGCCCGATGGGGTGACCAGAACAAGGGCCGCCTGATGCGCGTTGCAGACCCGCGTCGCCTGTTCCAGCACCGTATCAAAGACGCGGGCGTCATCCTCGCGGCTTTGGCTGATGACGGACAGGATTTCGCCTGTCGCCGCCTCGCGTTCAAGCTGGGTTTGCAGATCGCGCAACAGGCGGGCATTCTCGATTGCGATGCTGGCCTGGCTTGCGAAACTCTGGACCAGCTCGACATCGGCGGCACTGGGCGGATCGGTATGGGGCCAGGCCATCGAAATCGCCCCCCAGATCCTGCCATCCGCCTTGACGGGCACGCCCAGCATCCGGCGAAAGCCGACAGATCTGGCCATGGCGGTGTTGAAATAATCACCCGATTGGGCGTCTTCGCGGTGCACGATCTGACCGGTGCGCACCACCTGGGGCACCATGTGACCCGGCGCGTCCCGATAGGGATAGCCCGCCAGAAGACTTTCCAGACCGTCCCGGGGAAAGCCGTATTGCGCGCAGAACCGGTACTGACCGCCGTCAACCTGCTCCAGCACACAGAAATGCGCGCCGCACAGTTCGGCGGCCTTTTGGACAACCAGATCAAAGACCGGCTGCAAATCCGAGCTTGCCGCGCTGATGACCTGCAGGATTTCCGCGCTGGCCCGTTCGCGCACAAGCGCGCCCTCGACCTCGCCGGTGCGTTGCTGAAGGTCACGAAACTGCTGCGCATTGTCGAGCGCAATCACCGCCTGTGCGGCAAAGGCCTCGACCAGCGCGATTTCGTTTTCATTGAACGGGTCGATCTCGCGACGGAACAGGGTGATCTGCCCCAGCGCCGCGCCATCCTTGATCAACGGAACAAAAAGCACACTGCGAATGCCGTTATCGTCGACCATGGATCTGACCACCGGGCTGCCGTCGCGGTAAAGCTGGCTCTCTGCCATGTCCGGCCAGGCAATCAGCTTGCATTCCACAATGCTTTTGGCAGCATATGACAGGGTCGGGTCCAGCTTCATCTGGCCCGTTTCGAACATCTCGATCGCCTTGGGAAACATCCCCACATGCGCCGCGAGGGTTTGCACCGTATCGTCGGCCGTTGCCAGAATAAGCCCCGCCATGGGTGCGTTGCACAGCGCTTGCGCGTTCTTCAGAATCGCGTCGAAAATCGGGCGCTCGTCGCCGCGCGACGTGTTGATCGCCTGCATGACCTCGGACAGGGCCGCGATCTGTGCCTGCAGATCACCCCGATCAAAGACACGGGCCGAGGCGGGCTCCGTGTTTGATGATGACGACGACGAATGCGGTGGCTTCATGATTTTGCGATGAAAATTTCCGGCGATCCTATGTGCGCAATACTTACGTTAACGCCAAAGCGCGGCAATGAATACAGCCTGTCGGGATTTTTGCATAACAGCGCGCGCCAGCCCATCACGCGGTCGGACCACCCAATCGGCGGATCACCGGATCGCGCCACGAGGCAGGGGGCCGCCGCCCAAAATTTTCTTGAGCAAACCCGTCATAGCCGTCACAGTTGCCCGGACCCACATCACTTCGGAGCACGATTGCATGGCTGATCCCGACCTGAAAGCGGCGCTGAACAAGGCGAAAACCACGCCGATGAATTTTGCCATGGCCAAAAAGGGACAGGATTGCACCGGACTGATCGTCAGGAAAAAGCCGGTCAAGGGACCCGAGGCGCAGAAACTCAAGAAGGATACCAAAGCCACCGAGGTGATGGCGGGCGTGTGCTTTGGCGAAAGCGGCGGATTGATGTTCCAGTTTCGCGCTGACGCGCCGCCCAAGAATGAAAAGAAGCTCAAGAAGTTCATTTCGGATGAGACCGGGCTGAACGTGGCGGTGACCTTTTCAGCCAGCGCCGACCTGGCCGAAGTCGATGACGCCGAAATCGACGTCAAAGCCAGAAAGGCCGAACTGACCGCGGCGCTGACGAAACTTGTCAAAAAGGCGCAGCCCGTCATTGCCGCAGACCCGGCGCGCAAGGCCGCGCTTGTTGCGGCCATCGGCGAGGTCAAGCGCATGATCTCAGAGATCGCCGAAGACCGGCCCGAACGCGTGGACCACGCGCAAAAGGCCCTTGTCGCCTTTGGCAAGGAACTGCGGGCGGGGTCTGGCGTGGCTGCTGCAGATACGCCTTCCAAGGCCGCCGATTCTGACGCGCCAACGCCCGAAGACACTGCATTTGTCGACGTGGTTCTGGGCGGCAATGCGGGCAGGCTGGCGGCCTTTGATGCGGCATTCGACAAAGCAGCGCGTGCAAAACTGACCAGCACATTTGGCGGGCCGCGTGGCCTGAAGGCCGTCGGGATGATCCTGCGCGATGTGTGCGGCGGCGATCCGGCCAGGTTGCGCACGTTGTCGGATGCGCTCGACTAGGACGGCGTGGCGGACCGGCCAATGCCCACAATTGATTGACAGAAAGGGGCCGATATGCCCGGAGACGGACTAAAAAAGCTGTTTACCACCTTCAAGGGCGACACGCGCGCCATCGGCTTTTACCTCAAGGCTTTTGGCGGAGAGGCTGGATTTGCCGCCGCTCTCAAGACGGCAAATTGGAAATTGGGCGCGCTTGAAACTGCGATGCTGGCCCGGCGCAAGGCGGACTCCGACGTCAAGGAAAAGGCGATCACCGACGGCGCCGCCGCCCGCGACAAGGCCGCCAAGGGCGAGGCGGATGCACTGGCAAAAAGTCACAGCGCCTCCAATGCGGCGGTCAAGGCCCTGCTGACCCGCCTGATCGCCATCCGCAAAGAGATCAAGGATCGCAAGCTGGACGATCCTGCCTTTGCGCCCGATCTGTCCTTTCTTGACCTGCCTGCGCCGCCCAAGGTCGGGGATCTGGCGGCGGCTGGTGTTGCAAGCCCGGTGGACACGCTGCTTGTGCAGGAACCCGTGATGATCGTGTCCGGCAAGATTGCCGAGCTGCGCCGCGACATTGCCGCCCAGAACGCGGTTTTCGACGACACATGGGCCAAAAGGTACAAGGACAGTCGCAAGTTGCTGACCCAGATTGAGGCTGATGCCGCGCAACTGGCCGACGATATGAAAAAGGTCTACGAGACGGCGGCCCCGGCGGCGCGCAAGATGGACTTTGCCGAACAGTACATGGTCCCGCAGGCAAGCGACTTGTCCGGTGTCGAACACACCATGCAAAACGTGGACGGGATATCGACACCCAACCAGGCCTGGGCGCTTGAGGGGGCCGAAAAGAAGGGCACGGACGAGTTGCCGGTGAACCGCATCGCCGCCCTCGACCGACTGGCCGAGTTGGCGCAAAAGTGGGGCGTGCCCTATGGCCCCGATGATCTTGACCCGATCCTGAAATACCTGGCCGCCGGCACGCTGGCCACGAACTATACCTTTGATGCCGCCCCCGGTGCCAATACCAACACCAGCAAGGGCGAGCAGACCAAGTTGATGGATCTGCTGATGAACAACGACAATTTCAAGAATGTCTGGGAAACCGGTGCCAGTCAGGCCAGTGACGATCTGGGGCGTCGTGGCGGTGTCGAGGAACAGATGGGCTATTCCGCGGCGCTGAATCGCAAGGGCGGCAAGGAACATACCGTTGGTTTTGCCGGAAAGAAGGATGACGCCGACGGATCGAAATTTGATCCCGAGAACCCGGATGAAATGCCGAAATACGCCGCTCTGATCGATGACGATCAAAAGGACGGGGTGGCCCTGCGGTATGGCAAAAGCTTTGTGATCTGGAAGGACAAGGTGCGCGAGCGTGTCACCCATACGCCAAAGGACAGCTGGGGCACCCTTGGTGACGGGGTTGCCGCCTTTACCAGCAACTCCAACCCCGAAGTGCTGCTGGCACGCGGTGACGAGGCCCTTGTCCGGCTGGCGGCGGCACATGCGACTGGCAAGGACAAGAAATTTGCCGCCAAGGTCGCCAAGGAAGGCATGTCGTCCAATGACTACTTTGAAACCCAGATCCATGGCGACCTGACCTGGGCCGACGTGGATACGCTGGTGATCGGAGAGGACGAGGCCGACACGATCATCGCCAAGTTCCAGGCCTTCAAGAAAGAGAAGGGGCACGATTTCAAGGTGAAGAAGAAATAGGCGCGGGCTGACTGTGGCCCTGTTGTCGCCCTTGAAATGCGTCATGGACGGGCCAACCCGGCTAGGGCCGGCCGACATCGAACATGCCACCGTGGCCGTCTTGACGATGCGCCTGTGGGCAATACTTGCCGGTCAACGGGCAACCGCCTGCGCTTTGCAAATCACGCCAGAAATGGACATCTCAACACGTCTGAGAAATACAGTTGTTGGAACCATCGCGGTGAACGCAACTGAACCGCGACGGGTCTGCTCAGAAGAATTCGATGGACCCCTGCGTGACGGATTGATCATTTGGCTTGGCGTCCAGCAGGGTGCGCGTGGCCCGCATTTTCAGATGTTCAAGCCCTTGGGATCGCTGTTCGTGCGGTTCGGCCAATGCAGCGCTGAGATGCGCAAGATCAAGAAGCGATTGTTGCATGCTGTCCAGTTTCTGCAGGTCCCGGATCGCCGCCGGGGGCAGCGAAGTGCTCAGCAGGCCTATCAGTTCGGACACGCTTTTGCCTACCTGCGCGGTATCTTCCGCCAGATGTTGCAGCCGATCAGAAAGGTTTTTCAGTATTTGGGCGTTGCTCGGGTCGGTACGCTGCTCGACCTCCATCACAAGGGCCCCACCACCATTTCAATGCATTTGCGCAAATCGGGCACCTCGAAGGGTTTTTTCAGGTAGTTGTTCATACCCAGCTTTCGTCCGTAGTCGATGATCTGTTGTTCCGCCCGCCCGGTGATCAGGATAAACCCGATACCCTTTGTTTTCGCCCCGCTTCTCAGACTGTGGAGCAGTTTCAAACCGTCCATATTGGGCATGTTGTAGTCAGAAATGACCAGATGCACCGGTGCATGCGCAAGCTGTTGCAGTGCATTTGCGCCGTCGTCTGCGGTGTAAACCTGGCGTACTCCAAACGCATCAAGAGCCTGGGTTATGATACCTCGACTGGTCGACATGTCATCCACGACCATAATTCGAATTTGATCACGAAGTGCCATTTTATCCTCCAGACGGGTGCGAAGACGTTGCCGACGCTGCGTCACCTTTTTTGTACGCGGTCGTCCCGACCGTTTTGAAGCCGAACTGAGCAGGTCCCGTGATGCGTTCGGAATGACCCAGAAACAAAATACCGTCGGGTTTCAACGCCCGTCGAAACCGCGGCCAAAGCCGTTCCTGCGTTTCAACGTCAAAATAGATCACCACATTACGACAGAAAATTGCGTCAAATTGATGCCGCATTGGCCATTTGGACAACAGATTCAGCTCCCGGAAAGACACATGGCGACGGACATCTTCGCCGACTTGCAACACAGCGTCCTTGGCGGTCATGAAGCCGGCTTGGTCCTGCGCCGAGACACCTGCGACAAGCTTTTGATCATATTCGCCTTTTTGGGAAAACGCGATGACCTTCGGGTCAATGTCTGTGGCGAGGATCTTGAAGTCAGACGTGGCAAGCAACGGCTCCTGGCGCAGCATGTGCATGGCGATGGAATATGGTTCCTGGCCGTTCGAACAGCCGGCCGACCAAATCCTGATGCGATCTCCGCTGGCAATCCGATCGCGGATGTCGGGCAAAAGGCTCTGTGAGAGCATATCGAAATGGTGTGGTTCCCGAAAGAAATGTGAAACGTTCGTCGTCAACGCAGAAATCATGCGCCGTCGTTCGTCAGTACCGTTTTCTGAACACACCAGTTCAGAATAGGTGTCAAAACTGGGCATATCGAGAGCATTCACGCGGTGACGCAACCTCGATTGCACCAACTTTACCTTCTCTTGCGAGATGTGCAGGCCAAATTCACTTCGCGCCAGCCGCGCAATCGCATCAAAGGCATCTTGTTTGAGCGTCAGTTCTGTGTCCGGGATGGCCATCAGGCGGCTTCGCCTTGTGCAAACGCGACTGTGTTGGGAAGGTCGAGAACCCGGATCATGCGGTCGTCGATCAAGGTGAGAGACCGAATAACGGCCGATGCACTCTGGCCGGTCGTATCGGGGGGCGGCTGCAAATCATCCTGTTTGACGGTAATAATGTCGGAGACTGCATCCACCAGAAGACCGGTCATGGCTTCCCCCTGCTTGACGACGATGATGACGTTGCGTTCAGAGCTTTCGCGACGCGGCAGTCCCAGTCTTTCCCCCAGATCCATAACGGGAAGGACCGTGCCCCGCAGGTTTATCACCCCGCGCATGAAACTCGGCGCATGCGGCATCGGTGTTGCCTTGGTCCAGCTTCTTATTTCCCGGACGCACATGATATCGAGAGAATATTCCTGGTCACTGAGCCGGAAAGTCAGCAGTTCGATCGTGTCCGCTTCTGTCGGTTTTTCTTGAGGCATGTCAGGCTTCCTGTTTGAGAGGAACGGTTGCGTTTACATCACTGGCTTTCGAAATGATGTCGGACGGATCCAGAATAAGCGCGATCTGACCGTCGCCGAGGATGGTCGCCGCAGCGATCCCCGGCGCGCGATAAAACGTGTCGTCCAGTCCCTTGATGACAACCTGCCGCTGATCCTGAATGTCATCGACGATCAGGGCGCCCAGGCTGCCGTCTTCGTGCGAAATCAACAACGCAACCGAGTCGACATAGCAGACTTTCCTGTCACGGTAGCCCAGCAGATATCCAAGATCGAACAGGGGTACGAAGCCCGTCCGCACCCGCACAACATCAACCCCCGGCTGAATCGTGGTCAGCGTATTATCCGACAGAGTCATCGTTTCGGCGACCATGTTGAGGGGAAGAACGAGGGTTTCGCCCGCAACACCAACCACCATACCGTCAAGAACGGCAAGGGTCAGCGGCAGCGAAATCGAGAACACGGTGCCCTTGCCCGGAACCGAGGTGATGGAAATGCGCCCCCCCAGGGACTGAATGGACGTGCGCACGACGTCCATTCCGACGCCGCGGCCGGACAGGTCCGACACTGTGCTTGCGGTTGAAAAACCTGGCAGGAACAAAAGGTTATCTATCTCACTGTCGCTCAAGACTGCATCCGCAGCAATCAATCCCTTTTCACTGGCGATCTGTCGCACGCGAGGTCGGTCAATCCCGCCGCCATCGTCAGAGACTTCAATAATGACGCGGCCCGATCTGTGTGCGGCACTCAACCGCACCACGCCGCCCGGTGACTTACCGGCGGCGAGGCGGTCAGCCGTGCTTTCCAATCCATGGTCGACAGCATTCCGGATCATATGCGTGAGGGGGTCCGCGAGCCGTTCGATAACAGTCTTGTCGACCTCGGTATTCTCACCGTCACAGACAAGGCGAACATCCTTGTCCACGGCGGCAGATGACTCGCGCACGATCCGCGACATGCGCTGAAACAGCGACTTGACCGGTTGCGCCCGGATCATCATCACGCTGTCCTGTATGTCACGCGTCAGTCTTTGAAATTCCTCAAGACCGTTCATTGCGTCGGAGTGCGGAGACAAACCGGAGCTTTGCAGGCTTTGTGCAAGCATCGCCTGATTGATAACCAGTTCGCCGACCAGATTGACCAGCCGTTCGATACGGTCAAGGTCGACGCGCACCACGGATTTGGCGGCCGAGGCGGCTCCACCCGTCCCGCGTTCGGGTGGCTGTTCCTTTACATCCGACGCGCGGTCAAAGGGCGCAGGTTGCGCATCGCGGCCATCCGTGTCGTTTTCTGTGTCAGTGTTTTGCGTCGAAACAGGTGCGTCATCAGGCAAAAGGGCGATGTGTGGCGCATGTTCCGTTTGCGATGTGGGTTCGCCACTTGTCTCTTGCGGCTCCGCATCACCGATCTGAACACCACAGCGTGTGACACTATACGTGCACAGTCCTTCGACGAATTCGAACATCGACGCGATTTCGGCCTCTTCCACATCCGCCGTTACTTCAACGTGCCAGGACAGATAGGATGTTTCCGGCGCGAGGTGCTTCAGGCCGGGCAGCCTTGACGTATCGCAGATGATGCGCGACTCGCCGAGTCCGGCAACGGCACCAAGTATCGGATAGACATCGTTGCCACTGTCAAACATTTCGCTATCTGGATGGAACGACAGGCGAAAAGTCGGGATGGATGGAGCATCATCCAGCGGTTCCACGTCAAAATCCAGGCTCAGTCCGAGAGGCTGAAACTCAATTTCCGCCTCGGGCTCGCCCGCGTTGTCGCTGCCGATATGCGTTTCCAGTTCGAGGATGAGCTTGTCGCCCATTTCGACCGGGGGCGCTGTATCGTCTCTCGCGGCACGAACAAGGTCCGACAAATGGTCGGTTGATCTGAAGAAAAGATTGATCAGAGGCGGATCAACCTCCAGAACTTCGCTGCGCACGGCGTCGAGTGTGGTTTCAAACGTATGCGCAAACCTGACGAGTGCCTTGAGGCCAAAGGCACCGGCGCCGCCCTTGATCGAGTGCACTGCGCGAAACACCACATGGATCGTTTCACCATTGCCGCACCCATCATCCAGCTGTTGCAGGCCGTCCTGGGTCGTTTCCAGCAATTCTTCACACTCGATAAAGAACGAGGCCCGGATTTCTTCCATCGGATCAGGTTTGCTCATCTGGCGTTCCTATCCGGCAACCATTTGCAACGCTTTGACCAGCTTGGCCGGATCGAACGGTTTGACGATCCATCCGGTGGCACCGGCGGCGCGCGCTCTTTGTTTCAGTTCCGGCGCCGCCTCGGTGGTGAGGACCAGAATGGGGGTCGAACGATGATTGCTACGTTCGCGCACCGCGTCAATGAATCCGAATCCATCCATCCGGGGCATGTTGATGTCCGTGATAATGACGTCCGGTGCGGTTTTGCTCAGCACCTCGGTGCCATGCACGCCATCATCGGCGGTGTGTACGGTGAAACCGGCAGGTTCCAGCGCGAACCGGATCATGTCGCGCATGGTACGGCTGTCATCTACGGCAAGGACTTCGAGGCTCATGGTGCACCTTCCGAAAGCTGTTGTGGTGTAAGGCCCATCATGGCCAGTTGGCTGACAGCGCGGTCGCTGATCGCGCAGAATTCCAATGTGCCGCCCTGGCCGCGCTGTTCGCGTGCCGCCGCCAGGATCAACTGGGTGCCAAGCGCACCCAAGTGCGTCACCTGACTTGCATCAAGCAGGACCACACCGCCCCTGCATGCATCGGTCAGGCGCGGGGCAAGTTTGCCAAGTTCCGCCGCATCCAGTCGGGCAGGCAATGTCAACGGTTCAGTCATGCGGTAGCGATACCTTTTTCAACGGGATGTCCTGTCATGATCGGTCTTGTGGCTGTGCAACTGAGCGTCTGTGTAGCGGACGCTGCGTTAAGACAGCGTTACCGGACTCACGTATCCGGCCCCTGTCAGGCGCTTGCGATCAGACAACAAAAAAACCCGCGCCGGTGAGGGCGCGGGTCGGCAACGTGATGTCGTGGGCCGGTCAGGCGCGGCGGCGACCGCCCGTGCGTCCGGCGCGTCCGCGCCCTTCCTGACCGGCCTTTGGGGCCACGCGGTTGAACTTGATCCAGTTGCCGCCGCCCTCGTCATTGTCGGTCAGGAAGTTGGCGGCGCGAATCGCCTCCATCTCCTTGCCCGCGCGGGGCAGGGTGGAGCCGAGGCCGAACATCTGCACGAACGCCTCGTCATCCATGTCGTCGGGCAGGACAATCCCCGCAGCGGCCACTTCGGCGCGCTTTTCGTCGATTTTCGTCACACCGACGGGCAGGGCGACCGGGTTCATGATGGCTGACGTCATGCCCGCACACATCGCCATCGGCAGAAACGCGTTGTTGATGCCATGGCGGTTGGGCAGGCCGAACGAGATGTTGGAGGCCCCGCAGGTGGTGTTGACCCCCAGTTCCTCGCGCAGGCGCCGTACCAGCGTGAACACCTGCAAACCGGCCGTTCCCATCGCGCCGATGGGCATCACCAGCGGATCGACCACGATGTCATGGGCCGGAATGCCGAAATCGGCGGCGCGCTCGACGATCTTCTTGGCCACGGCAAAGCGTACATCGGGGTCTTCGGAAATGCCGGTGTCGTCATTGGAGATGGCCACCACCGGCACGTTGTATTTCTTGACTAGCGGCAGGACCAGGTCCAGGCGCTCTTCCTCGCCGGTGACCGAGTTCAGCAGGGGGCGGCCTTCGGCGGCGGCAAGGCCGTTTTCCAGCGCGCCGGGGACCGAGCTGTCGATGCACAGCGGGATGTCGACGATGGCCTGCACCCGTTCCACAAGTTCCTTCATCAGCATCGGTTCGACAAAATTGTTGTCTGCATAGCGCGGGTCTTCGGCCATCTTGCCGGAAAACACAGCACCCGAGTTGATGTCGAGCATCGTGGCCCCTGCGGCCACCTGCGCGCGCGCATCCGCCTCGACACGCGAAAAATCGCCGCGTTCCAGTTCCTCGTTCAGGATCTTGCGCCCCGTGGGGTTGATGCGTTCACCGATGACGCAAAAGGGCTGGTCAAAGCCGATGATGGCGGTCTTGGTCTTGGATTCGACAATCGTGCGTACCATACGGGGTCAGGTCCTTTGGGCTTTTGCGGGGACAGCGGCGCGGCCCCCATTTTCGATGGCCCAATTGGCATTGGTCTTGATCCCGCCAAGCGGGAAAAAGTGCACCTGGGCAATGTTGAAATCGGGGTTTTTTGCCTTGTGGGCGGCTAGGTCCGCTATCACTTCATTCGGCTCGAACGGCATCAGAAGTTTGGTCACATCCTTGGCGCGGCGTTGCAGAACGCGCAACGAGGCCCCGACGCCGCAGGCGATGGCGAACCTGATCATGGTCTGCAACTTGGCAGGCCCCGCGATGCCGATATGGATGGGCAGGTCGATACCGGCAGATTTCAGGGCATCGGCCCACGCGATTATCGGTGCCGCCTCGAAAGCGAACTGGGTGGCGATCGCCATCTTTGCATCGGTACTTTCCGAAAACTTCTGTTTCCAGGCAATGGCTTCTTCGACGTTCTTCATGCCGCCGCCGGGGTCGATATCCTTGTTGCCCTCGGGGTGGCCTGCCACATGCAGCCGCTTGAAACCCGCCGCATCGAAGGCACCGGTTTCCAACAGCTGCATGGAGCTGTGAAAGTCGCCATGGGGCGTGTCGACGCCACCGGCCAGCAATAGGGCCTGATCGACATTGGCCTCGCCCTGATAGCGCGCGATCCAGTCGCCCAGCGTCGCCTTGTCCCGGATGATGCGCGCGGGAAAATGCGGCATGACCGGGAACCCTTCGCTGTTCAGACGCCTGGCGGTGGCGACCATGTCGGCAATGGGCGTGCCTTCGATATGGGCGATATAGACGCGGGTGCCGGCGGGCAGGAGCGCGCGGAAATCGTCGACCTTTTCGGCCGTGCGCGGCATGACCTCGATGGAATATCCCTGAAGAAATGATTCCACTTCAGGGCTCAGCGTGCCCGGAACGGGGCCTGCGTCTTTCTTGAAGTTCAGCAATGCCATTTCACGTCTCCCCAATCCGGGCGCGCGGCCCGATCAACCGTTTTGGTCTGTGGCGCGAACACTTGTCGCGCGCCTTACGCCCAACCTTCATTTTCGATCAGCGCCCTGATGCGCGCCGTGTCGTATTCCGTCTCCAGACGCACCGCTTCGGCATCGGCAACCGCGTCCGGTTCTCCCTCGACCGGATAGGGATCAGCCTTGCGCCACTCGGCCAGATAGGCATCGGCGTCCCTGGCATTCACCTTCATGGCGGCACGGTCGATGGCTTGTTCGAACCGTTCCGGCAGTTGCCGCTTGGAGCCGCGCCGTCCCTTGCCCACGATGACTTGTGCCGGAATATCGCGCCAGTAGACGATTGTGACATCAGGCATCTGATTCCTCCGTTTCAGTTGACCTCTGATAAGGCACGCGGGCCCTGCCACACGGCTTGTTTTCGACAAATGCGACGGCTGTTGCGACTTGGGGTGCGCCGATCCGTCATTGCCTGTCAGGGTCATCGCGCAAATGCCGGACGCGGTAAACGTCAAATAATTCATACTCTTTATGATGCAAAGCGACAGGGCAGGGCATTGCGCCCGCACCAAGCCACTTGCGCGACGCCGATCCACGACCTATCCTCGCCTCAACTCGATTTGAAAGGCGCGAAAGATGGCGCCAAAGCGTCCCCAAGGTGCGGGCGCGACACATCCAAGGCCCCCCTATGGCGGGGGCCAGCCCGTACCGCGTGCCCCCGGATCGCCCGAGCTTTATGCCGCGCTTGATCTGGGCACGAACAGTTGTCGGATGTTGATTGCCGAGCCGCGAGGCGCGGGCTTTCATGTTGTCGACAGTTTTTCCAAATCCGTGCAGCTTGGCCTTGGTCTGGAACGCTCCGGCAAGCTGTCACGCGGGTCGATGACGCGCACCGTGCAGGCGCTGCGCATCTGCCAGCAGAAACTCAAGCGCCACAATGTGCGCCGCATGCGGCTGGTCGCAACCGAGGCGTGCCGACGGGCCGTGAATGCATCCGAATTCATCGAACGGGTGCACCGCGAGACAGGCTTGCGTCTGGACATCATCGAACCCGAGGAAGAGGCGCGGCTGGCGGTGATTTCCTGCGCCCCGCTGGTCAGCCCAAAGACGGAAAACCTGCTGGTGGTCGACATTGGCGGTGGATCGACCGAACTGGTCTGGATCGACCTTGCCCACGTGCCCAGAAAGGACCGCCCACAGGCGATCATGCGCCTGCATTCAGGCTTCATCCGGGCGGTCAGCGAAGTGCCCGAGGCCCGCGTGGTGGATTGGATCAGCGTGCCCCTGGGGGTTGCGACCCTGCGTGAGCAATTCAACGATGTGGACGACGATGCGGCCCGCTTTGCCCTGATGAGCTGGTTTTTCGAGGAAAACCTGTCCAGCTTTTCCCCGTATCACGCAACGGAGCCGACCGAACGGTTCCAGATTGTCGGCACCTCCGGCACGGTCACCACAGTCGCGGCCTCTCATCTGGGTCTGCGCCGCTATGACCGCACCAAGGTCGATGGCCTGCGGATGAGTACCGAACAGATTGACGCGGTGATCCGGTCCTACCTTCACATGGGGCCGGGCGGGCGGCGGGCTGATCCGCGCATCGGGTCGGACCGCCACGCCCTGATCATGTCGGGTGCGGCGATCCTGCAGGCGCTGATGCGCTGCTGGCCGACCGACCGGTTGTCCGTGGCTGACCGGGGCCTGCGCGAGGGGCTGCTTTACGCGCAGATGAGCGCCGATGGCGTGCTGGACGATCAGTCGGCCTGAACCAATCCCCCCCGTGCAATTCCCGCCTGCATCGCTTAAATGCCACCTGAACAGATGAAAAAAGGTGGCTGACGTGGCCAAGACCCCCACAGGCAAAAACACATCCGGACGCGGGCAGCGCGACCTCAAGGTCAAGGTCAAGTCCGCGCGCGGGCGCAAGCTGTCCTCGACCCGCTGGCTGCAACGGCAGTTGAACGATCCCTATGTGAAACGCGCGCAGGCCGAAGGCTATCGCGGGCGCGCCGCCTACAAGATCCTCGAACTGGATGAAAAGTTCCGCTTTCTGGTGCCGGGCGCGCGCATCGTCGATCTGGGGGCGGCGCCGGGGGGCTGGTGTCAGGTGGCGGTCAAACGCTGCAACGTGCTGGGCGAACGATCGGGCAAGGCGCAGGGCACCATTCTGGGCATTGATTTGCAGGAAATGGAGCCCATCGCGGGCTGCGATCTTTACCAGCTGGATTTCATGGAAGACGACGCCGACCTCAAGGTCAAGGACTGGCTGGGGGGCAAGGCGGACGTGGTGATGTCGGACATGGCCGCGTCATCCTCGGGACACAAACAGACCGACCACCTGCGCATCATCGCGCTGTGCGAGGCGGCCGCCTATTTCGCCTTCGACGTGCTGGAAGACGGCGGGACATTTGTCGCCAAGACGCTGGCAGGCGGGGCCGAGGGCGGATTGCAAAAACTGCTCAAGCAGCGGTTTGCCAAGGTGGCGAACGTCAAGCCACCGGCCTCGCGCGCGGACAGTTCCGAAAAATTCGTGGTCGCAACAGGATTCAGGGCCGATCCGGACGCATGACTGGGCGGTCAGGGAACGAGCGCAGGGCGATCCTTTGCACCTGTTCCAGCTCGCACAGCGCAAGGCGACGGACGGGCAGGGCTTTGGCCTCAGACGCGCGCGACACAGCAACATCACGCTGACGCATCAACTCGAACAGGCGCATATGGCGCGGGTTTTGAGGGTCGGACAGCATCATGGCATCGCCATACCCGCCAAATCAGGCAGGCAAAGGGACGCAATGTGACCAAATTCAGATCGACAGACGGGCCGCATGGGTGCCGCGTTCGCGGTAGGGCGTGGTGTCGTAATGCGCGCGATAGCATTTTGAAAAATGGCTGGGCGAGGCAAAGCCGCAGGCCAGCGCGACGTTGATCACGCTCATATCCGTCTGCATCAGCAGGTTGCGCGCCTTTTGCAACCTCAACTCCATGTAATACCGCTTTGGAGACCGGTTCAGATACCGGCGGAACAGCCGTTCAAGCTGACGCGTGGACATGCCGACATCCTTGGCCAGAATCGAAGGGCTGATCGGCTCTTCGATATTCTGTTCCATGATCTGGATGACCTGGCTCAGCTTGGGATGGCGCACGCCGATACGGGTGGGAACCGACAAACGCTGCGTGTCCTGATCGGTGCGGATCGAGGAATAGATCAGTTGGTCGGCCACCGCATTGGCCAGTTGTTCATCATTGTCATCCGCAATCAGCTTGAGCATCAGGTCGATCGAGGACGTCCCGCCAGCCGTGGTCAGACGCTTTTCATCGACCACAAAGACGGATTTGGTCAGCTCGACCTCGGGAAACTCCTCGGTAAAGCTGTCCTGGTTTTCCCAGTGGATGGTGGCGCGCTTGCCATCCAGCAACCCGGCCTTGGCCAGCGTGTAGGCGGCAGTGCACAGGCCCGCAACGGGCGCACCCTTGCGCGCCTCGCGGCGCAACCAGCCCAAAAGACGCTTGGTTGTGGCGGCCTGCACGTCTATGCCGCCGCAGATCATGATGGTATCGTCGCGACCGACTTCGTCCAGATCGCCATCAAGCTTGAATCCCGTACCGGCCGAACAATAGGCAATGTCGCCACCTTCGCCGATGATGCGCCAGCTGTATATCTCGTGTTCGGCCATGCGGTTGGCGATGCGCAGGCTTTCCAGCGCGGCCGAGAAACACAGCAAGGTGAAATTGTTCAGCAACACGAACACAAAATGCTTGGGCTGGTCCCCGTCCGGGTGGGTCCGTGTGGCTGGGCGCGTGATCGACATCGCGACGGCATCCTAGGCTTGCGGAAATGTCTTGTGACATGGCCGGCTTGTTTCGTGACGCGCACCTTGAGCATGGGGGCATACCCGACGTCAAGAGGTCGCATTTGTGATATGGTCACTGGGCGGTGCCTTTTGTATAGAGGGCTGCGGCGGCGTTAACGCCAACATTTTTGCGGAGAGAGACGATGAGCAATTGGACAAAATCTGACTGGCGCACACTGCCCAGGATACAGATGCCCGATTATACCGATGCGGCGGCCCTTGCGTCGGTCGAGGCACAGTTGTCCAAGTACCCGCCGCTGGTTTTCGCGGGCGAGGCACGCAGGCTGAAAAAACACCTCGCCGATGCGTCGCGCGGGAATGCGTTTCTGTTGCAGGGCGGCGACTGTGCCGAAGCCTTCGATCAGTTCAGCGCCGACGGCATCCGCGACACGTTCAAGGTGATGCTGCAAATGGCGATGGTGCTGACATTCGGTGCCAAGGTGCCGGTGATCAAGCTGGGCCGCATGGCCGGGCAATTCGCCAAGCCACGCTCGGCCCCGACCGAAACGATCAACGGTGTGGAACTGCCCAGCTATCGCGGTGACATCATCAACGATCTGGCCTTTACGCCGGGTTCGCGCAGTCCCGACCCGACCCGCATGTTGCAGGCCTACACCCAGGCGGCGGCCACGCTGAACCTGCTGCGCGCGTTTTCGACGGGTGGTTTTGCCGATATGCACCGGGTGCACTCGTGGACCCTTGGATTTGCCGAAGGCGGCGAGGCGGAAAAGTACCTCGAAATCGCCAACCGCATCCAGGACACCATTGATTTCATGGCCGCCGCCGGCATCGACGCGGACACCACGCACGAATTTTCAAGCGTCGAATTCTATACCAGCCATGAATCCCTGCTGCTGGAGTACGAAGAGGCGCTCACCCGCATCGATTCCACATCCGGCAAATGGCTGGCCGGGTCCGGCCACATGATCTGGATCGGCGATCGCACCCGTCAGCCCGACGGCGCGCATGTGCATTTTGCCAGCGGAGTGCAGAACCCCATCGGTCTGAAATGCGGGCCAAGCATGACTGCGGACGACCTCAAGGCGCTGATGGCCAAGCTGAACCCCGACAACGAGGCAGGCCGCCTGACCCTGATCGCGCGTTTCGGGGCCGGAACGGTGGGTGAACACCTGCCGCGCCTAATCAGCACCGTGCGCGAGGAAGGGGCCAACGTCACCTGGGTCTGCGATCCGATGCACGGCAACACGATCAAATCGTCCTCGGGCTACAAGACACGGCCCTTTGACTCGGTACTGCGCGAAGTGCGCGAATTCTTTGGCGTACACGCGGACGAGGGCACAATCCCCGGCGGCGTGCATTTCGAGATGACCGGACAGGACGTGACCGAATGCACCGGCGGCGTGCGCGCGGTGACGGACGAGGATCTGAGCGACCGCTATCACACGGCCTGCGACCCCCGCCTCAACGCCTCGCAATCGCTTGAACTGGCGTTCCTGGTGGCGGAAGAGCTGTCAAACCTGCGCAATGCCCGCAACGGGGCACGTGCCGCAGGGTAAGACCACTCACAACGACAAAAAAGAGCGCGGGGGGCAGATCGCCTCCCGCGCTTTTTCTTTGCGGCGTGTCCGGTGCGCCCTCAGTCGTCGGTTCTGACCACGCGCAGGTAGGGCACGTCAGGCCGGGGCGCGTGGGATTTGAACGCGCGCCCGGTTTCGGCGAACCCGGAGGCCGGTGCGGGTGCGTCCTGTTTTTTCTGCGGCGACTTGTGCGCCATCGGCAGGGTGGACGGGGCTGTAATTGAACGGATTTTTGCACCGATCACATCAAATCGGCGCGGTGTGTGCCCGATATCCCCCTGCGCGACAAGACAACCCAGAATGCGGCTGACATCACCAAGATCGCTTTTCAGCGGCATCAACAGCAAACGGCCGTCAAGATGCGGCCTGGTGCCGTTGATTTCGGCGTTCAGGCGCATCTCGCACATGGCGGGGCGCTGGCAGACATCTTCGAGCAAGTCGTTGACCTGGCGGCGGCACGGCGGGGTGATCAGCGACGTAAGCGGCATCCCGCGCACTTCCATGCCCATCAGGTCGCTCAGATGGCTGCCGGCGATGCGGATGCGGGCCATGCCGGGGGCGATACGTTCCAGGACAAATGTATGCTCAAGCGCGGATTCGATGCCGCGCGGATCAATCTCGGATCGCTTAGGCATGAGACGGGCACCACGCAGCCCTTCCCAATAGGCTTCGACCTGGGAAATCGCCGAATATCCAACTTCTGCGCGAAACTCTGTCATGGTGAGGATATTGTGAGGGCTGTGGTCTGATTTGTCCATCATGTGCAACTCTTGGTGTCAATTCGGATGTAACGTCGCGCAACTGCGCAGTTCTTGAGGCGAATATGTATCAAATCCGGGTCAAATCCGGTGCGAAATACTACCAAATGGTTAATGCGACCGGTGCCGGTGCGGAGCCGTCTTTGGCTTGCCCCAGTCCTGCGGACGCCCTAAACGCGTGTGCATGAGCAAGCAAAACCACCAGCCCTCCGCCACCGCTTCGCAACCCACGCAAGGCGTGCGGTCAATGACGGGTTTTGCGTCCCTTGACGGTGAAATGCGCCCGTTTCGCTGGTCGTGGGACATCCGTTCGGTCAATGGCAAGGGGCTGGATGTGCGGCTGCGCGTCCCGGATTGGGTCGATGGGCTGGAGGCAGCCATCCGGCCCCTCGTGCTGGCGCGCGTGCATCGGGGCAATGTCACCGTGTCGTGCCGGGTGTCGCGCGACGATGCCCTGGCGGGCGTGACCCTGAACAGCACACAGATGAAAGCGACCGTGCAATCGCTGCTCGAAATCGAGGCCGAGGCGATGGAGCAGGGCCTGTCGCTGGCACCGTCACGCGCCAGCGACATCGCGTTGATGCGCGGCGTGATGGAGCAGGGGGTCACACAGGACGATCCGGCACCGCTGCGCGCGACACTGATCGCGGAACTGCCCAGGCTTCTCGATGCGTTCGACGACATGCGCCAGGGCGAGGGGGCCGCGCTCCTGGGCGTGCTGGGCGGGCAACTCGACACGGTGGCAAGCCTGACCCACGAGGCCGCCACCATGGCACAGGCGCGCAAGGAAGAGGTCGCCGCGAAGCTCAAGGAAAACCTCGCCCGCGTGCTCGACAATGCCGACGGGGCCGACCCGGACCGGGTGGCGCAGGAACTGGCGATGCTGGCCGTCAAGGCGGACGTGACCGAGGAAATTGACCGCCTGCACACCCATGTGCACGCCGCCCGCGCCCTGCTGCGCGAAGGCGGGGCGGTGGGGCGCAAGCTCGATTTCCTGATGCAGGAATTCAACCGCGAGGCCAACACCTTGTGTTCCAAGGCGCAGAACGCCGATCTGACGCGGGTGGGCCTTGCCCTCAAGGCGCTGATCGACCAGATGCGCGAGCAAGTTCAGAACGTGGAATAGCCAATGACGACCGATCAGACCAAGCGCCGCGGGCTGCTCATCATCCTGTCGTCCCCCTCCGGGGCGGGCAAAAGCACGCTGGCGGGGCGCCTGCGCGACTGGGACAACAATATCGTCTTTTCCATATCCGCCACCACACGCGACGCCCGCCCGCTGGAAGTGGACGGGCAAGACTATCACTTTACCTCCGAGGCTGATTTCAAGGCCATGGTCGCGCGCGGCGATATGCTGGAACATGCGCATGTTTTCGGCCATTTCTATGGCTCGCCCAAGAAACCGGTCGAGGATGCCATAAACACCGGCAGCGATGTGTTGTTCGACATCGACTGGCAGGGCGCCCAACAGATCCGCAACTCCGATCTGGGCGGCAACACGTTGTCGATCTTCCTGCTGCCCCCCTCGATCACCGAACTGCACCGCCGCCTTGTGGCGCGCGGGCAGGACAGCGATGACGTGATCGAAAAGCGGATGCGCAAAAGCTGGGATGAAATCAGCCGCTGGGACAGCTACGATTTCGTGCTGGTCAACGATGATCTGGACCAGACAGAGGCGCAACTGAAAACGATCATCCAGGCCACCCGCCTGCGCCGTCTGCAACAGCCCGGCCTGACCAACCATGTACGCGCCCTGCAAACCCAGTTCGAGGAGCTGAAATGACCCTCTATGCCCTTGGGGAACACGCGCCCCGGATCGCGGATGACACATGGGTGGCGCCAGACGCCAACCTGATCGGAAAAGTGGTTCTGGAACGCGCCGCAAGTGTCTGGTTCGGCTGCACAATCCGCGCCGACCACGAGGAAATTCGCATCGGCGATGGTAGCAATGTGCAGGAAAACTGCGTCATGCACATCGACGCCGGGTTTCCGCTAACCATCGGGGCGGGGTGTACCATCGGGCACAAGGTGATGCTGCATGGCTGCACCATCGGGGACAACACGCTGATCGGCATGGGCGCGACGGTGCTGAATGGCGCCCGCATCGGCAAGAACTGCCTGATCGGGGCCGGGGCGCTGATCACCGAAGGCAAGGAGATCCCCGACGGATCGCTGGTCATGGGGATGCCGGGCAAGGTGGTGCGGCAACTGGACGACGCGGCCATTCAGGGCTTGCGCGACTCTGCCTTGCATTATCAGGACAACATGCGCCGCTTTCGTGACCAGATGAAAAGGGTCATCACATGAAAAACGACCGTGGTTCCCTCATGCGGCCCGTGCCACTGCCCGAAAGTGCCTCGCGCCCGGTGGCCACGCCGCTGTCGCCCTCCGTTGTTTACGCGTCGGACACGCCCGACATGCTGGATGCGCAATACGAAGGCGCATTGCACGGCTATACCTACAGCCGCGAGGGGCATCCCAACGCCGATGTGGTCGCGCGCACCATCGACGCGATGGAAGGCGCACCACATATGGGTGTGGTCACCTCGTCGGGCATGGCGGCGGTGTCTGCCGTGCTGCTGGGGCTGACCAAGGCGGGGGACCACGTGATCGGCGGCAACCAGCTTTATGGGCGCAGTCTGCGCATGATGTCCGAAGACCTGCCGCGCCTTGGCATTGCCACCTCGATGGTCGATCCGGGCGATGTGGAGGCGGTGCGTGCCGCCATCCGCCCCGAAACCCGGATGATTCTGGTCGAGGTGGTGTCGAACCCCACCTTGCGTATCGCTGACATTCTGGGCCTGTCGGCACTGGCCCGCGAGACCGGCGTGCTGCTGGTGGTCGACAACACGTTCACCACGCCGCGCGCGTTTCGCCCCTATGATCACGGGGCCGATATCGTCATCCATTCGGTGACCAAGCTGCTGGCCGGGCATTCGGATGTGATGCTGGGCTATGTCTCGGCCGCCGACAAGGTGCTGAACGATCGTTTGCGCGTGTTCACCGTGACCGCAGGCATGTCGCCCAGCCCGTTTGACTGCTGGCTGGCGGAACGCGGCATGCTGTCCTTCGATCTGCGCTTTGACCGGGCGCAATCGACGGCGGCGATCCTTGCCGAACACCTCGGGGGCCTGCCCGGCGTCAAACGCGTGATCTACCCCGCGCGGCGCGACCATCCCGACCACCACCGGGCCGAGGCACTGCTGAAGGGCCAGTACTGCAACATGGTCAGTTTCGAGATTGACGGCGACCGCGGCGCGGCCAACGCGCTGGCACGCGGCGCCGAAGGCCTCAGCTTTGCCCCCACACTCGGGGATGTGGGCACCACGATTTCCCATCCCGCCTCGTCCTCGCACCGCGCGCTGACGGCAGAAAAACGCAGCCAACTGGGCATGTCCGAAGGCTTTTTTCGCGTTTCGGTCGGTATGGAAGACCCCGATGCCCTGTGCGCTGTCTTTACCGCCGCCGTACAGGCTGCATCGGGCTGAAGGGCGGACAGATGGGCGATGACATCCTCGATGCCCTGCTGTCTGCACTGCCGCTGCCCAGTCTTGCCATTGACAGCGGCGAACGCATCATCGCCGCCAATACCGAGGCGCTGACGCTGATCGGACAACAGGCGAGGGGGCGCAATTATGTCACCATGCTGCGCCAGCCGGCCCTTCTGGACGCCATCGAAGCGACCCTGAGCGACGCCGCCCCGCGCACCGCGCGATACCTGAGCAATGACGGCGCGCAGGACACGACCTTTCGGGTCAGTTGCCGTGCCGCGCAGGGACTGGGCCCGGGCGGGGCAGGGGCCGTGATCCTGTCCTTCGAGGACATCACCCACATGGAACAGGCCGGGCAGATGCGGCGGGATTTCGTGGCCAATGTCAGCCACGAGTTGCGCACGCCGCTGACGGCACTGATGGGGTTCATCGAAACCCTGCGTGGCCCTGCGCGCGAAGACAAGGCGGCGGCGGCACGGTTCCTCGACATCATGCAGGACGAGGCAGAACGGATGAACCGCCTTGTCGGGGACCTGATGTCGCTGAACCGGGTGGAAGGGGACGAGCGCGTGCGCCCCACCGAAACCATTGCGCTGCATGATGTGCTGAATTCGACGCAGCACAGCTTGCGTCCCCTGGCGGACGAGGCGGGCGTGACGATCGAGGCTGAGTTTCCCGATCACCCCGTCAACATGAACGGCGATGCGGATCAGCTCAAACAGGTCTTTACCAACCTCATTGAAAACGCGATCAAATATGGCGGGACAGGGGGCCGGGTGACGCTGCGCCTGACGCTCAGCGCCCGCGACCCTGCGCTGCGCGCGCCCGGTGCGCGGGTGCAGGTCATCGACTATGGCCCCGGCATCGACCCGGTGCACCTGCCGCGCCTGACCGAACGGTTCTACCGCGCCGATGATCACCGCAGCCGCGCCATGGGCGGCACCGGGCTGGGGCTGGCCATCGTCAAGCATATCATCAACCGCCATCGCGGCAGGCTTCGGGTGGAAAGTGCATTGGGGGCGGGCGCGACCTTTACCGTTATCCTGCCTGTTCAGGAAAATTCCGGGTAACGGCGGGGCCCTGACCGCGCTGTCATAAAACTGTTACGCAAGTGTCACAAAAGCATCGTGGGCGGTCCATAGACGGGCCACAGGGTTCCCATGGGGGGGATCAGTCAATTCGATCAAACAGGAGACAGTCATGTCCTTTGTGAAATTCACCACCTCGGCTTTGGCCATCAGCGCCATGGCAACGACAGCAGCAGTGGCACGCGAACAGGTGCAGATCGCCGGGTCGTCCACCGTTCTGCCCTATGCGTCCATCGTCGCCGAAGCCTTTGGTGAAAACTTTGACTTCCCGACACCGGTTGTCGAATCGGGTGGATCGTCCTCGGGTCTCAAACGGTTTTGCGAAGGCGTGGGCGAAAACACCATCGACATCGCCAACGCATCGCGCGCCATCCGCGAAAGGGAAATTGCCGCCTGCGCCGCCAACGGTGTCACCGACATCATCGAAGTGCGCATCGGCTTTGACGGCATCGTATTTGCGTCGCAAACCGACGGCCCGGCCTATACGGCGTTCCAGCCTGCGGACATTTTCAACGCCCTGGGTTCAAAAGTGCTGGTGGACGGTGCCATCGTCGACAACCCGCACCAGCAATGGTCCGACTTCAACGGTGACCTGCCGGCAAGCGACATCGTCGCCTTCATCCCCGGCACCAAGCACGGCACCCGCGAAGTGTTCGAAGACAAGGTGCTGTTGAAAGGCTGCGAAGCCACCGGCGCCATGGCCGCGATGATCGCGGCGGGCATGTCCGGGGATGACGCCGAAGATGCCTGTATCGACGTGCGTCAGGACGGCAGGTCGGTCGACATCGACGGTGACTATACCGAGACACTGGCCCGCATCGACGCCAACCCCAACGGGATCGGGGTCTTTGGCCTGTCATTTTATGAAAACAACACCGACAAGCTGAAAGTGGCCACGATGGGCGGTGTCGCACCGTCGACCGAGACGATCTCGACCGGCCAATACCCGGTGTCGCGCCCCTTGTTCTTCTACATCAAGAAAGCGCATATCGGTGTCATCCCCGGCCTGAAGGAGTTCGCCTCGTTCTTTGTCGCTGACGAAGTGGCAGGCCCCGATGGCCCCCTCGCGCAATACGGTCTGGTATCCGATCCGGACCTGTCCGCCACCCAAGCGGCGGTCGCGGCTGAAACGCCGATGGGCGGGGGCAGCTGATCTGCCTTGCCTGATATGACCGGGGGCGGCGGTATCCGCCATCCCCGACCCTGACGCACACCCCCGCTGCCGCGGAGCCTCTGCCACACTCAGCGCCCGAAGGAGCCGATATGCCTTTCTCCTGGCTCGTCCTGATCGTTCTCGCCATTTCGGCCGTCGGATATGTCCTTGGCCGCCGGCGTGCGCTGCGCAGTGCCGGGGGTGACAGCCGCAAATTGCACTCCCTTCCGATCTATTACGGCGCAAATGTCGCCATGTGGGCCGCTGTTCCGGCGGCGGCGGTACTGGTGGTCTGGCTGCTGGCGCAGCCCTATGTCGTGAATGGCCGCGTGCTCGGGATGCTGCCCGACAGCGTTGTGGCCGAGGGCAGTTCCCTTGGCCTCGTGATGAGCGATGTGCGTCGCGTTGCCGACGGGCTCGACGTGGCGGTGTCGCGCGGTGCGATGACCGGGGCGCAGGCGCGCAGTCTGGATGCCGCAAACAGCAGTATCCGCGACATCCTTGGCGAAGTGGGCGTCGCCCTGGGGTCCGAGGTCAGCGCGGATGTGCTGAATGCGGCGCAGGTGTATCGAGGGCTGAACGCGACGGGCGCAAACATCATGGGCGCTGTCGTTCTGCTGATGGCGCTGGGGGGGGCGGGCTGGGCCATATCGCGCTCCAACGCCACGTTCCGCGCGCGCAACACGGTCGAAAGAGGTATTCTTGCCCTGCTGATTTTCGCCGCATCTGTCGCCGTCCTGACGACCATCGGAATTGTCTTTGCGCTGCTGTTCAATACGATTGAATTCTTCAAACTGTATCCCGCGACGGATTTCTTTTTCGGCACCAGGTGGGCGCCCAGCTTTTCGGGGCGGGGCGGGGCCTCTGATCTGGGCGTGCTGCCCTTGCTGTGGGGCACGTTCTATATCTCGATCATCGCGTTGCTGGTGGCCGTTCCCGTGGGCCTGTTTTCGGCGATCTACCTGTCGGAATATGCCGGACCGAAAATGCGCGGGCTGGCCAAACCACTGATCGAAATTCTGGCCGGAATCCCGACAATCGTCTACGGGCTGTTCGCTTTGCTGACTGTCGGCCCGCTTCTGGTCAGTCTGTTCGGCAAGGACACGGTGGGCTGGATGTCGGGTGGCACGGCGGTGATGACGGCGGGCCTTGTGATGGGCATCATGCTGATCCCGTTCGTGTCCTCGCTGTCTGACGACATCATCAACGCGGTGCCACAGGCGATGCGTGATGGCTCCTACGGGCTTGGGGCGACACAATCGGAAACCATCCGGCAGGTGATCCTGCCGGCGGCCCTGCCGGGCATTGTCGGGGCGATCCTGCTGGCGGCCAGCCGCGCGATTGGCGAGACGATGATCGTGGTGCTGGGGGCAGGGGCGGCCGCCCGCCTGTCAATGAACCCGTTTGAGGCGATGACGACGATCACCGCCAAGATCGTCAGCCAGCTGACCGGGGATGCCGACTTTGCCTCGCCCGAGGCGCTGGTGGCCTTTGCGCTTGGCATGACCCTGTTTGTTCTGACCCTCGGGCTGAACGTCTTTGCCCTTTATATCGTTCGCAAATACCGGGAACAGTATGACTGATGTCTGACGCAAGCATGACACCCCCCGCAGCCGCGAAATCCGGGCTTTTGGTGGCCGATGCACGCACCCGCAAACGCAATGCCGCCGAAAAGCGGTTCCGCGCCTACGGGATGATCGCCATCGGCATCGGTCTGTTGTTTCTGCTGTTCCTGTTCGCCTCGATCCTGCGGTCGGGCATGCCTGCGTTCACACAGACCGTTCTGGACGTCGAATTCACCCTGACCGCAGAACAGTTCGAGACAGCCGAATCCAAGATGCTCAAGACCGGGGAGTATCAGAAAATCTTTGTTGCGGCCCTTCAGGGGCAGTTGAAAGACCGCGGCGTCGCGGTTGATTTCGATGCCATGGCGATCGAACGACTCGTGGGCAAGCCGGGCGGCACGATCCGCGGCTTTTTCCTTGAAAACCCCGACCGGGTCGGCACCCCGGTGTCTTTTGACCTGGCCGCATCGTCCCGCGTGGATGGGTATTTCAACGGGCGCGTGACCCGTGACAGCATCGTCGACAGCCGGTTCCTGATGACAACCGACCTTGATCTGGCCGATGCGCTGGAAGAGGCCGGGATCATCCGCAGCGCATTCAACTGGAATTTCATCACCGGCACCGATTCCGGCGTCGACAATCCCGGCGGCGCGGGTCTGGGCGCATCCGTGATCGGGTCATTCTTCATGATGCTGGTGGTCCTGTTCCTGTCGCTTCCCATCGGAGTCGCCGCGTCGATCTATCTTGAGGAATTTGCCCCGAAAAACCGCTGGACCGACCTGATCGAAGTGAACATCTCGAACCTCGCGGCCGTGCCGTCCATCGTGTTCGGTATCCTTGGTCTGGCCGTGTTCATCCAGTTCGCCGGATTGCCGCAATCCGCCCCCCTTGTCGGGGGCCTTGTGCTGACGCTGATGACACTGCCCACGATCATCATCTCGACGCGCGCCTCGCTGGCGGCTGTGCCACCCTCCATCCGCGACGCGGCACTGGGGGTAGGGGCCTCCAAAATGCAGTCGGTGTTCCATCATGTCCTGCCGCTGGCCATGCCCGGCATCCTGACCGGCACCATCATCGGCCTTGCCCAGGCGCTTGGCGAAACCGCGCCGCTGCTGCTGATCGGCATGGTCGGTTTTGTGGCGCGCGAATATCCCGAAGGGTTCCTTGCGGGCTTTACCGAAGCGAACTCGGCCATGCCGGCGCAGATCTACACCTGGGCCAGCCGTGCCGATCCGGGGTTTTACGAAAAAGCGTGGGGCGGCATCATTATTTTGCTGCTATTCCTGATCACGATGAATGCCATCGCCGTCATTCTGCGGCGCCGCTTTGAACGCCGCTGGTAGGGGCACAAGCCAATGAATGACATGAGAACTGTGGAGACAGACGTGGACACCAAAGAGGTCAAGATCGCGGCGCGTGACGTGCAGGTCTTTTATGGCGACAACCATGCCATCAAGGACGTGAGCGTCGACATAGAAGACAAGACCGTGACCGCCTTCATTGGCCCATCGGGCTGTGGCAAGTCCACTTTTCTGCGCTGTATCAACAGAATGAACGACACAATTGATATCTGCCGGGTGCAGGGCGATATCCTGATCGACGACCAGGACATATATCATCCAAATGTCGATCCGGTGCAGCTGCGCGCCAAGGTGGGCATGGTGTTTCAGAAACCGAACCCATTCCCCAAGTCGATCTATGACAACGTGGCCTACGGCCCGCGCATCCACGGACTGGCAAGGAACAAGGCCGATCTGGATGACATCGTGGAAAAATCCCTGCGTCGCGGTGCGATCTGGGATGAAGTCAAGGACCGCCTGACTGCGCCCGGCACCGGCCTGTCGGGTGGTCAGCAACAGCGTCTGTGCATCGCGCGCGCCGTGGCCACCGAACCCGAAGTGCTGCTGATGGACGAACCCTGTTCGGCCCTTGACCCGATCGCCACGGCGCAGGTCGAGGAACTGATCGACGAATTGCGCAAGAACTATTCCGTGGTGATCGTCACCCATTCGATGCAACAGGCCGCGCGCGTCAGCCAGAAGACCGCGTTTTTCCACCTCGGCAACCTGGTGGAATATGGTGAAACCGGCACCATCTTTACCAACCCCGTCGATCCGCGCACAGAAAGCTATATCACCGGCCGCATCGGCTAAGGAGCACGCCATGTCAGACCAACATATCGCATCGGCCTTTGACCGCGACCTCGAAGCGATTCAGGCCCAGATCATGAAAATGGGCGGGCTGGTCGAGAATGCCATTCTCGAAGCGGCCATCAGCCTTGAAACCCGCGACGAAGACCGGGCCGACGCCGTGCGCCGCGCCGACAAGGCCATCGACGCCCTTGAGGAATTGATCAACGAAGAAGCCGCACGCGTCATCGCGTTGCGCGCGCCCACGGCCATTGACCTGCGTCTGGTGCTGTCGGTCATCAAGGTGAGCGCCAACCTGGAACGCATTGGAGATTATGCAAAAAATCTGGCCAAGCGCACCAGTGTCCTGTCCCAGATGGCACCCGTCGACAACAGTGCAGGGGCGCTGCGCCGGATGGCCAAGGAAGTCGAACGAATGCTCAAGGACGCACTGGATGCCTATGTCGCCCGCGACGCCGAACTGGCGCAGGACGTGATCGACCGCGACATCGAAGTCGACCAGATGTACAATGCCCTGTTCCGCGAATTCCTGACCTTCATGATGGAAGACCCGCGCAATATCACCGCCTGCATGCACCTGCATTTCATCGCCAAAAATATCGAGCGCATGGGCGATCACGTGACCTCGATCGCGGAACAGGTCGTGTACCTCGTCACCGGTACCATCCCGGACGAGGCGCGCGCCAAGGCAGACAAGACGTCGTTGCCATCCTGAGGAGGTCTTGCCCATGTCCCCGGATCAGCCCCGCGTTCTGGTCGTCGAAGATGAAGCGGCACAACGCGAAGTGCTGGCCTATAATCTGGAGGCCGAAGGCTTTGCCGTCTCGCGTGCTCAAAACGGGGAAGAAGCCCTTTTGCTGATCAACGAGGATGCGCCGGACATCATCGTTCTGGACTGGATGATGCCGAACCTGTCGGGCCTCGAAGTTTGCCGCCGGATCAAGATTCGCCCGGAAACGCGCGGCATTCCGGTCATCATGCTGTCCGCCCGCGCAGAAGAGGTGGACAAGGTGCGGGGGCTTGAAACAGGTGCGGATGACTATGTTGTCAAACCCTATTCCGTGATCGAACTGATGGCACGGGTACGCAGCCAGCTACGCCGCGTGCGCGCCGCGACCGTCGGACAGCGGCTTGAATTCGACGACATCGTTCTGGATGCGGAAAGCCACAAAGTCACCCGCGGCCCGCACGCGCTGAAGCTGGGGCCGACCGAATTTCGTCTGCTCAGCACGTTTATGGAAAAGCCGGGCAGAGTGTGGAGCCGCGAACAGTTGCTGGACCGTGTCTGGGGCCGCGACATCTATGTGGATACCCGCACCGTCGATGTCCATATCGGCCGGTTGCGAAAGGCACTGACCAGCCATGGCGGCAGCAACCCGGTACGCACGATACGCGGCGCCGGATACGCATTGGGATGAGTGGCGCTGTGTACGTAATACCTTAACAAAGGCCGGTAACGAATTGATGGAATAAACAAATGCACTCTCCAACTCACGCTTTTCGTGGACCGAGGTATTCTGACAAGGCCATTGGTTTTGCCCGCGTTCTCGGGGGCGTGCTGGTGTTCACACATGTCGCGATGTGTCGACAGCCCTGTGTTTCCGGCAAGCTGCAATAATTACATAATACGGATTATAAGTATTCCAGATATATCCTGGTGGATTCACAAATGAAGTGCAAATTCTGTACGAATACAGAGAGTTGCATGGAGT